>Ga0366775_1064_pt1 | contig 17010 bp, 17 predicted proteins | sample BONcelN113001D10_FD_207075 | JGI IMG/M metagenome (GOLD analysis project Ga0366775, IMG submission 207075) | Enriched cells from coal bed in the Powder River Basin, Montana, United States - BONCAT cells N11 rep2 HSBNCT.N11.300.1.D10 ...
TATTGGCGAATGCCAGGTTAAAGCGAATAACACCTATGGATACAGACGAATTAAATTGTGGATAGAGCGCCAGACCGGCAGGAATGTAAATCACAAAGCTATTCTTAGAGTGATGAACAAGTATGGTTTGCTGTCGCAGATACGCCGGAGGCGAAAATACACCTACTATTCAGAATGTTTGCATAGATACGATAATGCTCTGAACCGGGACTTTGGGGCGGACAGACCCAACCAGAAGTGGGTCACGGATATCTCGTATATTCAGACAAAGCAAGGTGTTCTCTATCTCTCAATTATCAAAAACTTATTTGATAATTCCATTGTGGCCTATAAGACCGGAACAGATCAAGCAACCAATCTCGTGCTTAATACTTTACGAAAGGCCAAAGAAAATGAAGTGGTCACTGAAGAGTTGCAGCTCCACAGTGACCAAGGGTTTCAATACACTTCGCACGGGTATTTCAACCTAACTAAAGAGTATGGTATTGTACCCTTGATGTCAAGACGCGGTAATTGCTTCGATAATGCACCGGCAGAAAACTTCTTTGGGATTCTCAAGTCAGAATGTATTAATCGTGTGAAGATTGAAACCTTTGTCAAAGCAACTCTGTTGATTGACGAGTATATCCATTTTTATAACCACGAGCGTATTCAGCTTAAAACAAAGCTGACACCATTCAAAAACGATGCCAGCTTACGTAATCTCTAACTATCCTACGATAGGGCCTTTTATTCCTGTCTGATAAATAGGGTTCAGTTCAAAATGAGAGCCACTTTTTTATCTTTCGTATTTAGAAGAATTCTGAAGGATCTTTATAATCCGTGCCATCCAATAGTTCAAAGTGGAGGTGCGGTCCCAAATAGGCTTCGAAATTAGGCGTTTTGATCACACCTAAAGTCTGCCCTGCCGTCACTTTTGCATTCTCCACAATTTTCTCGTCAGCGACGACTCCTGCATACACGGTTTTTTTGTTGTCGCTGCACTTGATGATCACCACGCCGCCGTAAAGCTGGTCACTGTAGGCCGTTTCCACTGTTCCCGACAGTGCCGCTACGACCGAATCGCCTTCCTGGGCTTGTATGTCAATGCCGTTATGCGTAGCCCACTGGTTTAAAGTCTTGTTGTAGCTCAGTTTGTCGATCGAAAAGGACTTAATGATCTTGCCTTTCACCGGAGCCTGCAATTGTAGCGAGGATTTGTTGGGTTCCGATTTCTTCGTAGCGGCCGGCGCGGGAGACTCCGAAGCAGATGGCGTCACTGAAGGGGAAAGGGTTACAGACGGTGTCTGGGTACTCCCGGCTATTTCCTCTTCCAGCGTTTTGTCCTGTGGATTTTGCACCTGCTGTCCATCCGAAACCGCTGCGGATTCCAGCGGCGGATTGGGTTCCGAGCTTGTCAGAGACAATATTGCCGTCAGCCCCGCTGCGACTATGCAAATAAATAATGCGATATAGAACCCGTTTCGTTTAAAAAACTCCGCCATTTTGGCTTTATTGAGCTTAAACTTCTTTTCATTGTTTTCATACTGTTTATCGTCTTTGTTGTCCATAAACACACCTCCGTTTTCTATTTTTCCCCAACTAGATGAAAAAATACTTATTTTCAGCATGTTATGTAAAATTGCAGTTTTTTTCGTTATTTTACCGGGCCTTGACTTCAAACATGCCCAATAAAGCGATTATACCCACGTTTGCAAAATAAATACCTGACTTGGATTTGCTCTTACTTTTAATCAAAGAAAACACTTGCCCGTAAAACACCGGAATGAAACAGTCCCTGCATATGCGGGTGCTGCAATCAGGTTTGGATACAATAGGGGTCAAAGTTCGCTTTTATGAAGAAATGGAGGTTCAAATAGCAGATGGAAAATTCAAGGTATGAAAAAGGTATGAAAAAGCTTTAGGTAGTCGGTGGAGAAGGTGTATTGGGCATTATTCGATTCTTCAGGCGGGCTTATACCGCTTTACGGCATAAATCTTCTTGAACGCCGCTTTAATCGGACTTCAATACTTTATCCATATCCACGATCTGTACGCCCGTATAGTAGTGCTTTATTATTTCGCTGTATTTTGAGCCTTTCTTGGCCATTGCGTTGGCGCCTGTCTGACTTAAGCCGACGCCGTGCCCGAAGCCTATGGTGTCAAATATGACCTTATTATCTTGATAGCTTATTTTAAAATTGGTAGAGTTTAAGCCAAAAATCTTTCGAATATCGCGTCCCGTCAGTTTTTTTCCGTCCACCTGAAGCGTGAGCACCCTTCCTGTCTCGGACCTTTTAATATTGGTGATGCTTTTCTCCACTGCGCTTGAGGAAACGTCGATATCCTTGGAGAATGCATTCAGCTTGGATGCAAAATCCTTATTGCTCAGAGCCACTTCGCCGTGAAAACGCGCTGCGTAGGGCTCTTCCCCCTCGCTTTTGACAGAGCGCAGGTATGGTTTTGCGGAAACGAACACGTCTTCAGAATTTTCCGTATACCCTCCGGAAGTAGAATGATACAGCGCGGTAATGAGCTCCCCCTTGTACACGATAACTTTCCCGCTTGTCTCTTCTACAGCTTGTTTCACTTTTTCGTATTTTGTCAGATACTCCGCGCCCCAATTCTTTTTCATGTCTTCCGGGCTTTTGTAGGCCTGACAGTGGCCGCTGTCCGTACAGATATCCGCGCCTTTTACCTTCCCGCAGCCGCCGCCGACCATGCGCCTGACCGTAAAGGTCCTGGCTGCACAAGCCTGCGCTTTTAACGCCTCCAGGTCATAGGTCGCCGGCATCTCGCCCGCCGTGACCCGCAGCACGTATTCCTCGAGGTCGAGTGTTACCAGCTTTTTATCTTTTACGACGTATACATTGACCGTTCTTTTTTTTCCGGTCTCTATTTTTGTTAAGTCATCTTCCTTGACCTCGGCCGCTGCCTTCGGATTGCAAAGCGCAATACAAAACGGGATGAGCAATATAATAATGATAAGCAGAACAATTGTAAGTACTATCTTTCTTTCGAAAAAACCCATAAAAGGCGGCATAGCTTCCTCCCCCAGATCGAATGCTGTGGAATAATATATATGCCGTCTTCATTTTCAATATGTCAAATGCACCGGATCCTCGCGCCCATGGCGGAAAGTTTTGTATCCAGCGCTTCATAGCCGCGTTCAATATGCTGTGCTTCGCAGATCTCCGTAACGCCTTCCGCCGCAAGTCCTGCGATAATAAGCGCCGCGCCCGCACGCAAATCCGTCGCGATCACCTTTGTTCCAAAAAGCTTTTTGCCGCCGATGATAAGCGCCGTCCGTCCTTCTATCTGTATATCCGCGCCGAGCTTGATCAGCTCAAGCATATGCATCAGCCTGTTATCAAATATCGTTTCGGTAATATGCGTCGTACCCTCCATAAAGCACGCAAGTGCGGAAAACTGCGGTTGCAGGTCTGTCGGGAAGCCGGGATACGGAGAGGAAAAGACCTCCGTTCCTTTCAATCTGTTTGCCGAGCCGACGCGAAGCCCCCATGCGTCTTCCTTTATAATTGCGCCCGTTTCTTTCAGTTTGGACAGCAGGGGCTGCAGATACGCCGTATTCGTTCCTTTTACGAGTATTTCCCCGCCTGTCGCAAGACAGGCCAATATCATCGTACCCGCCTCGATCCTGTCCTGCATAGGCTTGTATACCGTACCGTGCAGTTTCTTTTGCCCTTCTATCGTAATAAGAGATGTTCCCGCGCCTTCTATTTTTGCACCCATGGAGGTTAAAAAGTTCGCAAGGTCAACGATTTCAGGCTCCTGCGCCGCGTTTAAGATCTGCGTCTCTCCCTGGGCGAGGCAAGCTGCACAGAGTATATTTTCCGTTGCGCCTACGCTCGGAAAATCAAGACATATCTTGGCTCCTTTCATTCTCCTCGCGCGCCCATCCACAGTTCCGTTCAGCACCACGAAATTAGCGCCCAGTGACGCAAGGCCTTTTAAATGGATATCGACCGGGCGCTGGCCTATCTGGCATCCTCCGGGAAGCGGGAGCTTAGCCGAGCCGAAACGCGCCAGGAGCGGCCCCATGATGAGAAAAGAGGCTCTAAGCGCCTTGGCGGACGTCTGAAGCGCCTCGCAGTTTGTGATACCGGAATTATCTATGATGAACGATTTCCCGCTTAAACGGATTTTAGATCCCAGTGTTTGCATGATCTTGGAAAGCGAAAATACATCGGATAATACTGGGATATCCTCGATGACCACCTCCGAATCCGTAAGCATAGAGGCAGCCAAAATGGGCAGCACGGCATTTTTACATGTGCTCACCGCAACTTCGCCTTGCAGAGGCGGGCTTTGCCACACAAAAATCTTTTTAATCATCATCCCACCTCGTGAATCAAATACTTAAGCTAATTTGCCCATGAAATGACGAGATTATGAATCATTAGAAATGTTTAAAAGAATCAGATGGGTCCGGCTGTCACCCATGCAAAAAGGGCAGCCGTTTTATGGCTGCCCCGCTTGTTTGTTCCTGAATTTTAAAATGAATCCGTATTCTAAAGGCTTGCCGATTGCCCTGAAACGGGCGAAAACACCTCTTCAACATGCGTATGATCGAACTTCTTCGTAAGCAGGCTCGTGATAACGGTCACGATAAAGGAGCCTACCATGGCAATGGCCGCAATGGTGGGCGCGCCAAGCCCGATCACCTTGACTTGCATCAGTATATATAAAACCACATCGACTGTGAGGCCGGTGATAATGCCCGCCCAGGCACCGGCTTTGGTCATACCCTTCCATCTCACGCCGAGCAGGAAGGGAGCCAGGAATGCGCCGCTGATTGCACCCCAGGAAAGCGACATCAGCACGAATATCTGCTGTATCTGGAATATTGCGACCAGGAGAGAGAAGAGTACGAAAACGCCGCACAATACGCGCATTAAAGCGATGACTTTCTTTTCCTCCATCTTTGGTTTGAATATGCCTTTAATCAGATCCATCGCAATGGAGGAGCTCGATACAAGCACCAGGGAGGAAAGCGTGGACATAGAAGCGGCCAAAAGCATCGCTACGATGAGCCCCAGCAGTATTGGGGGTAAAGCAGCATCCAGAACCGCCGGCATGATTGCGTCCGGGTTTGGCGCACCTGCGGCATTCACGGGCATCTGGTTGTTTAAGAACAGCCTGCCGAAAGATCCGGTAAAGTAGCCGATACCGGCGATAATCAGTGCAAATGCGGTAGAGATTATGGTACCGCGCGCAATAGCCTTTTCATCCCGTATGGCGTAGAATTTATGCACCATCTGAGGGAGGCCCCAGGTGCCTACGCTGGTTAATATGATTAGAGACACGAGCGGTATGATGATATTGCCGTTTCCGAAAAGCGACCCAAGCGAAGGATCAATGCTGCCGAGCTTTTCAAGGCCGGAAGCGAGCCCGCCCACAGCCTGATGGGAGAGGACAAAGCCTATCATCAGTATGACGCCTACGATCATGACGATACCCTGGAAGAAATCCGAAAGCGCCGTGGCCACATAGCCGCCCAATATAAGGTATAAGGCCGTGACCGCCGCCATAATGATCATGCAGATCTTATAGTCGATTTTGAACACGCCTTCGAAGAAAAGCCCCAGACCCTGGTAAACGGAGGCGCAATACGGCACGAGAAATACGAATATGATCAGCGCCGCAGCGATTTTAAGCCCCTTGCTCTTATAGCGCTTCTCAAAAAATTCGGGCATGGTATGCGCGTTGAGTTTTTGCGTGATGCGCCGCGTGGGTTTGCCCAGCAGGAGCCAGGGTATCAGCGTGCCGATGAGGGCATTGGCAATGCCGATCCATATGACCGGCAAACCGTAAGTCCAGCCGAAGTTTCCTGCGTAGCCCACAAACATGACAGCGCTGAAATACGTCGTACCATAGGCAAACGACGTGATCCAGGCACCCAGTTTACGGCCGCCCAAAAAGAAATCGCCAAGTGTTTTTGTCTTTTTCATGGAGTAGATACCGAAAAATACTAGCAAAACAATATAAATGCCAATAATAACGTACTGCATTTTTTCCTACCATCCTTCCAAACTACAAGAAATGAATAAAACACGATCCTTTTATTAAGGATTGTATCTGTATAATACAATAATTTCTTGAAAAATTCAATAGAAAACTAAGATGGTATTCAAGCCGCTTTGTCCGGTTAAAATCCTCAATCCGTATGTACAGTAATGAAGTTACAGCATATTTCGCTTGCAGAATAGGCAGCCGCGGAATATAATGAGTGAGTACTTACTCATTTTTTTGGGGGATTGCATTTTGGGAGAAAACATGACCGGGCGGGAAAAGCGCATATTCGACGCGGCTGTCGAAGTATTCTCTAAAAAAGGCTACGACGCCGCTACAACAAAAGACATAGCCGAAGCTGCCGGCGTTGCGGAGGGAACCATATTCCGCTATTATAAAACAAAAAAGGGAATATTGCACAGCATACTCATCAAGTTTTCGGATTTCCTTTTTATTGATATGGCGCTCAAGCCCATTGAAGAAATCTTCGCAAACAGCAAGGAAAAAGAACTGAAGCAAGTACTGCACGACATCATCATGGACCGCATCGCGATGGTGGACAAGGTATATCCCGTGGTCAGCGTATTGCTCTCCGAAATACTTTTCAAAGAGGATGTACGGGATGCTCTCTTGCAAAAACTGGTTCCGCGGATCACGCATTCCTTTGAAGACTTCTATAATGTGCTGATTAAAAGGGGGCTTGTGCGAAGCGATCTGCCCGCATCCAGGGTTTTTCGCAGCGTTTTCGCCAATATTCTCGTATTTGTAGCCCAGAATAAGCTCTCCCGCGTTAAATACACGCGCGAAGAATTTGAAAGCGATTTCGAATCGCTTTTCGATATCATTTTAAACGGCATTGCCGTAAAGGAGTAAATGCCATGTACAAGAGGAGCATTTGGGGTATTCTTATTTCTCTGGCCTTATTAACCGTACTGACCGGATGCACGGATGCGGATACCATAAAGCTTTCCGGCACGGCCGAATGCACCGAATACGACGTGCATGCGGAAGCGGCCGGTATGATCGTCTCTGTAAACACAGCGGAAGGCGGTTCGGTGACGGAAGGCGAACGCATCGCGGTGATAGACTCCTCCGTGCAGCAGACCGGCGTACAGCAGGCGGAGGCGCTGGTCGCAGCACGCGAGGCCCAGCTTGAATCGGTGAAAACAGGCAGCCGCGCGGAACAGATAGCCTCGGCGCAGGCCGCGCTGAAAGCCGCTGCGGCGAAATACAACGACTTGAAAAACGGTGCGACAGCCGAACAGTTAAAGCAGGCAAAGGCTGCTGCCAATTTGGCTGCCACCAATGAGAGTACTGCAAAGAAAGCTTACAACAACGCCAAAGAAGCCTATAACGACGCACTTGCGGCCTATAACGCCGGGATTATCACGAAGGATAAACTGAATGAAGCCAGGTTTGCAATGGATGAAGCAAACGGCGCCTACAAAGCGGCCTCCCAGCAGTACGATATTGCGTATGCACAGTACCAGGAAGTAAAAAAAGGCCCGACGCCGGATGCCGTCAAGGCCGCAAAAGCGGCTGTGGAACAGGCCCAGGCGCAGCTCGACCTTTTAAAAAACGGCTCCGCGCAGTATACCATAGACGCTGCCCAGGCGGAACTCGATGCGGCCAAAGCGCAGCTTAAGCAAGCGGAGCTCCTTCTCTCGCGGTGCGATATCAAAGCCCCGGCTTCCGGTGTACTGTCCATATTGGGCGTCGGAAAAGGGGATATGGTGAATACGGGCGGTTATGCCGCAACGATCGTGGATTTTTCCGATATCTGGACAAATGTATACGTCCCGCAGTCCAAGCTGCAATTCGTTTCCCTCGGGCAAATGATAAAGCTCTCAACGCCCGCCTGGCCGGGTGAGGCGTTTACCGGAACCGTTGTCTATATCGCATCGGAAGCCGAGTTTACGCCTAAGAACACACAGACGTACGAGGCCAGGGAGAACACCGTTTTCAGGATAAAGATCGGGATAGATGACGAAGGAAAGAAAATCAAGCCCGGTATGACGATCGATGCCGTTTTACCGGTTCGATAGAGGTGGTTGCGATGCAGGATCCGGAATACGCGGTTGTAGTGGAAAACCTCACCAAGCAGTTTGGCAGTGTCAAGGCCGTTGACAATATCAGCTTTAAAATCCCGGCTGGCTCCATATTCGGCTTTCTCGGGCCAAACGGCTCGGGCAAATCCACCACGCTGCGCATACTTTGCGGCGTGCTGCACCCGACTTCGGGCGCAGTAACCGTAAACGGAAAAAACGTTGTGCGCGAGACGGAGGCTGTACGGCAGAATCTCGGGTATATGTCCCAGAAATTCAGCCTTTACGAAGATCTTACCGTGGAGGAAAACCTCGAATTCTATGCGGGCGTGTACGGGCTCTCCAGGGCATACACTTTGGAGCGTAAAAAAGAACTTATAGAGATGGCTGGTCTGTATGGCCGGGAAAAAGCGCTGGCCGGTACGCTCTCCGGCGGATGGAAACAGCGGCTGGCGCTCGGGTGCGCCATGATACACAAGCCGAAGCTTTTGATACTGGACGAACCGACCGCCGGCGTGGACCCGGTTTCGAGAAGGGTGTTCTGGCAGATCATTCACAGCTTTTCAAAGGAAGGCATTACCATCATCGTAACGACACATTATATGGACGAGGCCGAAAGCTGCGACATCGTAAGCTTTATATTGGGCGGCAGACTTATGGGCATCGATACGCCTGAAAGGTTTATGGAACGCGAAAATGCGGAGAAGCTGGAGGATGTATTCATAACGTATGTGGAGCGCACCACCGGACTGAAAGTCGATGCGAATTTTACGGGGCATGAGCATCTCCTGATCCCCGCGGAACGGGGTGAAACGAAATGAAGCGGCCGAGGATAAATTTCAGGCGCTTTTACGCCATACTGCGCAAGGAGATCATACAGGTAAAACGGGACCGCATAAGCCTCGCGATCCCCATCGTCATGCCCATCGTACTCATGCTTTTATTCGGGTATGCCGTAAATACGGAAGTGGAGCATATTAAAACTGCGGTGTTCGATATGAGCGCCACGCAGGAGAGCCGTGAATATATAGCGTCTTTCAAGGCGTCCAATTTCTTCGACATAGTCTATTACGCGGATTCCGGCGGGGAACTCACCGGACTCATAGAAAGCGGCGATATAAAAGCTGCGCTCACCATCCCGCCCGATTTTGCGCGCCAGATAAAAGCAGGGCGTGTGCCGCAGTGCGAGCTTCAAATCGACGGCTCCGATCCCACCACAGCCCGCACGGCCATGTCCAGCGGACTGTTAATAAACGAGATGGTTTCTTTAAAGCTGCGCGAGGATTTCGCAGGGAACGCGGGCGCCGCCCTGTCCGCTATGCCTTCCGTCACGCTGGCTGCCAGGGTGTTGTACAACCCAAATCTGGAGAGCCGGCGCTTTACCATACCGGGCCTCGTAGCCCTCATCATGCAAAATATAACGGTGATGCTAACGGCGTTTTCACTTGTACGGGAAAAGGAAAGGGGCACGATAGAGCAGCTCATCGTCACGCCTATCCGCTCTTCCGAACTCATTATAGGCAAACTTATTCCCTATATCGTTATCGGCTATGCGGGATTTCTTTTTTCCCTGGGACTATGCATTTTCTGGTTCGGCATATGGCCTGCGGGCAGTTTATGGCTGCTGCTTGCACTGGGCGCGCTTTTTGTGATCTGCAGCCTTATGATCGGCATGCTCATATCCACCGTTTCGAAAAACCAGCTTCAGGCCATGCTCGCAATGATCGTAATCATGCTGCCAAGCATACTTTTATCCGGATTTATATTCCCCCGGGAGGCAATGCCGCCGGTGATCGCGCAACTTGGGCTTCTTTTCCCCATTACGTATTTTCTGGATATTATCCGGGGCATCGTGTTAAAGGGCGTCGGGGCGGATATGATGGTGGATGAAATTTTGCTTTTGACCGGCATCTGCGCCTTGCTTTTTTCCGTTACCATCGTGCGGTTTAGAAAGAGCTTTGATTGATATGATTTGCGTAAGGGGAAAGGTCTATGAATGAAATTTATACTTACCCTGCATATTTGCGGCGTTACGGCGGGGATACTGATCGATCTCGCTTTTATCGTTTGGTTTGTTGAGAAAAACTATCCGGCAGAGGAGAAGTTCACCGAGGCTGCAGTAAAAACCCAAATAAAAATGACCCCGTCCGAACGAGGCCATTCTTTGATTATTTTTTCAATTGTTTATCGTTGCGATGATGTCGGTTACGCGCACGCCGTAGCTGTCGTCAATCACGACGACTTCGCCTTTTGCAAAAAGCTTGCCGTTCACCAGTATGTCCACCATCTCTCCGGCCAGCCTGTCTAGAACGATTACGGAACCCACGTTAAAGCTCAATATCTCTTTAATGCTTTTCCTGCACTTTCCAAGCTCTACGGTCACCTGCAGCGGCACATCCATAATAAGGCTTATATTTTCTTTACCCTCACCGTCTGATGTGCCAAAACCGGACGGCGTATCAAAGGATTGATACTGCACGGCTTTCACGCCCACCCTGTTTTTCTCAGGCTGTGGTTCCGCCTGGGCCGGTCTTGCGGCTTGCGGCGGCGCCTGGGGGGGAGGCGCTGCTTTGGGAGCTGCGGCTGCGGGACGCGTCGGCTCCGGCTCGTTCATTACGTCGTTTAACAGGCTGTATGCGAGTTGTTTCCCGAATTCAAAGGGCATGATCTGCATGATCTCGCTGTCCAAAACCCCTTCTATGCTCATTGAAAAACCTATCTTGATCGTTGTATCGTTATGGCAGGCAAGCTGCATCAGGTCTTCCTCTTCCATCCTGATCTGCTTGACATTGGGAGGAGAAATATTCACCGAAGTCTTGATGATGTCCGCCAAAGCAGTGGAAGCCGAGCCCACCATCTGGTTCATAACCTCGCTGATAGCCGAAAAATGCAATTCGTCCAGTACCGTATTGGGATCGTATACGCCCGTGCCGCCCATGAGTATATCCGTGATGATCATCACGTCCTCTTCCTTCAGCAAAAGTATATTGTAGCCGGCTATTCCTTCCGTATAGGACACTTCCACTGAAATGAACGGTTTTTGGTAGTTCCCCAGTTCCAAGGCTGAATGGCAGATGCTGACGCGGGGAGTCGTAATGCTGACCTGTTTTCCGAGCAGCGCGGAAAGCGTGGTTGCAGATGTTCCCATGCATATATTGGCGATCTCCCCCAACGTGTCCTTTTCATCATTCGTAAGGTTTAAATCGTTTGTATCGGCACTATTCATTGCATCGTTCATAATATTCATCAGTTCATCAGCGGCAGAATTACTCATGCTCTATCTCCTCCTTCATTATATCCGAAATCTTCACCGCGATCCTTTGCCCCTGCAGGCCTATATATCCCTTGAACTTGGGGATATGCTCCACAAGGATGTTAATATGTTCGTCGATAAGGTGGTCAACGCGTATCACATCGCCTACCTGCAAATTGACTACATCTTTTATCGTAGCGTTCGTCGTGTTGAATACGGCATGCATCGTCAGCTGCGTAGATGTTATTCTTGCGTTTAGATTCGCTGTATTGGTGCTTCCGTCCGTCTGTGCGCCGCCTTCGTTGTACCACATCTTCATGGCAAGCTGTTTCGAAACGGGCTGCAAGGCTACATGCGGTATGCACATGTTGATGATATCCGAGACCTCGCCGATTTTAATATTGATCGTAATGATCGCGATAGGCTCGTTTGCGGGTACGATCTGTGCAAATTGGGAGCTCGTCTCAATCCGGTCGACCAAAGCCGTTACCTTGGCCACTTTCTCCCATGCTTCTCCCATCAAAGACATCATCTGCTGTATGATGCGCGTAAGTATGGAGGTCTCTATCTCCGTAAAAACTTTGTTATGGTCTGTAAACTGCCCTGTTCCGCCGAAGACCCTGCTGATGATCTCGTAGGCAATAGAGGAGGATATTTCCAGTATCGAAGAACCGGCGAAAGGTTTTATATTCAAAATAGCAAGGAATACCGGGGTCGGGAGCGAATTATTGAATTCCGAAAAGGTCTGCTCCTCAATGGAGACGACTTCAACTTCGCACATCGCCCGAAGCGTGCCCGAAAGATACGTCGAAAGGCGGTTTGCATAATTGTCGTAAATAAAATGAAGCATCCGGATCTGCTCTTTGGGAAACTTGTTGGCCGTACGGAAGTTGTATGGCTTTACTTCACTGACCTGGGTTTCCGGCGGCGTTTCCGTTGACGTATCCCGGCCGGCTGCAAGTGCGCTTAAAAGTTCGTCTATTTCATTCTGGGTCAATACGTCAGCCAAGATACCCCTCCTCGTCTTTTGGTCAAATACTATTTGACTGCTATTTTACTGTAAAACATAATCATTAAAATATAACGTCTTCACATTGTCAATACCGAGTTTTTCATTTATCTTGGGCACCATTTCCGAGATCAATTTTTCCTTTACATCGGCAGCCCGCAGTTCCTCTTCCGTTTTATTGCGCAGTATAAACACAATCGTATCCCGGATAATATGGCTGTTTTCGGCTAAAAAATTCTGGAATTCCTCATCTTCCAGATCTTTATCGACTTCCAGCACAATCGTCGTTTTCAAAAGCATCTTGCTGTCGCGTACATTCGTTACAAAATAGTCTCCCGGCACGTAAGCGCTCTTTTTTGGCGGCTCCGGCGGTTTGGGTATTAAGAAAAGATAAGCGGCCGCTCCTGCTACAACCAGTACCGCGACTATAATAATGATAATCTTTTTCATTTGCATTCACCTTCTAGTCAAGTCTTTCTATACTTTCTATAACAAAATCGACGCGCCGGTTTTTGGCTTTGTCCTCTTCCGTCTTGTTGGTGGCGATCGGATGGTACTCTCCGTATCCCGTGGCGGAGTAGCGGCCCGGCTCTATCTCGGATGTATCGATAAAATATTCCCAAACAGTTGACGCACGGCTGCAGGAAAGTATCAGATTGTTTTCAAACCTCGCCGTATGGATCGGAACATTGTCCGTATGCCCTTCTATCCGTATCATTTTGATCGATCTTTCATACTGGCTGAATATAGCCGCTACTTTTTTCAACAGCTTTTTTGCATCCGGCTTGATCACATCTTTTCCGGAATCGAAAAGCGCGGAATCCGTTATATGCAGGAGGATGACGTCGCCGTTTTTTTCTACGTTCAATTTCGCTTCCAGCTTGTTATCCTTGATATGATCTCTTATCTTCTGGTACAGTTCATCGAACTGTTGCATTGCCTCTATATCGTTTGTCGTAGGCTTTACGGAGGGCTGCGGCTCTGCGGTTACAGTTTCACTATACTCACCGTGTTCCAAAGCGCCCGGGTCCAAAGGCTGAATGGCAACAAAACGCTGTCCCGAAAATGAATTTACCAACTCTTCCCACTTTTTTGCGTCGATAGTTGAAAATGAAAAAAGCAAAACAAAAAACGTGAGCACCAAAGTGACCATGTCCCCGTAGGTATTCATCCAAGCAGGCGCGCCCTCCTCCTGGGGCTGCTCCGGTTTTTTCCGCCTACTGGCCATTGGGGATTTCCTCCGTTTCCGGTTTTAAGCTTTCCTTTCCTTCTTCTACCTTTTTGATCTCGCGGCGGGAGATAAAGGAATAAAGCTTGTCTTTTATGATCCTCGGATTTTCTCCGTCCTGTATCGATAAAAGGCCTTCCAGAAGAAGTTCCTTTTCCTGTGTCTCCGCAGCTGTCATGAATTTCAGCTTTTTGGATATGGGTTTGAACAAGAGGTTGGCCAACACAACGCCATAGAAAGTCGTAACAAGCGCGACGGCCATACTTGGGCCCAATGCCGCGGAATCGCTTAAATTCTTCAGCATATTGATAAGGCCGATGAGTGTCCCGATCATACCGTAGGCGGGCGCATAATCCGCCATGCTGTCTATGATAGCCTGGCCTTTTGCGTGCCTTTCCTGTACAAAATAGATTTCCGCCTCCATTATGTTTTTAATGAGCTCCGGATCGGCGCCGTCTACCACCAGCATAACGCCTTTTTTCAAAAACGGATTGTCGATATTGACTACCGCGTCTTCCAGCGCCAGCAAACCCTCGCGCCTCGCAACATTTGCGATATCTATAATAAGGTCAATGTCTTTTTGCAGGTCGATCTCTTTCTTTTTAAATGCAGTTTTATAGACCGTTGTAAGCGATTTTAATATCGTACCGGGATAAGAGACAATGGTTGAAGCGACAGTCCCTCCGAATACAATAAAGACCGAGGGCAGATCTCCGAAACTGCCTAATTCGCCGCCTTCGCCAATCAGTATTGAAATGCCTATGCAAGCTAAACCGGCCACAATACCTGCAAAAGTTGTCTTTTCCAAAACCATCCACCTCTATTTATCTGTCTTCTCTTCGGGGCCTGCGCAGTAAATCTGCCTTTTGTACTCTATCACCCGTCTTTTTACCTCTTCACAGGATTCGGAGACAACCAGTTTTCTGCCGGAAGCCATCGATATGACTGTATTTGGCGTTTCCTCGACAAACTCAATCAGATCGCAGTTTACGAGAAACGCTTCTTTGTTCAAACGGCTTAAATTGATCACGTATGGATCCCCCCATAACCAGATTATGCCTTAGGACAGCATCAGGGGAGTGTAAGCCCACTCCCCGCGCCTGTCTTTTAAATTATCGGTTATCTATTAAGATTACCGTTTTAAGTTCACCAGTTCTTCAAGCATGGAGTCGGTCGTAGTGATGATCCTCGAGTTCGCCTGGAAGCCCCTTTGCGTTACGATCATATCCGTAAACTCACTGGCCAGGTCCACGTTGGACATTTCGAGCGATCCGGGGTTCAGTGTTCCTGCGCCGCCGTTGCCGGGCGTATTGTACATCGCATCGCCGGAATTGATCGTTTCCCGGTAGGAGTTCGATCCAACTTTTTCGAGTGCGTTTTCATTATCGAATGTAGCCAGTATCAGCTGGCCGAGGTAAGTCTTGTCGTTTGTCGTGCGGTCCAGTCCGATCACAGCGCCGTTATCGTCAATGGTGACGTCATAGTAATCAGGATCAACGAATATATTGGTCCTCGTAGGTTGTCCGGCTGTTAAAACCAACGTTCCGTCGTCGGGGTCAACGACATAACCCTGAATGAACGAACCGTTTGCGGAAATGAGATAATTCTCGGAATCCGTATAGAAGTTGCCTGCCCGCGTATAGGTCAGCTGCCCACCGGTTGAGAGCACAAAGTATCCGTCGCCTTCTACGGCAACATCCAGCGGCCGGCCCGTATACTGGCTCGCACTGGAAGTATGCAGCACGTCTATGGTCGCCATCGATGTGCCGAGGCCGATCTGCTGCGGGTTGGTTCCGCCGTTAACCGTACCGTTAGGGCCGGAAGCGGGTTTTATGGTCTGGCTGTAAATATCCTGGAATACAACGCGGCTGGCTTTATAACCGGCCGTATTGACATTGGAAATGTTGTTGCCAATCACGTCCATTCTGGTCTGGTGATTGCGCAATCCGGTAACACCGGAATATAATGCACGCATCATAGTTGTTTACCTCCTATATGGTATCCTGTACCGTTGTTTCTTGTGTTTCTGTATCTGTTGTATCATCTATCGCTGTGTCTTGTATCTCTGTGATACTGGAAAGCGGTATTTCCCTTTCGCCGGCCTTGGCATAGATCACACCCTCTTTGACGGTGATCTTGGAAACCTGGCCGGTTACGGTGACCTCTTTCCCATCTTCCGTGATCGTCGCTTTTATGTACTTGCCTATCAGGTTGGCGCTCTGCAGCACCTGTTCCTGCGTGCTGCCTTCCACGGCCCCCGCGTCGACCACGCCCGTTATCTGGGAGAGTTTGTATTTATTGTCGCCGACTATCACGTAGTCTTCGCCGTCCTGCTTGACGACGCCGTCCACCCTTCCTAATATGAGATCCCCCTGTTTCCCCGTCTCATCGTTCATATCTTCCTGAATGGTGACATATTTGCCGATGAGGTTATAGCTCTGGCTGGTGATGGACGCCGCGTTTAAAGACTGCATCTGCTCCAGCATGGAGAACTGCGCCAGCTGCGCGATGAATTCCGTATCTGCTGTCGGCTCCAGCGGGTTCTGGTTGGCGAGCTGCGCTACCAGAAGCTTTAAAAATTCGTCCTTGCCGAGTTCCGAGGACGGTGTGCGTTTATTTGTTTCCTCCAGCGTACTGGCTGTGCGGGCCGCTGAGGTGACTGAGCTTGTAGTCATAAATTCACTTCCTTTTTTACGCTTGAAATTCTACGGAACTGTTCCGAAGTATTAAATCGGATTCGTACACAGCGTCAAAAGAAATGCCGTACACGGGGTTTTCCGCGTTTCCATAGTACCGTTTGCCGCGTTGGCTGCTCTCTTCACGGTTTTGCCGGAAAGACTGCCCGCCCGCGTCAAATGCAGGGGTTTCGTAAGATACATCGATCTTCACGACGTTTAAGCCTTTTTCCTTCAGCATTTCCTGCAGAGCCGGCAGTTCGTTCGCGATCATGCTCTTCACCGAGGAGTCCGCCGCTTTCAGGTTCGCCCGTATCCCGTCGCTTCCCATGGAAAGCTTGATGGAGAGACGGCCCAAATGCTCCGGTTTCAACGTCACTTCAAATTCCCTTTGGCCTTCCTTCAGCCGGGACGTAATTTTTTGCACGATTTTTTCCACGTTATCCGCCATGTCCCCGGCCGAGGCTGTGGGCAACGTAGCCACTTTTTGTACTTTGGCGGTATTTTCCGCCTGCGGCTGTTTTTGTACTTCAACCGTTGGGGCTGACGCCGTCTTCAGGCTTTCCGCCTCTTTTTCATCCGGTTTAACTGCCGCGGCAGCATTTTTATCGGCTGTTTGCGGGTTTTCGCCGCCTTTTGCTTCCGCCATGGCCGCTTTTATCATCATCATGATTTTGTCTGCAGCTGCTCGGGAGACGTCCGCATCCGGATTGTCTTCGCCAATCAGCGCATCCGCGTTCGTTTGCTCCGCGGTTTCACCAATCACGAGAGGGTTTCTGGCGGTATTT
>Ga0366775_1065_pt1 | contig 16915 bp, 14 predicted proteins | sample BONcelN113001D10_FD_207075 | JGI IMG/M metagenome (GOLD analysis project Ga0366775, IMG submission 207075) | Enriched cells from coal bed in the Powder River Basin, Montana, United States - BONCAT cells N11 rep2 HSBNCT.N11.300.1.D10 ...
GCCGATGAGTCGTTGGCTTTTGTTGTGTTGTGCTGTAAAAAAGCAAAATGGGTGTCGTTGATGATTCCCACCGGCTTGGAAGGCGGGATGCCAAACGTCTTCATAATGATTTCGCCGGTGATAGGCGGCTGCCAGGCCCGGATGCGGTCTTTTTCTTCCACTTCTTTGCTGCGCTGCCGCACCAATTCAAAGTTTTCGAGAAAGCGGCGCACCTTCACTTTGTTCTTCGAGGTAATGTCCGATTCGCAAAGGATCATCAGGTCGTCAAAGTCTTCGCCGGCGTCAAACAATAGGCGTCGAATGGCTGAGTCGGTGATCTCTTCTTTCGTCAGCGAAATGGGGCGCAGGTGCAGTTCCACCAGTTTGCGCACATATTTCATCTGCTCGCCCAGCGGCAGCTTCAGCGTGTTGAAAATTTTCGGCACCATCCGGCCGCCCACCACTTCATGCCCGTGAAAGGTCCAGCCATGGCCTTCCTCAAACCGCTTGGTGGCGGGCTTGCCAATGTCGTGCAGGATGGCCGCCCACCGCAGCCAAAGGCTATCCGACCGGTCGGCGGCATTGTCCAGCACCTGCAGGGTGTGGTAAAAATTGTCTTTGTGCCCCATGCCATCGACAAACTCGGCACCGGCAAGCGCCACCATTTGCGGAAAAATCAGTTGCAGCAGCCCCGTATCATACAAAAGCTTAAAACCAACCGATGGTTTTGAACTCAGGATAATCTTGTTCAACTCATCGGTGATGCGTTCCTGCGAGATGATCTTTATCCGGTCCTTTTGTTCTTTAATGGCCTTGAGCGTTGAGGGATAAATAGAGAAGTTCAGCTGCGCAGCAAACCGGATGGCCCGCATCATCCGCAGCGGATCGTCGCTAAACGTTTGTGCTGCTTCCTGCGGTGTGCGGATAATGCCATTTTTCAGGTCTTCTACGCCATTGAAGGGATCCACCAGCTGTCCGTAGTCGTCTTTGTTCAGCGAAATGGCCAACGCATTGATGGTAAAATCGCGGCGCAACTGGTCGTCTACAATTGTTCCCGGCTCTACATCGGGCTTGCGGGAGTGGTGCTGGTAACTTTCTTTGCGGGCCCCCACAAACTCAAGGTCAAAACCATCTGCCAGGCGAAAGTGCGCTGTGCCAAACGTTTTGAACAGGCTCACTTTGGGGTGCGGCACAAAGCTCTTTGATGCTACGGAAGCCAGTTGCAGGGCATCGCCAACGCAAACAAAGTCGGCGTCTTTTGTAGGACGGCCGAGAATCTTATCCCGCACAAAACCACCCACCAGGTAGCAGGGCAAACCCAGGTGACCGGCCGCCTGGCTCACCTGTTCAAAAATTCTTTTCTCCTTATCGCTGCACGAAATTTCCATCGGCGCGAAGATACTGGCAGAACAAATGACCATCCTTGCCGCGGCCAGGCCGGCAGGACAAAGGGGCTTTTGCCCCGGTGCCAGAAAGCAAATGATGACTGTTGGACAGCTTGCTGACGACCATCAATGGCACCGTTCCTCGAAAAAAATAGCTTGCAAATGTTCTGGTGCTGTCAACCTGAAAATCGTCACCCAAAAACCAAAACATGAAAAACAGTTTACTGACGCTCGTTTTGCTCCTCTGCCTGCAAGCCTTGGCGCAGGCCTGTGATATCAGCGTCACCATAGAGCCAAGCTCCCGCAAAGAGGTGTACCAACCCGGCGATGAAGTGGTTGTTCTTGTGCAGGTCAGGCATACCCACCGTGTTTGCCGGCTGCCCATGGAAGAAACCACCTATGAACCGGAAGGTTTTGTGATTCTTGCGGCGAGTGACTGGAAAGAATCGGCACCGGGCACCTGGAACCGTAAAATGAAATTAAAAGTGAAGGGCACCGCCACCGGTGACCTGGTGTTCAGCGTCCGTCGCAAATGCACGAGGGACGACAACACCGGCACGGTGCACCTGGCAGGGATCCCGTTGAAAAAGTCGCCAGCAAGATGAAGCAGCTCCTGTTTATCCCGGTCCTTCTTTTTCTCTTCCTGCTGCCCGGGCGGCTGCTGGCACAAGACGAATTGAAAGCATGGCCGAGCCAGGACACGGCCACCGTAATGAAAGACAACAGCGTTGGCTCAACCACGCCTTCCGCTGTTGCCAGCAACGAAGTGAAAACACCCGGCGGCCATCACCGCGAAGGCATTTTTTGGCTGGCAGTTGGTTTGGCGGCTACCATCATGGCAGGCATTTTCGTGCGGTTTAAATCGTTGCGTCGCTTCCGGCCTCTTTTTCTTGTGGCCTCCGTTGCCATCTTTGGTTTTTACCGGGGCTCCTGCCCTTGTCCCGTTGGTGGCTTCCAGGAAGCTGTTTTGTTTTTGTTCGGAAAAGGCAGCCGGCTGGAATGGATTGCCTGGTTCCTGGTTCTGCTCCCGGTAACCTATGTTTTTGGAAGAGTATGGTGCGGTTGGATTTGCCAGTTAGGGGCCTTACAGGAATTGGTTTATGCCGGCAGCCGTTGGCACCTGCTTTCATCGAAGCGGTCACAAGTGATCCTTCGTTACGTCCGTACGACTGCGTTGCTGGCGCTGGTGCTGCAATTGGCGATTAGCGGCACTGTATGGTGGAAAACCGTTGACCCCTTCAAAGCAGCTTTCAACCTGACGGCTTCTAGAGAAATCAGTTGGATATTGCTTGGGGTGCTGCTCGTTAGTTCGGTGCTGTCGTTCCGCCCGTTTTGCCGAACCGTTTGCCCCGTTGGGTTTGTGTTGGGATGGATCAGCAGGCTGCCATTCGCGGCCGTGCTGCAGGCCAACTCCAATTGTGCCGGCTGTAAAATTTGCAGCCGTGCCTGTAAAAATGGGGCAATGCACTTTGAGAACAAGAAAGTGACCTTGGCGAAGCAGGAATGCATTGGTTGCGGCGAATGCATAACCGACTGCCCGGTACAGGGCATCGGTTACCGGCACACCAATGCCTCCTTAAATAGAGAAGTAATTTTTTCAGCGAAGAAAGAACCAGCCGCCTGACCGGCTTCAGGGCGAGTCGTTTTCAATCACACGAACAACCCTGTTCAAGAACGAAGGGTGGTGTAGGTTCCGTCATTGTGCCATCGGATGATCTGCGACGGCTGCGACGGTGTTTGGTCATCTTGCCGCCATTGCACTACATGATCAACACTTGCTTTCACCTCCTTGCTGATTTCATCAAAAAAACGCGGCGATGGCTGCCCGCTGATGTTGGCCGAGGTGGACACAATTGGTTTGCGCAGCCGCCGCACCAGGTGCCGGCAAAATTCATCCTGCACAATGCGAACAGCGATTGAGCCGTCTTCTGCAATCAATGCCTCGGGTAAGTTGATGGCGCCGTCAAAAATAACCGTCGTCGGCCTACTTTGCGCAGCAATAAAATCAAAGACGGCCAAATCAGGTGCCGACACGTATTGCAGAATGTCGCGTTCGTCGGCCACCAATACAATCAGGCTTTTGCTGTCGTCACGTTGTTTGATGCGGTAAATCTTTTTCACCGCTTCTTCAGCCGTTGCATCACAACCGAGTCCCCAGATGGTGTCCGTGGGATATAAAATCACCTGACCGTTGCCCAGGGCAGTGAGTGCCTGTTCTACTTCGCTGGCAAAATCAACCATGTTCGCTCCTTTCCTTTAAAGTATCCAGAATTTTTTGGGTATTCAGCAACGTGAGACACTTCGGCGTGCCAAACCGCACACAAACATTTTTGGTGCAAGGTTCACACGAAAGCTGGCCAAGCCGCAGTACCTGCACCGCCTCCTTGTTGTAGGGCGCCGTATTGGCCTCGTTGCCGGCACCAAACAACACCACCGTTTGTGTACCGAGGGCATTGGCCAGGTGTGCCGGACCCGAATCGGTGGTGAGCACCACGCGGGCCGACGCAAGAACCTCCACCAACCCTTCAAGGGACGTTTTCCCAGCCACGGACACAATGTTTTCTTTCGAAGAGAGACGATTCAGCACGGTTTCCACAAACTCCCTTTCTCCCGGCCCGCCAATCAGCACAATCCGTTCATTAAATTGCTTTCTCGCTTCCTCCACCACTTCCACTGCTTTTTCGGGGGGCAGCCGCCGCGAAGCCGCTTCGGAATTGATGTTGATAACGATATAGTCCTGTTTCGGGAAAGCATGCTGCAACGACACGGCCAAGGGTTCCGGCGCTTTGCCGGTGTACATTTGAAGCAGTTTCAGGTATTCCTCCGCACGGTGCAGGCCTTTTGGCTTGACAAAAGCATTGGTGAGTAAAATTTCCCGTCCTTCTTTTTTAAAGCCAATGCGCTCCCTGGCACCGGTGGCAAATCCCATCAACGCCGCAGAAAACGAGTCGGGAAACGAAAGAAACAAATCAAAGCGTTCGGTTTGCCGGATCATTTTACCGAAACGCCACAGCCCTTTTGCTCCTTTGTATTCGCTTTTGCTGAAAACAAACTGGTGCCGCAATGGCGGGAAAAAAGGCAGCAGGTCCTGCAGCCCTTTTTTGCAGATCACACTGACCTCGGCACCCGGAAAAAAATGCGGTAACTGGCGCACCGCTCCCACGGCCATCACCATGTCGCCCAACCAATTTGGCAATCGAACCAAAATCTTCCTTCTGTCCATTAAGTTTGCAAAAATAATTTTGTACGAATGAATCTCAGAGAAACTATCGAACAGGCCTGGCAAAACCGCGAAATGATGTCGTACCAGGCCTTTCAGGAGGCGGTTCGCCAGGTGATTGAAGAAGTGGACAAAGGCCGCCTCCGTGTTGCCGAACCGACTGCCGACGGCTGGCAGGTGAACGAGTGGGTAAAGCAAGCCATCCTGCTTTACTTCGGCATTCAGCCCATGCAAACCTGGAACGTGGAGCCGTTTGAGTTTTACGATAAAATGCTGCTGAAGAAAAATTACAAAGACCTTGGTGTGCGGGCCGTGCCGCATGCGGTAGCCCGCTACGGCGCTTTTATTGCCCGCAACGTGGTGCTGATGCCTTCGTACGTGAACATTGGAGCGTATGTAGACGAAGGCACAATGGTAGACACCTGGGCTACCGTGGGAAGCTGTGCCCAGATTGGCAAAGGCGTTCACCTGAGCGGTGGCGTGGGCATTGGTGGTGTGCTGGAGCCCTTGCAGGCGGCACCGGTGATTGTTGAAGATGGCGTTTTTGTGGGTTCCCGCTGCATTGTGGTGGAAGGTGTGAAAGTGGAAAAAGAAGCGGTTTTGGGGGCCAACGTGGTGCTGACCCAATCGACCAAGATCATTGACGTGAGCGGAAGCGAACCGGTGGAATACAAAGGCCGTGTACCGGCCCGCAGCGTGGTGATCCCGGGAAGTTACCTGAAGAAATTCCCGGCTGGCGACTACAACGTGAGCTGTGCCCTGATTATTGGCCAACGCAAAGCGAGCACGGATTTAAAAACAAGTTTGAATGATGCCTTACGCGACTTCAACGTAGCGGTGTAACCAGTTCGGCGTCCTTTTTTGAACCACAAAGACGCAACGGCACAAAGAAACACAAAGGCTTTTGTGAACCTTTCTGCCTCCTGTTTTTGTGGTTTTCTTTTTTTCTTTCCATGAACAAAGCCCATCCCAAAACAACGCTCACACTGGCCGGTTTTCTCATCACGTTGTTGGGTGCCATTCTTTTTTCCACCAAGGCTATTTTGGTGAAAAAGGCTTTTTTTGCCACGGATGTGGATGCCGTCACCCTGCTCACGCTGCGCATGGTGTTTTCGCTGCCCTTTTACCTCCTGGCAGCCTTCCTGGTGAGCCGGCATGGCGCTTCGGTAAAAATGACGGGGCGGCAGTGGATCTACACCATCCTAGTTGGGTTGTTCGGGTACTACCTCAGCAGCCTGTTTGATTTCATTGGGCTGCAATACATTTCTGCCGGACTGGAGCGCCTGATCCTTTTTCTTTATCCCACGTTTGCAGTGCTCATCAACCGTTTCTTCTTTGCACAAATCATCCAGAAGAACCAGTGGCTGGCCCTCCTTCTCACCTATATCGGCATCGGTATTGCCTTTGCCGGCGAAGTGCGGCTCGATGCCGGCAACAGCCAGTTTTGGTGGGGCAGCTTCTGGGTGTTTGTTTGTTCCATCACTTATGCCATTTACCTCGCCGGCAGCGGCCGCATCATCCCCCGCATTGGCTCCAACCAGTTTACCGCCTATGCCATGCTATCAGCTACGGTTGGTGTGTTCGGGCACTTCCTGGTGACCAACGGGAACATCGCTGCTTTGACGCACCGGGACACGGTTCCTTACGGTCTATCACTGGCAATTGTAGCCACGGTGGTGCCGTCGTTCTTGCTGGCGCACGGCATGAAGCGGATCGGCTCGAACAACGTGGCCATTATCTCGAGCATTGGGCCGGTGTCAACCATTGTGCAGGCACATTATTTTTTGGGTGAGCCGGTTTTTACTGAGCAGATCGCGGGGACGGCGCTGGTGATTGCCGGAATTTTATTATTAAGCTGGAAACCCCAAAAAAAGGTCTTGGAAATTTAAACGGCTTTCCTCTATATTTGCAACCCCAACGGGGACAAAAAGTTCTTCTCTCTTGGCCCAGGTGGCGAAATTGGTAGACGCACTGTCTTCAGGTGGCAGCGCCGCGAGGTGTGCTGGTTCGAATCCAGTCCTGGGCACAAGTAAAATGCAAAACCCTTATCAGGCTTTAGTTTGATAAGGGTTTTTTGTTTTCAGCATATTTAAGGAGTAATGTAGAACTTTAAAAATGCTAGAATCATCCAATTTTAAATATGTAGAAAGATGTTATCTTTTTGTGAGCTTAAATGAAAAGGGAAGATGGAAATAGCCTTTTGGAATCTCATTTCTTGTATCACCTGTCCATAGTGCACCTATGTCGTTTGCAGTGCCACATGACGCAGGTTCAATTTTCCATTCATTATCTGCGATTCTCGTTACTATCACGAACGCAGTTGGACTGGTGGATAAATCATCTTTTGTTGCATGAAATCGAATGGTGTATTTAAATATACTGTTTACTCCATCACCGTTTACGTTGCAAGTCATAGCTAAGCATTCTGATTTGTCTATCGAAAGGTTTTGCAGTGGTATAAAAGCACTGCCGTATTGTGAATTACCAGTTGTGAAAACATAATTGTATTGATTGTAATAACCACGTCCAAATGCAGGAACATATGTATTAGTTGGATCAACAGGATCTGATAAATCGTATACAACATAGCGTATTGCCAAATTGCTTTTCGATATGTTGGTCGAGAAAACGAAGTTTCCGTTTTGATCAATTATCGCTTGCACATTTTCAAGTCCGTCAGTATAAGGCTGCCCGTTTTCACTATTTATTTTACTTTGAACCATTGATGTGTTATCAATTGTACTTTTCAATACAACTGTTAATGCAACCTGCTGCAATCCACTCGGTTTAGAACCAAATTCAACAACAGTTGGTTGCCTCGTTATGTCGGGTTGGGACTGTTTGATGCAGCCTGTTAAAAAAGAAGCAAACAGCCATAATGTTGACAGATGTCGTAGCTTTCTCATTTTATAAAGGTTTTGTTGATAAGTGAACGAGTAGGAGACGGATCTGAACAAACCTGCATTCGGGAATCAAAACGTCGAAATAAGCCATCGTTATTTCTAAGTCAATTACACGAAAGAAATATTTTTCATCATCCCTACTTTACGGCACGTCTCAAGCTTTGTTGATTCCTTATTCTCAGCAGGCTTTGTGTAAGTAATTCTTAAGGTTTCAGAGCAGATGAAAAGGCCTTCGCTTTTTTCCTATTTAGGAAACTAGAAACCACTTTTACCAAAGTAATTTTCTATCATTCAGTATAGTCCTACTCTTTAAAGGCACAGAGCCCTTCTAACTTTACGTTATTTGCAGTTTGAAAAACAGCTTACTTTTCAAAGTTAACGAAGACATTTTCATGCAACCAATAGCTACTTATAGCTATTCTTTGTAATTTAACGGTACAAGAAAGCCATACTACCTTTATGAAGCACAGCTATATGAATTATGAGACGTTCTTAGCTTCTCGAAAAAGTCAGTCAACCTCTTGTTTAACTCAGGAAAGCAAATCCATTATTGAACATTTTCAACCTGCCAAACAAACAACTTCTCACTTTGCACCCATTACATTTTTGCTGGATTACACCTCTGGGAAATACATCTACATGGAAGAATCGTGTTTTGATGTACTAGGACTGAAAGCCGCTTATTTTTTAGAAACAGGATTGAAAGAGTACCTAAGTCGATGGCACCCTGTTGATTATTTTATCATGAATACAAAAGTATTCACTACTAACTGGCTGTTCATAAAATCGCTACCGGTTAAACAATATGGTGATTACATTTTCAGTTATAATTATCGCGTTAACAACGTGGTTGGCGAATACGTAACACTTCTGCAGCGCTTTTCTTTTATACCTGATGTAACCTCTGGAGAACCTTTGGGTGTAATAGGAGTGGCATTTGACATTACACATTTCAAAACAGATCACAGCATCATTCACACAATTGAAAAAACTGTTCTTTCTGCAACAGGTAACGTCAATCAGCTGTTGTTAAAAGAAGTTTATCCCATTTGTGATGAAACCGAAATCGGCACATTAAGTAGAAAGGAAAAAGAAATCCTTCGGCTGATTGCAAAAGGTTTGAGCAGCAAGCAAATTGCCGGGGAACTCAATATTAGCATTTATACAGTTCATAACCACCGCAAAAAAATGTTGGCTAAAACCTCTTGCAAAAGTTCATCTGAACTCATCAATCTTGCCGTAAAGCATGGCATGTTGTAAACACCTCACCTGCAAAACATGCTAACAATTCATTCAATTTCTTTGTGACATCAAATTGGGTCCAATGGCCTGCGTCAGGCAATTTGTAAATATGGTCTTGCCAAACGGCAAAAGGTAAACTATCTAAATAGTCCACATTAACAATTTTGTCCTTTTGGCCAAAGATCAACAAAATCGGCCTATTTGCTTTTTTGATAGCTAAAATTTCATCACAGATTTTACCATTGACTGCCGCCTTCATCAGTGAAGGCCTAAAGTTTTTGTCTGTATTAAAATAATCATTTATCAGAAGATTAATGAAAGCTTCATCGCTGATCGATTGTTTAAAAAAAGCTCTCACCACCCTTTGATCTTCTTCATTATAGAAAAATATGGACGGTTTTTTACTCGCCTGAAAAGCAATGTCTATTCCATAATCTGCTCCTAAACAACTTGCCCCGACAAAAGCAAGCCCTTTTGGACATAGTCCAAAATTTAGCATCTCTGCGATGATATTCGTTCCGTAAGAGAAACCGATCAGGCAGTAGCACTTATCCTCTGCCAGAATTTTCACCGCTTCTGCAATTACCTTCGAGGTCTCTATTGGACTATACTCATCAGTCGGTTGAATAGCGGGTGAAGATTTACCGTGCCCGGGCAAATCGAATGCTATCATTCTGTAGTGTTTCAAACCTGGATCTAAAAATTGTCCCTTCCACGTGTTACAGGAGCCGGAATTGCCGTGAATAAAAAAGAGAATATACTGTGCCTCTGCATTCATTTCTTCATACCCGATTTGAAAATGTCCTATCGTTTGGTACTTATACGCCATAGATTATTTTTCAATTCCAAAATAGAAGAAATTAAAAAGAAATGCAAGATATAGGATGCTTAGGTTGTGTCTCCTACGCTGGCAACTTCACTAAAAATCAGGTGACGCGGAACTCATTGCTTTAAGCGTTTTTACTTCACCCTACCTCTTTTAGCTTCTCCATTGAAGCAGTTGTTCTATAGAGCAGGTACAATGGAGAAGCACAGTTAAAATGAAATTGGTCACCGGGGCTGCCTTTCCATCATTTCATCGATTCAGATAAGTTACATTGACCGCTATCAGCAGTTTCCCCCACGAAGGTCATCGGAAAAGCGGGAGGAGCGGTTTTACCTTTCGCCAAACAAAGGCTGGTGAACGCCATTAACAAAATTGGCTTTTGGTCGGGAGTTTGCGCTTTTGCCGCAACAACCGGTTATTGTCTTGTTCAGCTCCTTCAGGTTGCCGGGTGGCTTCCTTCCCCCCTCGACGAACAACTTATTTACGGCACTTCGCTCTGCATTGTGATTCCCTTTTTGCTGGAAATGCTGGCACTCCATTACACCACGCCGGAACCGAATAAATTCTGGAGCCATGCCGCCCTGACATTTGCCACCCTGTATGCCGTTTTTGTAACGGCAAACTACGTAGTACAACTGGCCACTGTGATTCCAATGACCGGCAAAGGCAGGCTGGACGAAGTTCGCCTCCTGCAACAAACACCACATTCCCTGTTTTGGAACTTCGACGCCCTCGGCTACCTGTTCATGGGCCTGTCAACCACTGCTGCCATCCCGCTTTTTCAAAAAACTGGAAAACAAAAGCGGGTCAGAATGGCGCTGATTGCCAATGGCTTGGTTCTGCCGCTGATTTCCATCGTGTACTTTTATCCCGACTACTCTCCCACAATGCTGTTGATCGGTGCTCCTTGGAGCATTACAGCACCGCTGTCGATGTTATTGATAGCATTGAACTTTAAAACGCCGCAGGAACACCAAAAGAGTAGCGAAGCAGCACAACTGAAACAGGTGGAAAATGGGAGCAAGAAACGGCAGCTACCTGCGAAGCGGTCCACTACGATAAATTGATTTTCGTGATGGTTGTTCCATTGCCTGGAGACGGCATACCATCACATCAACATTGGAGCGCAACGGTCCCGCTTTTGTCAACAATACATTCTTAACTAATCTCACCTTCTCCGTTGTTGCCGTCAACGGGCAAGGCCCTAAAAACAAAAGCAACGCACGGCTGCGTTGCTTTTGTTTTTCATCCGAAACATTTTTTACTGCCCGTTCCATACCGGCACCCGTCCCGGCGTGTACGGTGCGCCACTCTTTTCCAGCAGTTCATCCAAGGCTTTGATTTCACCACCGATTTTTTTCAAATCAGTCAGCAGCGGCGCAAATTCTTTGGCCGCCACTTCATACGACTGCAGGTAAGTGGTGGAAGGCGCAGCCGTGGTATTCCACAGTCCACCAATGATGTTGTTGATGCGGCCATTGAGCGAAGGCGAAGTTTCAAACTCACGCTTGGCAAGCGATGCATCGCCATTCATTACGGTGTTGATGTCCATCAGCCGTTTTTCCAGCTCATAAATTGTTTTTGATGTACCAAGCGAGAGCCGTGGTGTTTGCAACACCGCCTGCTTCATGTATTTGATTTTGTTGGCCAGCTCTTCGCGGTATTCATCCGCAGCCGCGGCCACCCGGCGCAATTCTGCTACTTTTTTACTGAAGTCGTCCACTGTTTTAAGGTCGGCTACAGGCAGGCTGCCGGTGTTTACGGCCACCGCTTTAAAGCGTTGTGCCGGCACCAATTCGGTAAACTGTCCGTCTTCAAATTTGCTCAGCGAAACGGCGTACGTACCGGGCATGGCCAGGTAACCGGCTTCTTTTGCACTGAACACAAACGATTCATCAAAAGGCGCAAAATCAATCGGACCGTACGGCGCCGAACGAAAATCCCACACCACGCGGTTGATACCCTTTGCCGATGGCGCTTTTAATCGTCGTACCACGTTGCCCTGCTCATCGCTGACGGTAAACAACAGGTAAGGCTCGGGTTGTACATCTTCCATGCGAAGCGTGTCCATTGAAGGATAGTACGGCGCATCGCCCCGCTTAATTTTTTCAGTCTCGGCTTCCTTCCGTTTCTCCTTGAGCGTTTTCAACTTGTCCTTCAGGTAATAGGTAAACACCGCTCCCACCGGCGGGTTGGGTGCCGTGTAATAGCTCTCCCCCTGGAAGCCTTTGCCCCTCACACCCAGCGGCACCGACGGCACATACATCAGGGCGTCCTTCACCGGGAACACCACGGCTTGTTTGTCGAGGTCTTCGCGTTTCAGGTTGCGCAACGGCGTGTAGTCGTCGAGCACATAAAAGCCGCGGCCAAAGGTGGCCAGCACCAGGTCGTTTTCCCGCTTTTGAATCTCCAGGTCGCGAACAGCGATGGTGGGCAGTCCGCCTTTAAGCTGCGTCCACTTCTCCCCGCCGTCGATGCTGAAGAAAAGGCCGAATTCAGTTCCGACAAAAAGAAGGTCAGGGTTGACGTGATCTTCGGCAAGGGTGTAGGCCGTACCCCGCTCCGGAAGGTTGTGCTGGATGGCTGTCCAGGTTTTACCGCCATCGCGACTGCGGTACACATAAGGATGGAAGTCGCCGTACCGGTGATGGTTAAACGTAACGTAAAGGGTGTTCTTGTCGTGCTGCGAAGCAATCACCTGGTTCACGTAAGTCCGTTCCGGCACTCCGGCTATTTTATCAACATCAATCTTTGTCCAATGCTGCCCGCCATCGGTGGTTACATGAATCAACCCATCGTCGGTGCCGGCGTACAAAAGGTTCTGGTCCAGCTTCGACTCGGCCACCGTTGTTACGTTGCCATAGATGTCCGTCGACTGGTTCTTAGCCACGGCATCCACGCTCCACACCTTGCCCATGATGGTTAGTTTGTTGCGGTCTACCTGGCGGGAAAGATCGGGGCTGATGGCTTTCCAGGTGTTACCGCGATCGTCGGTGCGGTACACTTTGTTGGCGGCAACATAGAGGCGCTTGTTGTCGAACTGCGAAATGATCAGGGGAGCATCCCAGTTCCAGCGGTTGGCTGCCTCGCCACTTAACTCTACCGGCTTGATGTCGAAAAACTCACCGCTCTTGCGGTCGTAGCGCACAAGGCCGCCGTATTGCGACTGCGCATACACAATATTGGGATCGCTCTGGTCTACGGCCGATTCAAAGCCGTCGCCGATGCTGGTAAAGTACCAATCGCTGTTCACAATGCCGTTGGTGCTGAGTGTACGCGAAGGGCCGCCCATGCTGAAGTTGTCCTGCGTGCCGCCATGAATATGGTAAAACGGAAAGCCATTGTCAGTGGTAACCTTGTAAAACTGGGTCACCGGCAGGTTGGGTTTAAACTGCCAGTTGGCAGCGCCGTCAAACGACTCGTACAGACCACCATCGCAGCCCACCAGGTAATGATCGGTGTTCGCAGGGTCGATCCAGATAATGTGGTTGTCAACGTGCTTGCTTTTCTCCCCCAGGATCTTGAAATTCTTCCCGCCGTCGTTGCTCACACCGAGGTACACATTCATCGCAAACAAACGGTCCACGTTCTTTGGATCAGCAATGATGCGCTGGTAATAGTTGCCTGATGTAGCATAACTGCTTTGTTTTTCCCAGCTTGATCCGCGGTCGGTGCTTTTGTATAAACCGGCACCGTCAACCGCTTCCACAATGGCATACACCACATCGGGGTTGGCCGGAGAAATGGCCAGCCCTATGCGGCCAAGATCGCCTTTGGGCAGCCCGGTCATGCTCTTGTTCCAGGTGGCACCGCCGTCGGTTGACTTGTACAGTGCCGATTCGGGCCCGCCACCCACATAAGTGTACACTTTTCGCTGGCGTTGATGCGCTGCAGCATACAATACGTTCGGGTCGCGTGGGTCCATGTGAATTTCATTGAACCCGGTGTTTTCACTCACCGATAAAATGTTCTTCCAGGTTTTACCGCCATCGGTGGTTTTGTAGATGCCCCGTTCACCGCCGGAGGACCAAAGCGGACCGTAGGCTGCCACGTAAACGGTATTGGAGTTGGTGGGATCGACCACAATGCGGCCGATGTGTTCGGAATTCTTCAGCCCCATGTTCTTCCAGCTTTTGCCGCCGTCGTCCGACCGGTACACGCCGTCGCCGTAATCCACGCTGCGCTGGTTGTTGTTCTCTCCCGTTCCCACCCATACAACGGACGGATTGTTTGGATCGATGGTTACGCAGCCAATGGAGTACGAGCCTTCGTTTTCAAACACGGGGTTGTAAGTGACACCGGCGTTGGTGGTTTTCCAAACACCACCGGCTGCCGAAGCCACGTAGTATTCGTGTTTGTTGGTGGGATTCACCGCCAGGTCAATGATGCGTCCGGACGTAATGGCCGGACCCACACAACGAAATTTCAGTCCCGCCAACACCTGGCTGTTGAGCAAATCGGCCGGCTTTGTTTCGGTAGCAGCCGTTGTTGTTTTTTTCTTTTGTGCAAAGGTGGTAAGAGATGCAGAAAACAGCAGCAGCAAGCTGGCACTGCGCAGCAATCGATTCATAAAGACTTGTTTTGATCAGCAGGGAAAATACAATTTATCTGCGCACAATCAGCAACGGATGTTCACCGGCGGAAGAATGAAGATGGCAACCGGACGACAGTGGGGATTGCAGATTTCACAGGTAGCAGTTGAACCGTTAAGGCAGGCTCTCCGACGTGGAAACCGTTCGCACTGCTGGTGTTGCAGTTGCCTCTTTTTTTCTTCGCAATTGGTGCACCGTCTGGCTGCTGCCGTCGTGGTTCCAGCCGGGCGGTTTCGTAAAATAATGAAGTGCTGTTTTGAATGAACCCGACCGTTTGGCAGCGGCAAACAATTCACCCCAGGTTTTAAAGGCTACGGTAAACGGGTTGAAAGAGCCAATGTTTTTGGTGAGGCCATAGGTGGGCCGTTCCTCTTCCGGCTGAAAGGTGCCGAAGAGGCGGTCCCAGATGATCAGGATGCCGCCATGGTTTCTGTCCAGGTATTTAAGGTTGGTGCCGTGATGCACCCGGTGGTGCGATGGGGTGTTGAGAACGTCCTCCATCGGATGCGGTAATTTGTCCACCACCTCCGTGTGAATCCAGAACTGGTAAATCAAACTGATTTGCTGCATAAACAGTATCCAAATTGGATGAAAACCCACGAGCGGCATCCAGGCCCAGAAAAGGAAAGACCCGGTGGCATTGCCCGTCCACGTTTGGCGAAGCGCCGCTGCCAGGTTATAACGTTGCGAAGAATGGTGCACCACATGCGAAGCCCAAAACCAGGCTACGTTGTGCGCCGTGCGGTGAAACCAGTAGTAGGAAAAATCGTCGGCAAAAAACAGGAGCACCCAATACCACCACACCCGGAAATTGAGATCAAAAAGCCGGTGTTCGTACAAAAAGGTGAAGAGGCCAAAGATCATTGCTTTGGTAGCAAAACCAATCACCACATTGCCAATGCCAAGCGAAAGGCTGCTCCATGTGTCCTTTGTTTCGTACAGGTGACGGTTTTCTTTGTGGGAGAGCCAGGCTTCGAGTGAAAGCAGGAGCAGGAATCCCGGAATGGCATAATAAAGTATAGCAGGCGGCATGTATTGAAGTTAAGAAAAGCTTTGGAGACCAAAATGGATGTTGCCAACAACTTTGTTGGTAGCAAAAAGGTTATCCGGGAGTAGAAAACAGGCATTTCTATTGGCAGTTGGTTATTTAATACGACACAGGTAAACTCTTTGATTGTTTCCTGTTTGGAAGACAGCCGGCAGTACTGCAGTTTTCGTGAGATGTAGTTTGATTAAGACATTGAGAGTTTGGCTAAAGCCGGTGCGAATTTTAGGCTTGCACACCCTGGCATAAATGCCAGGGCAATGGTTGGTAGCCGGTGTTCCCGAAGGGATAAAACGATCAAACAGTTATATCAAAAAGAACAGAAGCAAAGCTTTGCCTCATTGAAACACACCGGTGTTCAAACATGAATAGCTCCTTCTCCAAAAATGCAGCCGAAGGCAAGTCGAAAATTTTTACAAGTTTTCTAAATCCAAATCGTCAACAGAAATAAACAAATCTCACTGTTTGTCTCCTTTGTTTGATGGGGAAATGTCGGCCACAAGAAATTCCGGTTTAAAGGAAGATGTTTGCAGTACCTCGCTGTTTTCATCCATCAACTGGCGCTTGATGCGTCCCATGTAGCCGGGTTGGGAAACCTGCTCTTTATTCAACGGAACGGCGGCAATAAAGTCATTGCCAAGGTACATGACGAGTTGCATAGGATTTCGATGCGACAAAATAAGCGGTGCGCCTAATTTTTCAAAGCACGAACCCAAAAATTCATCCCGGCTAAGTAAAAACTTTACCTCCCTCCCGTCCAGGCAGGGTTTCAACAGACCAGAAGGCTTCAAATTTTTCATTGCCGGTGCAGTGGTAAACTGTCTTACCTTGCCGGTACTATGCAGGAAACCTTTGTCACGGACAAGTCGTTCGAGAGTGTCAATTTCGGCGAAGCACCTTTACCCAAAGGCGACTACGACAATTGTGTGTTCACCAACTGCGACTTCAGCAACACGGATCTTTCCGGCATAAAATTCATTGACTGCCGCTTCCAGTCGTGCAACCTGAGCATGGTCAAGCTTTCGAAAACGGCTTTCCAGGAGGTGCGGTTTACCGGGTGCAAACTCCTTGGGCTGCGGTTTGACCAGTGCAGCGGTTTTGCCCTCGCTTTTTCTTTTGCCGAATGCCAGCTCGATCATTCCTCCTTCTACGGCGCCAAACTCAAAGGCACAGTGTTCAACAATTCACGCCTGCAGGAAGTTGATTTCACTGACTGCGACCTGACTGCCGCTGTGTTTAATCAGTGCGATTTGTCGCAGGCCGTGTTTGAAAATACAGCGCTCCAAAAAGCCGATTTCCGCTCATCAGTCAATTACGCCCTGGATCCTGAGCGCAACAAAATAAAAGGAGCCCGGTTTTCCATACCCGAGGTAACCGGCTTGCTGGCGAAATACGGCATCAGGATCGAGAACTAAGAATTGTTATTGTTTGTTCAGCTCCTGCAGTTCGGCTTCAATCATGCCCCTGATCAAATCAAATTCATCGAGCAGCTTTTTGGTTAGCGGCGACACGGCTTCGTACCGCTTTTCCTTCACAGCCAATTCAATGGCTGAACATTTTTCCAACATGCCGGTGGCCTGTAAAATGCCGACGGTGCTTTTTAATTCATGCGCTGCCTTGGAAGCATCGTTCCAGTTGCTGTGCAGTTCCGCTTCTTTCAAGCTTTGCAACAGCTGCGGCGCCGACTCCAGGAACATGTTCAGAATTTCGGCCTGTACCGAGT
>Ga0366775_1072_pt1 | contig 15834 bp, 16 predicted proteins | sample BONcelN113001D10_FD_207075 | JGI IMG/M metagenome (GOLD analysis project Ga0366775, IMG submission 207075) | Enriched cells from coal bed in the Powder River Basin, Montana, United States - BONCAT cells N11 rep2 HSBNCT.N11.300.1.D10 ...
TTTACGTTCATCGCCTTTCAGATTGCTTAGATAAGACAAATAATATCCATATTATGACTGGATAAATCACAGAAATATTTCTGCCGGAATACCCTGTTAATAGAAAAGTTTATAAGACGGAGGCAGTTGCGTGAGCGGTTTTATTTTTGTTGAGCCGAAGGTAAAAATTTACGTGGAGGACCTTAACCCGGAGGGTAATAAGACAATTTTATTTATCCACGGCTGGCCCGGAAACCATAACTTGTTTGAATACCAGTTTGATGTACTTCCGAAAATGGGCTACAGGTGCATCGGAATTGATTACAGAGGCTTTGGCCTTTCGGATAAACCCTGGAGCGGCTATGATTATAACCGGTTGGCGGATGATATCCGATGTGTGGTTGATGTACTCAAGCTGCAAAATTTCACACTGGCAGGCCATTCTACGGGGGGAGCGATCTGTGTCCGCTACATGGCCAGGTATAATGGTTATGGAGTATCGAAACTCGCTCTTTTTGCCGCTGCCGCACCAAGCCTGGTGCCGCGTCCCTATTTCCCGTATGGAATACCCAGGCAGGCCGTCGTTGACATCATCCAGGGTACATATAACGACCGGCCTAAAATGTTGAGAGGGTTTGGCGATATGATCTTTCATAAGCCTGTGTCGGCGCCATTCGCAGATTGGATCTTTCAATTAGGGTTGCAGGCATCCGGTTGGGCTACAGCGGCTATTGCAAATACATGGCTGGGTGAAGAAGAGCTATTCTACGATTTGAAAACGATTAACGTTCCAACGCTGATACTTCACGGGGTGCATGACAAAGTCTGCTTATTCCCGTTGGCTGTGGCGCAAAGAAACAGCATCGACCATTCAAAGCTCGTGCCATTTGAAGAGAGCGGCCATTTTCTTTTTTATGATGAGCGCGATAAATTCAATAAGGAATTGATGGAATTCATTGAAGAATAGATTGTATGGTGTGTTGGAATGATTATACTATAAAACTTGTTACATAGTTATTTAAAATGAAAAATATTCCTATAGTATAAAGAAAGATATATTTATTCGGGAAACCGGTTCGAACATGGATAAATTAAGCTCTGAGAAAAAATGTCTAAGGACCTCGGAAGTTTCTGGATCTGTAGGCGTACATCCCAATACAGTGCGTTTATATGAAGGATCGCGAGAATCAATCCGCAGGATACGGCGATCGTCAGCGGCGTGGGGTTGGCATACCCGGTTATATTCCTGCTGGTTGCACTGGCACAGGGTTTAAGCGCCGGTATTGCCACCATCGTAGCCATCTCTGCCGGAAAAAGCGATATGGATTATACAAAACGGGTAGCTAAAAACGGTTTTAGCCTTAGCTTGTATTCCAGCATTATCATCATACTGCTGGTTTATTTATTTTCCGGCAGCCTCATTAACCTGCTCTCGGGCAACGGTCTTTCGTTATCTGCAAAGGGATATGCTTTTGAATACCTTGCCTGGTACATGCCCGGGGTTTTCTTCCTCTTTTGCGGCCAGTCTTACCTTGCGGTATTACAGTGAGAAGGGAATACCAAATGTACTTTACTACTATTGATAATGTATTTTATAATTATATAATTAAAAATATTTGATTGTACCCGATAAAAGCTTTTAATAAAAAAAGGAGTAAATCTATGAAAATTCAGGATGTACCCTTTTGCACAATCGACTGGAAAACCGTCATGCCCACCAAACATCCGGGAGTAACAGGAGAAGCTTACTGGCGTACTTTTGAGATGGGAAATATTCGAGTCCGGATGGTTGAATACACCCCCGGATATTTGGCGGATCACTGGTGCAAGCGCGGACATGTGCTGCTGGTACTGGAGGGCGAATTGGTGACCGAACTTGAAGACGGAAGAAAATTTACCTTGACCGCTGGAACAAGTTACCAGGTTGCAGAAGATGCAAATCCACACCGTTCATACACAGAAAAGGGAGCTAAACTGTTTATTGTTGATTAGTTTGATTCCTTACAGAACAGGTTATGTTTGAAATGCGCCCGCAGGACGAGCGTCTGAAAAATAATATCAGATTATCGGGCAATTCATTAGTCCTCCTGATAACCGCAAAACGGGCACGTAAAACCATAAGGCTTGAGTACCCGTTACAACGTCAATGAAAGTCATGATAAATTTAATCTAGGTCTTTTATCTCTTTTCAGCTTACTGACACTTACCTTTATCTTGCCGGTTGAACTTCTTTTCATATTCGACGATTCCAAATTTTCCTGCGCGTTAGCTTTGCTTAATAAGAGCGGAGTGGTTGTTGTAATATCTTCTATCTTCCCGGGAGCAATGAAAACGGGGGTGTTCCCGTCTGCATCGGATAATACCAGCAAACCGTATTCATTCTTATAGACCAGCCCGGATGCAGAGATTGAGGCTCCTAAAAGAATCGAAACATTTGTCAATAGCGGAAGATAGGTGTAAATCGCGGCAATGAGATCAGTATCGCAACCTACAGGCAGCGGTGAGGGCTGGGGAAGATAACTGATCGAATCAACATACACCGTATCGCCCCCCACTTCGAATGCCGTTATGGCCGTCAGCGGAATGGACTCGTACTGTGTGCCGTCAAACAATATCAGTAGCGCGGCGCCTGTCCCGTCCGGCGAAATATAAAGCCCTGCCGGCGCTCCGCTGATGGTATAAAGGCTGCCTGTATAAACCGACCATGTATTGCCGGCATAGATAGTAATCAACTGATTTAATACATATGCGAGCTGTGCGATAGAAAAACAATACGAAGTACTGCCCAGCGCGCCTTGAGGTCCCGCAGGCCCTTGTATACCTTGAGGTCCCGCAGACCCTTGTATGCCCTGAGGCCCAGCCGGCCCCATAGGTCCCGGCGGTCCGGCAGGCCCTACGCCGGAATAGCTTTCTTGAATGACGGTAAGCGTCGCTTTTACCGGTACAATGTCGGAGTAGTTGATTATCGCTGCGCTGTTGTTTACCAATGAAATCGTGACAGGAGCAGTTACAGCGTTAATCAACCCAAAACCCACAACTTCTCCGGTTATAATCGGAGAATTACTTTTAATAACATTCCCTAGTGACGAATACAACGTAAATACGGGTGCATTGGTTGTTGGTGAAGATTGCGTAGCTATCCACCAATTAATCATATATCTTCCCGGTTCGCCTATGGTGATGACTCCCGTATTATTGTCGTAGCTGATGTTTCCATCGGTATATATCGTTGAGTCGAAAATTACATTGTTTACATCCTGCAACGATCCACCGGCTAAGCGTTCAATTTGCATGGCAATATTACTCATATTCTCCTCCAATTTGACTTTAAAAGCCTTTATGAGGCTAACCCGGCAGGCTTTGCTTTTACCTTTGGTCCGCATGACCGTAATGCCCGCCAATTTCTGATAAATGGCTTATTGGCAGATAATGCCGCGGCAATATATGGTTTATACAGATACATATACAGTATCTATATATAGTATGCAAATATATGATTTCGGGTGATTCGATGTAAAAAATGTATAGACTAAATAGCGTAATCAAAACTTAATCCCACTTATACGTCAGACGGCGCTGTGTGTACTGTGCGCAATGATTAACTTCATGAAAAAGACAAGCCATTAAAAGCGGGCGCATTATTAACCGTATTATGTGCTGGCGAGCGGGGGATAATATTCAGAAAAATATCGATTACCGACAGGAGATGATGCCGACATGTTATCGGACGGAACACCCAATAGATTGATCAACGAAAACTCCCCCTACCTCGTGCAGCACGCGCACAACAGAAGTGGAATGGTGCTCCTGGGGGGACGAAGCTTTTGCCAGAGCCAAAGCGGAGGACAAGGCGGTGTTCTTATCTATAGGGTATTCGGCCTGCCACTGGTGCCATATTTTTAGATTGAACCATATGATTATATGATAGTTTTAAGTTTCACGCTTGGACATCAAGAATATTTGATTTAGGTACTACCGCGCTTGTTTTTATTCAGTTTAAAGAACCACAGGTAGAATTTTCTCGACATATAAAATGTTATAAATAAGCTAATCCATGTAACGTACCATTCCCAGTTAATATATTTTATTATATTTGTATACCTTTCACATAACACTTCCACAATAGTTATAGCAGAACAATAACTGAAATAGTACATAAATTGCCTTAAGGGTTTTTTGTTTTCGGGATAATGCAAATTGAAGATAACGCATATAGCCGGATAAATAAAATACTCAAATGAAAAACTTGCCTGACTGGCATAGCTGAATTCTCTAACAGGATATTCTATCAATCTAAGCTCGGCAACGATCAGTCCAATGATCCAAGTTATTAATTGTTTGAAGAGAAATATCACTATGGCTTCACGGATCTTATTTTTAGGTATAAATATTATTAATCCAACAATAGTTAGTATCCAGGCGATAACCAGTATTATTACATCTTGCCCCATATCATTTCTCCGTTTATCAGACTCATTTTCTATTATTTCAAAATAAAATCATTTTATAAATTCGATATATGGCTTTATGAATGTTTTGAAGCCTTAAACCTGTTTTATGAATTTTTAAATTTACTCTTAGGGGATACTAAGGATAAAATAATAAAGGTGAGAAATGATGCATAAAGACGATATTCATATAAACAGATTGATCCACGAAAACTCCCCCTACCTCCTCCAGCACGCCCGCAACCCCGTGGACTGGTATCCCTGGGGCGACGAGGCGTTTGCCAAAGCCAAAGAAGAGGACAAACCTGTCTTTCTCTCCATAGGGTATTCCGCCTGTCACTGGTGTCATGTGATGGAGAAGGAATCCTTTGAGGATGAAGGGACAGCGCGCATTTTAAATGAGCGTTTTGTCAGCATCAAAGTAGACAGGGAGGAACGCCCGGATATAGACCATGTTTACATGGAAGCGTGCGTCAGGCTGACCGGGCAGGGCGGGTGGCCGCTTTCCTGTTTTCTGACTCCGGATAAAATACCCTTTTTCACCGGAACGTATTTTCCTAAGGAAGACCGGTACCATATCCCCGGTTTTAAACGCATATTGCAAAGCATAGCCGAGCTATGGGCTTCCGACAGGCCAAAACTCCTCCATACATCCGAAAACATATTCCGGCATGTAACGCAAAAAGCGGCTAAAAACAAGGCGCAGATCAGCGGATCGGCCGCACATGCGGCTTATATGCAGCTTCAAAGTGCTTTTGACAGCCGCAATGGGGGTTTCGGTCATGCGCCCAAATTTCCCTCGGTGCACAACCTGCTGTTTTTGCTGCGTTACGGCATACTGGAAAAAGCGGACACGGCTTTTGAAATGGTGGAAAAAACGCTTGCCTGCATGAGAAAGGGCGGCATATTCGACCATGTCGGCGGCGGATTTTGCAGGTATTCCACCGACCCTTACTGGCTCGTCCCCCATTTCGAGAAGATGATGTACGACAACGCCATGCTTGCCATCGCATATTGCGAGGCCGGGGCTGTCATAACCCCCGCGTTCATTGAAACAGCCCAAAGGATACTGCAATACTGCATGAAGGAGATGCGCGATCCGGAGGGTGGGTTTTATACCGCGGAAGATGCGGACAGCGAAGGCGTGGAGGGCAAATACTACGTTTTTTCGCCGGAAGAGGTCATTGCGGTCCTGGGCGAGCAGGATGGGAAACGGTTTTGCACGCTTTTCGATGTGACGAAAAAGGGCAACTTCGAAGGCAAAAACATATTGAACCTCATAGGAAAAGAACTGTCGCAGGAAGAAAAGGATTTTGCGTCACTATGCCTGCCCGGGCTGTACGATTACAGGAACAAGCGCGTACATCCCTTTAAAGACGATAAAATACTGGCCTCCGTCAACGGGCTCATGATCGCGGCGCTCTCCATAGCTGGGAAGATCGTGCACAGGGATGATTATACCGGGGCCGCGGCGGATTGTGCGCATTTCATACTGAATAATCTCGTAACAGGCGGCAGGCTGCATGCGAGCTACCGGCAGGGCGTATCCGCCCACCCGGCCACGCTCGAGGATTACGCATACATCGCCTGGGGGCTTTTGGAACTCTATCAGGCGTCCTTTGCGCCGGAATGGCTGGAAAAAGCGCTGCATATTGCGGATGATATGATTTCGCTGTTTGAAGATGAAGGAAGCGCGTTTTTTATATCGGGCAAAGACGTATCGGATCTTCCGGTCCGGACCAAGAATTTGCACGACGGTGCGCTGCCTTCCGGCAATTCCGTGGCCGCGAATATTTTCCTGCGGCTGTCTGAAATTACGGGAAACGAGGATTATGCGAAGAAAGCGGAAGGGATATTGAACGCAGTTGCGCAGGACATAAAAAAATATCCCACAGGTTACACAGCCGCTCTATGCGCGCAGCTTTTACGGCAGAGCGGCATGCGGAAAATAACCGTGGTAAACGGCGAAGGCCTGGAACAATTAAAGGATGCCGTAAACATCTACGATCCTTTCGCGAATACCGTAATCGGCGGGCCGGGCTATGATGCCATAACAAGACTCGCGCCGTACATAAAAGACTATCAGGCAAAAGAGGGGAAAGCCGCAGTTTTTATATGTGACAGCCAGGGCTGCCGTCCGCCCCTGTATGATGCGGAGCAGGTGGCGGATGCTCTTGAAAAAAGCTAGCTTAGAGGCGGTTTGGCCCGGCCGAATACATTCTGTACATCGCCGCATATCTCGAGACCTGTGTGCTCGTTTTGCCCTTGAAACAGCGTTTCGCCGCCGATGGCCCGAAATGCCGTAAACGACCGTGCGTTGAGCGTCTCGCCTATATCCCGCTGCATAAGCCCCTTTACCGGGGCTTTTAACAAGCCGGATTCCGTATAATCCGCCTTCAGATAAAGCTCGTATTTTCTGTTCTGAAGCCGTATGGAAAACCCGTGGCCGTCAAGCGAATACGCTTTTATTTTTGCGCCGTTGTATGTTGCAATTGAATAGTATTTGCCCCCGAAATATAGAAAAGCCAGTATGCCGCAAAAGCGGCTTTTCATAAAAGGAATATCCGCGACCGAGAACATAACGGTTGTATTGCTGTCCGCAAAATAGGATTGAAACCAGATCCATGCAGAGGGAAAAGACCGCCCCCAGTCTTTCTCGATATAGCCTGTCCCGCCGCCAAAGTCGATTTTACTCCCGTCGATCTCCAGAATGCCGTTTACACGGTGATGGATACTTACGATGCCGTGGTAACACTCCATAAAAGGCACATATCCGAACGGGCCCATAATGCCGCGCCTGAAAACGCTTTTGGGGAAGGGGATGATATCCGTAAATTCAAGCGCTCCCTTGAGGCTTGCTTCCGGGCTTTGTATATTCAGCGCCATGCCGCGTTCCGTGAAAGAATTGTCCCGTATGCCGATGGTTAAATGCCTTTTGGATGCCGTAAAGCTCTCCAAAGGATACCGCACATACGCCGTACGGCCAGGGTGCGGCTGTATCACCTGTATAAAGGAATGTCCGTCCCCTTTGGCTGTGGAAATACCGGGAATGACGGACAGCAAAGTCTTCTCATCCCTTGTTATGACCTTATAATACCAGCCCTCAAAATAGTTTTTGTTCTGTATGCTCCCCTGAAAGATTTCGGGGTTCAGGAAGCGAAAATTAAGCAAGGCGGTTCTCTTTTCTATAGACTGAATTTACAAATGAGTATTCCCAGGCATCATAGAAGGCTATTCAAAATTGATAAATATGTTATGATGATAATATCATGTAAAAAATCACTGGAGAAGGGGGTAAATTATGGGAAAAGGAATGGAAACCGCCGGAATATGCGGGCTTTTTTGCGAGAGCTGCAGCTTTTATATCGCCACGCAGGAAAACAACCTGGAGCCGCTGTCGAAAATAACCGGCAAGCCGGTCGACGAAATACGCTGCAACGGCTGCCGTTCGGATACGGTAACGTTTTACTGCAAGACCTGCTCCATGAAGAAATGCGCGTCGGATAAGGACATAAACTTCTGTTCGGAATGCGGGAAATACCCGTGTGATACGTTAAAGGAATTTCAGGCAGCGAAACCCCACAGGCTGGAGCTTTTTTCATCGCTCGATTTTGTAAGGGAAAATGGATATACGGCATGGCGGGAGAAAATGGAGAAGGATTATTCCTGCGGTAAGTGCGGGACCATCAATTCCATCTACGAATTCTCATGCAGGAAATGCAAAAACAGCCCTTCCAATCCCTACGTGGGCAGGAACATGGAGAAAATAGCCGTGGCAAAAATTAAATTGACATAAGGAGAAGAAAAAATGGGAAATGTACTTGAAGCGTCGGTGGAGCTTATAAACGAAAAGCTCATGTTCAAGTGCGAGGCGGGGGAGAATCCGCCGATCATTACGGACTATATACCGCCTTTGGGGGATCTGAAGGGGTATATGCCGCTGCAGCTTTTTTTGATCAGTATGGCCACCTGTACGGGAGGCGTTATTGCGCCCTTTTTAAGAAGGAGCGGGAAACACGTGGGCGGACTGCAGATGAAAGCGTCCGGCGTGCGCCGTGAACAGCATCCCACGGGTTTCGAAAAAATCCATTTGGATATCGTATTAAAATCCCGGGACGCAACGGAAGAAGATGTAACGAATATACTCAAACTCGCTGAAGACACCTACTGCCCCGTATGGAGCATGATAAAGGGCAACGTGGATGTGTCGGCGTCTGTTTCGGTTATCCGCGAATAGACCAGCAGAAACCTCCTTATGAAATAAGAAGGGGTTTTTTATTTTTGCCGGTTCAGTTATAATTGAAGAATATAACAAAAATCGGCTTATTTAACGTTACAGATAAAACCGTAATTTTCAAATAAAGGAGGCGATCGTTTGGAAGGAATCGTTTCGGTAAAAGGGCTTGTAAAAAAATACGGGGATCTGACCGCGGTCAACGATATCTGCTTTGAAGTAAATAGAGGCGACCTTTTTGCGTTCCTCGGGCCTAACGGAGCCGGAAAGTCCACTACCATCAACATCATCTGTACACTTTTGCAAAAAACGGCGGGGGAAGTATTCGTGGACGGCTGCCAGGTCGGCTTAAAGGACGATGAAGTGCGACAACGCATCGGCGTGGTATTCCAGGACAATATACTGGATGACCTGCTGACGGTAAAGGAAAACCTGATGCTTCGGGGCAGCCTGTACGGCGTAAACGGACGGGAACTGAACAAAAGGATCTCCAAAGCGGCGGAAATAGTGGGCATAGACGACCTTTTAAACAGGCGCTGCGGCAAACTGTCCGGCGGACAAAAACGAAGATCGGAAATCGCGCGTGCACTATTGAATCAGCCGAAGGTCCTGTTCCTGGATGAACCGACGACGGGCCTTGATCCGCAGACGCGCGTGCGGGTATGGAAGACCATACGGTATCTGCAGCGCGAGTACGATATGACCGTTTTTTTGACAACGCATTATATGGAGGAGGCGGAAGGTGCGGACGACGTAGCCATCATCGATGCGGGGCGAATCGTCGCGCGGGGAACGCCAAACGAGTTAAAAGCGGTATACAGCAGCGATGTTTTAAAAATAGCGCCGAAAGATGCGGCCAGGGCTGCCAAATTGTTTTCGGAAAAAGGCTACCAGTCAAAAGAACGGGCCGATATGCTTTTGATACCGGTCAAAGACAGCATGGAAGCGCTGGCGCTTTTAAAGGAAATCGAAGGCGATATAACAGCCTTTGAAGTTGTGCGCGGCAATATGGACGACGTATTTATAAAGATTACCGGGCATGCGATCAGGGAGGATGAGTGATATGGACATTGCGTTTAAACTTGCAGGGCGCAACATAAGGGTCTTTCTGCGGGATAAGGTATCCGTGTTTTTCTCCCTTCTCTCCATGTTTATCATCATAGGCCTCTATGCCTTGTTCCTGGGCGATATCAACGTAAGCAACATAAAAGACATGGCCGGAGACGTACCGGGCGTGCGTTTTATGGTGGATTCATGGATCATGGCCGGCATCCTCGTCGTCAATTCCGTGACCGTTGTGCTGGGCATGTTCGGCACGATGATAGAGGACGAGCAAAAAAAGAGGCTGAACGGCTTTTTAATTGCCCCCGTCAAGCGGTTTTCCATCGTCTCGGGATACGTTCTCGCGGCCTGGGGTGTGGGCATGATCATCAACATACTCGCGTTCGCGCTGGCTGAAGCGTATATACTGATCGGCGGCGGTACGCTTCTTTCCCTGCTTTCGATACTAAAGGTGATAGGGCTGTGTATGCTGAACGTGTTCTCTGCATCCGGCATCATGTTTTTTATCATCTCCTTTATCCATACGAACAACGCCTTTGCAACGCTCAGCACCATCGTGGGCACGATCATAGGGTTTTTGACGGGCATCTATATTCCCATGGGCGTATTGCCGGAGGCCGTGCAAAATATTGTGAAGTTCGTTCCCGCTACATACGGCGCAGCCCTGATGCGGCAGGTATTCATGGAAGACCCTGTTGCCAAGGTATTTGCAGGCGCGCCGGCCCAGGTAGTCGAGCATTATTACAGCACCTTCGGGGTGAAGATCTCGGCTTTCGGGCAGGAGATGCCCGCACTTGCCATGCTGGCCATCATTGCGGGCGCGGGTATTGTTTTCTTCCTGCTGTCCGTACTGGTTATGAAAAAGCGGAAACAGAAGTAATCAAAGAAAGTAGAGGAGTATGCGGAAAAGAAATTATCGATGGATATTTATCGTCCTGGGCGCTCTCGGGATAGCGGATACGCTCATTATTTCCGGGGTGTCCAATATGAACGAAGGTGTGGTGATGCCGTTTATATTGGGCTTGCCGCTCTTCATTTACGGCGTGTTCTATAACCGTCTCAGCCGGTGGATGGAAAAAGGCGCGGGCCGGGTATTAAAAAACCTGATCGGCATAGGCTATGCGGTGTTTATACTGCTTTTCATCGTCTGCAGCGCTTTTATATTCATAGCGCAGGACACGGAGCCAAAAAAAGGCGCGGATGCTTTGATCGTACTCGGCGGAGGCGTTAAAGGGCATGTGGCGACTGTCGCCGTTAGAAGCCGCCTGGATACCGCGCTTATCTATCTGGATCAGAATCCGGATACGGTCGTCGTCGTTTCGGGGGGCCAGGGACCGCAGGAGACCGTTTCGGAAGCTTCCGTTATGGCCGAATACCTATTAAACCGGGGTATAGACAAAGACAGGATCGTGGCGGAGGACAAGTCTACCAGCACATGGGAGAACTTCTTGTATTCCAAGGCGCTGCTGGATGCGAAGTTTGGCGGGAACTATACCGTAGTATTCGTAACGAACGAATTCCATATCTACCGCGCGGGGCTTACGGCGAGGAAAGCGGGCTTGCAGGCGGAAGGCCTCAGAAGCCCATCCGCCTGGTATCTATACCCGAACAATTTCCTGCGCGAAACGCTTGCGATCGTAAAGACGTGGGTATTCGGAGCAGATTAAATACAACTTTATGACAAAAGAGGATGGACTATGAAAATAATAGCAATACCGGATTCGTTTAAAGGGAGCATGAGCTCCATAGAGGCCGCGGGCGCAATGGAAAAGGGCATTAAAAGCGCAATTTCGGACACCCGGGTCGTCAAACTGCCCGTCGCGGACGGAGGGGAAGGCACCGTGGAGGTATTTTGCCAAACCGGCCTTGGAACGCCGGTATATAAGGAAGTTACCGGCCCGCTTGGAGAGCGGGTAAACGCGAAATACGTACTCTTGGACGATGGAACGGCCGTGATCGAGATGGCGCAGGCTTCGGGTCTGACATTGGTGGAGGAAACAAAACGGAACCCCATGAAGACGACCACATACGGTACGGGCGAGCTGATGAAAGATGCGCTTGACAAAGGCGCAAGGAAAATACTCCTTGCTATCGGCGGCAGCGCTACCAACGACGGCGGCGCAGGCCTCTCGCAGGCGCTCGGGCTTTCCTTCCGGGACGCTTTGGGCCGCGAGGCCGGCTACGGCTGCGGAGGCTTGCGGGATTTGCAAAATATAGATGCAAGCGGCCTGGACAAGAGGCTGTATGGGGCGGAGATCGTGATCGCATGCGATGTGCAAAACACGCTGTGCGGCGAAAAAGGCGCGTCATTTGTCTACGGACCGCAAAAAGGCGCGGACGGGCAAATGGTCATGGAGATGGACGGCATACTGAATAAACTGGCCGGGGTCATATTGGAAAAAACCGGGAAGGACGTCCGGGAGATTCCGGGAACAGGCGCGGCCGGCGGACTGGCTGTGCCGCTCATCGCTTTCGCGGACGCCAAAATCGTATCGGGCATAGAAACCATTTTGGGATTGATAGGATTTGAGAAGCATCTTGAAGGGGCGGATTACGTATTTACGGGGGAAGGCAGGATAGACGAGCAGACGCAGTACGGAAAGGTGATAGCCGGCATATTGAATACGGCCAAGAAAAGAGGCGTGCCCGTAATAGCGTTTGGCGGCTCCCTTGGCAAAGGCTATGAAGGCATCATGCGCGCGGGCGTGAAAAGCTGTTTTTGCATATTGCCCGGCGCCGTAACGTTAAAAGATGCCATGGAAAATGCCCCCAAATACCTCGAAGATTGTGCGATGAGGGTCTCTCGTCTTCTGTAATAAGGAACAAAACACAATGTCCGGATCATATACTATTTAGGCTGCACTGGTTTAAACGGGCGGCAAACAGCTGGAGGTAACCGGAGCATAACCGTGCGTGGCGCAGCATTTGGAAATCCGGAAAGTACGATCGATATGCGCGTGCTCCAATGTATCCCGTAATGTTTTATAAGCTTATTTCGGTTTGCGCTAAAAGCAAAACTACTGTATAATGATTGATGTTCTTAATAGAATAAGGAAAAACGGAGGGTGCTATGGGAAGGCTTTTCGGCACGGACGGCGTCCGGGGCATTGCGAATGTTGGCTTGAATTGCGAGCTCGCCTACAAACTTGGGCAGGCGGGGGCTTATGTGCTTACAAGCGAAGTGCATAAGGCGCGCATACTCATCGGACGCGACACGAGGATTTCCGGCGACATGCTGGAAGCGGCGCTCGTGGCGGGCATCAGCTCCGTCGGCGCGGAGGCCATGGTAATCGGCGTAGCCCCTACCTCGGCCGTAGCGTACCTCTCCCGCCATACCGAGGCGGATGCGGGCATTATGATCAGCGCATCGCATAACACGTTTGAATATAACGGTATCAAATTCTTTGACGGCAACGGCTTTAAGCTTTCAGACGATATAGAAGACAGGATAGAGAGCATCGTGGTCGGAGGAAGCGAGGATATCCCGTATAGGACGGGCGCGGATATAGGCAGAAGGGTCGCTTTAAAAAACAGTCTGGAGGAATATAAGGAATTCCTGCTTTCCACCACGGATATGCGGTTGGACGGCATAAAAGTCGCCCTGGATTGCGCCCACGGTTCCGCCTCCGTGATCGCACATACCGTGTTTGAATCCCTGGGTGCAAAGACCATACCCTATTACAATACGCCAGACGGCTGCAATATCAACGACTTTTGCGGCTCCACCCACCCGGACATGCTGACGCAGCTGGTTGCGGAGCAGGGCGCCGACATTGGCCTCGCTTTCGACGGGGATGCGGACCGCCTTATCGCAGTGGACGAACACGGCGTCGTAACGGACGGCGACAAGATCATGGCTATATGCGCCATCGACTTAAACGAACGCGGGCTTCTCACAAACAATACGCTCGTGGGCACGGTCATGTCCAATATTAAATGTAAACTTCACATTTGACCTTGGTGAGATTGCCTGTTTATTCAACTGTAACGCTCTTTGCCAGATTCCGCGGCTTGTCTACATCGCAGCCTTTTTCTACGGCCATGTAGTAGGCGAATAGCTGCATGGGCGTAATGGCGATGATGGGTAAAAGCAGGCTTTCACAATCCGGCAGGGAGATCACTTCGTCGGCAAAATCCTTCAGATCCCCGTGCTTTCCAGCCGCCAGCGCCAGAACATACGCTCCCCTTGCCTTGACCTCTTTTATATTGCTGACCGTTTTATCGAATATCGCGTCCTGCGTCAATACGGCAATCACCAGCGTGCCCTGTTCAATGAGCGCAATGGTGCCGTGCTTGAGTTCACCCGCCGCATAAGCCTCGGAATGCACGTACGAGATCTCCTTTAGCTTCAGCGAGCCTTCCATGGCCAGTACATGGTCGAGAGACCGTCCGATATAGAATACGCTCTTTTGATTGAACTGGCGGGAGGCGATCTTCTGGAGTATTTCCTTTTGCTCCAAAACCGATTTGGCAGCGGTGCAGATTTCCTTTAAGCCCTCCAAAAGGCGGTTGTATTCGCCATCCGGCATGGTGCCGCGGATTCTCGCGAATTCCAGTGCGATCATATATACGGCCATCAGCTGTGTGTTGTATGCCTTTGTGGAGGCGACGGCTATTTCCGGCCCGGCGCGCGTATACAGAACGGCGTCGGCCTCGCGCGATATGGTGCTGCCTACGGCGTTGACGATGGCCACAACCTTTGCCCCGCGTTTCCTTGCCTCACGGATGGCGGCTATGGTATCCGCCGTCTCTCCGGATTGGCTGATCACCAGCATGACGTCGCCTTCGCCTATTATGGGGTCGCGGTAGCGGAATTCCGAAGCGATATCCACCTCCACGGGCATCCGCGCCAGTTTTTCCATTATGTATTTTCCCATAAAGCCCGCATGAGAGGCGGTGCCGCACGCTACGATAAACATTTTCCTAATGTTCCGGACGAAATTTTCATCGATGCCTGCTTCGCTTAAATCCAGACGCCCGTTCTTTATACGTGTTAAAAGCGTATCGGCCAGAACCTTCGGCTCCTCGTGGATCTCCTTTAACATGAAATGCTCGTATCCGCCCTTTTCCGCCTGCGCAATATCCCAATCCACCTTGAAGATGCTCTTTTTGCACTCATTGCCGAATTCGTCGTATACTTTTACGCTGTCGCGTTTGATAACGGCGACTTCCCCGTCTTCCAGCAGGTAGATTTCGCGCGTATGCTTTAAAATTGCCGGTATATCGGACGCGATCATGTTTTCTCCCTGGCCTACGCCGATTATGAGCGGGCTGTCCTTCTTTACGCATACGATCATGTCCGGATGCTTCTCCGAGATCACGCCCATAGCGTAGGAGCCTTCCAGCATGCAGACCGCTTTTTGAACGGCGGCAAGCAGGTCGCCTTCGTAAAACCGGTTGATAAGGTGCGCGGCTACCTCCGTATCCGTATCGGAGGAGAATTTTACGCCTTCTTCCTTCAGCATGGCCTTGAGCTTTATATAGTTTTCTATGATCCCGTTATGCACGACAGCGATATCGCCGCTGACGTTGGTATGGGGATGGGAGTTGATATCGGAGGGTTCTCCGTGCGTCGCCCACCGCGTATGCCCGATGCCTGCCGTATTTTGGGCGATCATGCCTTGCGTCAGTTTTTCCAGTGTCGCAAGCCTGCCCTTCGCCTTTATGATATGCAGGGCATTGTCTTCTATCACGGCAAGTCCGGCGCTGTCGTAACCCCTGTATTCAAGCCGTTTCAATCCATCCAGCAGTACGCCGTACGTATCTTTAGATCCTACATAGCCTACTATTCCGCACATATGAATACCTCCTTAAATCATTAAACGTCATTCTCCAAGTTTCTTTTCAATAAGCCTGGCCAAAGCGACTGCTTCTTTTTCTATCTTTGCCTTTTCTTCCCCTTCGATCATCACGCGTATCAAAGGCTCCGTTCCGCTCGGGCGTATCAAAACACGCCCGTTTCCGGCGTAGGCCTCCTCCAGGCTCCGTATCGAAGACAATATCTCCTCGTCTTTATCGTACGCATTCTTTTTCCCCTCGGATACTTTGGCGTTCACCAAAACCTGAGGCAGTATCCGCACGACGGAGCCGAGCTGGGAAAGCGGTTTGCCG
>Ga0366775_1075_pt1 | contig 15619 bp, 12 predicted proteins | sample BONcelN113001D10_FD_207075 | JGI IMG/M metagenome (GOLD analysis project Ga0366775, IMG submission 207075) | Enriched cells from coal bed in the Powder River Basin, Montana, United States - BONCAT cells N11 rep2 HSBNCT.N11.300.1.D10 ...
ACGAACTTGTCGCCGGGTATTCCTGCTGAAGAAGCCCCGTGTTTGCGTTTGCGAAATTTCACCCATTCGCCGCTGTGCACAAAACCATCTTTGTATGCCTTGGCCACTTGCTCCAGCGACGTGAAATCGTAATAGCGTTCTTTGTCCTCTTCGTTCAGGAAAACATACAAGGCGTGGTGAAAATCATCGAGCCACTGGGCTGAAAAACCATAACCACCTTCAGCGGGCTTTTTGATCACTTTAGGACTGTTTAAGTCACTTTCTGCAATGAGGTGAAAGGGACGACCCAGTTCCGCTTCTTTCAGCTTGATCTTTTGCGAAAGCAATTCCCAGAAATGCACCGCCCCGTTATCGTACACGGCATGAATGGCATCGCAGCGCAGCCCGTCGAGGTGAAACTGCTCGAACCAGTACACCGCGTTATCCGAAAAGAAGTCGCGAACACCATCACTCCATTCCCCATCAAAGTTGAGGGCATCACCCCAGGGCGTGCAGTACTGGTTGGTGAAGTAGGGACCAAACTTTCCAAAGTAATTTCCTTCAGGACCAAGGTGATTGTACACCACGTCAAGGATCACTGCCATTCCTTTTTGATGACAGGCATCCACAAGTTTTTTCAGGCCTTCGGGACCGCCATACGAATTTTGCACGGCATACGGAAACACACCATCGTAACCCCAGTTGCGGCTGCCGGGAAACTGCGCCACCGGCATCAATTCAAGGGCGTTGACACCAATTTCCTTCAAGGCATCAAGGCGGGGAATAATGGCTTCAAACGTGCCATCGGGAGTAAAGGTGCCTACGTGCAGTTCGTATAAGATCAGGTCCTGCTGAGGCAAGCCTTTCCAACCACTGTCTTTCCATGGGTAGGAAGAGTGGCTAACAACCTGCGAAGGACCATGTACACCTTCGGGTTGAAATTGTGAAGCCGGATCAGGATAATCGCCTTCGTCGTCAGGACGAAAAAAATAACGGGCATCCTCCGGGATGTTGTCTCCCGGGAGGTGCCAGTAGCCATCGTCGGCCCTTTTCATTTCAACCAATCTGTCTTCGGGGTAAACCAAATGCAGCAGCATCTTTGTTTTCAAGGGAGCCCAGACGGAGATGCGTTTTCCTACTAGATTTTCTTCTTTACCCTGCGGGTTCATTTTGCTTTCCACAAAAAATCAATTTCAAAAATGATAGGTAGAAAAGCAAGCATCAGGCCACGGATGAGTCTCTATGATACGCACCTAAGAACGGAAGTTCCGGAGCGATACCAAATCACTTTTGATTTTTACAGGTTAAGAGAAACAATGATGCCTTCGTCGCCACTCAGGTTGATGCTTTCGTTAATGGCCGAACCTTCGAGTTCGTGTGAAGTAGAAAGCACCACCGTTCCTTTGATCTGTTGATGCTCAATGTGCAGGTAGCAGGGGCGATGGCTTAAGTTCAACACCACCAAAAATTTTGCGGCACCCGGCGCCTCCCGAATGTAAGCAATTGCCTGGTGATCGGCATGCACCGGTTTGTAATCCCCGGTCATGAACGCAGGTTCACGCTGACGAAGTGCAATCAACCGTTTGTACAAACAAAGATGCGAATCGGTGTTGTTTTTTTCCCTTTCCACATTGATGCGTTTGTAAGCTGCGCTTAACCGCAACCAGGGTTTTGCAGGTGAAAAGCCTGCATTTTCGCTGTTGTCCCACTGCATTGGTGTTCGCTGCGGATCGCGGCTCAGGTTTTTTCCCGGCATGTTCAAACCCTGTGGATCCTGAACTTCCTCTGGCGGAATGGGAACGTCCCGCATGCCAATTTCGTCGCCGTAATAGATGGTTGGTGTGCCGCGTAAGGTTAACAATAACATGGCGGCAATTCTTGCCTGCTGTATGCCCACGCGGCTGGTGATACGCGGCTGATCATGGTTGCCCAAGACCCAATTCGGCCAGGCACCCTGGGGAAGCGCTCCTTCGTATTTGGCAATGGCAGCGGCAATTTTCAACGGTTCCCACGGCAAGGTCAGCAACATGAAATTAAACGGAAGGTGAGCGCCATTGTTCTGCGGACCGTAATAGGTAATGAGCTTGTGAATGGGCAGGTAAATCTCGCCAATCATCATGCGGTCGGAATAGCTGTCAAGCACCGCCCGCATGTCCCGAACAATGCCGTGCACTTCAGGCTGATCGGTAGAATAAACCGGCAACAACTTTTCGTACGTGGCCTGGTGTTCTTCGTAACCCGGATTCACAGGATTGTTTCGGAACTGATTGTCTTTGACCATGTGCCACATCACATCTACGCGAAAACCATCCACGCCTTTGTCCAGCCAAAAACGCATCACATTGTACATCGCCTCCTGCACCTCCGGGTTTCGCCAGTTCAGGTCCGGTTGCTCCTTCAGGAAAGCGTGGTAGTAGTATTGCTTTGTGTTTTCGTCCCACTCCCAGGCGCTGCCGCCAAAAACCGAGAGCCAATTGTTGGGTGCACTTCCATCCTCGCAAGGATCTTTCCAGATGTACCAGTCACGTTTGGGATTGTTCAACGACGAACGCGATTCTAAAAACCACGGGTGCTGATCGGATGTATGATTGGGAACAAGATCAAGCACAATCCGGATGCCGCGCCGGTGCGCCTCCTGGAGCAGCTGTTCAAAATCTTCCATCGAGCCAAACAAAGGATGAATGCCGGTGTAGTCTGAAATATCATAACCGAAATCGGCCATGGGCGATGGATAAATGGGCGAAATCCAGATTGCCGTAACGCCCAGCCACTGCAGGTAATCCAGTCGTGTGGTAATGCCCTTTAAATCGCCGATGCCATCAGCATTGCTGTCCTGGAACGACCGGGGATAAACCTGGTAAATAATGCCGGTTTGCCACCATTGGTATGATTCGTTGTTCAACATGAAACGTCTAAAAAGATTGGTTAACGAAAAGCACTTCCCGTTGTGGAAGTATGCTCTGAAGACGTAAAAGTTGTGCCAGTGTAGCGGCGGCCACAACCGTTGAAAACAACCTGATGTTTTACTTACGAGGAGAGATTTTTCAATGCTAACTCAAATTGACAGGATAAAAACGTAGCAGGTTTGGTCATCATTTAGTGATAATGAAACAGGCTTTGCCTTTGAAGGAACCTGCGCACTTTACGGTTGGTGTGACCGGCTGCGATCTTTATCCATTTCCTCCTCGTCCTGTGCATCGGGCAGGTCTTCAATGTTGGCCACTTCACGAAGGTATTTTTCGGCCTGCTCACCCAGCAATTGATCACCGGTTGCCGAAGCCTCTTTGTTATCATTTGGCGATGGATTACTGGTGTTTCCAATGTTAACGCTTGGCCAGTCGGCTCCTTGGTTTTCTGTTTTCTTTATTGGCTGATCGGAAGACATAGTCAAAGCAATCTGATATTTGCTAAGCTATGGCGCTAAAAATTATGCCATGGAAGGCGCAGCGGTTTCACTTTCCAAAAGCGGTTGGCAAAACCGAATTATAATGTATCGTGCTAAAGGAGAAATTGAGAATCTTGGTTGTTACTCAGAAGCAACGATGCAACATGGACAAGAGAAAGTTTCGCCTCAATTTGCCGGGCTTCTGTGCCAGCTGTTGTGCTTCACCACTCTCAAGAATAACGGAAGAAAGTTGCGATGATTCTCCGGCATCCTGTTGAATCGGAGGCCCGGCAAACAACAATTGCTGACTAATACCAGGATGACGCACAAACTGCAGATCCTGCACAAGCACCTGTTCCATTTCTTTAGAAAGATGTTCGCCAAGCATAGCCACCAGCAAGTGGCAATTGCCGCAAAACTGGTGGAAAAAATTGCGTGCAAATTCTTTCTCGTGAACCGCCGCATTGAACTCGGGCATTACCTCAAATCCGTCAAGAATGAGAAGATCGGAGTCGATCCCTGCTCCGTTTTGTGCGATGGAAAGTTCAGGTCGTAGCACATAGTTTTTTGCATCGGCAAACAAACAGTTCCCCAACTGGTAAAATGACGTGTGGGGATCAAAAAGATCGAGGTAAAAAACACTGTCTTTTTTTGCCTCGGTTAGCAGGATTTTATGTCCATGCAGAAAACCAACCAGCTTTGGCTGCTGGTTGCCATGACTCAAGAGAATATCACCTTGGATATATTGGATGTATCCTTTTTCACCCGGCAATCCGCCGTGCAGAACGGTCGTGTATTGAATAAGGAAGGGGGTAGTTGAAATGGGAGGAATTTCATCCCTACTTTCACCTGGTACAAATACTTGCATAAACGACTTCGGTTAGCTTCCGGGAAGTAAATTACAAACGGCATTCCAGATACCAAAAAATATTTATATCTACCGTGAAAGCACAGGGCATTTTGATCAATGGTGCACCTTCATTATGGTGCTGTAGGTTTCATTTATTTGCCTCATTCAGCTTATTCAAAGCAAAGCGTAACGAATTTATTTTCCGATACAAAACTTACTAAAAACATAGCCCAGCAAATCTTCGTTCGACACTTCACCGGTAATGATACCAAGGTAATGCAACGACCGGCGAATGTCCAAAGAAAGCAAATCACCCGGAATCTTGTTTTCCAATCCTGCCATCACCTCCTGCAGTGATTTATCCACTTCCTGCAACGCATGATAATGACGGGCATTGGTTACAATCACATTCTCCGGCTGCACCTTGTCCTGCAAAACAGCATCCACCATGCGTTGTTTCAATACGTCCAGGTGAAGACCTGATTTCGCTGCAATAAACAACACCCCGGCCACCATTTGAAACTTTTGCCGGGCCGCCACTTCGTTCACCAGGTCAACCTTGTTCCCCACCAGCAAAGGGTAAACAGCCTGGGCTTCCAGATCGGCAACAATCTTTTCCAGTTCCGTAACGCCGGTTTCATTCACATCAAAAAGATACAGCACAACGTTTGCCTGTTTCATCTTTTCAAGGCTTCTTTCTATGCCAACAGCCTCTATCACGTCGGTTGAATGCGTTCGGATGCCAGCGGTGTCAATCAGGCGAAATAAAATTCCGTCAATGTTGATGATTTCCTCAATGGTGTCCCTTGTTGTTCCCGGTATATCACTGACAATGGCCCGGTCTTCTTTGAGCAAGGCGTTCAGCAGTGTTGATTTTCCGGCATTGGGCTTTCCAATGATGGCAACACTCACGCCGTTTTTAATCACGTTTCCCAACTGAAAAGACTGCAACAAATGTTGCGTTTGTTCGTGTGCCGTTTGCACCAACGATTGCAACCGGGTACGGTCGGCAAACTCCACGTCTTCCTGCGAAAAATCCAGTTCCAATTCAATGAGCGCAGAGAATTGGATCAACTGGTCGCGTAGCTGCTTCAGCAAACTTGAAAATCCACCCCGGATGCTGTTTAATGCAGTTTTGTGCGACGCCTCGGTGTTGCTGGCGATGAGGTCGGCCACGGCTTCGGCCTGGGCCAGGTCCAACTTCCCGTTTAAAAAAGCACGCTGGGTAAATTCACCTGGCTTTGCCAGTCGTGTGCCTTCCTGCAGGCAGGCTTCAATCACTTGTTGATGGATGAACGGAGAACCATGGCAACTGATTTCCACGATGTCTTCCCCGGTATACGAACGCGGTGCCTTGTAAAGCGACACAACAACTTCGTCAAGAACGGCCTCGCCTCTTTTGAGGTAACCCACGTGCAAGGTATGGGAGGGCTGCTTGGCCAGGTTCTTTGAAGGAAACAAGGCATTCACAACTTCGATTGCCTTTTTCCCACTCAGGCGGATAATGCCCAGCGCACCCACACCCGGCGGTGTTGCCAGCGCCACAATTGTATCGTCCCATCCTGACAGGTGTAAACTCATGCGCAAAAATAAAGGTGCAGCAATAAAAAAATCCCTCTCGGGGAGAGGGATTGATCAATGCTTTTTATTTGTTTATTGTTCCTGAATAACAAAGGTAATCGGCTGTGTGTGGTACGAACGCACCTTGCGGCCATTCTGCTCACCAGGGCTCCATTTCGGGCCTCTCTTTACCACTTCCACCGCACCTTGTCCAAGGCCATAACCAGGATCGTTCAGCGAACGCACATCGGTAATGCTACCATCTTTTTCTACAAGGAAACGAACGTTTACTGTGTAGGTGCCGGGGTTCATGCCTGCACTGGCTGCATCTTCAATGTAACGCTGTAACTGGCTTTCCAGGTGACGACGCCATTGCGAAATGTTTACGCTGGCTTCGATCTCAACCTTTTCAAACACCTTGTTTTCATCTTCCACCGGCTTGGCCTGAACCACCTGCGTTCCTTTGTCCACTACAGGCGGGGCATTCAAAAGACCTTCGTCTTTCACACCTTCCTGCGATTTATCAGCAACTGCAACTGTTTCCAGCTTGGTGATGGGCGGAATTTCTTCCTTTTTTACTTCTTCGTCTTTTTTAATAACCGGAGGAGTAAACTTTGCCGTTTCCAGTTGTGGTGGCGGTGGTGCTTTTGGTGGCGGCGGTGGCGGTGGCGGCGGTGGCGGGGGTGTTTCCTCCTGGATGTTCTGAACCACCACGTCACGTACTTCCACCTTTGCATCTTCCGGTGAAGCGAAAGCCTTCGACAGGAAAGAAAAAGCCACGATGGCTGCTGCCAAACCGGCTGTTATCAAAAGTGCCAGGGTGATCCGCTTGTTGTACTTTGTCCGAAGCTCGTAGGCACCGTATTCTTTGTTCCGGTCTTCGAAAAGCAAATCAAGCAAATCGGCCTGTAAAATTTTGTTTGCTTCCATTTTTTGTTGTTTGTAATGAGATGCTATTGGTTTACAAATCCACAGATTTTGTTATTGGGCCTTGGCACCACTTTGCTCTGTAAGCGCAATAGCCTGTTTTTCCTGATCGGTGATGTCTACCAGGGCAAAACGCTGAATGTTGTTGATGGTCATTTCATCCAGCACATCAACCGTATTCTTATAGGTTGCATCGCTGTTTGGTTTAATCACCACCACCATGTCTCTGTCCAACGAGTCTTTGTGGTAACCCAGGCTTCTGCCAAGCTGCATCACATCTTTCCTTTTCTTCTGGATCACTTCACGAAGTTCCTTATACGTTGTGCTTTTGAAATTGGAACCATCCGCTTCCATCTGCCCCTCGTAATAGTAGATTTCGTTGTTTCTACCCATCAGAATGGTTAAGGCGCCGGATTGCTTCACCTCTGTTTGCTTTTCCGGGTCCTTTTCATCTTTCGGCATAATCAGCCGCATGGTGTTTGGCGTACTCATCGTAGCGGTAAAGATGAAGAACGTGATGAGCAGGAAACCAAGATCCACCATTGGTGTCATGTCGATCCGTGTAGAGAGCTTTTTCGCTTTCTTAACGCCCCGTCCTTTATGGCCACTATCGCCACCACCGGTATCTATTGATGCCATCGTCGATTGTTTTTAATTGTTTAGAATTGCGTTAATCATCGGTTTCATTGTTTGCACCGGACTCACGAATACGATACAACTCCGTTCCCGGCGGCACGCCTCTCGGATCAGTGATCAATTTGTACTTAAAGATGTCATTGGCCCGTAAAGCGTCAATCACGCCTTTAAACTGGGGAAACTTGGCGTTGTTGTCTCCCTTGATCATGATGTCGATCGGATGTCCCTGGAAAGTTTGTGTGGCGGCATTCATCCAGCGGGTCAGCTCGTTGTTGGCCGAGTCCACCGGGATACCTTGCTGCGGCACTTTTTCCCATTCGTTAACAGGACGGGACATCAGGCCTTTCAGCTGGCTGAACGGCGAACCCACCATAGAGTTGATCACAAACTTGTTCATCTGATCTTCGGTCAGTCCCAACTTCGACTGGTCGTTCAACCGTTTGATCATGTCCTTTTTCAACTCATCGTCTTCTTTTTTGGTCAGGTTCACGCTCAGGTAAACCTTTCCGGTTGAGTCGAACTGAATCATGACCGCATCCTTCTCCGACAGTTTGGATGAGGAAACCGATTTGGGAGTGGTAATAGATACCGGCTCCGGTGGTTTGAATTTTGTTGCCAGGATGAAGAAAGTAAGGATCAGGAAGGCCACGTCCACAAAAGGGGTCATGTCCGTATCCGTACTTTTCTTTGGCATTTTTACACTTGGCATATGTGCTTAAAAGTTTTGTATTGAGAGTAAAAAAGTTTGCTTATTCCATAAACCAGACGCTTCTTATTTGTACAAAGAAGAGAAAGATTGTGTTAAAGTAAACCCTGATTCATCAATACCGTAAGTGATGCTGTCGATTCTGGTTGTGAAGATGTTGTACATGATCAGCGCCAATGCCGATGTACCGATACCAAGGGCCGTGTTATACAGGGCCTCAGAGATACCAACGGCCAGTTCGCTGGAGTTACCGCCACCGCCTTCAGCACCAAGGGCAGAGAACGAACGGATCATACCCATTACCGTACCCAGCAGGGCAACGAGGGTACCAACCGATGTGATGGTCGAAAGAAACACCAGGTTCTTCTGCAGCATCGGCAATTCCAACGCCGTTGCTTCTTCCACTTCCTGTTGGATGGACGCTACTTTTTGCTCCATGTTGAACTCTGTGTTAGCCGTCATTTCTTTGTAACGACGCAAACCGGCTTTCATCACATTGGCCACAGAGCCACGCTGCTTGTCGCACTCAGCCAACGCTGCATCGATGTTGCGGTTTGCCAGGTGATATTGCACTCTGCGGATGAAATCAGAAATATTGCCTTTACCCAACGCTTTGCTGATGGTCATGAAACGCTCGATAGAGAAAGTAACCACCATCAGGAACATTCCGATCAGCAACGGAACGATGATTCCTCCTTCGTAAATACCATTCATGGCACCTTTGGGTCCTTTGTGCTTCGGCCAGAAACCACCAGCCGGATCGGGCTGAGAAAAGCCGTTCGGATTACCGAAAATGAAACGCCAAATACAATAGCCTGCAATGATGCAAATGATGGGTGCGAGCCACGAAATGGCATTGTTCGATTTCTTCGCTTGAACGGATGTAGTCGCCTTTGTTGTTGATGTTGCAGTCGGTCTAGACTCTGCCATGATTGTAGATTTTAATTTTTGAAATTTTTAGAAAATATTGCATTGTTGAATGCACAATTCTACTGAAAAAATTGGATTGAATGTTTTCCGCTGTTTAATTTTTTCTTCCTGGAGATTTACTGATTTTACCAAAGTCCGCTAAAGTTAAGAAGTTCACTTTTTATTATAACTCTTTCGCTCTGAATTTTTCTCTACTCGTAACGTAATCCTTCAATTGGATTGAGGTTACCGGCCTTTACCGCCGGATAGATGCCCGCACTTAATCCTACCACCGTACAAATCACAATGCCGTAAACCAACCAGTTCCAGGGAATTATAAATTGCGTATGCAACAACAAGGCAAACAAGTTCCCAAGCGCAATGCCAAAGGCTATCCCAAGAACTGCGCCAGCAAGGCTGATAAAAACCGCTTCTGCAAGAAACTGGTTTCTGATCACCGCTTTCTTTGCACCCAACGCCTTCAATAAACCTACTTCTTTTGTTCGCTCGGCCACCGCAACCAGCATAATATTCATCAGCCCGATGGCGGCACCGATGAGCGTAATCAGCCCAATCATCACCACGGCTGCCGTCAGGTAACGCAGGCTGTTGATAGCTTTTGCTGCAAGGCTGTCGCTGCGCTCCAGTACAAAATTGCTTTCTTCCGTTACCGCCAGTTTGCGTACGTTTCGAAAAACACCTTCCGCTTCACCCATCGCCTCTTCTACCCTGGTTACCTGCGGTGCTTTAATGCCAATGCTGAACGAACCAGCCTGGAAGTTGTGCACCAGGTTCCGGTACGGGATCAGGCTGATGTTGTCGCGGCTAAACCCAAAGGTTGATCCCCGGCTTTTTAAAACGGCAATCACGCGGTAATACCGGTTTTGAAGGCGCACCTCTTTTCCCGGGGCTTTTTGAATGGACTCTCCAAAAAGCTTCGTAGCCACGTCGAAGCCAAGCATGCACACATCGTCACCGGTTTGTATTTCCTGTGGGGAGAAGTTTCTGCCGGCGGCAAGTTGTATCCCGTTTAAATCGAGGTTGTTTTCGTCTGCGCCAATCAGCGCAACGGTTGGGTTGGTTTTCCTGCCTGCAAAAGAAGCACTGTACATGTTACCCGCATTACTCGAAAGGCTCACCTGCGCCGGGTAATGAAACAAGGCACGGAACGTTTCTGCCTGTTCCAGCGTAACCGGCATGCCGAGGTTGGATTTCTTCTCCTGCTTTTGGTCTTTGCGTTTTACCTGTGCCGCCTGCCTGCCCTCGTTCCCCATGCGAAAGGTGCGGCTTTTTGACCGGATGGTGAAGCCATTGGCACCAATGCTGGAAAAGCTCTCGGTTAACTTCTGGTTCATTGCCTGGATAGCCGTGATGATGCCGACCAGTGCAGTTATGCCCAGCGCAATAATCGCAATGGTAATGGCACTGCGAAGCCGATTGCTACGAACCGTCCGAAATGAAAGGGAAAGAATATCGGCTGTTTTCATTGACTGTGCTGTCGAAGATAAGCACGGCATCAACTGCAAAATCTGAGCAGCCTCATGTATAAGCTCATTTTTCCTGATAAAAATCCTTCCCGAACACACCTTTTTCTCATGAAATCGGCGACGGTCAAATTTTTATTGCCATACGTTAGAAGTAAAGCCAGTACAAGAGGAGATTGGGAAAAATTCCCAGGATAATTGTAACAGCAGCAACACCAATCAGGGTGGCTTTAAAACCCACCGATACATTGCCGATGGTGGCTGTTCCTTCTTTGAAATACATGGCCTGGATCAATCGGAAATAATAATACACCGATACTGCCGCCATTAAAACGGCAAAGATGGCCAGCCCGATATTGCCCACGGCAACGGTTGCCCGCAACATGTAAAACTTGGAGAGAAAACCGGCCGTGAGTGGGATGCCGGCCAACGACAGTAAAAAGATGACAAGCGTAGCGGCAATCACCGGTTGTTGCCGTGCAAACCCATTGAAGCCATCAAAGGTGTGGTCACGCATCTTCACCAGCACGGCAAAAATGCCGATCGTGGCCAACGAGTAAGCAGCACCATAAAGCAACAGGCCTTCTTTGGCTTCAGCTGTTAAGGTGTAAACCGCCAGCATCATAAAGCCAGCCTGCGCAATGGAAGAATAAGCCAGCATGCGCTTCACACTCTGTTGAAAAACCGCCGTGATGTTTCCAATAAACAAGGTTGCAGCCACAATGATGGCAGCCACCAGTTTCCACTGCAAACCAATTCCCTGAAACGCATCGGAAAACAGCCGCATAAATGCAATAAAGCCGGCGGCTTTTACCACCGTTGCCATGAAAGAGGTAAACACGGTTGGTGTACCGTCGTAAACATCCGGCGTCCAGAAATGGAAAGGCGCTGCCGATACTTTAAACGAAAGCGAGAACAATAGTAGCAATAAACCGGTCACCAGCAAAACCGGCGCTTGCCCCGCGGGTAAATTCATGTTGACGGTGCTGAAGGTTCCGGTGGCACCATAGATCAAAGCAATTCCCATCAGCATCAACCCGGTGGAGAAAGAACCCATCAGAAAATACTTGAGGGAAGCTTCGTTGCTTTTCAAATTTCGTTTGTCGGTTCCGGCAAGAATGTACAGCGGAATCGACATGATTTCAATGCCCAGGAACAAGAGCAACAAGGAATGAAACGAAGCAGAAATAACAACACCGCTGAGGACGAAAAAAATCAGCGCAAAATAATCGGCATAATCGGTTCCAACCTTTTCCATGTCCCTTGCCGACAACAGCGAAAACACCCAGGTGCAGATCGCCGCAATCAGGGAGAAAAGCAGTGCGAAATGATCGAAAGACAACATGTCTTTGGTATCAATATGAAAGAAAGAAACGCCTCTCAATTCAAGCGCGGTTACCACAACAACCAGGAAAAACAGCACCTGCGCCAAGGTACGTACGGCACTCCGGCTCAACAGAAAACTGCTGAACATCATAACAACACCCGAAAGACCTGAAAAAATTAATGCGTTCATATTACTGATTAAAGGCTTGAGAAAGAACCTTTGTTGAATTGTTGATGATCGATTGTGAAAACTCGTTGGTAATGTTCAGCAGCGGCTGCGGGTACACGCCAAACAAAAAGATAATCACTACCAGCACCGACAGCGCCAGCTTTTCGTTTAGGCGAATATCAACGGCACCAGCCGTGCGTTCGTTTACCGGGCCAAAAAATACCTTCTGCACCATGGTTAACGTATAAACCGCCGCCAGTATAATGCTGAGCAGCGCCAATACCGTAAACACAAAATTGTATTTGCTGTAGGTGGACGTGAAGATGCCACCAAACATCATAAACTCGCCAACAAAGGCATTGGTCAACGGCAATGAAATGTTGGCAAAGGCCATGATCACCAGCAGTGTTGCCAGTGCCGGTGCTTTGGTAGCAACCCCGCCCAGCTCGGAAAGTTTGCGGGTACCAAACTGCCGTTCAATCATCTCTACCACAATCCACAAACCAATGATGTTGATGCCGTGGTTGAACATCTGCATCATAACGCCTTGTAAAGCCAGTTGCGTTTCAGCAAAAATGGCCAGGGCCATAATGCCAATGTGGGCAATGGAAGAATACGCAATCAGTCGCTTTAAATCGTTTTGCTGAATGGCAAGAATGGAGGCATAGATAATCCCGATCACGGCTAAGGTTGAGACCACGTCGCCCCAGGCGTAAGCGGCGGTTGCCGTTACCGGAAGCACCCAGCGAATAACACCATAAACACCCATTTTAACCATCAGGCCACTCAGCACCATCGTTACGGCATTGGGCGATTGCTCATAGGTATCGGGCTGCCAGGTGTGAAACGGGAAGATGGGCATTTTTACCGCAAAGGCCGCAAACAACAACCAAAACACCAGCGTTTGGTTCCAGTTCTTCTGATCGGCCAACGCATAAAACGACTGTATGGAAAACGAACGATCCGGCGTCAGGAAGTAGAGGTACAGCAACCCAATCAACATCAGCACCGAACCGGTAAACGTATAAATAAAAAATTTAAAGGTGACCTGGATTCTTCTTTCGCCACCCCAACCGGAACAAAGGAAATACACTGGAATCAGCGCCAGTTCCCAGAAGAAATAAAACGCCAAAGCATCCATGGAGGTAAAGACGCCCATCAGGCCCGCTTGGGTCAGCAACATCAGTGCAAAAAAGTTGTTGGGCTTTGTGTATTTCGTTCTCCACGTAGAAACAAAGATGACGGGGTAAGCAACCGCTGTTAACAGGCAGAGTATCTTTGCCAGGCCATCCAGCTTCAACGAAAACGTTGAATTGAGGTCGCCCAACCATGGTGTGGAGAACTGCAGCGCATCTTCGGTTTTAATATAGCGTGTTCCTAAAACGGCAATTGCCAGTGTTGCCACCGCCACTATCAACGACCAGGTGCGAACACTTTTATCGTCCCTGATAAAGAAGGAAAGCAAGCCGCCAATTAATGGAACCAGAAACAGTAGTAAGACAATCATATCAAAGTCAAAATTCATCCCGCTGAAAAGCCGGATTACTTTTTAAGTTTTACTTTCTTAAGAAAAGCTGCAGCACAAAAAAGATCACCATACTGATCACCATCAACAACACATAGCTTCCAACCTGTCCGCTTTGCAGCCACCGCAACTGGCGGCCACCATAATTCACCGCACGGCCTACCCCGTTCACCATTGCATCGATGGTGCCTTTTTCAATGACGGTATTTACAAAAGCACCCAGCTTGTTCAGGGGCCGCACAAAAACAGCCTCGTACAGTTCGTCTACATACCATTTGTTCTCCAGCACTTTTGCCACCGGTGTTTCTTTCTCTTCCCTGTAGTTGCGGTAACGCATCCAGGCAACTGCAATAGCTGCCAGTGCAATCACCGTTGTCAGAATCACCAAAATCCATTCAGTGGCATGCGCTACATGAAGTTCTTTCGAAGCCACCACCGGGGCTAGGTATTCCGACAGTCTTTCACCGCCGTGCATAAACAATTCAGGAATGCCCACAAAGCCGCCAACAATGGAAAGGATCGCCAGCACAATCAGCGGAATGGTCATGGCAGCGGGGCTTTCATGAATGTGGTGCGCCTGTTCTTCCGTTCCCCTGAAGCTTCCGCCAAAGGTGACAAACAACAAGCGGAACATGTAAAATGCGGTCAGTGCAGCCGTGAACAACCCAACGGCATACAACACTTTATTGGTGGCGAATGCGCTTAACAGGATGGCATCTTTTGAAAAGAAGCCCGCAAACGGAGCAATACCGGCAATAGCAAGGCAACCAATCAAAAACGTGAGGTAGGTAATGGGCAACTTCTTGCGAAGCCCACCCATGGAGCGGATGTCCTGGTTGCCGCTAACAGCGTGAATCACCGAACCGGAACCAAGGAACAGGAGTGCTTTGAAAAAGGCGTGCGTCATCACATGGAAAACTGCCGCCACATAGGCACCGGTTCCCAATGCAAGAAACATGTATCCCAACTGGCTTACCGTTGAATAGGCCAATACTTTTTTGATGTCGTTTTGCCGCAGCGCAATGGTGGCGGCCAGGAAAGCTGTTGCCGCACCAATGATGGCAATCACATTCATGGTAACCGGAGCTGCCGAGAACAACACATTGCTGCGGGCAATCATGTAGATGCCGGCTGTTACCATGGTGGCAGCGTGGATCAGGGCCGACACCGGTGTGGGACCGGCCATTGCATCGGGCAACCAGGTGTAAAGCGGAATTTGTGCGCTTTTACCGGTAGCACCTAGGAAAAGCAAAAGGGTAATGCCGGTAATATCGGTTGCGCTTAACCGGTCAATGGCTCCCGCCGTCAGCACTTCGCTGAAGCTGGTGGAACCAAGTTTTGCAATTAACCAGAAAACCGCCAGCAGAAAACCCAGGTCACCAATGCGGTTCATCACAAAGGCTTTCTTGGCAGCCTTCGTGTAATCAACATTTTTGAACCAGTATCCAATTAGCAGGTAAGAACAAAGTCCTACACCTTCCCAGCCAATGAACATGATGACGAAGTTGGCACCCATCACCAGCAGCAGCATTGAAAAAACAAAGAGGTTCAGGTAAGCAAAATAGCGTCCGAAATGCTCCCGCTTCTCTTCGTGCATATAAGCCGTGGAGTACACGTGAATCAAAAATCCAACGCCGGTAATGATCAAGAGAAACAAGGTAGATAGCTGGTCGATTTGAAAAGCAAACGGAATGCGCAGCGTACCCACATGAATGAAATCGAAATAGCGAAGAACCGGGTTACCCAAAATTTTGGCGCTCGAGGAAATAATTTTTTCGCCGGTGAATTTTCCCAGGTTTAAAAAAGCATACAGACTAATGAGAAACGAACCAAGAATGACACCACTGCCAATGATCCCGATGAGGCCTTTTGCCAAATACTTCCGGAACAACCCGTTGATCAGAAAGCCCAGAAACGGCAGCAGCGGAATGAGTAAAATTAAATTCTTCATGATATAGCTGTCAGCTTTCAGCCGCCAGCCTTCAGCGCATTGCTGAAAGCCGATAGCTCCTTAGTGTTTTAGTCTGTTTAAAAAGTTCACATCCACCGAATGTGTATTGCGGTAAAGCATCACGATAATGGCCAGGCCCACGCTTACTTCCGCAGCCGCTACCACCATAATAAAGAACACAAACAATTGCCCTTCGCTTCCGGCAGTGGCGT
>Ga0366775_1076_pt1 | contig 15420 bp, 15 predicted proteins | sample BONcelN113001D10_FD_207075 | JGI IMG/M metagenome (GOLD analysis project Ga0366775, IMG submission 207075) | Enriched cells from coal bed in the Powder River Basin, Montana, United States - BONCAT cells N11 rep2 HSBNCT.N11.300.1.D10 ...
GATTGAGCATAAGCCCTCCTCGCAAGAGGAGGTTTTTTGTTGGAAAAATTACTATTTTGCAGTAAAAAAGAGGAATTATGAAAAAAATGGCGAACGTACGAGCAAGGTGATTGACTTGGAAGATTATATCAAAATTTTAACAACGAAATTAACGCCGAAACGTTTGTCCCATTCCATCGGAGTGAGTCAGACAGCCAGTGTTTTGGCTCAGAAGTATGGAGCTCAGTCTGAGCAAGCCCGGTTAGCCGGACTGCTTCACGACTGTGCCCGCGGACTATCCAACAATATCCTGTTGCAAATGGCCCGATCCTTTGGTATAGTGATCAGTGATGTTGAAATAGCCAATCCTGCCTTACTCCATGCACCAGTTGGCGCTTGTCTGGCCAAAACTGAGTTTGGCATAATGGATGAGCAAGTTTTACAGGCTATAAAATGGCATACCACTGGCGGCCCTGACATGACAGTGTTGGATAAAGTAGTTTTTTTAGCTGATTATATCGAACCGAACCGCTCTTTTCCCGGAGTAGATAGAATCAGAAAGATAGCTGAGGTCGACTTGGATCAGGCAGTGCTTGCGACATACGACCAAACGCTGCAATTTGTTATTGCTCAAGGTGGCCTCATTCATACTGCTTCAGTTGAAGGCCGCAATTTCATGTTGTTGAAAGTAATTAAAAATAAAATTTGAAGTTAGGGAGAGGAGGATGCGCAATGCGCAGAGCGCGTCGTAGAATCCGCTGGTCCCGCGTCTTAGTATTACTGGTGGTCTTAGCTGCTTTCTTATCAGCAGCGGCTGCCGGCGCTGTATATGTATGGAATCAGCTCACGGAACCTCCTGTTGTTGCCCGCGAAACTCAAGGAACTACTTCCCTGGCGGAGGACAAGCTAAATAAACGAATCAACATTCTGCTTCTTGGCGTTGATGATGGTGATGATCAATCACCGGTCCAACGTTCAGATACCATGATTGTTGCAAGTATAAACCCGGAAGATGGCACAGTTAATCTATTATCCATCCCCCGGGATACCAAAGTATCCATTCCCGGCCGGAAAGGGTATGATAAGATTACTCATGCCTATGCTTATGGCGGAGCACCGTTGGCTGTTCGCACCGTTCAGGACTTCTTAAATATCCCGATTCATTACTATGTTGCTGCCGATTGGCAAGGTTTCATTAAAGTGATTGATATTCTGGGCGGCGTTGATCTCTATGTAGAGCAAGATATGAATTACCAGGATCCCTATGCTAATCTGGATATTCATTTGAAAAAAGGATATCAGCATCTTGATGGTGATAAGTCTGGTCAATATGTACGTTTTCGTCACGACGAACTTGGTGATATTGGCCGTGTCCAACGGCAGCAGCGTCTTTTGAAAGCACTGTCCAATCAAATGTTTCAGGTTGGTACCGTCTTTAAACTGCCGGCTTTAACTTCAACATTGCAAGAGTATGTTAAAACAGATATGAGTATTTTTACAATGGTCAAAGTAGCCAACAGTATTAAAGGAGACCAAGCAAGCGCCTTGAAGGCTGAAATGGTACCTGGTGATTTTGCTACTATTGATGGCTTAAGTTATTGGATACCGGACAAAGAACAAACAAGACAAGTAGTTGAACGTATGTTTTTTACGCGGACGACCAAGGTTAGTGGTATTCCAACAGTACAACCAGCGGTAAATTAGTGTAACCGATAAGAGAGACAGATTGCTTTGCGTTAGTGAAGCAATCTGTCTGATTTTGTTCTGCTGTGCAGGAAACCATAATTGCAAAAAAGAATAGAATAAGATATAATTTGGAAAAATTCAAGTAGATGAATTGAATTCCAGGAGGTAAAATATGACTCAGATCCACAACAAATTACCTGAATGGGTAGCTGCTGCCGCAAGCGACAAAAAGGCGCGGGATATCGTCATTTTGGATATGCAGGGCATATCCATGGTAACCGATTATTTTGTTATTTGCAGCGCTAACTCTACCACACAAGTTCAGGCTATTGCTGAACATATGGAAGAGAAACTGCGTGAACAAGGTGTGAAAACCTATCATCGGGAAGGATATCGCGAGGCTCGTTGGATACTTCTTGATTTTGGCTCATGCATAGCCCATATATTTGTCGAAGAGGATCGTCGTTTTTATAACTTAGAGCGTTTATGGAATGATGCTAAGCTAAAAGTTTATGAGGCATAGGAGAAAAAGTATATGATAGTGAATAGTAAGTGGAAAGCAGGCGATGTGGTTACTTTAAAAGTAGCCCGTGTTTCTGACTTAGGAGCTTTCTTAGATGCCGGTACAGGCAATAGTTCGGAAGATATTTTATTACATAAAGCCCAGCAGCTTGAAGATGTGAAGATTGGCGATCTGGTCAACGTCTATCTGTATAATGATCCTAAGGGGCGTTTAACAGCTAGCATGCGCCTGCCGAAGATGAAAGAAGGTCAAGTTGCTCATGTTACCGTTATTAATACTACCCGTGACGGCGCTTTTGTTGATATCGGCGCTGAACGGGGCGTATTTATGCCGTTCGCAGGAATGCGTGGCCGTCTGCGTACAGGCGATAAAGTGTGGGTTAAATTGTACCGGGATAAATCAGATCGCTTAGCTGTAACGATGGAAGTAGAAAATGAAATGCGACTGGCTTCCAAACCGGCAACTGGTGTTGCCATCGGTGATTTGGTGACTGGATCGGTATATAACTTTAGTGAGGAAGGGGCTTTTCTGATTACGGAAGAGCGATTTATTGCTTTTCTGCATAACAGCGAAGTGATTACCCGTCCGAAGGTAGGCGAAGAAATTACTGCAAGGATAACCTTTATCCGTGAAGACGGTCGCTTGAATGTATCCATGCGGCCGGTAAAAGAAGAGGCAATGGATCAAGATGCTGAGTCGCTGTTAAAATATCTCCAGTCACGAAGCGGAAAAATGCCCTACAGTGATGATACTGCACCCGAAATCATCCGGGAGAAGTTTAATCTGAGTAAAAGCGCCTTTAAAAGAGCGCTAGGCAGATTATTAAAAAGTGGTCATATCGAGCAGCGTGAAGGCTGGACTTATCTTGTGGAAAGCCTTCAGCAGCCTGAACAAGAAGGATAACTAATTTTATTTATTGGGAGAAATCGCTGTTGACATTTGATTTTTTATGTCTTATAATAGTCTATGTCAACAGGTCGTGGGGGTATAGCTCAGCTGGGAGAGCGCTTGAATGGCATTCAAGAGGTCAGCAGTTCGATCCTGCTTATCTCCACCAGGACATCAAAACCTTTGCAGTATAACTGCAAAGGTTTTTTATTTTTGTGCAAGTGGTAATCTCCGGCAACGGCAGGGTTTCACAACTCACCTATAAAGATTGCTCTTATGACATTACTCCAGATACCAGTTTAAATATCTGCAACTACTCTGCAAGGCAGACCACTTAAGCCTTCATAATTGACTGGATAAGTGTGCACTAGGAAATCATTGGAGCCAGCTTCTTTCCATACTACATCGAGGTTTGCCAGGTTTTCAATAACGAATATTCCATTATCGGCACAATATTTATCAGCCTTTGGATGTTCAAATGGTTTACGGACACCTGGGGCATCAATTCCAATCATACTTACTTTTTTCTTGACCAGAGATAATTCAGGATGGCCTGTAAAATATTCGGGGCTACCGTATTTCCGCTCTTTTAAGCAACCGGTATAAAACATCACAAAATAATCTTCTTTTATATTGGTGGTATCGATGTCGTTGATTTCTATATCTCTGTTTTTAATGTGGCTTACGTTGAATATTTTACCCTTTCTTTCGGTATTTCCCAATTGAAAGGTTTTATCCATAACCAAAGGTGGTATTTCTAAAATAACAGCCAAATTAATACAGAAAGACATGATCGAAGTCCAGCGCCTGCCAAATAATCAAAAAGAAATATACTATACAGTAACACCTCTAGGGAAAAAGATTTTTCAGGTTCATGAAGTGCTGCATAAGCGAGCTGCCGGCGAGTTTACTGTTTGCCTTAATGCCTATAATAAAGAAGAATTACAATTAATAGACAAGTTTCTAGGAGATTTCATTACAATCTACACTAAATGGCCGGAAAAAATGACAAACAATGCTATTATGTGTTTTCAAATTTAATACAAAGAAAAATAGTTTATACTTAATTATAAAGTAATTACGGATAATCATGAAAAGGAAGGGGTATATAATGGCAATATCTTCGATTTCAACTGGACAAACCGGCAGCGTTCAAATCAGTCAAAGCAGCCAGACTCAAATAAAGGCGTTAGAAAAGCAAAAACAGCAATTACAAAAGGAAATTAATGATATTAATCAAGATAAAAAGGCTAGTGCAGAAGATAAGCAAAAAAAGGTGCAATTGCTGCAAAAGCAAATGCAAACTATTGAGAGTCAAATCCAGCAGCTAGAACAACAAAATCAATCATCAACTAGCAGTAATCAGCAAAGTAATGAGACGGCAGCCGCAAATCAGCAAAGCTCGGTTAGTAAGCAGCAAATGCTGCGTCAGAGTGTGGATATAGAAGCCTAAGCAGCAAAAAGCCGTTGCGGTTATTCGCAACGGCTTTTTTGCTGTTAGCTCAAGGCAGATGTATGATGAAAGTTGTGCCAACTCCTGGGCAGCTGGTTACCTGAATGTAGCCACCGTGACTTTCTATTATTAATTTTGCTATAGCTAGTCCCAAGCCGGAGCCGCCTTTGGAGCGAGAGTTGTCAATCTGATAAAAGCGGTCGAAAATTTTCCCTAAATATTTGGACTCAATGCCTTCACCTGAGTCGGTAATAGTTAGTAAGGTTTCTTGATTTAATTGGGACAATTGAATTGAAATTTTACCTCCAAAAGGAGTATGCCGAATGGCATTATCTACAAGTATGCCAATTACTTGTTTAAATCGCATCTCATCGCCATGAAAGGTAAAGGCGTTTTTAGCGGCAAGCACATCAAGCGAGATTTCTTTGGCATTAGCAAGAGGCTCAAATGGTGCTACAGCTCGTAGAAGTGCATGATTAAGAGAAAATAATTGCTTATCAAGAAGTTGTTGATTAGAATCAGCCCGTGCCAAAAAAAGAAGTGAATCAACGATTTTGTTCATGTTACCGGATTCTTCCTGAATATTGTTGAGCCATTTCATTTGTTCCGAGACGGTTTCATCGCGATTTGTCATTACAACATCGAGATTAGTCTGAATGATAGTTAGGGGAGTACGCAACTCGTGAGAAGCATCAGATAAAAAATCCTTTTGTTGTCGCCAGGCTTTTTGAATGGGAATCATTGCTCGATGAGCCATAAAAAAACTGCCGAAAAAAGATAGAATAAGACAAATAATGCCAGCAAAAGTAAGCGCTGTGAGTTGAATGCGAAGCATATCGTTTTCACGTGTGAAATCCTGGAATAAGATAATGAGACCTGGTTCATTCTCTATGGAGGATTTCTGGTAGGGATATTCACTTTTACCAAAATAGAGAATTCCTTGGTCATTTTTCTGCATAAGAGCCTCATTGACAAGTGCTGCAAGATCAGCGGACATAAGTGGTTGATTGGAGGAGTGGGATATTATTTCTCCTGAGGAGCCGGTCTTCACAAAAAAGAAATTTGGACCTGGTGGCATATCCCCAGGCGGCATATTCCTGGGAGGGGCTGCAGGGCCGGGAAGCATATTAGGAGAGGGCGGCCCATTTCGTAATGGAAGATCATTAATTATACCAGCTTTGATACTTGTTAGAATTCTGTTGGAAAGTGCCTCAGAACGGCGGATGATTTCACCACGGGAATAATAGTATGTACCGGCAGTAAGCAAAAGAAATAATAACAAGATAACAGAGACATTAATCAATGTGAGTTTTAGTCTCAGCCTATAGAACATTAGTATCTCCTTGCAGAAAATAACCGACTCCACGCACTGTCTTGATATTTGATATATTTAGCTTTCTCCGTAAATAATAAATATAAAGATCGACATTAGCGATGTCGGTTTCAGAATTATAACCCCAAACTTTTTCCATAATGCGTTCTTTGGTCATGACTTGACCGAAATTGCGCATCAATACTTCTAACAGCAGGGATTCTTTTACTGTAAGATGAATGACTTCATCGCCTTTAGAAACTTGTCCCCCTAAGGGATTTAGTGTCAACCCGGCTGCTGAGATAGTATCACCGATAAAGTTTTTGCCTTTTCGCCGGGTAAGTGCGCGCACTCTGGCAAGCAATTCGTCAGTGTAGAAGGGTTTTACTAAATAATCATCTGCACCGGCATCCAGACCTGCCACCCTGTCTTTAGGAGCATCTTTTGCTGTTAAAAAAAGAACAGGAGCATCAAAGCCTAAACTGCGGAGTTCTTTTACAAAGCTAATTCCATCCCGGCGCGGTAACATGCAGTCGAGCACGATAATGTCATAAACACCAGTGATCGCCATTTCCATTCCTGTTTCTCCATCCATTGCAATATCTACAACATAACCATTCTTCTTTAACAGGTAGGATAATGCTTCCACGATCTTTCTTTCATCTTCTACTAATAATAATTTCATGTATGGTCCCCATAACAGTAACAGCCTTGTTTAAATTTACCCATCCGTGGATTATTGCTATTACCATTTTAACGCTTTATTCTTTGATTTTCATTTAATATTTCAAAGAAAAATCAAAGATTTAACAATCAACAAATAAACACACAAAAAAGGTTGCAGATTAACAGATTTTACAAGGTATGATAGTCATACAACCGTTGATACTATGAGTGTAAAGGGTCTGTAGCGGTCGAGCCTAGAGTGGTGTCGGATACCCTACGTGTTCGGCATTAGTCGGCCAAAGATTAGCATCGGGTCGTGAGGTTCGGTGTTAGTCGGCGGGAAGACTGGCATGGGTCGTGAAAGGCTGTACGGCAGCCCAACTGTTGTCGTGTGGTCCCAAATGATGTGTGCTGGTCGAGCTAAGATCGTCATGGGTTGTGAATATTTCGGGTCGTTTGCAGTCGAGAGATTGCAGGCGGTTCGGTAACTATCTGTGGCGGTCGAGCAAAGGTGTGCATCGGTTGTGTAATGCTTGTGGGTAGGCGAAAGTCTGCGTATAGGTATGTAATGATCGGTGTAGGCTGTAGCGTAGATCGTTGCGGGCTCTTTACCTTGGATTGATTAAAAACCCCCTCAAAGCTAAGAAGCAAGCTTCGGGGGGCTTTTGCTTTAAATTGGCTACCACTTAACTATTTTCGTGCATATGAAATTCGGACAGTTTGAAGAGAGGTGCGCTGTAAATGGATTTTCTTGTTCCACTCTTTAGCATTATTATAATTAATTTGCTGTTAAGCGGTGATAATGCACTTGTCATTGCACTGGCTAGCCGGGCATTACCAAAAGATCAGCAGAGAAAGGCCATATTTTGGGGTGGTGCTGGCGCAGTTGTTTTGCGGATTATTCTAACTGTGTTTGCAATTATCTTGCTAAAGATTCCTTATCTGCAGTTTGCCGGCGGGCTTCTTTTACTATGGGTTGCAGTTAAGTTAATGAGTGGTGAACATGATAGTCATGAAGATATTAAAGCTGCCAGTACTGTTTGGGATGCAATTAAAACTATTTTAGTTGCTGACTTGATAATGAGTTTGGATAATGTTATTGCCATTGCGGGCGTAGCGAAAGGACATATGGGGTTATTGATTATTGGATTGGCGATTAGCATTCCCATAATCATTTGGGGCAGCAAAATGATTATGGTATTGATGGAGAGATGGCCGTTTATTATTACTATCGGTGCTGCCTTTTTAGGCTGGACAGCAGGTGACATGATAGTAGCTGATAAAGAAATTGAGCAGCTGTTACTGGCATATCCCTGGGCACATTGGGCAATTCCGGCTAGTTTCGCCATTATTGTTATTGCTGCCGGTAAAATGGTGCACAAATCAACTGCTGTGCGATAAGCAAATAGTAATTTAGAACCGAATTTGGCCGGTAAAATAAAGCCCTTTCTGTACAGTAACAGCCTTATCCCAGGTTATGGTGGAACTGGTATTCTCTGAACCGGTATAAATATCAAGCCATTGATACCGATAACCAATCGTAATTGCGCCTGCTGTTTTTGGTAAACTATAGCGCATGCCAACTTGAGCATCCATCATGTGTCCCGGGCCAAGGTGATCAAAATCTAATGCGCGCAAATTCCACCAACCGTGGCCTTGAACTAATGCGAGCGGTGTATAAGTTAACGAACCAATGGCCGAAACAGCAGAACTGAGTTTTTTAGTAGTTATTGTACCGATATGAGGACCTTGATAGGTTATATTATAAGTTGAATTCAGCAGGGGCAGCGGATTGTTGACACTCTGATAATTGTCTACTGTATAAAGTCCATTAGTCATCTGAAAATGATTATTCCGGTAACTGTAACCGTAGAATATTTCTGTATTAGTACTAGTAGGCTTATGCCAACTTACATTTAGGTAACTGCTGGAGCCTGTGGTTTTAAAGTTTCCATAATACCAATATTGATTATTATTTGCGTAATTCCAATCTGCATCACTGCCTACTGCGGCAGTGATCTCCTTCATAAAACCTCCTTCTGCCGTAAAATAGCCTTTAACAGTAGGCGTTGATTGGTAATGAGCAGTTATGTAGGTGCCGGAATGGGGATAGGTAAGTTCGGAAGCTCCAACTCCTGAAGCTTGAGATGTCGTGCCAGTGGTTGGAAAATCAATACGCCATTTGGTAGAACCGTCTGCCGGCCAAAGCCCGGCTGAAAATTCAGCTGCTGTAACGGTAGTGGTGAATAAGAAGGCAAAAACGGGAAGCCATAGGAGAGAATTTTTTAGTACGTGCTGCATAGTTTCCTCACTTAACATAACAATTAATTGTTTAGAGTTATTCGCTATTTAACGAGGAGTCCCTTTTGATTTCAAATAAGTAAATATTGGATTAGTATAAAATCTCCAGTGATAATAAGACTAATAAACAAGTCCTAAAGTAAAAGGAGGAGCCTCATGTCAGACAAAGAAACTTTAATCAAAAGCACCGATACCGTTTCCAACGGTGATGTTGAGTCAGTTGCAGGCAAAGGAGATGCGAGCGGCACTAATAATCCGGATGAACATTTTGATGTACACTTAAATAAGCGCAAATATTATGATATTGAAAAATCACCAAAAGCAGAAGAGGTTTTTAAATGGCAGCGCGAGCATATTAAGGTCAAAGATCAGAGTAAGGACGGCTATCCACTAAACATTATTATTGATCCGGCTATGCGGGAAATGTATCAGCATGTTCATGCCCAAGGCTTAACGAACGTATTTGACCGTTGGGAGCAGCAAGAAAAAATCCGCTGCAATTTCTGTGTACAAGGCTTGTCTTGTCAATTATGTGCTCAAGGGCCTTGCCGGATCAGTGCCAAAGTGCCTCGTGGCGCCTGTGGCGTTGATGCTCATGTTATGGTTGCCCGTAACTTTGTCTATCGTCATGTCACGATTGGTACATCAGCCAATATGTTTCATGCTATGCAAGCTGCCAGAACGTTAAAAGCAGCTGTACAGGCTCCTGAAAGCGGGCTTAAGATTCGAGATAGGGATAAGGTGCTTAAATATGCAGAAATGGCCGGCCTTAACACCAGTCATGATGTGAATAAAGTAGCTCTTGATTTTGTCAACTGGATTCTCGAAGATATGGGGAGACCGTACTATGAAGAATCAGCTATGGTGGAGGCCTTTGCGCCAGCTAAGAGAAAAGAATTATGGCGTAAACTAGGCATATTCCCTGGTGGCGGTAATAGCGAGGTAGCATACGCTCAGACTAAGTGTATGACGAACTTAAATGCTGATCCGATTGACTTTTTATTGACCTCTGTACGGTTAGGTATTATAAATGAATACCAAGGCCTGTTTGCACTGGATATTCTGCAAGAAATTCTTATGGGTACTCAGAAAATTGCTACTAAAAAACAGAATATGGGGCTTTTAAAGCCGGGGATGGTCAATATCATTACCAACGGGCACATGCCGCTTACGGCCCATGTGGTCATGGACCTGGCTTCCGGCCAGGAATGGCAAGAAAAAGCCAAGAAAATCGGTGCCGACGGTATTCAAATACTTGGGCATGTATGCGAAGGCCAGCAATTGATGAATTATGAGGGCACTCAAGAAATGAATGCTTATGGTGGCCAAGAGGGTGAGTGGCTGTCAGAGGAGTATCTTTTTGCAACTGGTGCAGTTGATTTATTTATGTTTGACTACAACTGTACCATTCCCACTTTGCCTTTATATGCCAAACGCTTTGGTACTACAATGGTCAGTACTCATGAAGTTATTCGCATGCCAGGAACAGAAGTTGTTGAGTTCAAACCTGAGCAAATGAAGGAGCAGGCCGCAAAAATTCTCGATATGGCACTGGAAGCTTTTAAAAAGCGAAAGTCTGAAAATCGGGAAACCTATATTCCGCCATATACTACAGAATGTATGATTGGATTTAGTACGGAATCGGTTAAAGCTGCTCTTGGCGGAACTTGGGAACCACTGCTGGATGCTATTAAAAAAGGCAGTATCCGTGGTATTGCTACTATTGTCGGGTGTACTACTGCTGTTTACGGACAGGGTGGCAGCAATATTTTAGCTATTGCCAAGGGGCTTATCGAAAAAGATATTCTTGTCTTGTCTGGCGGCTGTACTTCATCAGTTATGCAATATACGGGACTTACCAATCCGCAAGCAGCTGAGGAATGCGGACCGGGCTTAAAGGCAGTCTGTAAAGCATTAGGCATTCCTCCTGTTCTATCTTATGGCGCTTGCGTGGATATTGGGAAAATGACGCATACTGCCAAGGAATTGGCTGATGCTCTTGGTGTCGATACAAATATGCTGCCTATTGTTATTGGCGCTCCTGAATACCTTGAACAAAAAGCGGTTGCTGATGCCTGTACTGCAATTGCACTGGGCTGGCTGGTACACGTAGCGCCAGTACCTTCTGTTACAGGGAGCGACGTTGTAGTAAAAACTCTTACAGAAACAACAGAAACACTGGGACTCGGCAAGTTAATGGTAGAACTTAGCGCTGAAAAGACAATCCAAATTTACGTTGATCATATAGAAAAGAAACGTAAAGAATTAGGGTTATAGCGATAGCTGTTCAACGCAAAAAAGGCTGTATCGAAATTTTATTTCGTTACAGCCTTTTTTTATTTCAAATAATATTAGCATATGAGAAAATCTTCTTCTTTAAGTATTTCTAAGAACAGCGGTATCAAAGGATTAGGATTTGTTGTTTTCCAGGCAACAGCATACCCATGAACAAAAGATGATCCTGACAAGTCGATGAAAGATAGCTGTGAGCTGGCATAAGCTCGAGTGTGCTTAGTTTGAATAGCTATTCCTAAACCTGCAGCCACCATTAGAAATAAGGTCTCCAGGTTAGGGGCGTAGCCCGTAATGTTGGGCTGAAAGCCGTTAGCAAGGCACATCTGCCGCATATGGCTGTAGGCTAGGGGAGATTCGGTTCGGGAGAGCACTACAAATGCTTCATGAGCCAGTGTGGCGATAGGAACAGTATTTTTTACGGCAAGAGGATGTTCCCTGGGAACGACTACCGAGAGCGGGTAAGAATAATGACTAAGGCGCCATGAAATTCCCGGTAACTCATTCAGGCCTGAAGACATGGTGAAGGCGATATCCAGACGGCTATTCTCCAGGGCCTCGTTCAGCGGTCCCCAGCCAAGTTTAATGAAGTTAACATCAGTGTGTGGACAACGGCTGCGAAAGCTTCGAATTAATTCAGGCAGGCCTTCGCTTTCAAGGGGGCCTAAAAACCCGATCACCAGTCGCCCGCTATACCCCTGAGCTGCCAAACGGGATTGATTGATGGCATCATCTGAATCAGCTACAATTTCAACGGCGTCTTTTAATAAGGATGCCCCTGCTGCTGTTAACTCTACGGAGCGAGTATTGCGGATAAATAGTTTCACACCTATTTCTGCTTCTAAATCTGCGATTTGCTTACTGAGAGCAGGCTGGGTGATATGAAGATTTTTAGCAGCAACCGAAAAACAGAGAGCCTCGGCTAGGGAGATGAAATAGCGCATTTGTCGTATATCCATTTTACCCTCCCAGTAAGGTTTAAGCTTACTGTTTTTTTCTTGAATTGCTCTATTAATAACTTTTTATTATCAGTTTCAATAGTAATGGTCATATATCGTGAGTTGCATACCGCAAGATAATGAAATATTCTGTTACAATATAAAATTCTCATCTTTTAGTGTTTGCAGAAATGGCTGAACCAGCGGACTTGACGTCGCTTTTTGCCATGCAACTACTAAATCAAATGTAAATGGACAATTCTTTAACGGGATAAAATGAAGATTGGAAATGGCGTAGGCATCAGTAAGTTTTGAGTGAATGGTAACACCAATACCTGTAGCAACCATCAGCAGCAGGGTTTCCAGAACAGGTGCTTCGCTTACAATGTTCGGATAAAAGCCGTGACTGATACACAACTGCCGCATGTGCTTGTATGCCAGAGGATACTCTGCTTGGGAAAGCATTACAAAATGCTCATGAGCAAGAGCACAGATATCTACTGAATCCGCCTTGGCTAAAGGGTGGTCATTGGGAACAACGAGTGAAAGCGGGTAGGAGTGATGTGTGGGAAGCCAGGCAAGTTCAGGCACTTCATCGATTCCTTGGGATGGAGTGAAAGCGATATCTACACTTCCATTTATCAGTGCCTCATTTAACGATTTCCAGCCCAGTATCGTAAAGCTCACAATAGATTCGGGGTACTTATGGTGAAACTTGGTGACTAACGCGGGTAATTCTTTTTTTTCAAAAGGACTTAAAATACCAATCTGTAGGTTACCGGAGTAGCCATTAGCAGCCTGACGAGCTCTGCTAATGGCAGAATCGGCTTTGGTTACAATTGTAGTTGCCTTGTTTAACAATGCAACTCCTGCGGCAGTTAACTCCACAGAGCGAGTGTTGCGGGCAAATAGTTTTTGTCCGATTTCAGCTTCTAAATCGGCTATTTGTTTACTTAACGCCGGTTGTGTGATGTGAAGCTGAGTAGCCGCGACAGAAAAATTTAAGTGCTCAGCAACTGAGATAAAATAGCGTAATTGCCGTATGTCCATAATCTCCTCCGCTGAACGTCTTCATTGACCTTATTATGTTTCATTATAATATAATTGTCTTGCATTTACAAACTGCTCTAAATTGGAACTATAACTAATTGTTATAAAATTGCAAATTAATAGTCATTTCTCAGGTTAGGTTGTCTGTGCTAGCATAGAGACTGTAAAAAAAGAATGTTTAGAATTATACTAATTCGCAGAAGTCCAAAGTAGCAGTCTGTTGTTATAGGTTGCATTAGTCTGTATTCAAAGAGCGTTTTAACTAATAAGCTGGATTCCCGCCTTTCCTGTATTAGTTCTGAAAGGTCTTTGAGTATAGATTCATGCACCCTATGATTAAACAGTTGTGCACAGGAGAGGAGTTTTTTATGAAAGCAGTACAGTATCATGGTCCACGTAATTTGGAATTTGTCGATATTCCAAAACCAAAGGCAGGTCCAGGACAGGTAGTTGTTAAGATTGTGTATTGCGGTATCTGCGGCACTGATATTCATGCGTATTCAATGGCCGGAATTATGGACTGGGAACTTATTCTCGGTCACGAAGCAGTCGGTTATGTGGATGAAATCGGCCAAGGAGTCACTTGTGTTAAGTCTGGCGACCGTGTCGCTGTCGGACCTCCCGGTGATTGCGGCGAATGTTATTCCTGTAATACAGGTAACCCTAACACCTGCATTCACGGTTTCCCCAATACACTAGGTATCGGTCCTAATACGCAAGGGGCTTATGCTGAATATGTTCTTTCCCGCTTCCCTAAGAATGAACTTTTTAAAATCCCTGATGGCGTAAGTTTCGAACAGGCTGTTCTGTTTGATGTTCTTGGTGTTGGTTTCCATGCAGTTCGTCGTTCAGATATGAGGATTGGGGACAGTGTTGTCGTGTCAGGCTGCGGATCTATTGGTCTTTCTGTGATCCAAGCGTTAAAGCTGGCTGGTCCAACCCACTTAATTACATTTGATCCTTTGGAGTCTAAACGTAAACTAGCTCTTGCAGTAGGTGCTGATTATGCCTTTGATCCCACTAATGAGCATGACATTGCTAAGGCTAAGGAGCTGCTATCGCAGGTCAATGGTGCTCAGGTTTGCTTTGAAGCTGCCGGCCATCCGTCTTCCATTCAGACCTGTATTAGCCTTTGTATGCCAAGTGGCCAGGTTATGCTCATAGGCAATGATGGACGCCCTTATCAGTTGGTAACTGCTGCCATGGGGCCTCACCAGTACGACTTGAAGTTTACCTTTACCTATACAAAAGAAGAAATTATGATGCTTTTTAAGCTTATCAGCCTCGGCAAGCTGGATACCAAGGCGTATTCTCTCTTAAAGGCGCCACTTGATGATGCTATCAACAAACTGGAAGAGCTTGCTAGCGGCAAGCTTGAGGTGGCACGTGTTCTTCTTATGCCCAACGGTGCTATCTAAGTAACAACCAGCCGGGGAAAACCAAGTAATACACTAGGAGAAATAGAAAATGCAAAACAACGTAAACGGTGGAGCCCCTTTTATCAAGGCATTGCACATGGGGGTCAGCGTTCCTGATATGGAAGCCTCGATTAATTGGTATCACGATATGTTGGGATTTACGCTGGTGTCAGACAAGTTTATTCCCCAACTGCCGGCAAGGATCGCCTTTCTTGAATGCGGTGAATTTAGCGTGGAACTGTTTCAGGTAGAAGGAGCTGCTACACTGCCTGAAGAGCGGCGTATTCCAAATCTCGACATTCGGACTCATGGTACCAAACATGTCGCTTTTGCAGTAGAAGACTTGTGCAATCTAATGAAAGACCTGAAAGCTAAGCAGGTTGACATCGCTTTTGATGTTTTTCCGATGGAAGGTGACTTGGTGGCTTTTATCCGAGACAATTCCGGTAATTTAATTGAGCTTATTCAAAGGCCGGCAATGTTCACTAAATAGTGACTAAGGGTACTAATTTTATACTCATTAGAAAGGAAGGGGAATTAGACGGTTAACCGGGACCGGAAAAAAGTCAGAGTTGTAACAGAGATAGCAGTAAAAGGCTTGGACTTGCTAGAGCCGAAAACTGCTGGACCGGCGGTTCTGGCAACAGGAGATCTGAATTTAAAGAAAAGGCGGTAATTACATGAAAAAATCAGTCCTTGCTTTAATGGTGGCAGGTATGGTCTGTTTTTCCGGCGTTGCAGCCGAAGCAGCCGTTATCGCTTCAGTGATGTTCCGACAAATCACTGGGCTTACAGTGCTGTAAACAAACTTGCACAAGCCGGTATTATCGACGGCTACGGCAATGGCACCTACCAGGGAGAAAAAACGCTGAGCCGCTATGAGATGGCTATTATTGTGGCTAATGCCATGACCA
>Ga0366775_1077_pt1 | contig 15348 bp, 14 predicted proteins | sample BONcelN113001D10_FD_207075 | JGI IMG/M metagenome (GOLD analysis project Ga0366775, IMG submission 207075) | Enriched cells from coal bed in the Powder River Basin, Montana, United States - BONCAT cells N11 rep2 HSBNCT.N11.300.1.D10 ...
TTGTGCAACTAGCGGAATCTCATATGCTCCTGGAACCCAAGCCACTTCAATATCGTCTTTAATTGCGCCATGCCGCTCTAACGCATCCATAGCACCACCAAGTAATTTACTAGTAATAAATTCATTAAATCTGGCCACAACTACTCCAAACCGTAATCCTTGAGCTACTAAATTACCTTCATATACTTTAATCATTTATTATGCCTCCTCATATTGTTTTAGAAAATGCCCCAATTTAGCCTTTTTAACCGACAGATACCGTTGATTAAAACGATTAGCTTTTATTTCAAGCGGCACCCGTTCAGTAACAACTAAACCATATCCTTCTAAGCCTACCCTTTTGCGGGGATTATTCGTTAGCAGTCGCACTGTCGTTAGGCCAAGATCAGCTAGGATTTGAGCGCCGATACCGTAGTCTCTCATATCGGGAGCAAAGCCAAGAATTTCATTAGCCTCTACTGTATCTTTCCCTTTATCTTGCAGGGCATAGGCACGCATTTTATTAGCTAAACCAATGCCACGCCCCTCTTGGCGCATATATAGCAATACTCCTGCACCCTCTGTTTCAATACGCCGCATAGCAGCATCTAACTGTTCACCGCAATCGCAGCGGCATGATCCAAAAACATCACCAGTAAGGCATTCCGAGTGGACGCGAACAAGTACGTTATCCTTGTTCGTTATATCGCCTTTTACGAGAGCTATGTGACATTGTCCATCTAATTGACTTTCGTATGCAAAAAGCTGAAATTCGCCATAGCGGGTAGGCATACGGGTAATCGCCACGCGATCAACATATCTCTCATGTTTTTTACGATATTTTATCAAATCTGCGATTGTGATCATCTTTAAATTGTGTTTACGCACGAATTCACCTAGCTGCGGTACGCGAGCCATTGTCCCATCGTCATTCATAATTTCACAAATAACTCCCGCCGGGTACAAACCGGCTAGTTTGGACATGTCAACTGCGGCTTCGGTGTGACCGGCTCTGCGCAGTACTCCGCCTTCGCAGTAACGCAGTGGAAAAATATGTCCAGGCCGGCGCAAGTCTTCAGCTCTTGAGTCAGGGCATAACACGGTTTGGACTGTCTTAGCCCGCTCCTGTGCCGAAATACCTGTTGATACATCATGAGCATCAATAGAGACGGTAAAAGCTGTTCCCCGTAAATCTGTATTCGTAGTAACCATTGCGCCAATACCAAGTTCATCAAGGCGCTCACCTGCAAGAGGCATGCAAATTAATCCCCTGCCAAATGTAGCCATAAAATTAATTGCCTCTGGTGTTGCCTTCTCGGCTGCCATCAGCAAATCGCCTTCGTTTTCCCGATCTTCGTCATCGACCACAACAATCATACGGCCGTTGCGAATATCCTCAATTGCTTCTTCTATTGTATTAAATACAGTATCCATAAAACCCACTCCTTTTAACCCTTCTATCCCATAAACCCATGCATTCGTAAAAAATCAGTATTCATATTTGCCTTATCTGGAGACTGAGGAACTGCTAACCCCATCAAGCGCTCGACATACTTGCCGATGATATCAACTTCGAGATTAACCAGTTCACCCGGTGATTTCAATCCCACTGTGGTTAATCCCGCAGTATGCGGGATAAGAGATACTGTAAACCAGTCCTTACCGACTTCAACAACCGTTAAGCTGGTGCCGTCAATAGCAATAGATCCCTTTTCTACAATATATCGCATTACCGCTTGTTCGGCAGTAATACGTACAATAATGGCAATATCATTATTATTTTTGTTAACAATAGTACCAACACCATCAATATGCCCACTAACAATATGCCCGCCAAACCGGTCTCCAACGCGCAATGTTCGTTCCAGATTAACTTTATCGCCTGTCTTAAAGCTGGACAATACCGTTCGGTCTACTGTTTCCGGCATAACATCGGCAGTGAACCAGTCAGCACCATGGGCCACAACAGTTAAGCACGTACCATTTACAGCAATACTGTCTCCAACTTTTACATCGCTTACAACTTTATTTGCAGTCACTGTTAGACGAACGGAGCGGCTGCTGCGCACCATCCCCTTCACCTTACCTAATTCTTCCACAAGTCCGGTAAACATGGCGGCCCTCCCTACTCAAAAAATTAGCCGTAATTAAGATATCCGGGCCAACTTGCTCCAAAAACAGATCCTCTAATTGAACGGCTTCATCCATTGTCGCAACACCTGGTCCACCGATTGGATTAGGAGCACTAGTGCCGCCAATCAGCTTGGGTGCAATAAACCAATATAATTTATCCGCAAGGTTGGCATCAATGATAGCTCCATTAACGGTGCTGCCGCCTTCTACTAAAATACTGGTTATCATGCGGCTACCCAACAATTTAAATAGAGATCGCAAAGAAACTTCATTTGAGCACTCAGACAGCACAAGAACTTCGACTCCGGCCTGCCGCAGTGCTTCGGTTCGGTCTGTCGGAGCCCTGGCTGTAACAGCAATAATGGTTGGAGCCTGGCCATCCACAACTACTTTAGCTGTTAATGGTGTGCGAGCCTCACTATCCAAGATAATTCGAATAGGGTTCTTACCACCTTGAGGCAACCGTGTAGTCAATTCAGGATTATCTGCTAATACTGTCCCAATACCTACTAGGATAGCATCATATTGATTTCGTAAAGCATGGACATATAGCCGTGCATCTGAGCTGGTTATCCAGCGGGAGTGTCCCGTATAAGTAGCAATTTTTCCATCTAACGTCATTGCTGTTTTTAGAGCAATAAAAGGCATGCCGGTTGTAATCCACTTGATAAATATTTCATTGAGTTGCGCTGCTTGCGCCGCCAACACTCCTTCGACAACTTCGATTCCCGCTCTGCGGAGTGAGTCCAATCCTCGCCCTGCTACAAGCGGGTTGGGATCAGTCATGGCAACTACTACCTTTTTTATTCCTGCGTAAATTAATGCCTCTGTACAAGGCCCTGTTCTGCCCGTATGAGAGCAAGGTTCTAATGTTACATAAATGGTAGCGCCTGCTGCAGAAGCGCCTGCTTCATTAAGTGCATGTATTTCAGCATGTGCTGTACCCGCTTTGTGATGCCACCCTCTCCCAACAATTTGTCCATTCTTAACAATTACAGCACCTACCATTGGATTGGGACTGGTTCTGCCTAAAGCACGCTGCGCCAGTTTCAGCGCTTCTCCCATGTAGCGTTCGTCATCCAAGATGATTACCTTCTTTCCAAGAATAGAAAAAGGCTGTTGCAAAGCGAAATGCTTTGTAAACAGCCTTTGTGCAATCAACCTAAAATATGCATGCCAACACCAAAAATAAATAGACGGAATAAATCCGCTGTGGAATGCCTTTTTCCATCCAGACTATACTGTCGGTCCCGGAGTTTCACCGAGTCAGCCATACGGCTTGCGGACTTTACCGCCGGTCAGGAATTAAAAGATTGCTCTTTTTCACCTTGCCCCAAAGGCTATAATTAACTTGTCTCTGTTATATGTTACCATTCTTAAAAGGTGATTGCAAGTAGTTTTCGCTTACCCCCGCAATTCTTGAATAGCTATAGCCACATCAGACGCTCCGTAAACAGCCGATCCGGCAACGAGGATATTTGCACCGGCTGCAGTGACCAGCCGGGCCGTAGTTTTATTAATACCACCATCTACCTGAATATCTACTTTTAAATTCTGACTCTCAATCATCTGATGAAGATGATTGATTTTCTTTATAGATGCCGGAATGAACTGCTGCCCGCCAAAACCGGGATTAACGCTCATAATTAACACCATGTCAATATCAATGAGTATTTCTTCTACTGCCGTCAGCGGTGTGGCCGGATTAAGAGCTACGGCTGCCCGTATGCCCGAACTTTTGATGGTTTGTATAAGCCGGTGCAAATGTGGTGCCGCCTCAGTATGAATGGTAAGAATATCAGCACCAGCCCTAATAAATGGTTCAATTAAATCTTGCGGATTAGTAACCATTAAATGAACATCAAACGGTAGTTTTGTCACTTGCCGGAGAGCTGCGATAACTGGTGGTCCAAAAGTGAGATTAGGGACAAAATGACCATCCATAATGTCCAAATGGAGCAGGTCAGCACCTGCTGCTTCGACTTTTTTTATTTCATCAGCTAAGTAAGCAAAATTCGCTGATAAGAGTGAAGGTGCAATTTTAATCACGGCCTAATATCCTTTCTTATTGGCCCGCAACTCATCAAGCACATCTTTGTATGATGCATAACGAGTTTGGGCTATTTTTCCCTCAAGCACAGCTTGCTTGACCGCACATTGCGGCTCCCTGTCATGAAGACAAGTGCTAAACTTGCAACTTGAGGCTAATGCAGCCATTTCGGGAAAGCAATAGGTAAGATTGATAAAGTCAATATCCGTAAATTCTGTAGCACTAAACCCGGGAGTATCAACAACAAAACCTCCACCTGACAATGGCAGCAACTCGGCAAACCGGGTGGTATGTTTACCTCTGCCGATTTTGGCACTTACTTCACCTGTTACCAGTTGTAAGCCCGCTTCTATCGTATTAAGCAGACTCGATTTACCTGCTCCTGATGGACCGGCAAAGGCAGTAATTTTGCCGTACAAAGCATTGCGCAGCTTTTCAATTCCCATTCCGCTTTTGGCAGAAGTAAACATAACCGAATAACCCACTCGCTGATATAATTCAGCAAGCGGAGCAATTTCGTCATCATTGGCTAAATCAATCTTATTGATGCAAACAATGATGTCCAATTGAGCATCTTCTGCCAGTACCAGCAGTTTATCAACTAGTGTAGTATTAATGTCAGGGTTGGCTGCTGCAAAGGTAAGCACTACTTGATCAACATTTGCCACAGCCGGACGCTTTAGCAAGCCACGACGGGGTAAAATTTCTTCAATAATCCCACTGTCTTGTCCTACTATCATATAATTCACTTCGTCGCCAACCATGAGACTAAAGCGTCCTTTTTTAAAACGTCCACGCAATTTACAACTTATTACTTTATCTTTATCTTGTACATAGTAATAACTGTTGTAGGCCTTAACCACCACTCCATTTAGCATGGAAGCCTCCTATCAAATGGTCTGTTCCTGGAGCAACACTCCATTAATATACACTTGTACACGAACAGTTCCTGTACCTTCTACTGTCTTTTCTACCTTGTCACCCGGTTTATGATTATTATCATACACTACGCGACGGCCGTTAGTATCGGTTACAACAATTTGTACCGGCTGACGGGCGGGTCCATCAGGAACGGTCACTTGAACAACAGCGCGCTTCAAAGCACCGGACATGCCTTTGGCTACAGTGAAATCAATTATTGCTCCTTCGGTCACTTCAGTTGACGGCGGAGGGTTCTGGTCACTAATGGTTCCAGCAGGATATTTATCACTTGCCGCTTCCGTTACCTTGCCCTGCTTCAATTTGAGACTTTCTAATTGGCTGCCTACAGTACTAAGCGGAGAACCACGAAAATCAGGTAAAGCTAATTTTTTAGGCTCCGGCCCTTTACTGATAACAATATCAATCGGCGTAGCTTTTACAACTTGAGCCGGTGGGCGCGGATTCTGATTAATGACTGTATCGGCTACAGAATTAGCAGCAAATTGTTCATCAACTCGGCCGACCGTTAAGCCGGCGTTCTTAATTTGCAGCTCCGCATCACGGCGGGTAAGACCGCGGACATCGGGAACTACTGTTATCTCGCCGCCTTTACTGACAATAAGATTTATCGTCCGCTGCTCTTTTACAGTGGATCCTGCTTCAGGATTTTGAGAAATGACCTGACCGGCAGGTACTTTATCGTGAAAAGTTTCTACTACTGATACGCGTAAATTCTTATCAGCTAATATATTGCGAGCTGACTCAACTTGCTTGCCGATAACACTAGGTACTTCAACTTCACTTAGACTCCAGAATTTCCCATAAGCAAGAAATGCACCTGTTATAAATGCCATAATTAACAATCCTATTAAGGTCCAGACCCAAACTTTGGAACGTGTTCCAGCAGCTGCTGGCTGCTGAGTTCCCCCTTTATAATCCATGCCATCTCCAGTAGGCGGTATTATCCTAGGCAGGACCTGCGTAGGATAATCTTCACGGGACAACCGCCTAGTATGGTCATCCCGAAGGTAGTTTTGCGATAAACGAAGATCTGTAATCATCTCACCGATGTCACCAAAACGGAGATCCGGATCTTTAGCCATCGCCTTTAATACAATCGCTTCCACTAACGGAGGTACATCAGGGTTGCTTTCTCTTGGGGGACGAGGTTCTTCCTGCAAATGTTTAAGGGCAATGCTAATCGGCGTTTCTCCATTAAAAGGTACAGTTCCGGTAAGCATTTCATACAGTACTACTCCTAAGGAGTAAATATCTGACTTAGCGCCTACGGCGGCTCCCTTAGCTTGTTCTGGTGAGAAATAGTGGACTGAACCGATAATAGTACCCGTGTGCGTCATAGTGGCTGATGTAACGGCTCGGGCAATACCAAAATCAGTTACTTTAATACGACCAGACTTAGTAGTGAGAATGTTATGCGGTTTTATATCGCAGTGGACCAAGCCATTTTGATGTGCATGTTCAAGAGCTTCAGCAATTTCCAGAGCAATTCGAACAGTAGCCTCTATCGGCAGTTGACCTTCTCTTTGTATTCTTTCTTTAAGCGTTTCCCCCGAGATATACTCCATTACTATGTAATAAATATCTTCATCGCAACCGACGTCATAAATATTAACAATATTCGGATGAGATAAGCGAGCAGCCGCTTGTGCTTCACGTCGAAAACGCGTAACAAATTCTTCATCGTTAGTAAATTGAGACCGTAACACTTTAACAGCAACCGAACGATCAAGTAATTTGTCGTGAGCGCGGTAAACATCAGCCATGCCGCCTCCACCGATTCTCTCTAAAATTGTATACCGCTTATCTAATGTTCGATTGATGAGCATACCATCACCCCCTTAACGTAGTGCTTGGGATATTACCTGGCGGGCTATAGGAGCTGCCACGCCCCCTCCAGATCCACCGTTTTCGACGATAACTGCGATGGCTACTTCAGGAGCATTAGCCGGAGCGAAACCAATGAACCAGGCATGGGGAGAACCATGCGGGTTTTCTGCAGTTCCTGTCTTTCCAGCTACACTAATTCCAGAGAGCCTGGCAGCGCTTCCTGTTCCTTCCTCAACAACTGTAACCATCATTTTACTAATCTGTGCCGCTAAGGCCGGAGTAACAGGATTCAACCATGAGACAGGTGAAGTTTCTTCTACTGTCGTCCCATCCCTGGCAACAATCTTCTGAACAATATAAGGCTGCATTGTTGTTCCGCCATTAGCAAAGGTTGCAGCAAGCATCGCCATTTTTATTGGAGTCACTAGCAAACTTCCCTGCCCAATTCCGATTTGAGCCAAATCTCCATCACCCAATATAGTAAAATCAGGTAATGAAACTGGCTGTTCATTCAAATCAAGAGTTGCTACTTTATTGAAACCATAACGCATATACGTTTTGGCTATATTACTACGTCCTATATCTAGTGCCAATTGCCCAAAAGTGATATTGCACGATACGGCTAGTGCCTTTTCTAAGTCTATCTTACCATGGGCTTGATTATTCGCCTCATGCAAAACATAATCAGTTCCAATTCTCAAAACTCCATCACAACGAAAAGTCGTTGTAGGATTAACTTTTTTTTCCTGTAGTGCTTCTTCAGCCATTAAAACCTTAATAATGGAACCTGGTGGATACAGTCCTTGCACAGCACGGTTGAGCAGCGGACTGTCTACAGCCGTTGAGACTTTATTCCATTCGTTATCAATTGTGCCAGGATCGAAGCTAGGCTTGCTGACCATAGCCAAAATAGCTCCCGTTTTAGGATTAAGAGCTACAACTGCACCGCGGTGAGAACCGAGTGCCTTATAGGCTATTTTCTGTAAGTCGCTATTTACTGTCAGGATAACATTTGCACCCTTTTTTGAGGGCCATAACTGTCCAACAGCTCCCAGACGGCGTTCCGGATTAGCTAGTCCTGACAGATAGTGATTGTAAGTCCCTTCCAAACCAGCTAAACCATAACTTACGCTAGTATATCCGGTAAGGTTAGCCGCAATTGCTCCAAGCGGATATTCACGACTATAAGTTCCATTCTCATTTTGTTCACTATAAGCCAGTTTTTCTCCATTACGGTCTATAAGCTGTCCCCGCTCAATTTGGCGTGCTAACTCTGTTGAGCGGCGATTTAGCGGGTGGGAAGACAGTTTATCGCTAGCAAATACTTGAATGTACGAAACATAAATAAGTAAAATTGCCATCATTACCAGAAAAAAAGCAGTTGTCTTTCGAAGTGTGCCTGTAATATCATTATGCATCATTTTCTCCTGATTCAGAGGCAGCAAAAAGAATGCCTAATAGGATAAAATTAGAAGTCAATGAACTGCCGCCATAACTAATAAACGGCAATGTTACTCCTGTTAGTGGCATAAATTTGGTAACGCCGCCAACAATGAGTAAAATCTGCAATCCCAAGAAAATAGCCAATCCACCGACGGTAATTTGCTGAAAAGAATTGGATGAGTTTATCGCGATACGAAAAGCCCGATACAAGAGGAGCATGTAGGTTATAAGTACTGCTGCTGAACCTAGAAATCCCATTTCTTCACCAATAGCAGCAAAGATAAAGTCCGTATGCACTTCCGGAATAAGGCCGGGAAACCCGTAAGTTAAACCGCTGCCAAGCACTCCTCCTGATCCCAAGGCAAATAAGGACTGAACAATCTGATAGGCCTTACCATTTGGGTCAGACCAGGGATTTAGCCAAATATCCACTCGCACTTGTACATGAGGAAATATGAAATAACAGAGAGTCGCGCCTGCAACAAATAGCAGCATGCCTTGCAATATATAGCTAATGCGGCCACTAGCCAAATAAATCATTGCTAAGGTTGTCCCGAAATAAAGCAGTGCCGCGCCCAAATCACGTTGGAAAATCAACATTACCATAGTAATTCCCCATATAGCGAGAAGTGGTGCAACAAAACGAAGCTGAGGCAACATAAACAGTCCATATTTACGCGTAGCATAAGTGAGCACTTCCCGTCGCTCAGTCAGATAAGCCGCTAAAAACAAAATAATAAATAACTTAGCAAATTCAGCCGGTTGAAAGCGGACAGGACCTAGAATAATCCAATTTTTGTTACCGCCAATTTCTACTCCAAATAAAGCTGCTGCTAGTAATAGGCTAACCCCTAAAATTCCCGCTAAATATTTGTAATCTGCTAATCGCTCAAGATTACGGCACAAAGCTGTCGTTACAGTAAAGGCAATAAGTCCAATTACATTCCACCCCACCTGAGTCAGAAATAAATTGGGTTTGAGCCGGTATACCATCGTCAATCCGATAGCAGATAATAAAAGAGCCAGCGGCAGTAATAAGATATCGCCTTTACTTTTACGGCGGATAATGCTATGTACTGCGAACCATATACTAATCAATGCACCTAAAGCAGCTAATAGCCAATAATCAATTGGAGTTTTCACCAGGCTGACGGCCAGGAAACCATTAATCAAAATAATACTACATAGTAGTATTAGATACCCTTCCTGTTGAACGTTACCATTTTTTGTCTTACCCATCATCATCTACGTTACAGAGCAATTAAAATTGCTGTTATATTATCACTTCCGCCTGCATTATTCGCCTTTTCAATCAAGCCATCCAAGATAAATTGTCCGTCCTGGCAGGGATTTAATAGTGCGAGAGCCAGCTCATCTTCTCCTACCATATTGGTAAGGCCATCAGTACAAAGTAACACTTTGCCACCTATGCCATATTGATAGGTACCAGTTTCTACCCGAAGATGTTCACTAGTGCCAACGGCTCTTGTTAGAAGGTTTCGTTGCGGATGAGTAAGTGCCTCCTCTTTAGAGATAGTCCCAGCCTTGATCAGTTCCCACACTAGAGAATGATCACTAGTAAGCTGTTCTAACGCATCATTATATCCATAATAGAGTCGACTATCACCAACATGTCCCCAATATAAATTAGTTTCATCAAGGAGCACTGCAGTAACAGTTGTTCCCATTCCTGCGTATTCCGCATGGCTTTGTGCTTTTTCAAATATCGTCTGATTAGCTTGAAGAATAGCTTGTTCCAGTAATTGCCGGGGGTGAACATCTCCTAGGTTGCGCAACACATATTCTTTTACAGTGGAAGCAGCTATACTGCTAGCAACCTCTCCAGCAACATGACCCCCCATTCCATCCGCAACAACGAATAAGTGAGGCGGTTCAAAAGCAAAACTATCTTCGTTCGCTTTGCGAACCATGCCAATATCTGATTTCACATAGGCGAGCATGATGATCACCTCTCAAATTTGAAAGTTACCGGTCCGATTTTAATCGCATCTCCCGGCTGTAATACTACATCTGAATCAATTTTATTGTCATTTAGGTAAGTTCCATTTGTACTATTTAAGTCAGTTAATATAAAATTCTGCTTAACAGCAGTAATGCACGCATGTTCGTAGGAAACAAAGGAATCATCGACGATAATATCGTTATGGTCGCTACGGCCAATTGATACTGACTCATCGATATTATATGCTTTGCCTGTTGATATAACAACCAGCCTTGCCACAACAGGTGAAGGTACGATCATGGAATTGCTACTTTTGGTTGAGCTCAGTTCGGTAAAGGCTAGTTTAAGAACTTTAAACAAAAAAAAGTACACCAATATTAGTAAACTATACTGTAACATAATACCGGTAACACTAAGAAGTGTTGCAGTTCCAGCCACGTCATTTCACCTCATATAGGATAACCGTGCTACCTAATTTAATCTTATCGCCATTTTTAAGATGCTTGCGAGTTATCCGGTGATCATTTACATATGTCCCGTTCAAGCTCTTGGCATCATACAGTACATGCCCACCCTCTTCGTATATTACATAAGCATGTAGCCGTGAGGTATTCATGTCGCTTAGCGGCATTTCATTACTTTCCCTACGGCCGATGTTAATTCTGGTTACAGTGGTTCCCACTTTTTGTCCAGTATCAAGACCATCTATGACTGTTAGCATCCCCTCTAAACGAATGGATGGTTTAACTACAGGAACACTCAGTTTATCAAAAACACGAGTATTCCATATTCCATCTTGGGAATTCAGGTCACTCACAGGCATAGGCTGCTCCTGAAAGCTACTGGCGATACGAAACTTACCCAGTTTAAGTAATTCATCGAGACAAAGCTTTACTTCTAAAATTCCCATGATAGTATATTTGTAATGATCTGCTTGCTGCTGCAGGTAGCCTGTCAGTTCTTGTTCAATACTTTGCTTATATGTCTGTAAACGATTAAAATCATCATTGCTGAGATATACGGTATACCGGTTCGGAACATAAACATATGCCACACCAACTGATCGCTCATTCTCCATATGTTTAGCCAGATTCTTTGCAAGTTCAACCGGCTGTATGCCGCTGCCTAAGGCTTTATCAAAAAAACCTTCAATATGCTTTTGAAAAAAATTCTCGATATTGCGAAACAATCTCAAAGTACAATCAGCCCCGTATTGATAGTTATCACCATTATAAGCGAAATTTCCAGCATAGTCAAAATAAGGCAACCGACAAAGCGTTATTAACGCCTTGCCGGTTTATTTTTTTCAAGCGTTCGCTGCCGTAACTGGCCACAGGCAGCTTGTATATCAGCACCCATTTCCCGCCTAACGGTTGCATTAATCCCCATATGTAATAATGTTTTTTCAAAACTGTTTACTTTCTCTTTAGTGGGCCGCAATAGTCCTCGTTCCGGAACGGCATTCACCGGTATTAGATTTACATTAGCCAATCGCCCTTTTAGCAGGTTACCTAATTGTTTAGCCTGCTCTACGCTGTCATTAACGCCATCAATCAGCGTATACTCATAAGTCACACGGCGACCGCTTATTACAGCATAACGGTCAGCGGCACCCATAACCTCGATAAGTGGGTATTTGTTATTAACTGGCATTAACCTGGAACGCAAGGCATCATCAGGTGCATGCAGAGAAATTGCCAGAGTAATCGGCAAACCTTCACCGCATAGACGATCAATACCAGGAACGATACCTGAAGTGGATAAAGTAAAACTGCGATAACTTAAATTTAAGGTATAATTTTCATGACACAGCCTAATAAACCGCAAAACATTATCATAGTTCAAAAGCGGTTCACCCGCTCCCATTAGAACAATCGAATTTACTTTCTGTCCGCTGCTTTCCAATTGTTGTTGAATATATAACACCTGTGCCAATATTTCGCCACCAGTCAGATCACGGACAACCCCGCCAAGTGTAGAAGCACAAAACAGGCAGCCCATAGCACAGCCAACCTGAGTTGAGACACAAACACTATTACCATAAGATTGCCGCATCAACACTGTTTCAACGGCAACTCCATCAGGAAAAGATAATAAATATTTTGTCGTCTTACCATCTGCCGCCTGCTGCTCAGCTAGTACCGTAACAGTGGTGAGCGTAAAATGTTCAGCTAACCATTGCCGGTGTAGAACCGGTAAATTGCTCATGACAGCAAAGTCAGCACTGCCATGCTGATATATCCATTCTGCTATTTGGCGAGCCCTATACGCTTCTAGGCCATATGGTACTATCGCTTCAGCAATTTCCGGAACGAATAGACCATATAAATCACTGCTCATCGTCATTTATCCACCCGTATCATTCGCGAAATAAAAAATCCATCCACTCCATCAAGGTGCGGCCAGAGCTGCAGCATGAGATCATTTCGTTTAACCGGTAAATGCGGCCCCACCGGATCAAGAATAAACTCAGGGTGGCAACGCAAAAAGGCCTCTACTACTTGTTCATTTTCCTGTGGCTCGGTAGTGCACGTACTATATACCAATATCCCGCCCGGTTTGACGCACTCGGCGGCACTCTGCAAAATAGCCAATTGCAATACTGGCAGATCACGCAGCATTGCCTCGTTTTTACGCCACCTTGAGTCAGGCTTGCGCCGCAGGACCCCTAAGCCTGAGCAAGGAGCATCTACCAGCACACGATCAGCTCGTCCGGCATAATGAAGGTGCAACGTGGTCGCATCAAGCGCTTGAGTTGTTAACATCGTGATTCCTAAGCGCTTGGCATTTTCTTCTGTTAATCTTAGTTTATGCTCATGCAAATCCGTGGATAACAGTGTACCGCGATTGTTCATGAGTGCAGCAATGTGAGTGCTCTTTCCACCTGGCGCACCACAAGCATCAATAACAAATTCCCCTGGCTGTGGATCAAGTATATGGCTTACCAGCATAGAACTTTCATCCTGCACCTGGACCAGGCCCTCTTGCAGGGACGGCAAATTACCAAGTGCAGGATGTTCCACACAGACAATACCTTCCGGTGCCCAGTGTGATGCCTCACAGTGAGCACCTTCACTTTGCAAGCGCTTAAGAAGATTCTCCCGATCAATTTTCAGCGTATTGGTACGCAGACATAACGGGGGGGTCTCATTATTTATCTGAAGCAATCTTTCGCACTCGTCAAGGCCCAGCCGGGTTACCCATAAGGTCACAAGCCATTGAGGGTGAAAATATTTTAAAGACAAATATCGCACCGGTTCCAATTGAGGATTGGGATAAACTGCTTTTTCCGGACTGCGTGCTGCATTTCTAAGCACAGCATTAACAAACTTAACTGTACCGGCATGTCCATATTTTTTTGCTAAATTAACCGCTTCATTACAAGCAGCTGAGGGGGGAACTTTCGTAAGAAAGAATAACTGATAGATGCCCAGACGAAGAATATTGCGAATTACAGGAACAACCTTGTTCATCGGCCGGTTGCTATAATGGGAAAGCAACCAGTCAAGTGTTTCACCAGCCTTAGTAGTTCCATAAACTAATTCGGTAGTAAACCGGCGATCCTGATCAGATAAGCGATGACGGCTAATCTCCCGCGAAAGGGCAATATTGGCGTATGCACCATTACCTTCTATATCATTGATAATCTTTAGAGCTAATTCTCTTGCCTCCACGTTATTCCTCGCAATCCAAAAAGTTATGTAGGGCTGTTTCTACTTGTGCTAAATCCACTCTCGTGTTACAGCAGGGACCAAAGGGACGTTCATTCAAAATACCGATAACCGGTAAAGGAAAAGCATCTTGTATGCCACTGGTCAGATCCCGTTCACAAGCTATGGCCAGCACAGCTTTGGGACGTATTGTCTTAATTATTCTGCGGGCTAATGTACCACCTGTCGCCACAGCAAAGTGCACGCCATAACGACGGGACATTTCCAGTAAATCACCCACTTGGCAGGCTCCGCAGCAACGACAATTGTTCACATCACGGGTGATTTTATGAGGACAGGCTTCCTGCTGAATGCAATGAGGTGTAAGAATTAGTAACCTATCAGGCGGCACTTTAATGCATTTTTGCCGCACCAGGTGGTTACTAACTTCAATGAATGAATGTTCTACCCGTTCTTTGTCAATGTCCAGCAGCTTACCAAGACGCATAGCAAATGGAAAAAGCATATTAATAGTAGACCATGCCGAGCGCTGAAAAATACTTAAGGTAGAAAATCCCATGATAGCCAGTACGATACCGCCCAGGCCAAAGGCGATTGATAAGATGACACTGATTAAAAATATGCCCAATACATAGGGCAAATATAAACTAATAGTAGCTAATCCCGGTGAACTCACTCGCCATAATCCATAGGTCGATAAAGCTGCCAGGCAAAGACTTACAAGGATGAGCGCTAAAAAAACGCGTTTTTTAGGACGAGATACTGCTCCGATCATGATTCACCTCAAATAATGACGTCGCCTGGCTTGAGTCCATACCCGCGAGCATATTCGCCGCCAGTCATGCGACGCTTATTAGCTGGTTGTACTTCCAGCAATGCCACTTTTCCCTTACTGGTTTGAACAATAATAGCATCATTAGTAACTGCTTCTACCCTTCCCGGTAACACTTCTTCGTCAACAGTGCTTTCTACTTGTGTCGACCATATCTTTAAAATTGCACTATTATGAAGACAATACGCTCCTGGCCATGGATTAAGGCCTCGTACTAAGTTATGAACAGCAATCGCTGGCTTGTGCCAGTTTATTTTCTCATGTTCCCGGTTTAACAGCGATGCATAAGTAGCGATATCATTATCCTGTGCTGTATGAGGCGCTTTATTTACTGCTACCAGCGTCAGAGTTTCAGATAATATTTCAGCTCCCAGCACTTTTAGCCGGTCATGGACTTCACCGCTTGTCTCATTAACACCTATTGGTATTTGTGCTTTGAGAATAATGTCGCCCGTATCCATACCTACGTCCATATACATGGTCGTAATACCCGTAATCGGTTCACCAT
>Ga0366775_1078_pt1 | contig 15273 bp, 12 predicted proteins | sample BONcelN113001D10_FD_207075 | JGI IMG/M metagenome (GOLD analysis project Ga0366775, IMG submission 207075) | Enriched cells from coal bed in the Powder River Basin, Montana, United States - BONCAT cells N11 rep2 HSBNCT.N11.300.1.D10 ...
GCTCGCCATCCGTCCACCATTAGCGTAGCGGTATCTATCGGGTGCTGGGCTCATAGAAAAGGTAATATTCAAATCAATGAAGATATGACTTATGAAATTACTTCACACAGGGGGGGAACACTGTGAAAAAGATTTTAACAACACCAATTCAGAATGGCGACCTTGAGCAGCTAACGGCGGGAGACGTTGTGTATCTAAATGGATATCTAGTTACCTGTCGTGATATGCCTCACCGTCGTCTTGTAGAATTAGGTCAAAAATTACCTGTCGATCTGGCAGGATTAGCAATTTTCCATGCAGGACCAATTGTTGTAAAAGAAGACGATGGATGGAAAATGATTTCCATAGGACCTACCACCAGTATGCGGATGGAAAAGTTCGAAAAAGAATTTATTGCAGAGACAGGGGTAAAATTAATTGTCGGCAAAGGCGGCATGGGCCCGAATACAGTGGAAGGATGCCAAACTTACAAAGCAGTTCATGCAGTGTTCCCTGGTGGCTGTGCGGTACTGGCTGCGACGAAAGTGGAAGAAATCGAAAGAGTTGAATGGTTAGAACTTGGCATGCCTGAGGCGCTTTGGGTCTGTAGAGTAAAAGAATTTGGTCCGCTCATTATTTCTATTGATACCAAAGGAAATAATCTCTTTGAAACTAATAAGGTCATATTCAATGAGAAGAAAATACCAATCGTTAAAGATGTTTGTAGTCAAGTTAAGTTTATTAAATAGTTAAAGTAGTCTGTATAGGGGAGTTTGCAGGAAAGGTTCCTGCAAGCTTCCTTTGCTAGGAAGCATATTGAAAGAGTAGATATAAAAGAATGATTAACGGAAAGAAAATTTTAATGAACGGTAATGATAAATAAAATCACTATATAGAGAAAGGATAGCGTAGATCTGTGGATTAGCAAATCTACCAGGTGAAATTATGGATACTATGAATCATGTTACACCCAAAATAACTCCTTCCACAGTAAAGAAGACGAATGTTCGCTGGATAGTCGTAGCCATATTATTTATTGTTACTATCATCAATTACGCCGATCGTGCTACGATTGCACTGGCCGGCCCAGAGATTGCAAAAGACTTGCATATGGATTCTGTAGCGATGGGTTATATCTTTTCTGCCTTTGGTTGGGCATATGTCCTTTGTCAGTTACCAGGAGGATATTTGTTGGATCGATTTGGTTCAAGAAAAGTGTATGCAGCTAGTATTTTCTTTTGGTCTTTATTTACATTATTTCAAGGTTTCGTTGGTTTTCTAACTGGATTTACTGCAGTTGCTACTTTGTTTGCGTTAAGGTTCATGGTTGGGGCTTCTGAAGCACCTTCATTTCCGGCAAATAGTCGAATTGTTGCGGCTTGGTTCCCTGCCTCAGAGCGCGGTACTGCAGCAGCTATTTTTAGTTCCGGTCAAGCTGCTGCCACCGTATTGTTTGGGCCGCTGATGGGATGGCTTGTATTCACTTATGGTTGGCACTATGTGTTTGTGGTTATGGGCGCGATGGGGATGCTCTTTACATTGGTATGGAATAAGTTTATTCATAATCCTAAAGATCATCCCATGGCCAATGAAGCTGAGATTCAATATATTACAGAAGGCGGCGGCTTGGTCGATATGGATCAAGCAAAGAAAGATGGAGCTAAGCAAGATGGACCTAACATGAAATATGTTAAACAACTGCTTAAAAATCGTATGATGCTAGGAATCTATATTGCCCAATATTGCATTAACGCTACGATATATTTCTTTATTACCTGGTTTCCAGTTTATCTGGTGCAGGCTCGTGGAATGACGATTCTCAAAGCCGGCTTTGCTGCATCTGTACCCGCAATATTTGGTTTTGTGGGCGGAATTTTGGGTGGAATGTTATCTGATTTCTTGCTCAAAAAGGGCTATTCTCTTACTATTGCCAGGAAAATACCGATAATAGTAGGGATGTTATTAGGAACCACGATAATCGCCTGTAATTATGTGGACACGGAATGGATCGTCATCGCTGTTATGTCTGTAGCCTTCTTCGGTAAAGGACTGGGTCAACTTGGCTGGACGGTCAATTCCGATACTGCGCCAAAAGCCATCGTCGGTGTGAGTGGCGCTGTATTAAACATTTTTGGCAATCTTACCAGTATCATTACCCCCATTGCAATTGGTTATATTATAAAAATAACAGGATCATTCAATGGTGCGTTAGTTTATATTGCTGTACATTGCCTTGTTGCTATTTTCTGTTATTTGTTTGTTGTTGGAGAGATTAAGCGAGTTGAACTTAAGGATTGAACACTGTCCCTGTCAAGGAGGCAGTATAAAAAAATAAAGTATCTAAGCAGCCTTGGTCCGAACTTCCAGCGGACTGAGGCTATTTCATTTTGTCTGTAACCTTTCATTATTTAAGGGATTTTCAGGCAACCTGCGATGGGTCCAGGTAAACCATATTCCCGCTATTAAGCCCCTGGATGTGGAAAAGGGTACTTTGATTCTGGAACATGATTTTGACGGGCGGGAGCTTGAGTTGGAGTTTGCGAAAGATGCAATAAAATATATTGCCAGTTTATGGGGAGAAGAAGTTAAAATACAAACAAAACTAAACGGACAGAATAAAGTGCTTTGCTGTAATCAAGCAAAGGAGATTACGATTAGTTGATCTTGCACCCAGAATTAGATGATTAAGATTGAAGAAATTGCCTATACAACATTTCAAAATCATTTTATCCCATGTAAATTGATATTGCGTATAATAGAGGACAGCATGAATGTGGTTTCAAAATCAATAATTAGTAAGAAATAGCAGTTTGCCATCTGCAATAGGGAGGCAGGCTGCTATTTCTTACGTCAATTTTTTACAATACATTGTGGGCTTAGGTTGCTAAAATAAATGGAAAGAAGGGGGGAATATAGTGAAGATCGTCATGGTTATCAATAAAGAACTTCCGATCGGACTAGTAGCCAATACCGCTGCAGTGCTGGGAATTAGTCTGAGTAATATGTTTCAACAGGACATTGTAGGATGCGATATACAAGATGCTAATGGCAACATACATATTGGAATCACTGCCCAAACAATTCCTGTTTTAGGTGGTAGTAGACAGCAGATTAAAGATATTCGGGATTTAATGTTTGACAGTTCTCATTCGGAGGTAACTGTTATAGATTTCAGCGAGCTTGCTCAAAAATGCTTGGAGTATGAAGACTATAGCAGAACACTTTCCTGTTTGCCAAGTTCGGACATCTACTATTTAGGTATTTGCTTGTACGGCCCGAAGAAAAAAGTAAATAAACTAACGGGAAATTTGGGCTTATTGCGATAACAAGCATAAAGAGAATAAATCTATGGAATGAGGAGGTAATATAATGCTTAAAGGATATACACTTCCACGGACGCCACGAGGCACATCAAGTCTTGCACCAAAACCGCCATGGCATTATGTGGGCAATGCACTTGCAGTTGAGTATGAGGTAAATGCAATAGCTGCTGCAGCGTTTTTGCCTGAGGGTCTTGAGTTAGCATCAAGCCGCTGCGCAGCATATTTTATTGAATGGCAGTACTCCAGTGAAAATGATGAAGAGTATTTAGATCCTGTTCGTAGTCAATATCATGAAACGATTATTTTATTATCTGCCCAATTTGAGGGAGCACCTGTATCTTACTGCCCATTTATATGGGTTGACCAGGATGTTTCCCTAATGCGGGGTCTTATTCAGGGGTGGCCTAAACAAATGGGGTCAACATGGATTACGCGGGCCTATGATCTGCCATCAAAAGCAAATCCTGTTGTAGGCCCAGGTGGGAAGTTTGGTGCTACTTTATCCGCTAAAGACCGTCGTTTGATCGAAGCGCAAGTTACTTTATGCGAATTGACGGATTCTCTTCCTTCGCCTAATTTTGCAAAAGCTGTTAATGTACGATATTTTCCAGAACTTGCTGCAGGTAAACATGGGAAAGCAGCAGTGAATGAACTTGTACAACTTAAATCACGTGATATCATGGTATCTCACATCTGGAAAGGGGAGGCCAAAATGGAGATTTTCGATCATCCTTATATAGAGCTTCCGGACTTGCGACCGACAGCGGTTATTGCCGGATATCGTTTTCCTTTTGCACTTACTGTTGATGATCTGATTCATCTTCGGGATTTGTGTTCATATGATTTGGGATAATAAGGAATGTGAGATGTTGTTGAGGAATTCCTGGCCGTCATACTCGGAGTTTCGGGTTAAACTGTAAATTTTAAAATATTAAAATAGCAGACTGCAGCCTCAAATAGGCGGTAGTCTGCTATTTCTTTATGGAAAGACTTTAGTTTGGAACGAATATGGCGCTCGCTCAGTAGATCGTATGAAGTGCTGAACGATTAGGTACACTTGTTGCGTTTTCGTAATACGTAAACGGTCAACGTTCTTTTGAACAGCATGATTCATCTTTTCAGCTGCTTCAAGCTGGGGCTGGTTTTATGAACATATTAGTGTGTTGGCACATTTATTGCATAGTTAGATAAGTAAATGAATTCATGATTTACAATAGAGACAGGTACCAAGATAGAGTAATCAATACCGGTAGAGAAATTTTCATGAAGATGGCTGAAAGATTAATAATCTTAGTTTTTCGATGAAAAGAGATAAGATGGAGGAGGAAAGAAGTCATACTAAGTTAGGCTGAAAGCTACTTGAAGTCATGTATGTACAGAAAGCAGGCGGTCAGTGGGAGCCATAAGTTGGCTGTAAGAGTTATAAGTGGGAAAATAAAAAAAAGAGGTGTTCTTATGAAGAATTATTTAAAGAAAACTATAATGGCTGCATTTAGCGTAACGTTATTAACCGGTTTAGCGGTACCTAGCGTATTCGCTCAACAATCTGTAAAAGTGAATTTGCCGACTTTTAAAATTACCGCGAATGATGTTGCTATTGATAATAATACAAGACTGTATCCTGTTATCGTTTACAAAGATACCACCTATTTACCTATGACTTACAACGACAGCCGTTTTCTCGGACTGGAAACGGATTGGAGTTTGGACAATGGTCTACAAATAACTAAGAACAGTATGCAGCTTTCCTATAATCCTAACAATCGATATATTAACTCTGCACTGGAAGATGCTGTTATCTCTGAACTTAAAACCAGTGTTAATGGAAAAGTAATTAACAACAAAAATGAAACCCTGCCTCTACTGGTATTTCGCGACATCACTTATGCCCCATTAATGCGATATGGAGTTGATGAATTCAATTTGACATTTAGTTTTGATGCCAATAAAGGGTTAATCATTAACTCTAAAGCTACTAAAGCAAGCTCAGCAACAATTCCAGCAGATGCAAAAGTGTATTCTCAAGTTTTTGATAATGTAACAGTTATTTTAGATCGTTCTTGGAATAACCAAAGCGGTAACTTGTATGTAAAAGAAAATAACATTACGAAAAAAATTGGTAATCCCAACTATATCTACGGAGAATCCTATTCTAAAGTTGGAGCAATTGAGACATACAGCCCGGTTAACAATTTAAGTGTTTCGGATCGATGGGTCTATGTTGTAGCGATTGATTCTTCTGCTTCACCATTAGTCAGCAAAAATGTAAGAGTTAATATCGATACGAATGAAGTACAAGTAACTAAGTAACTTTACAATACTAATCCTATGAAGTTATACTGATTGTCAAAAGGCCGTGGTGAAACGTTAGTTTTACTACGGCCTTTTTGCTGTCTGTGTAATGTCTGGGCCGGTTAGGCAGATCAGTAAATTTCTACAAGGAATTAGTTCATAGAGTGAAGAAGTTCATATACAGCCTATTCAATAATGATTAGAGTTGGATATATGTTAATCGATACGTTAACTTTATGAAGTTAGTTTTGTACCTGTGTTATGCTGGACGTTATGGAGGTTTTTTGCATATGGAATTAAGACAAATTGAATATTTTTGCATGGTAGGAAAGCTACATAGTTTTACCAGAGCAGCAGAGCAATTACATATTTCTCAGCCTTCAATCACCCAGGCTATTCGCAAGCTGGAGGAAGAAATTGATGTCCAGCTTTTTGACAGGAGTAAAAAGAAAGCTGTTCTTACGACGGAAGGGGAGGCTTTTCTTACGCGAATGGAAAAGATTCTCGATGACTGTCAACAAGCTATTCAGGAAGCAAAAGACTTTAAGACGTGGCGAAAAGGCACGGTCAAGTTAGGTGTTCCGCCGATGATTGAATCCTACTTATTTCCTGATATTTTCTCAGGCTTTAAACATGCCTATCCCGATTTACAACTGATTGCTTTTGAGGAGACATCCTCCTTAGAAGCTGCTTCTAAACTAGAAAAAGATGAACTTGATTTGGCGATCATCATTCTTCCTGAAAGTTCTGAAACCCTCAATACCTTGGTTATCACCCAAGAAGAACTTGTCTTGTGCATGCATCCCGATCATCCCCTGGGACAGCAGAAATCGGTGAGATTTGATCAACTGAAAAACGAACAGTTTATCTTACTAAAAGAAAGATCTTATCAGCATCAAATTGTCATCAGCAGGTGTTTGCGTCAACATTTCATGCCTAATACGATACTTTCTTCCAACCAAATTAAAACAATAAAGAATTTAATTGCCAATGGCTCGGGGATTTCTCTGCTGATGACCATGGTCGTTCGGGATGATCCTCAAATCGCCGTTGTTCCATTACATGAACCTATTACATTTGATATTGGCTTAGCTTGGAAAAAGGATAAATATTTGTCAAATGCATCCATGGCATTTATAAAATTTCTTAAGGAGCAATACAAACTGAAAGCATGTATTGATGATGTTACAAAGTAAATACATAAGAAAAATACTGATGCATCCTTTAAAATTTATAAATTCTGCTGCTAAAATAAAAAGTCCGCAAATTTCGCGGACTTTTTTGCATGTATTGAATAAAGTATAATTCGTACGAATTCAAATCGATTATAACTACTATAGGCACAAGTTATTAACTCATTGCTATAATATATTTCCCTTTAATAATCCTACATGATAGTGTTTATTTAGGTACACGAAATACAAAATAAATAATTTGAATTTTATGAATTATTTAGGAGGTAGATTGAATGATAGCAAATGAAATCAAAAGGAAAATTCGTAATATTGTTGGTTTGGAAAATGCGATTGATTCTACAGAGGAGTGTTTTGGCTATTCTTATGACTCATCCTTTGTTCCAATGTCGCCAGAGAATATTCCCGATCTTGTAGTCATTCCCAGCACTACGGAAGAGATATCCGCAGTAATGGCGATTGCCAATGAATATGGTATTCCTGTAACACCTCGCGGCACGGCTAGTGGCCGCACTGGTGGCAGCATCCCTGTCTGCGGTGGTATTTCCTTAGCACTCCATCGCATGACAAAAATCATCGAATTTGACGAAGGAAATATGATGATTACAGTGGAAGCTGGCGTACGTACCATTGACGTTTATAATTTTTGTGCTGAAAGAGGCTTGTTTTTTCCTCCAGACCCGGCTAGTTGGAAGTATGCAACCATTGGTGGAAATGTGGGGGAAAATGCTGGTGGCATGAGGGCGGTCAAGTATGGGGTGACCAGTAATTATGTCATGGGACTTGAGGTCGTATTAGCTGACGGCAGCATTATTAATACCGGCGGCAAAGCAATCAAAAACGTAACTGGCTATAATCTTACCCAATTATTCACTGGATCAGAAGGTACCTTATGTGTTATTACCAAGGTGCTGCTGCGCTTAATTCCGATGCCCAAAGCACGAAATACCCTGCAATTAATGTTTCCTTCCCTGGATAATGCTTGTAAGACCATTCATAAAATGCTGATATCCGGAGTGGTACCAGCGGCTGCAGAATTAATGGATAAAATCAGTATCCAAGCAGTAGCCAGACACCGTAAACTTGAGATTGATTCGTCCATAGAAGCCTGTGTCATCCTGGAAATTGACGGAGAGACCAATGCCGATCTGGAGAAGCAGGCTAAGCAAATTCAAGCTATCGCCAATGAATTTAGGGTACTTGAAGTTCGGATTGCGGCTTCCCAGCAAGAAGTAGATGATATTTGGTCCATACGCCGTGGACTCAGTTCAGCTATTGGTGCTATGGCACCCAATCGATTTGGCGAAGATATTTCAGTACCACGGAATGCATTTCCTGAGACCGTTGGTCTTATCCGCAAAATAGCAGAAAAATACAACCTGACAATTGCCGTTTATGGGCATGCCGGCGATGGCAACATCCATCCCTCTGTACTTTGTGATCTGTCTAAGCCCGGAGAAGAACAACGAGTTCATGATGCTGTAAATGAGATTTTTTCGGCAGCTCTTTCTGTAGGTGGCACGTTATCCGGTGAACACGGTATTGGCATAACGAAACGGCCTCATATTACTAAGGCTTTAGGGGAAGCAGGGGTCAATGCGCTGCAAATGGTTAAGCAATCCTTTGATCCTAAGGGCATTCTGAATCCAAATAAAATTTGGTAGTGAGGAGTTTGTAATAATGCATACAGATATAAAATCATACTTCAAAGACGTGGAAGATATTGTGAGTCAGTGCGACCGTTGTGGCACTTGTCTGACCGTATGCCCTCTATTTGGCGCAAAAGATATGGAATCATCAAGTGCCCGGGGCAAAAATAATATTGCCAGGGGACTGATACAAGGAGTTGTTAAACCTAGTACTAAGGTACTCGACATTATTAATTTTTGTCTCTTGTGCCGCACCTGTGTAGATAATTGTCCCAGCAAGGTCAAAACCGATGAGGCGATGATTGCCCTTCGACAGTATTTTGCCGATAAAAATGGCAGTCCGGGTGCTAAATATAAGGCACTAGGTGCCCTCATGAAGAATCGAACCCTTGTAAAATTATCTGCCGGGACACTTAAGGTATTACGTCGGATCGGCATGAATACTGTGGTCCCTCATGGTATGGCACCTAGAGAATTTACACGCAAGCAGTATTTGGCATCCTTTGCAGGTCCTGCCGCTCTAGGCAGCACTGCGCCCCTGTCGCCTATTACCCTATCTGATAAAAGCAAGGTCGCCTATTTTAAAGGCTGCGGCATGAGCATGATGTTCCCTGATGCAGTAGAGGGGACACTTACTATCTTAGGTACACTAACAGAGCCAGAACGAATTGATAATCTATGCTGTGGATTACCCCACCTTGCTCATGGACTTCGTACTGACTTTTTAGAGATGGCAAAAGAAAATATTTCTTTATTTGAAAAATCGGATGTGATTGTTAGTGATTGTGCTAGCTGCAGCGGTACATTGAAGCACATTGCCGCTTATTTTGCTGATGATCCAGTGTGGAAAGACCGGGCAGCTGCCTTCAGTCAAAAAATTATGGGGCTCAGTGAATATCTCGTCCATGTTGGCTATAAGCCTCAGCACCGTGTTGATGCGAAACTGACATTTCATGAACCCTGCCACTTAGGACGGGGGCAAGGTATCAAAAGCCAGCCCCGCCAACTTTTAAAAGCAACCGGGAACTTTACAGAAATGGCAGGAGCCAATACTTGCTGCGGCGGTGCTGGATCCTTCCATATGGATTATCCTGATATTGCAGCATCCATCTTAGCAAAAAAACGCATTAATATTGAAAATTCTGGGGCGCAAATTGTTGTCTCCGAATGTCCCACCTGTCTTGTTCAGCTAAATAAGGCGGCAGCCCAAAGTGGCGGAAAATTCAAGGTAATGCACATTAGCCAAGTCATTTGAGATGACTACGGCTCAGGGCGATGAGAATAGAAAATTTAGGGAGGGTTAATGAATGGTTTTACTTGGCATTTTAATTGTACTATTAACATTCCTCGCTATCATCAAACGTTATGAAACCAGGCTGGTTTTATTCGTAGCAGGTGTGGCAATGGCTTTAGTCGTCGGCAACCCTTTAGTAGCCATAGATGCGTTTGCCAAAGCAATGGTGAACGAAGGGCTTGTAACCACGATCTGTACAGTGATGGGTTTTTCCTATGTAATGAAACTGACTGGCTGTGATAGTCATCTGGTAAACTTCTTAACTAGCTTGCTAAAAAGATTTACATTTATTTTGATACCAGGAGCAGTAATAATGACTTGGGTACTTAATATTGCTTTACCGAGTACAGCGGGGTGCGCCGCTGCAGTTGGCGCCGTGTTAATACCTACTTTAATTGGAGCTGGTGTACACCCTGCTATGGCGGCCGCTGCTGTCATGTCCGGCACATTTGGCAGTACCATGAGCCCTGGTCTTGTTCACAATCCATTTGTCGCTAAGTTAGCTAATGTTGATGTGATGACCGTTATCGCTGGTCATACCTCGTCTGTGCTTATTGCACTTGCTATTGCAGCACCGATGCTAACTTTGGTTTCTTATTTGCGCAAAGAAGGTCCTAGTGCTGAGCGTGCCGAAAAAGTAGCAGTCAATAAGCAAGAGTTTAAAGTGAACTTTTTAAAAGCGCTAGTTCCTATCGTTCCTCTTGTATTGTTGGTGCTAGGCAGCAAAATGGTTGGTATTATTCCTGTCGTTACAGTTCCCCAAGCTATGATTATGGGGGTTATACTAGGATTTATCGTGACATTGGGGAATGCTCAAGAAATATCCAAAAGCTTTTTTAAAGGCATGGGTGAGTCTTATGGTGAAATCGTGGGTATTATTATTGCAGCCGCTGTATTCACCCAAGGGATGGAGACAATCGGACTCACTGGTGCGCTCATTGAAAAAATGAAGGAATCACAGGATATAGCTAGATATGCAGCCTCCTTCGGCCCATATTTGCTTGCAATTTTGAGTGGTTCGGGTGATGCGGCCGCTCTCGCTTTCAATGGCTCAGTTACCCCTCATGCTGCACAATTTGGTTTTAAAATCAGTGATATGGGTTCACTTGCTACATTATCTGGAGCTTTTGGACGTACGATGTCTCCAGTAGCGGGTGCTACCATTGTTTGTGCAACAATAGCTGGTGTAAATCCTATGGAGATTGCGAAGCGAACCGCTCCAGGAATGTTCCTTGCTCTTATTGCTGTTTTGATTGTTTTCTCATTCAAATAATTCAGCCGAATCTTTTAACTCAAATAAAATGTACCCGAAGAGTAGACTTTTTTCTTTGTCTACTCTATCGGGTATATTTTATTTTGATATTTCCTTGCGTCTTTTTTCAAAATCAATTTCGTATTAAATAGTCGAATGCGTCCAGTGCTGCATTCGCACCGGCGTAACTTCAACAAACTTTCCCATTGTGATAGGCCTGCGCTTTAAATTACTTTCAAATGTAAATTTTGACCAATTAATTATTAATTGATAGTATTAACTAAAAGGTATCGCTTATAGGATATAATAACGGATAAAAAAATTCGTCTTTTGACTCGATATGAAAATCCATATTGGGAATCGTTCCTCCGAAACTTGGGCGGGGAGAGGCACAAGGAGAGTAACACAAGATAATCAGGTTAATAGTATAGTGCTATATTGCAAACGAAAGAAATCGGGGGTGGCAGGAATGCAAGTTCATTTCATTTTAGCTTTTGTTGCTTTTTTGTGGGGATTAAATCCGCCGGCAATGAAAATTGGTCTTCTGTATGTAGATCCTATGCCTTATAATGCAATTCGCATGCTAGTTGCGTTGGTAGTTGGCTGGGGAGTGCTAAGGCGCATAGGGAGCTGGCAACCGCTGCGGCGGGAGGATTGGAAAGTATTACTCGTTTCTAGTCTGGGTTTTTTCTTCTTTCAACTTTTTTTTACTGCAGGCGTGCAGATTACAACAGCAGGAAACGCATCGCTCATTCTTGGCTGCTTGCCAGTCAGTGTAGCCATTATTAACCACTTTCACCGACTTGAACGTATTAATACGGCGGCGATGGTTGGTATACTGGTCTCGATTGGGGGAATCGTTATTATGGTGGCTGGTACTGGTAAAGAAATCAGTCTGAGCGAAAGACATATTACGGGGGCACTGATGTTACTCGCCGCCCAAATGAGCTACGGCTACTATACCGTTTTTTCTCGTCTACTGATACATGCTTATTCTGCATATCAGATAACCGCATATATACTTCTAATTTCTACTGGACTCTTCCTATTTATATCACTGCCCGCCGTACTGGCAACTGATTGGCAATCTGTACCCTGGCCAGGTTGGGCCAGCATATTATATTCTGGCCTTTTTCCTCTATGCTTGGGTAATTGTCTGTGGATTTGGGGCACAGGGATATTAGGCAGCACCAAGGCATCGTTATATAATAACCTGCCACCAGTCTTTGCTGTTGCAATCAGTTACCTATTTCTCGGAGAGAGCTTTGGGTGGCTGCAGTTTATTGGTGCCATTATAATATTTTTAGGTTTGTATGTTGCTAAGGGGAAAAAACAGTCTATGGAATCACAAGAATGATCGCTAATTTCCAAAGAGTTACTTTACTTTATGCAGATCCGGGCTCCTCCGCCGCGAACTGACTGTTGTAAAGGCTATGATAAAACCCCTTTTTCGCCATCAACTCTGTATGGCTGCCCTTTTCCACAATATCTCCGTGATTCAGTACCAGGATGATATCGGCGTTGCGAATGGTAGACAGCCGATGGGCAATGACAAAGCTTGTCCTTCCCTGCATCATCCTATTCATCGCGTTTTGAATGAGAACCTCCGTGCGGGTGTCTACCGAGCTTGTAGCTTCATCTAAAATTAGAATTGGTGAATCGGCGATAATTGCCCGGGCAATGGTGAGCAGCTGCTTCTGACCTTGAGAAATATTACCTGCATCCTCACTAATCCGCATATCGTAGCTATTCGGCAATGTTTTGATAAATTGATGAACATAAGCAGTCTTGGCGGCGTCAATAACCTGCTGCCGGGTGGCTCCCTGCCGTCCATAGGCGATATTTTCTGCAATTGTTCCGTTAAACAGCCAGGTATCTTGCAGCACCATACCGAATATGCCGTGCAAATCATCCCGTTTCATATTCCTGATATCAATACCGTCAATTTTAATACTGCCTTCATCCACATCATAAAAACGCATAAACAAATTGATCAACGTTGTTTTACCTGATCCGGTGGGACCGACGATGGCGACCGTTTGACCGCTTTTGACCTCTAAATTAAAATCACGGATGACAGGCTGACCGGGCAGATAAGAAAAGTTTACCTGCCGGATGGAAACATTGCCTTGGACGTTTTCCAATTTTACCGGATTGGGATGCTCGGCGCTTTCCTCCGCTTCATCCAGAATTTCAAAGATTCTTTCCGCAGCAGCCAGTGCGGCCTGCAAAGTTCCCGCCGCATTGGAAATAATACTGATAGGATTGTTAAACTGCTTGACATACTGCAGAAAAGCCTGAATTTGTCCAACTTCAATTTGACCGCGAATGGCAAAAAAGCAGCCCAGAACAGCAACACCTACGTACCCGATATTGCCTAAAAATGCGGCCAAAGGCGATAATATCCCTGACAAGAATTCGCCCCGCCATGAATTGTTCAGGATTTTTTTATTTAAGTCCCTAAAGCGGGTCTTAGCTTCTTCTTCGTAATTAAAGCTTCTCACCACGCTATAGCCTGTATACATTTCTTCCACATGTCCGTTCATCGCGCCAATAAAAGCCTGCTGATTGATAAAGTATTTTTGGGATGCTTTTATGATGATTGATGAGGTAAGCAGTGCGAGGGGGATAACCGCAAAAGCTACCAGTGATATCCAGACATTAATGAGCAACATCATGACAGAGATCCCCGCCAGGGTGGTTAGAGAAGAAATAATCTGGGTAAAGCTATGCTGCAAGGTAGAGCTAACGGTTTCAACATCATTGGTAACCCGGCTCAATAGTTCACCATGGGTTTTGCTGTCTAAAAACCGCAGCGGCAGCCGATTGAGCTTTATATTGAGGTCTGTTCTGATCAGATAAATAATACAGGATGTGATCTCGGCCATCAGGAAATTCTGTCCAAAGGCAAACACCTGGGAAATCAAATAGATAACGGTTAATAGCAGCAGCGTTGTTATCATCTTGTCCCAGAGAAAAATTCCCGTAGTCACACCTATGTACAGCTGTGTCGTCACTCGGCCTAAAATTTCCGGTGCCAAAACAGTAAACACCGTGCTTAACACCGTCATTAAAATGGCGACTAATAATTTCCCTTTTAATTGTTTAAAATAGCGCAACAGACGTCTGCCTGTATTGCCGAAGTTTCGCGGTTTCTCAGCGTCTCCGATGATTGCCGGGGGCTTTGAAAAAGAACTTGGCTTATTGCTCATAGTAACCCCTCCTGCTGAAACTGTGATCTGAAGATTTCCTGATAAATGCCGCAGCGTTCCATTAGCTCTTCATGGTTTCCGGCATCGGCGACTTCCCCCTCGTTGAGAACCACAATGCGATCCGCCTGAATAATGGTGCTGATGCGCTGGGCAATGACAATCAAGGCTGCGTCTTTTGTTTCAGACTTTAACGCCTGGCGTACCGCCCTATCGGTTTTATAGTCCAGTGCGGAAAAACTATCGTCCAGCAAGTAGACAACGGGTTTTTTAATCACAGCCCGGGCAATGGCCAGACGCTGTTTCTGACCGCCGGACACATTGGTGCCGCCCTGGGCAATGGGGGTATCAAGTCCTGCTTCTTTAGCCTGGATAAACTCGGTTGCCTGGGCAATGCCGGCAGCCTTGAGCAGTTCCTCCCCGCTGGCATTTTTCTTGCCGAAACGGAGATTTCCGGCAATGGTGTTGGAAAATAACACTGCCTGCTGCGGAACATAACCGATTTTCTCACGCAGATTATGCAGCGTATAGTCCCTGATATCTACCCCATCAATCAGTATCTGACCGGTGGTGACGTCATAAAAACGCAGCAGCAATTTGGCAATGGTGGATTTTCCGCTGCCGGTACTGCCGATAATGGCCGTCATTTGATTAGGATAAGCAGTAAAGGATACATCCTTTAACACAGCCTCCTCCGCCTGGGGAAAAGTAAAAGATACATGGTTGAATTCTACAATGCCGGTATGAATTCTGGCTTCAGACCGGGATCCGTCAACAATGCTGGAACGGGTTTCCAATACGGTGATAATCCGGGTGAGTGAAGTAATCAGCCGTGGATACATCATAAAAAGCATGGATGTCATCATCACCGACAACAGAATCTGGGTGATATACTGCACGTAAGCGACCAGGCTGCCGACATCCATCGTTGCGTTCATGACAAGTCTGCTGCCGAAAAACATGACCGCAATGGTGGTTATATTCATCAGAATCGTAACTGCTGGCATTAAAATGCCGATCAGCTGCTGGGTATGAATGGACAAGCGGGTGTATTCGCCATTGACTCCTTGGAAGCGCTCCAT
>Ga0366775_1080_pt1 | contig 14737 bp, 13 predicted proteins | sample BONcelN113001D10_FD_207075 | JGI IMG/M metagenome (GOLD analysis project Ga0366775, IMG submission 207075) | Enriched cells from coal bed in the Powder River Basin, Montana, United States - BONCAT cells N11 rep2 HSBNCT.N11.300.1.D10 ...
GATGAGGACGGCTCGGTTGAGATTTCAGGGGGCGAGCGGAACCAGAGGGTAGGCGCCGGAATCACCGATCCCTCTCCTTGCGTGATTGGTGCCAGCACCGATCCGATTGTGATCGGCTCGGATGGGCTCTGGCGCTACCTCTGGCCGGAAAACGCTTTGGCGCTCCTGAAGCTGTCACAGGGCCGGAGCCCTGCAGCCGCGCTGGCATCTGCGGTTCAGAGCCGGTGGGGCCAGCTCACCGACGATCTGTCGGTTATCGTCATCCTGCCATCACCATAGCGGACGCTGCTGAAAGGCGACGATTTCCAGTGTCTTTCGGTGGCGCGGATCGATTGCGGATAGCGGTAGTCTTGGGGGCCTTGGACGGGAACCCTTTCCCGATGCTCTCGAGAGTCCGATGCTCGCAAAAACCATTACCTTGCTTGGCTTCGCCTTCACACTTGTCGGCTCCTTTGTCGTTGCCGCCATGGTCGTGGCCGGCCTGCTTTTTTGGGCAGACCTGATCTGGACGGGAACAGAGAGCACCGAGCTTCCAGTCGCCTTTGGGGCTGTGGCGCCGCCCGCCATCTTAGCCGTGATCGCCGCGGTTGGAGTTCTGGTTTATCTGGGACTGAGCGGCAGCACGCCGACCAGCATGCGCAAGCAGTGACCTGCCGGTGCCGCCGCCCCGCCTGACCGCGGCGGCCGTTTCAACATCCCCACACATTCAGGACCGTCTATGCGCAGTTTCGCCCTGTTGCTCCTTGGCGCGACCATCCTGGCCACGCCAGCAGTCGCGAATGATGAGATCCGAGCCATTGTGGAGAGGGCGCAGCGTATCAAGCAGCAGGCAGTCACGCAGCCGCCACCCGCGTGGCTCTATGGCAAGGATGCCGCCGAGCGACAAATGTCCATGCCTGACGATGGACCCGCCGCCGGCCAACCTCCGCGCGACGACGGCCTGCGGGTGAAGATCCTCGCATCTTGGGCGCTGGGAGATGCAGCGCTGAAGGAACTCTTCCAAAGCGTCGCCGGCCGCGACGACGTGCAGGTGGTCTTCAGGGGCGTTCTGCCAGGTGAGACATTCGGGCAGGGCGTCCGCCGGCTTCACGCCATGCTGCGGGACATGGACCCGCTGCCGAACGTGATCATCGATCCTACGGTCTTCCGGGACCTGTCCGTTACGGCGGCACCGGTGGTCGCCTACATGGACGGCGCGAATGTGCTCGCCCATGCCACCGGACTTATGTCCCCGGAATTCATCGCCGACAAGGTGAGGGAGGGCGCAACTGGTGATCTTGGCGTTCTCGGCCCCACAGTTGAGGTGGTCGAGCCCGATCTGATCGAGGTGTTGCAGGCGAAAGCCAAGGACTTCGATCTTGAGGGCTACAAGCGCCGAGCCCGTGATGAGTTCTGGAGCAAGGCCCGGTTCGACGAACTGCCAGAGGCAACGGAACGACGGGTGCGCTCTATCGATCCGACCGTCGTGGTCACCAAGCCGATCACCGATGCTCAGGGGCGCGTCCTCGTCGAAGCCGGACGCCGGATCAACCCGCTCGATAAGCTGCCCTTCACACAGAGGCTGGTCGTCTTCGACGCCCGGTCTCCTGGCCAAGTGGCAATAGCTGCCAAGCTCGCTGCCGAGGTGCAGGGCAGGCGGCGCGTCACGTTGGTCATGACGGCCATGGATCGGGAAGGTAGCTGGGAGGGCCTCGACAAGCTGGAGCAGCGTGTTGATGGCCCGGTCTATCTGCTGACCCCCGACATCAAATCCCGCTTCAAGTTAGAGCGCGTGCCGGCGCTGATCGAGTCCGATGGGCGCGCCTTCGTCGTCACCGAAATTCCTCCTGAGAAGGACAAGCCCTGATGCGCCGCCTTTTCGCCGCCGCCGCTCTGGCCCTTGGCCTTGTCGCAAGCCCGGTGTCGTCCGCTTTAGCTGACGCGGCCTGCCAAAACTCTGAATTGTTCTCGGGAAAGCTCCTCACCGACATATGCTGGGGCTGCATTTTCCCCATCAAGGTCTCAGGCATCCCCCTAGGCGGGGGAAACAGCCGAGTGCCGGAAGGGGCCACCAAAAAGGCGCTGTGCCTGTGCAACGACCGGGTGGGGCTGCCGAAGCCGGGCATGACCATTTCCATGTGGCAGCCGGCGCGAATTGTGGAGCTGGTGCGCAAGCCTGGATGCTCGATGGCGCTCGGGGGAATTACGTTGCCGATCTCCCGGCGCATGCAGGGCACAAAGGGCAACTCGGACCTCGACTATGGGGACAGTGCCTTCTATCACTACCACACATACGCGTTTCCGTTGCTCATCATGCTCGACCTGTTCGTCGACAACAATTGCGTCAGCGACGGCTTCTTCGACTTTGACCTCATGATGATTTCCGAGTTGGACCCGACCTGGAATAACTCGGAGTTGGCATTCTTCACGCAGCCCGAGGCCGCAGCCGTCGCCGATCCCATCACGCAGTCGGCGTGTGTGGCGGACGCTGCCGCCGCAACGGCTGGGCGGCCGATTACGAAGATGTTCTGGTGCGCTGGCGCCTGGAGCACATCAATCTATCCCTTCTCAGGCTGGGACGAGGCACTGGGCTCCTTGGCGGAAAATACCAACCTCTTGGCCGCGCGGTCCATTGCGGCGGCTCATCGCCGCGGGCTCTCCTGGCGGACGATGGGGGATGACGCGCTGTGCGCCGGCCGTATCGATCCTATGTTCCCCAAGTCGCAGTATAGGTGGAGTATGTTTTTCCCGCTGCCGGAAGCAAGAAGTGATCATGTCACTGGGGAGTCCGACTGGCGTTGGGGAATGGGCAAACAGATCCCTGCCGTGGGAGAGGATACTATGTTTATTCTTTGGCGCTGGGTCGACTGTTGTTCATCATTCATGTAAGACGGCGATATTGTAGAGAGAAACGCGACGTTTATTCATGATTAGGGTCGCGTTTGCCAGCCCGTTTCGGAAGTTGTCGCTCACGGGGGGAGGGTCTGACGTAAAGGCTGTTGGGAGGGAACACACACGCTGCTGGAGGCCACTGATGTGGGCGCCCGAGGAGCGCAGTCTGGTTGGCGATTAAGACGCCAACCTAGCCCTGAGCGATGACCAGTATCGCGTGATCGCCCCCCTGATCCCGTCCGCCAAGCCCGGCGGACGGCCCCGCAGTACGGACTGCGCCGGCTGCTGGACGCCCTGTTCTACGTAGTGCCGACCGGCCTCCAATGTGGTCATCTGTCGCCCCCGCCGACCTTTCCGCCCTGGCCCACGGTCTACCGGTACTTCCGCGCCTTCCTGGAAGCCGGCGTGTGGGAGGCCCTTCGCCACCATCTGTTGGTGATGCTGCGCGGGCAGGAAGGCCGCAATCCGACGCCCACGGCCGCCATCCTTGACGCCCAAAGCGTCAAGGCGACGGCAAAGGGGGCGCCTGAGACTTTGACTCGGCCAGAAATATGACGGGCCGCAAGTGTCACATCGCCGTCGACACCTCGGGCTTCCTGCTCCGGCGTCCTCGTCCACGGCTCCGACAAGCATGCCGCTCACCCCACCAGCCTCAGCTTGACGATACCGGCGGAGGTGTTCCACCGCCGGGTACCGCCGAAGATGATCAGGGTAGCATCCTGATCGACCTCATCCAGTTCAGCATCAGGTCCGGCCACTGCGCTGCCGGCAACCCGGCGGCGAAGCGCAGCGAGAAACCGTGGCCACCTTGGCGGAAGATATGCACCTCCGCCGGAACACCGGCTTTGCGCAGAGCGTCGTAGAAGAGCAGCGAATTGGTGACCGGCACGTCGGCATCATCGTTGGCGTGGAACAGGAAGGCCTGCGGCGTCGAGGCGGTCACCTGCCGCTCTGTCGAATAGGCGGCAATCAACTCGGACGACGGAGACTCGCCGATCAACTCCTGGCGCGAAACAGCATGGGTGAACCGCTCGTCCATCGTGATGACCGGGTACCCCAGCGCCAGGAAGTCAGGCCGGGCAGAGAGTTGGTCCGCCGAATCGACTGGTTCATAGACCTTGCGCTCATAGCCGGTCGCGAGTTGCGAGGCGAGGTGGCCGCCAGCCGAGAAGCCAAGCACTCCCACCCGCGCCGGGTCGATTCCCCATTCGGCCGCGTTGGCGCGGATCAGGCGGAGCGCCCGTTGGGTATCCATCAGCGGGGCGTCGGTCAACTGGGCCTTACCAGGCAGCCGGTAGACTAGCCGGAACACGGTCACTCCGGCATCGGTGAAGCGCGGCGCGATTTCGTCCGCCTCCTTGTCGATGACCACGCGCTGATAAGCGCCGCCCGGGGTGACGAGAAGCGCCGTGCCGTTCGGTGCCGCTGGCCGGTAGACCAGCAACTCCGGCTTGGTGATGGCCAGCACGGCGCGGTCCTTGATGGCCGGATCCTTGCTGCGCTCCAACACTTGCTGCGGCAGGGGAAATTGCGCGGAAGCGAGCGGGCCAATCGGCCATAAGGCGATTTCCTGCCGGTCCTCCAGTACTGCGGCTGTCGAGGGGGCAGGGTAGCCGGCGGCGATCGCAGCCGTTCCGAGTACGGTCACCGCGACCGACCGGACGACCCACCTGCGGAAATTATTCAGACACGGCATTGTTTCGGATACTCCCTTCCTGCTGGCGCTTTGCCGACACAAAGGCGCTGGATCGCCAGCTATATGGTTCTGTCGAAGCGGCAACAGATTGATATATTAGAGTACGAGTGCCCCGAGCTTGACAAGGGAGGAAGTCGGGCCGACGAAGGAGTACTCGTGCTTCCTGCGGCTTGCCCGAATGACGGGCGGAGTGTTTTCGATGGGCAGCGTAAAGTTGAAGGTAGATGCGCTTCTTCTTGGATGCTCTCCATTCTGCGAGTGGTCTAATCGTTTTCGCAAAACGGGCTGACGCTGATCAGCGTCCGGCGTATCGCTGGTGGATGCTTTATCCTTGTTCCGCGGCGCTGGGTGGTCGAACGATCCTTTGGGTGGTTCGGACGGTGGCGACAGTTATCCATCGGTTACGAGGAACGCACCGGCGTCGCCAAGGTCATGGTCACACTCGCCCATATCGGGATCATGATGCACCGCCTCGTTCACCTTAACCGAGGGCGCCTGCCGTCACCTGACTTTTGCACGGGCTGTGAGTTGCGGCGCTCTTGCGTCCACCGGGTGAGTGCAAAGCTCCGCTGAGATGACACCCTCTAGCAGAAGACCATGAGGGGTTCCAGGATCCCAGAGGATGGCTTGATAGCGAGGTGACGAAAGACGCGGAAAACATGCGTCTTTCAGCGGCGCGCAGGAGGTTTGCGATAGGCGATAACTGGAGGCTGAAAACTCTGTGGCGTTTCGCCGCTTCCGCCTCGTTCTTCGTCCGCGTGAGACCCCCATGAAACTGCTACGCACGTCTTGGCTCGCCCAGCCGATCGCGGCCATAGTCGTATCCGCGCTGGTGACCGTGCAGACTGGCGCGATTGCCCTGGCCGCGGATCCTATAGCCACCGGTGCCGCCGCCGGCCGGGCAGTAGGTGGTTCCATCCCGAACGTGAATGACCTCTTTTCGGCCCAACCGGACGGTCAGGTCACCCTGTGGCCCAACTCTTCGAAGCCGCTCTCGCTCTCCTCGGGCGATATGTTCCCTGGTTCAAACGGCCAGAACGCCGACAGCACCCAAGCGCTCTACGGTAACGACAGCGCCATGATCAATGCTGGCACGGACGCTCACAAGCGCTTGAAGACTGAGGGCAGCCGCACTGGCGACGCCTACCGGACCTTGGTGGGATCGTCCAATGTGACGAGGCCGAACCTCGACAATGATCCGCTCTGGGCTAAGTCCGATTTCACTTGGAATAACCTACCGGCTGATTTCGCCGACTGCTCCACAAACACGACCTTCACCAAGGGGGCGTATTCAGCCCATGTGCCGGACTACAAGACATGTGAGAGGATTCAAGACACCAGCAAGAAATGCACCATCATTCATGATTACCGTGTTGGTGTTCTTGAACACACCGGCGGCCCGGCTAATCTAGCCAGCTGCGGTCCTGGGTGTGTTGATATGTGGATCGGTACAGTTGGAGATAATTACTTATCCGGAAACTGCACTATCTTCGAAGAATTCATTGAGGTGGATGTATTCAACCCTGACGCGGTGATTGGCGCTACACTGGAGCACGCCAAATGGGATGACTATATGCAGGTCTACCTTAGAAATACTAAGGTATGGCAGGGGCCAGACTGGCGCTTCGCTCCAGAGACGGAAGGGCCGTGCGAACTCCGTACAGAGTGGCAGGCCACGCCAAATCTCGACGTAACCTCCTTCTTCAAAGTAAATGGAAAGCTAGAGATGCGCACGCGCGTGTCTGTTGGCGTAAAAGGAGAGGGTTACGCTAGAATTCGCATCATGTATGACCCTGCAAAGATCCTTGCAAAAAGTGAGTATTATCCACCTGAATGCAAGACGGCACTTCAAGGGGTGTCCGATGGCTTCTGTTCCGGGACTGTGACATGCACTGACATGCCCGTGACTGACGCTTCAGGGTGCGCAACTATAAACGGCATTCGCCTGTGCCCGAGCGATTTCGCGAACACGCCGATGCCCGCCGGAACGTCTCCGCTGTGCCGTCGCGCCTCAGTAGATGCCCAATGCAACTTTTACAAAGGACAGATGGATTGCTGGACCGACGCACAGGGGCAGCAGCAATGCCCGAAGACCAACGGGGAGAACCTCGAATCTTGTGCAGCTTTCGAGTCAAATCCGTCATGCGGATTCATTAAGTCGAACTGCCTTGAAGGGGCTGTGGGCGCCTCTGGGGTCTGCTATGTGCGTGAGGAGCAATGGGACTGCGGAAGCTCGGCGACAGTGCCCACTGTTACCCGCAACACGACAACGAGCTGCCCTGGACCGATCCGGTGCATGGGCACAGAGTGCGTGAACCCCCAGGCCCAATTGAGCAACGACTTTGCCCGTGCGGCGGCCACCTTGTCGGCTGCCCGCTTCATGGCAATGGATGCCGAATGCAAAGAAGACTCCAATGAGGAGAACAGAAGCTGTACAGTATTTAAAGGAAAGGCTCAAACATGTAAGAAGGCGGTAGGTGGAATTGTTGATTGCTGCAAGTCGACGTCTACGGTATCGCTAGGCGATTATATCTCGTTGATCCTGGCGGTTGGCAAGCTGGACAGCGCGGTGTCCGCCCTGGACAAAAGCAATGCGCTACGTGGAGCCTACGAGACGCTAACCGGGCCAATTGATAGCGCCTGGACTGAGATCAACAAGCCCTTCGTTCAGGGCTGGGAGAACATATGGGGCGGCACGGAAAGCGTCGCATCGGACGCTGCGTCGAAGACGCTCATCGGCTCCATCCAACAGACCTTGTTAAACAAGGTCGGCGACTGGACTGCTCAGGTGTTCGGCGACGCGGCAGCCAACAGCCTCTTTTCGGTGGCAGAAACTGGAGGGTCGGCGTTCATTGGTGGAACTGCCCAGGGTCCTCTGCAGTTGGGCGGCGGCCAAGCGATTATCGGATCGGTGCTCGGCTGGATCATGATTGCCTATACCGTCTACCAGATCGTAATGATCCTGATTCAGATTATTTGGGCGTGCGAAAAGGAAGAATTTGAGCTTAACGCGCAAAAGCAACTCAAGAACTGCCACCAGGTTGGTAGCTACTGCAACAGCAAGGTGCTGGGCACGTGTATTGAGAAGAGGGAATCTTACTGCTGCTTTAATTCGCCGCTATCCAGGATTATTCAGGAGCAGGCGCGACCCCAGCTCGGCCTGTCCTGGGGCACTCCCAAGGAGCCGGACTGCCGTGGGATCACGACCGACGAAATTCAGCGCATTGACTGGTCGCAGATCAATCTTGACGAGTGGCTGGGGTTGCTGGCCCAAACCGGACATCTTCCCTCGGAGTCGAGTGTGAACATTGACAACCTCACTGGTGCCGGTAGCAACTTCAATGTCGGCACTCGGATGAACACCACCAAGCGGGCACAGGAACGGGTTGGTGGCATCGACGTGGACAAGGCGCGCAAAGACGCAACGACCGAACTGAAAGCCAAGCCCTTGCCTGGAAACTAACCTGCTGGCGAGACCGCACAAATGTGTGGTCCGCCACACTGCGGGGCGCAGGCTTAGCGACCCCGCCCGAAGGGGGCGGCCAGCGCCTTAGAGTGCCTAACAGAACCATCTTTGGACGAAGCGCCAGCAGATGAGGCTGGCGGCGATGTGGTGGAAGGCGGTGAAGATATCGGCGCGCCGTTCGTAACGGACGGCGATGCGGCGGAAGCGGGCAAACCAGGCGAGTGTCCGCTCCACCACCCATCGGTGTCGGCCAAGGCGCTCACTGCTCTCGATGCCACGCCTGGCGATACGTGGAATGATCCCCCGCCGGCGTAGCGCCTGCCGGCAGTGGGCGAAGTCGTAGCCCTTGTCGGCGTGCAGTTTGGCTGGTCGGCGCCGTGGCCGGCCCGCACACTGGCGGATTGCCGGCACGGCATCGATCAACGCCTCCAGGAACTTGCTGTCATGCCGGTTGGCCGGCGAAATCCTCAGGGCGAGGGGGATGCCATTGGCATCGACGAGGATATGGCGCTTGGAGCCCGGCTTGCCGCGGTCCGTCGGGTTCGGCCCGGTCTCCTCGCCCCCCTTTTTGCTGGAACGCTGGCGCTGTCCACCGCCGCGCGATCCCAGTTGATGGCGTTGGCGTAGCCAAGCCGATCGAGCAGCACGCGGTGCAGCCGCTCCCAAACGCCGGCTTGCTGCCAGTCGTGCAGCCGGCGCCAACAGGTCATGCCCGAACCGCACCCCATCTCCACCGGCAGCAGTTCCCAGGGAATGCCGGACCGCAACACGAACAGGATACCGGTTAGCGCGGCGCGGTTGTCCAGCCGAGGCCGCCCGCCCTTCGGTTTGGGCGGCTCCGGTGGGAGCAACGGTTCAATCAGCGCCCAAAGGGCGTCGGATACGAGAGGGGAAGCCATACCCCTCTCAACAGCCCAAACGCCGTTTTGTTAGGTGCTCTTAACGGCCTCCACTCCCAAAGCAAGCGCCAGGTGCGTCTTGCCGCAGCCGGGCTGGCCGAGGAAATGGACCACCTCGTGCCGGTCGACAAAGTCGAGCTGCGCCAAGGTCATGATCCGATCGCGATCGAGGGAGGGTTGGAAGGAAAAGTCGAAGCCGGTAAGCGTCTTGATGGAGAGAAGCCGGCCCATCTTCAGGGCCGCCTTGATGCAACGTCCCTCGCGCAACGTCAGTTCCTCGCCCAGCAGGGCGTCGATGGCCTCCAGGGCGGAGAGTTCGCCGCGTTCCAGCCGGCGTAGGATGTGCTCCAGCGCTTCCAAGGCGCGCGGCATCTTCAGCCCAACCAGATATTGGCGAATGCGGTCGAGGGTGGCGGGGCCGGCTTCCAACGGCGTGGTGCTCATCACGGGCTCCCCGGCTGGTTGGCCAAATGGCGGCCGATGGTGTCGTAGATGGCCAGCGAGCGAGGGGTGACGGTGCCGCCCTGCAGCGGAGGTGCCGGGGGCGTGGCGACCTCCCTGGGCGTCTGGCTGTTGGGCGGTGGAGGCTGGGTCCGATGGCCGGTGGCAATGCGCCGCTGGCCTCGTCCTTCCAGCACCGGGTGGGATGCGACGGCTATGCCGTCCTCCAGGATGGTGACAGTGCCGGCGGTGACCTGCACCTCCACCGTCCGCCGGCGGGTGCAATCCGGCACGGAGTAGAGGTTGCCGCCGACCGACACCATGCCGTCTCGGGTGACACGGCGCTCCAGGGCCAGCACGCTGTTGAAGGGGCCGGCCGGCAGCGGCTTGAGGTGGGAGCGCTCCTCGGCGAAATGCTCGGCGACGATGCGCTGGGTAGTGGCGTGCCGACGGCGGTTGGCGAGCTGATCCAGCCACTGGGTGAACTGGATGTTCAGGTCCTCGAGATTGCGGAAGCTGCGGGCCAGGAAGAAGTCCTCGCGCACGTAGCGGAAGGGCCGTTCGACTTTGCCCTTGGTTTTGGCGCGGTACGGCTTGCAGGCCTTCGGCAGGAAGCCGTAGTGGCTGGCCAGGGAGAGGAGCTTGGGATTGTAGGCGATGCCTTGGGCCGGTTGATCGGGGTCTTCGACCTCGCCCAGCACGGCGGTTTTCATGCGGTCGTAGAGGATTTGTTCCGGCACGCCGCCGAAGCTGTCGAAGGCGGCGATGTGGCAGCGGAGCACGGTTTGCAGGTCCTGGCGGGCGACGAAGCGGGCCCACATCATGCGGCTGTGGCCGAGCACCATGGAGAACAGCCAGACGATCCGCTCCACCTCGGGCTCGTCGGTGAAGGTCGTCTTGAAGAAGGCGAAATCGACCTGGGCCTGCTTGCCGGGCGGCGTCTCGAAGCGACGCTCGAAGGACGGTGATGGGGTGGGACGGATGGCGCGAACCACGGCTTTCAGGATGGTATAGCCGCCGGTGTAACCGCGCTCCGTGAGTTCCCGCAGCAGTCGCCGGGCGCTGAGATCAGGAAAGGCCTGCAGGCGCTCCCGCAGATAGGGCTCGAAGGGTGTGAGCAGCGTCGGCCGAGCCGGCCGAGGGGTGTAGGCGGGCGCCTCCAATCCGCGGGCGATGTATTTGCGGATGGTCTTGCGATCCAGGCCGGTGCGGCGTGCGATCGCCGACACCGACAGGCCCTCGCGGGCGAGATCGAGAATCATGACGAGTTCCCCAAGTCTGACCACCGGCCCTCTCCCTCCGCCTCGGAGGGTGATCATGGGCGACGGGCGGCCGCAGGGCTCCGGGGCGTACGCCCCGGAGCCCTGCCGTTGCGTTAGCCTGGGGAATTTTCAGCCGCCCTTTCCGGGGAGTATCCAATCGGCACTGACAGATGATGGCGTCCTGATCGGGAAAGACCCGCAGCGACATCAGCTTTTCTCGGAGGAAGAGCCAGATCCGCTCGACCGGGTTGCACTCGGGCGAATAGGGCGGCAAGGGCACGAGGGTGAGCTTGGCGGGCACGACCAGGCTCTTGCTGGCGTGCCAACCGGCACCGTCGAGGACCATGACGGCGTGGTCGTCCGGGGCCAGGGAGGCGGCGAAGTCGGCGAGGAAGCGGTTCATGGCGACGGTGGACACCGTCGGCAGGACGAGGGCAAAGCCGTCCCCCGTCTTGGGTTCGACGGCGGCATAGAGGTAAGTCCAGTCGAACCTCTGGTCGCACAGGCCGGGGGGACGCTGGCCCTTCAGCCACCAGCGATGACACAGCCGCCCCTTCTGCCCGAACCGCGCCTCATCTTGGAAAAACACGCGCAGGCGCTTGCCCGGGTGCGCCTCAGCGGCCGCCGTCAGGGCGCGGCGAAGCCCCCTTTTTTGAAACGCTCCTGCGCTTTGCTCTCGGTTTTCGGGTGAACGGGCCGGGCCTTCTGGCGCGAGAGGCCCAGCCGCCGCAACGTCCGCCCGACGCTGTGCGGATGAAAGGTTTTGCCGAACTTGGCGGCGATCCACACCGCCAGGGCCTCGCAGATCCAGGTGCAGACCCCATCTACGGCGGGGTCCGGTCCTTTGAAGACCGCGGCCGCCAAGGCCGCCTGCTCCGCGTCGCTCAGCCACTCCGCCCGGTGCCCCTTGGGCCGGTCGAACAGGCCCGCGACCCCTTCCACGTTGTAGCGCCGCACCGCGTCCCGCAGCGCCTGCCGCTCCATCCCAGCCAAGCGTGCGGCCTCCGCCCGATCCAGCCCATCCAAGGCGTTGGCGATGGCATACGCCCGCGCTGCCGCCCGACCGTTGCCGCACCGCCGTGCCCAGAGCCGCAGGTCCGCCGCCGTCATCCCGTCCGCGATCTTCAGGATTGCCGACATGGTCACCCCCACTCCCGGTGGAGCTTCAGTGAATCATGCTCGCTATAATTTGGGAATCCCCTGCGGCCCGAGAGTCAGTTCAGGCGTGAGCCGGTATCAGGCGCTGCTCAGAGGCGTCGTCTACAACGTCAACCGCCTTGTTCTCCTTGGTATTTCCGCCTGAGGCTTTCGACAGAGCAAGGTGCTCTAAGGGACTTCCCTTAGTCCTCATTAACCAGCCTGAAAATCCTTAGTACTCTAATGGATATAATTGTGTTCGTGATATAGCGCGACCCTAGCCGTATCGACGCCGGACGCATGAACACCAACAAACCAACACTCGACGGAGTTCTTCCGTGCTTACTCGCCTTTCAATCTCATCAAAAATTCTGAGCAGCATGGCGTTGTTCACCATTTTGGTTGCGGGGGTCGCAGCCGTTTCTCTTGATTCACTCGGCACCGTCGCGGCCACGACACAAACCATGGCAACCGACGATGCAAAATCTCTATACTTGGCTGCCACAGCTAAGGAGAAACTTGCGCGCGCTCATCAGCTAACCTATGAGGCTGTTGTTGCGGAAGAGCCAAACGAAATTGCACAGCAATTCCGTGAAGCAGATGCCGAGTTTTCCGAGTTCGATCGGATTATGAAAGAACTTGATAGGTTCATCGAACGATCGCAAGCAACTTTCGACAGCGCAAATGATGCGGCAAACAACTACCGCGCCACACTCAGGGATGTTCGGAAATTCGTGTCGTTGAACCAGGACAATGAAGCCAGAACCCTATTGAACATCATTACTGAGTACTATGATAGCTGCAATGCAGCGTTGTACACTCTGGTTAAAGACCAGCAAGACGACCTTGCTTCTTCCGCAAGCGCCGCCAAGACCCTGTATGAGAGCTCATTTGCTCGCACTCTCGCTGGCACCGTAGTCGGAACCATCCTTTTGTTTTCTTTGGCAATTTGGATTATCCGCACTCAGGTAACCGGTCCCTTGAGGCGGATGGTTTCCGTCATGAACGTGCTGGCGAACGGCGACTTTTCGATCCAAGTCGAAGGAAGCACCCGGGCCGATGAGATCGGGCTGATGGCCAAGACCGTTCAGGTGTTCAAGGACAACGGCCTGGAGATGCGGCGGATGGAAGCTGAGGCAGCCGAGCAGAAGGCGCGGGCCGAGCGAGAACGCAAAGCTGCCATGCTGGCTTTGGCCGACCAATTTGAAGCCAGCGTATTGAGCGTTATCCAAGGTGTGTCGTCGGCAGCAACCCAACTGCAATCGAACGCCCAGAGCATGTCAGCCATTGCTGAGGAAACGGCTCGGCAGTCCACCGCCGTAGCCGTGGCAACCGAGCAAGCGTCGGCCAATGTCCAAACCGTTGCCTCGGCTTCCGAGGAACTGGGTAGTTCGATCTCGGAGATCAGCCGTCAGGTGACTGACTCGTCGCGCATGTCGCAAACCGCGGTGGCCGAGGCAGAGCAAACGAATGCAACTGTTGTGGGGCTTGCCTCAGCGGCCCAACGGATTGGTGATGTTGTGAGCTTGATCCAGCAAATCGCCAGCCAGACGAACCTGCTGGCGCTGAATGCCACCATCGAGGCGGCGCGGGCTGGCGAAGCGGGCAAGGGCTTTGCCGTGGTGGCAAGCGAAGTCAAGCAGTTGGCCAATCAGACGGCCAAGGCGACCGAAGAAATCTCAACACAGATTTCCGGGATCCAGTCTCAGACCGGTGGCGCAGTAGAGGCGATCCGCAACATCAGCCGAACCATCACGCAGGTGAATGAGATCTCCAGTACCATTGCTGCTGCCGTTGAGGAACAATCGGCAGCAACCAAAGAAATTGGACGAAATGTGCAGCAGGCGGCACAAGGAACACAAGAGGTATCGACCAATATCGTCGGCGTAAGCAGTGCTGCCGAAGAGGCTGGTACTGCCTCCACCCAAGTTCTCTTCGCAGCCAACCAGCTGTCACGCGAGGCTGATCATCTCAGAGCTGAGGTCGATTCCTTCATCAACCGGATTAGGGCAGCGTGACCTGATCCGAGACATCTAAGAGGCGGTTTCCAGGCCCCTTATCCGATGCCCCCCTCTGGAAACCGTCTGATCTGCTGTCGGTTTCCTGTGCCTTTGGCACAGAGAGGCGGGCATGGGAACGACAGTTGCGGAATTGGTGGCGGGGATCATCGACCGGATCGAGGAACGGCCTCCCGGCCCCGGGCGTCCGCCGATGCCCACTGTGGAGATCATCGAGACGCTTCGCTTCTTCCTGCGTGAGGGCGTCCAGTGGCGCGAGCTTCGGGCGGCGGACGGGCGCGCCTCAGGCTCAACCCTCCGCCGCCGCCTGGACGAGTGGCACACGACGGCGTTGCTCCGCCGTGTCCATGCCGTCCTCGTTCGTATGGCGCGCTCCGGTCCTGAGGCCGCCGCTTGGGACGTCGTGGTCGACAGCTGCTCAGTACGGGCTAAGCACGGTGGCGAGTTGACTGGCCCGAACCCCACCGACCGCGGCAAACCCGGCACCAAGTATCACGTGGTCGTCTCGACTGACGGCCTGCCACTGGCGGTCATGCCGTCTGCCGCCAATGTGCATGACACCATGCTCTTCCCCGACTTGCTGCGCTTGGCCCAGGTCGTCTGCGCCGCCATCGGCAGGCTCTACGCCGACGCAGGCTACGACAGTGCCGATAACCGTTGGCTCTGTTTACGTGACGGGGTTCAACCGCACATCCGCAAGATCGGCGAGCCCCACGGCTCAGGGCTCGGCAAGGTCCGTTGCATTGTCGAGCACGGCTGCGCTTGGCTGCTCGCCAACAAACGCCTGGATCGACGGCAGGATAGGCTCGGACGGGTCGTCCTGTCCTTGCTCACTGCCGCCGCTACCTTCATCATCGCTAACCGCATCAGGGCATTCTGAAAACCGCCCCTTAATGCGCATCCTGGTTCATTAACTTTGGCATTCGCGAGCTGCAGCCACCAAAGCG
>Ga0366775_1083_pt1 | contig 14476 bp, 6 predicted proteins | sample BONcelN113001D10_FD_207075 | JGI IMG/M metagenome (GOLD analysis project Ga0366775, IMG submission 207075) | Enriched cells from coal bed in the Powder River Basin, Montana, United States - BONCAT cells N11 rep2 HSBNCT.N11.300.1.D10 ...
CCTATCGAACAGGCAACGCGGAATATTCCGGGTATCATTGAGCAACGCTCTTTCTCGCGGTTTGGGCTTTCCCTGGTTACGATTGTGTTTAACGATGAAACAAACGTGTATTGGGCCCGCCAGCAGATCGGCGAAAAGCTGGTGCAGTTGCAGGGGCAAATTCCGCCGGCACTCGGTACACCGGCATTAGGTCCTGTGACCACCGGACTCGGTGAAATTTTTCAATACGTGGTTCGGCCAAAGCGGGGCTACGAAGCCAAGTACGACGCCATGGAACTGCGCACTATCCAGGACTGGGTTATTCGCCGTCAACTCCTGGGCACAAATGGTGTGGCCGACGTCAGCTCGTTTGGTGGCAAGCTGAAACAATACGAGATCAGCGTGAATTACGACCGGCTGAAAGCCTACAATCTCACCATCTCCGATCTGTTCGCTGCCTTGGAAAAAAACAACCAAAACACCGGTGGCGCTTACATTGAGAAAGGACCCACTGTGTTGTACATCCGTGCCGAAGGACTGCTGAAAACGGAAGAAGACATTGGTGCAATTGTCATCAGGCGTTTGGCCGATGGTACGCCGGTTTCCGTTCGTGATGTGGCGCAGGTGCACAAGGGTTTTGCCACCCGCTATGGCGCCGTTTGTTACAACGATGGAGGCGAAGTGGCCGGCGCCGTGGTGATGATGCTGAAAGGCGAAAACTCCAACAAAGTCATCAAAGATGTTAAAGAAAAAATTGCGCAAATTGAAAAGACCCTGCCCGAAGGCGTGATGATTGAGCCGTTTCTGGACCGGACGAAGATGGTGAACAGCGCCATCGGCACGGTGGAGAAGAACCTGCTGGAAGGTGCGCTGATTGTTGTTTTCATTCTTGTGCTTTTCCTAGGCAATCTAAGGGCTGGCTTGCTGGTGGCGTCCGTTATCCCGCTGTCGATGTTATTTGCCGTTATCCTGATGAATGTATTTGGCGTCAGCGGCAACCTAATGAGCCTCGGGGCCCTGGACTTTGGTCTTATTATCGATGGCGCCGTGATCATCGTGGAAGCCGTGATGCACCGGCTTCACCACCACAAGGCCTTTCGTAGCTTACCCCAGATCGACCAGCAACAGATGAATGATGAAGTGGAACATTCGGCTGGCAAGATGATGAATGCCGCCGTGTTTGGACAAATCATCATCCTGATTGTTTACCTCCCCATTTTATCGCTGCAGGGTATTGAAGGGAAAATGTTCAAACCCATGGCGCAAACGGTTGCTTTTGCTGTGCTGGGTGCGTTTGTGCTTTCGCTCACCTATGTACCGATGATGAGTTCTTTAGTATTGAGCAAGAAAATACGCACGGCGCCAACGTTCGCCGATAAGATGATGCACAGGGTAGAAGGCTGGTACAAACCGGTGTTGCAAAAAGCCTTGCAAATTCCACGTGCGCTTGTGGCGACAGCCTTTGCTTTGTTTGTGGTGGCAGTAGTGATTTTGGTGAACATGGGCGGCGAGTTTATTCCAAAGCTGGAGGAAGGCGATTTTGCTGTGGACACAAGAGTGCTCACCGGGAGTTCACTGACAACCACCATCGCTTCCACGCAGCAGGCATCGAAAGTGTTGCTGCAAAAATTTCCGGAGGTGCAAAAAGTGGTCACCAAAATCGGGAGCGGCGAAATTCCCACCGATCCCATGCCGATGGACGCTTCGGACATGATGGTAGTGCTGAAGCCAAAAAGTGAATGGACTTCCGCCAAAAGCTTTGATGAACTGGCGGAGAAAATGAGCACAGCCCTGAAAGACGTTCCCGGCATCACCACCGGTTTTCAATTCCCGGTGCAGATGCGATTCAACGAGCTGATGACCGGCGGACGGCAGGACGTGGTGTGCAAGATTTATGGTGAAGACCTGGATTCGTTAGCAGCCTACGCTGAGAAGATGGGAGCCATCGTCAACGGTGTGCAAGGTGCGAAGGACCTGTACGTAGAAAGCATTACCGGCCTGCCACAAATTTTGGTGAACTATAACCGCGAAGCCCTGAAACAATTTGGCCTGAGCATCACTGACGTGAACAACACCCTGCAGGCTGCATTTGCAGGCGCAGTTACTGGGCAGGTGTACGAAAACGAACGCCGGTTTGACCTGGTGGTGCGGCTGGAGAACGGCCTGCGGCAGGATCTGGCAGACGTTCGCAACCTGCTGATTCAAACCCCATCGGGTGAACAGGTGCCACTGCAACAGGTAGCCGACGTAAACATCAAGGTTGGTCCTAACCAAATCCAGCGGGAGAACGCCGAACGGCGCATCAGCATCGGCTTCAACGTTCGTGGCCGCGACGTAGAAAGCGTTGTAACCGAGCTGCAAAAGAAAATAGAAAAGACCATGCATTTACCCACCGGCTATTTCATAACCTACGGGGGGCAATTCGAAAACCTGCTGGCGGCAAAAAAACGGCTAAGCATCGCCGTTCCCGTTTCGCTGCTGCTCATTTTTGTTATGCTCTATTTCGCTTTCAACTCCGTGCAACAAGGGTTGCTTGTTTATTCAGCCATCCCGCTGTCGGCGATTGGCGGTGTGTTTGCCCTTTGGTCACGCGGCATGCCGTTCAGCATTTCGGCGGGCATTGGCTTTATTGCGCTATTTGGCGTGGCGGTGCTTAACGGCATTGTTCTCATCACCGAATTCAACCAGCTCAAACAAGCCGGTGTTCACGACATCCGCGAACGCATTTTGAAAGGCACCCGCATTCGGTTGCGTCCGGTGCTCATGACGGCCTGCGTGGCGTCGTTAGGCTTTTTGCCCATGGCCATCAGCAACGGTGCCGGTGCGGAAGTACAACGTCCGCTGGCGACAGTTGTGATAGGTGGATTGATCACCGCTACATTCCTGACGCTATTTGTCCTGCCGGTGCTTTACCTGTGGTTTGAAAAAAACACCCCTGTTCTTCCTAAAAAGCCCAAAATGAAGGTGAAAGTTTTCAAAAAGAAACGACGAGTCGCTTCTGCTGTGGTGCTGCTGTTGTGCGGCAACGCCTTGCTGGCGCAAAGTCACATTACGTTACCTGCAGCCATTGATACGGCGCTGGCCAATCATTTTGGATTGCAGGCTGCAAAGCTCCGCACGTTGGCCGCTGTCAAAAACGAGGGCGCCGCATTCGATCTCCCGCTGACGTCTACCAACCTTGAATACGGCAGCATCAACAGCCCGTATACCGACACAAGGCTGAATGTAATGCAAGCGTTTTCGTTTCCGGTAGTGTATCGGAAGCAGCGTGCCTTTTACCAGGCGCAGACAAAAAGTAACCAGTTTGGTGAAGAAGAGCGGCGGCTGCAGTTGAAAAAAGAGGTGACAGCCCTCTATTATCAACTACTGGTTATGCAGGAAAAGAAATCCCTGTTATTGCAGGCCGACAGTCTTTTCTCGTCGCTTTTGCTACGGCAGGAACAACGCTTCAGAGCCGGCGACATTAACGTGCTGGAAAAAACAACGGCTGAAACGCAGCGGATGCAACTTGCTGCGCAACTGGAGCAATTGCAGGCCGATCAGGCCAGCTTGCAGGTGCAGTTTAGCACACTGCTGAACAATGGCAACCTGTACACACCAGTGTACGGCAACGCAAAAGCCACCTTACTCCATTTGCCGGAATCGCAGGAGTTGACGCAACATCCTTTTTTGAAAAATAAAATGCAGCAGCAGGAAATTGCTCTGCGGGAAATTGATGTGCAAAAAGCAAAGCTCCTGCCGCAACTTTCGCTTGGCTATAGCAATCAATCCATCCGGGGCCTGCAAAATGTAAACGGACAAGACAAATTCTATGATGCAGGTAGCCGTTTTTCGTCGCTGATCGTTGGCGTTAATATTCCTGTTTTTGCCACCGCGACCAAAGCCCGTATTGCAGCCGGCAAGTACTTGGCTGAAGCGGCGCAGGCCGACTACAACGAAGCCTTGCGCCAGCAGCAAACAGCCTTACAGCAACTCATTTTGCAATACAATAAATGCGGAAAGCTGCTTCAGTATTATGAGCAGTCGGCATTGAGGCAGGCAAAGTTGCTCCGTGAGCATGGTACGTTGCAACTCAGCAACGGTGCCATCAGCGCCATTGAATGGATGCTGCTCATGAATCAATCCATTCAAATGCAGGCGGATTATTTTAACCTGCTAAACGAATGGAATGCCATCGTGATTGAACTGAATTCTTACCAAAACAAGTAAACTGAAAAATTATGAAATCGAAATACCGTTTTATCCTCGCTCTTTTTGCCGTTGCTTCCTGCGGCACCAACAAGACGGCTGTGGAAGAACAAAAAGCACCTGCCATGTCCGAAACCATTGTAAAACTGAGTCCTGCTGAAATGAAGACGGCCGGCATTGAGATTGGCCGACCACAAACAGGCATGGCTACGTCGTACCTGAAAGTGAGTGGTCTGGTGGATGTGCCGCCGCAAAACGTCGTTTCCATTTCGTTTCCAATCGGCGGCTATTTGCAAAGCACAAACCTGTTACCTGGCATGCGGGTGCAGAAGGGCCAGGTGTTGGCGCAAATGCAGGATCAGTTGTTGATCCAGCTACAACAGGATTACCTTATGGCAAAAGCAAAAGTTGGTTTTTTACAAAAAGAGTACGAGCGGCAAAAAGAACTGAATGCCACGAAGACAACCAGTGACAAAGTGCTTGAGCAAACTGAAAGCGATTACACTACCCAACGCATCCTCGTGGCTTCGCTTCGTGAAAAGCTGCGCATGGTCGGCATCAATCCGGCAACGCTGAACGAGACGAACATTCGCCGGTCTGTACCGCTGCTTTCGCCTATCAGCGGTTATGTTTCCGCGGTGCATGTGAACATTGGCAAGTATGTTAATCCTTCTGATGTGTTGTTTGAGCTGGTCAATCCTTCCGACTTGCACCTGTCCCTGAAAGTATTCGAAAAAGACCTGCTACTGCTAAAGCCTGGCCAAAGATTAAAGGTGACACTCGTAAACCACCCCGAGAAGGTCTATGAAGCGGAAATATCGCTCATCGGCCACAATCTTGACGCTAATCGGGCAGCCGAAGTGCATTGTCATTTTTTAAACGCTGATGCCGTGTTGCTGCCCGGCATGTTTGCCAACGCGGAAATCGCTGTCGATAACAGGCAGGCGCTTTTCGTTCCGGAATCGGCGGTTGTGCGCTGGAGCGGCGAGCAGTTTGTATTTCTTCAAAGTGAAAAATACAGCTTCGAAATGATACAGGTTGTTGTGGGTACAACCAAAAACGGTCAAACGGAAATTAGTCAGCCTTCGCTGGACCTTTCAGGCAAGCCACTGCTTGCAAAAAATGCTTATGCAGCTCTGATGAAATTAAAAAATACAGAATAATGTCACTATTGTTTTCAACGAAGATTCAGACTTAGCCTCTGTCAATGAAAAAAAACAACATGATTGGTCCTGCTTTTTTTCAATCCCGTAGCTGAGTAGGCACAAGAGTTGGCTGAAAAGTTCGGCTTGTGAGGTTTTGCCTTCCTGGCAACCCAATACCGGCTTTTTAGAAGCCATAACGGTCCAAGTCTTAGTTGTGAGCCTGGACGTAAAATACATTGCAGGTGAAACTTCTCGATTCTGCCGTTTATATAAACGTGTAGTAGGGATGTGGATGCCAAATTCAGGTGCTGAAAACTTGCCGCGATGTTCAAAACATATTAGTACCCACTTGTGTCACGGCCTGGTGGCCGCAACTCGAAGATTACCAAAAGCACTGACGCACCAATAGAAGAACTGATTTTTCACCGGAACAACAGCAAGGCGATTTTTGTGTGGACTGATGTTGGTTAACTTTTCTATCATTGATTCCGCTTATTTTTAGCCAAACTAACGTCGCGAGAAAACGTATGAAACAATCGAATTTCTTGTCTTTGATTTTTCTGCTCCTTTTCATTTTTGTCCTTTCCTGCCCGGCAAAAACATCAGCACAACTGCCTCAGGTGACCGTCTCCGGAAACAAATTTATGGCTGGAGGAAAGGCGGTGGTTTTTCGTGGACTTAATGCCAGCGACCCGGATAAATTGCAGCGCGACGGGCACTGGAACACGGCTTATTTTGACTCGGTGAAAAACTGGGGCGCCACGATCATCCGTCTACCCGTGCATCCCTCCACCTGGCGCAAACGGGGCACGGAAGCGTATCTGCAACTGCTGGACAGTGGTGCGAAATGGGCGGCTGACCGCGGCCTCTATGTCATTATCGACTGGCACAGCATCGGCAACCTGCGCACGGAAATGTACCAGAACGACTACTACGAAACCACCCGCCGGGAAACCTACGCGTTCTGGCGCACGATGGCGCAGCACTTCAAAGGCAATACAACCGTTGCGTTTTTTGAACTCTTCAACGAGCCCACCCTGATGAACGGCCAGTTGGGAACCTGCTCCTGGCAGGACTGGAAGGCGATGAACGAAGAAATGATTGGCATTATCAGGGCCAACGGGGCAAAAGCCATTCCGCTGGTGGCCGGTTTTGATTGGGCCTACGACCTTTCGCCGGTTGCTAAAGAACCTATCAATGCAGACGGCATTGCCTATGTCAGCCATCCTTATCCCATGAAACGTTTCAAACCCTGGGAGGCAAAATGGACAGCCGACTGGGGTTTTGTGGCACAAAATTACCCGGTATTTCTTACGGAGATTGGCTTTTGCGGTGCCGATGACAAAGGCGCACATGTTCCGGTGATCAGCGACGAAAGCTATGGTGATGCGATTACAGCCTATTGCGCTGAAAAGGGCATCTCGTACACCGTTTGGGTATTTGATCCACAACCAACCAGCCCGGCCGTGTAACCAAATGGTCGGCTGAAGGAATGCTGGCCCGTTTTTACCTCACCAGAGCCGGTGTGGAATCAACCGGCGGTGCCCGCAAACAGGAGTACCTGGACAGTGCCAAATACTTCGCAGCCGACGTGATCAACAACAGCCCTTACAAGCTGCTGAAAAATTATGAAGACCTGTTCCGCTGGAACGAAAAAACCGGTTATCGCTACGACAACAACAGCGAGTCCCTGTTTGAATTGCAGTGGGTCTTTACCGGTCCTAACGCATGGGGTACGGCCAACAGCTTACCCGAGTACCTTGGTTACAGCAACAACGTGGCCTTTGCCGGTTGGGCTGGTTCCAAAGGAGCTACTTACTGGATCCTGAGCCAGTACGAAGGTTTTGAAAAAGTATCGGAAGATACCCTGCGCGGAAGAACCATCGACCAGCGCCTGCACGCAACCTACATGCTCCCCGGTTTTACTTATCCTGACATGACGATGAGAGCCGGTGGTCCTGTTGTTTATCCGTTCTCCGGAACCGACAACAACTTTGTAGCCATTAAAAAATACGTCATTGGTGGTGCACAGGATCTCGGTGCCAACGCCTCCACGCAGCACTATCCCAACGATACCTACATGATGCGTTTGGCTGAGATGTACCTGATTTATGCAGAAGCCGCCATTGGCAACAACGGTTCTACTACCGACGCAACAGCCGTTAACTACTACAACCAGGTTCGCCAGCGGGCCGGATTGCCTGCCTGGAATGTATCCGGTGCCAATGCAAACGGACCACTCACATTGGATGTTGTCTTGTCGGAGCGTTTCAAAGAGTTCGCGATGGAAGGCATGGCCTGGTACGACATTGCACGGCTGCACTACTGGAACCCTACCAAGGCGCTGAACCTGGTAAACAGCCAGTACAGGGGCCTGTTTTATGTGAAGCCGGACAACACGTCGGATCCGTCCAAAGCCACCCAGTGGACCATCAACAAAACGTCATGGTTTGAGTTCAAGTATCCAAACGCCACCGAAGCAAACTTCTTGCTGCCTATTCCGGCTGCAGAATTATCGCAGGCGCCAAACCTGAACGGTCCTGTCATTGAGTATCCATAAACCTGATCTAACGCAATTGTTCATAAAGAAATTCTAGTCAAATGAAATCATTCAATAAAATCATACTGCTGTTGCTGCTGACCGTCGGCGCGGTAAGTACGTTTCTATCGTGTAAAAAAGAAGAAAGTGGCGGTACACCCACCATCAGCTATGTAAGGGTTACCAGGCCCGAGGCTTCCGACTCGCTGTTGATCGGTGCCGGGCAGGGCCAGTTGGTAGCGATCGTTGGCGATAACCTGAAAGATGCCCAGGAAATCTGGTTCAACGACCAGCGGGCCATGCTGACGCCAACGTACATCACCAACACCAGCATTTTGGTAGCCGTACCGGCGCAGATTCCGTTAGCTGTCAGCAACAAGATGAAGATCATCTTCAAAAACGGTTACGAGTTGTTGTACGATTTCCAGGTGCAAATCAGCAAGCCGGTAATTAACGGCATTGCCTGCGAATTTGTCAACACAGGCGACATTGCCACCATTGATGGCAACTACTTCTATGCACCGGTGACGGTAACCTTTACCGGTGGTGCCACAGGTGAAATTGTTGAACGGAAAGACATGCAGCTACAGGTGAAAGTACCGGCTGGCGCAAAACCTGGGCCGATTACCGTAAAAACCAATTTTGGAGAGGTAACTTCCACTTTCTGGTTCCGCGATCCACGCAACCACATCATTGATGGCGACCCGCACGAAGGCTGGTGGGGCACTTACCTGGTGACCACTCCTGATCCGACCAAAGGCGATCCCGTACAGATCAGCGGCAACTACTACCGGTATAAAAAAGCAGTAAAAGAGTGGACATGGGATTCTCCGGAAGTAGCCGGCGGACCTGCGAACTCGATGCCGAATCACGCCAAAAACATCCCGGATGATGCGATCCGCAACCCGTCGAACTACAACGTAAAATTCGAGATCAATACACTGAAGCCGTACAATGCCAACCGCATCAGCTTCAATATTGGACTGACAGCCGAAGACAATGATGCCTACATCTGGCAGCCGCCTTACGACTCGAAAGGCCAGTGGAGAACGGTGACCATTCCGTACGACGAGATGGTGGCGAAATATAAAAACAAACCGGTTGTCAGCGCTGACGGTTACTGGTCAAGAATCCTGATCTTCGGTCCTGGCGATCTGGATGCAGACATTGCTTTTGACAACCTCCGTATTGTTCCTAAAAAATAAAGAACAATGGCTACCGCAACGCTCTTTTGTCTTACGTGATTGAAATGCATCAGCAAACGCTGGGCACAAATCACGTAAGACAATAAGAGACGTCTCAACTACCAAAACATTATTGAACCTCTCAAACCGAACGAATGTTACAACTGTCACAGACACGACTGCTGGCATTGATCTGCTTCGTCTTATCAATTGGCATTTTATCGTCGTGCAAAAAAGACGACAACAACAGCAACAACGGACAGGTACAATTGCTGAGCTTTGGACCCACCGGGGCCAAGCACGGCGATACCCTGCGTTTTATTGGTCAGAACCTGAACAAGGTGACGGCCGTTCAATTTACGGGCACCAACGCTACCGTAAACAAGGATGCCTTTAAGCAACAAAGCGGCGACCTAATTTTACTGGTGGTGCCCAACAGCGCCGAAAAAGGATATGTTACTCTGAAAACACCGGATGGCGACATCGTTACCAAAACGATGCTGAACCTGAATGTGAAAACGGCGGCTGCAATCGCTTCGGTTACAAAGAATGTACGTCCCGGCGGAAACCTGACGCTGACTGGAAATTACCTGAACTGGGTGAAGCGGATCACTTTTTCGAAGGACAAAGTGGTCACTGAATTTGTCAACCAAAGTCAAAACCAACTGGTGGTAAAGGTGCCGGATGATGCGCAAACAGGTCCCCTGCTGGTCACCTTTGCCGGTACCGATACACTTGACATGCAAACCGCCGACACGGTGAAAGTAGCGCTGCCCACCGCCACTGCTTTTGCGCCGAACCCGGTGAAGCATGCCGATAACGTAACCATTACCGGTACGGACCTGGACCTGGCGAAAAAAGTTTATTTCAATGGCGTTGCCAACCCTGTAACTACGTTTGTTAGCCAGTCGGCAACGCAACTGGTGGTAAAGGTGCCGGGCACTGCCACCAAGGGAAAAATGAAGCTGGAAGCAGCGTCCACCGTGCAAACCACATCGACGGCTGATCTCGACATCGCCATGCCGGCCATTACAGCCATGGCGCCCAACCCCGTTGACATCGGTGCTAACCTGACCCTCACCGGTACCAATCTCGACCTCGTTTCGAGTGTGTCGTTTACCGGTGTTGCTGCCGCCGTGACCAACTTTGTAAGCAAAACAGCAACACAATTGGTGGTAAAGGTGCCCACCGGCACCGTACTTGGAAAACTGACCCTTGGTATTGCCAACTCCACACTCACCGTGCAGTCGCCGGCTGATTTGCAAATCGTTGGTTCTTCGGTAGCACCCATTATTGTTTACGATAATGCGCTGAGCGCCGCCTGGCAAAAATGGGGTGGATGGGGAACTGCCACGCAGGAACTGGATAACACCGAGCATCCGCAGTCAGGTTCAAAAGCCATCAAGGTGACTTACACTGATGCGTATGGCGCCCTTCAGCTGCATCCGGCCAATAACTTCCCGTTCCCGCCTCCAGGTTACACCAAGCTGAAACTGTCGGTTTACGGTGGTGAAAATGTAACAGCGTCTTCACGCATTGCCATTTACATGAAAGACGCGACGGACCCCACCGATGCGCAGAAAAAACCATTGACGCTGGTGCCCGGTCAGTACACCACCTACGAGATTCCGTTGTCGGCCTTTAGCAACAACCCGGCAAAAGTGAATGAGTTTGTGATTCAGAATTACGGAACAGCAAACATTACCATTTACATCGACGATATCTGGTTCGAATAGCAAATACACGTCTTTGAAAAACCTCCTGTTCAAGAAAAGATACCTTGGGTTTCTTCGCTTTGGAACAGGAGGTTTTTTTGTACGCTTAACTTTTCTGCCAAGCATGTTTAGAATCGCCATTTGCCTGTTTATTTGCAGCTTCCTAGCCGGGCCAACGCCGGCACAATCGCCCTTTGTGACCACACGAGGTTCCGTTTTCCGGTTAAACGGAAAGCCGCTGTACTTCATCGGCACCAACTACTGGTACGGCGGTTTGCTTGGCTTGGAGAGCAATCCGACACGGGGCAAGCTTCGCCTGCAAAAAGAGCTGGACTTTCTCAAAAGCAAGGGCGTAGATAACCTGCGGGTTGTTGTTGGTGCTGAAGGCAGCGGGTTGGTAAACGGCGTGGAACGCATTGGCCCACCGCTGCAAACGGCACAGGGAAAGTTTAACAAAAAAATGTTGATGGGGCTCGATTTGTTGCTGGCCGAAATGGGTAAGCGCAACATGAAAGCGGTGCTGGTGCTCAGTAACAACTGGGAGTGGAGCGGCGGCTTTTTGCAATACCTCAACTGGAATGGCTTGCTGCCCGACAGCATCATGCGCCGCAAACTTACATGGGACGAAAACCGCGATATCGTTTCGAAATTTTACACCTGCGAGCCGTGCAAAGCGGCGTACAACAAGCAGGCAGCACTCCTGCTCAACCGTACCAATGCCATCACAAAGAAGAAGTACACGGCCGACCCGGCCATCATGGCCTGGGAACTGGCCAACGAGCCGCGGCCAATGCGCCCTTCGTCAAACGAAGCGTACAGCAAATGGATCACCGACGTGGCGGCTATGATTAAAGCAAAAGATAAGAATCATTTAGTGACGATCGGTCACGAAGGCCGGATGGGCACAGAAGACTTGCAGTTGTTTGAAACCATCCATGCAGATCCAAACATCGATTACCTCACCATTCATATTTGGCCAAAAAACTGGAGCTGGTTTAAAGACACCGCCATTGCAGCTGGTTTCAATAACGTACTGGAACAAACGAAAGCCTACATTGCGCAACACCTTGCCGTTGCACAAAAGATGCAAAAGCCGATGGTGATTGAAGAATTTGGCTTGCCAAGAGACGAGCAATCCTTCGACCCTTCTGCCGCAACCTCGCTGCGTGACCGTTACTACAACACCATTTTTTCGTCCCTGCAGCAAAGCGCTGCTACCGGTGGTGCGCTTAGCGGTGCCGGGTTCTGGGCCTTTGGCGGTACGGCACGTCCGCACAAGGGACAAATCTTTTGGAAAAAAGGCGACGACTACATGGGCGATCCGCCAATGGAAGAACAAGGCCTGAACACCGTTTTTGACAGCGACTCGTCAACCTGGCGGATCATCAGCCGCTATGCTACAGAAATGAAACAGCCGGTACCAACGTCCGGTTTACCGGTTGACCGGAACGCTACCAAAGAAACGGTGGCGCTCTACCGCAACCTGAAAAAAATCTTGCCGAAAGGTATCATGTTCGGTCACCAGGACGACCTGGCTTATGGCGTGGGCTGGCAATACGAAGCCGGACGCAGCGACATCAAAGACGTCACCGGCGATTACCCGGCCGTGTATGGATTTGAACTGGGACGCCTTGAACTGGACCACCCGGTGAACCTCGACAGCGTGCCTTTTGACCGGATGCGCAGCTTTATCAAAGAGGCCTACCAACGTGGCGGCGTGGTTACCCTGAGCTGGCATTTGAACAACCCATTAACCGGGAAAACTGCCTGGGACCCGGCCCCCGGAACAATGGCATCTGTGTTGCCCGGTGGGGGAAAGGCCGGTCTGTACAAAAGCTGGCTCGATAAAGTGGCCACCTTCCTGCAAAGCCTGAAAGGAAAAAACGGTGAGGCCATCCCCGTCATCTTTCGTCCGTTTCATGAACTGAACGGAAGCTGGTTCTGGTGGGGAAAGAATCATGCAACGCCTGACGAGATCAAACAGCTTTATCAATTTACGGTTACGTATTTGCGTGATACCAAAAAACTGCACAACCTGTTGTATGCTTTCAACACCGATCGTTTTGCCTCCCGCGAGGAATACCTGGAGCGCTACCCCGGCGACGAATGGGTAGACGTGATTGGCTTTGACATTTACCAACGCGGCGACGGCGAAACCGCCAACCAGCAATTTGTAACAGACCTGGACAACATGTTGGGCACGCTGGAAAGCATTGCTTGGGTGCGTGGAAAAATTCCGGCACTGACGGAGTTTGGTTACAACGCTGTTCCCGACAGCAAGTGGTGGACGAATGTATTGTGGAAAGCCTTGCAGCACCACCGCATTTCGTATGCACTGGGCTGGCGCAATGCGGGCTTAAAGGCAAACGGGCAGGCCGAATATTATGTGCCGTACAAAAACGAAAAAAGCGCTGCGGATTTTGTGACGTTTTTCAAAGAACAGCAAACACTGTTTCAAAAAGACATTGCAAACGAAAACCTGTACCAATAAAAAAACGCTTTTGGTGATGAGTTGAAAGCAGGATGCTCCTGTTCACCTTTTCACCGGGGCTGGAAAAATAGCATTGCTTCTATGCGGATGAAGTTGACCTCTTGGATTTTTATACCAATCATCTTTCTAACTGCTGGCTGCAGCCAGCGGATGGCAACAACAGCAACGTTGCCCAGGGAAGCTTCGTCAGCGCTTGTCGATGCAAGGGCAACGGCGGAAACAAAGGCCTTGTTTAACAACCTGCAGAAGCTGTCGCAAAGCCACACTTTGTTTGGTCACCAGCACGCCACCGAGTACGGCCACGGGTGGTCGGGCGACGAAAACCGGTCGGACGTGAAATCTGTCACGGGCTCGCACCCGGCGGTGATTGGTGTTGACCTGAGTGGCTTTTCGGGTCAGCCGGCTACCGCTATTGAAAGAAACAAAGCGTCCGTTCGCAAAACGGTGGTGGATACCTACAACCGCGGCGGTGTGGTGACGGTTGCCTGGCACTTCAACAACCCGGTTTCACCCGGTGGTTTTTACTGGAAAGATTCGGTATCGCTGCCGGCTGTGCGCTACATCATCCCGGGTGGTCGTGCCAACAACCAGTACAAAGAAATTTTGCGCAGCATTGGTGAATGGGCGAAAGAAACCAAAGGCAAAGACGGCAAAGCGGTGCCCATGATCTTCCGACCCTTTCACGAATTTGACGGCGGTTGGTTTTGGTGGGGAGCGCCGCACGCAAGCCGTGATGAATTCATCCAGTTGTGGCGCTTTACCGTTTCATTTTTACGCGACAGCGTTGGGGTACACAATTTCCTTTATGCCTTTTCGCCGGACAACCGGTTCAACACCGAAGCAGAATACCTTGAACGCTCTCCCGGCGATGAATGGGTGGACCTCCTTGGCATGGACAATTACGGCGACATGGGTCGTGATGGTTATCACCTCGATGCAGCCGAACGGAAGCTAAGGGTGGTGTCTGACTACGCAAAGAAAAAAGGAAAGCTGGCTGCGTTTACCGAAACGGGTTTGGAGTCGCTGCCGAATGCTTCTTGGTGGAATGATGTCCTGCTGAAAGTGATGAAGTCCGATCACCTGCAATTGTGCTATGTGCTCGTGTGGCGCAACGATCAGCACAGCCCCACCCACTATTATGCGCCGTTCCCTGGACACAGCAGCGTGCCTGATTTTCTGCGGTTTTACAACGACCCTTTTACCTTGTTCGAAAGCGATTTGAAGAACGTTTATTC
>Ga0366775_1084_pt1 | contig 14367 bp, 12 predicted proteins | sample BONcelN113001D10_FD_207075 | JGI IMG/M metagenome (GOLD analysis project Ga0366775, IMG submission 207075) | Enriched cells from coal bed in the Powder River Basin, Montana, United States - BONCAT cells N11 rep2 HSBNCT.N11.300.1.D10 ...
AAATCCACGCCGGATAATAGTGTGATACTATTGATTTAAAATCGCATATATTATAAAATATGGTATGAAAACGCAAGATATGTAAATATAACTTAAATTATTTCAATCTGCAAGAAAGGAGGATATCTTTAAAAAGAGCCTTCTATAAACCGCAATTATTCATATATAAAATATATTTAAAGATCGGCTCTGCAATATTTAAGCTTGCGTTTTACCGTATCCATAGCATGTTTAAAGAAAGGTTATCGGGAAGGCAATAACCCTGCTATACCTCGCTTGTGTTGCGTTCATACCCGAGACGGCCTTATTAAGTACAATTGTTGACTTTTAATTTTTGTAACCGCTTAGCTCTTTTATTAATACTTACGATGTTTTAGAATTGAAGGTTTAAAATGATCTTTTGAATTAATATGGAGGTAATAAAGATGTCAAAAATTACACGCGCAATTGCCAATTTGGCTTTAAAAAAATCTTTAACTGCATTCAGAAAGCGTCAAAGAAAAGCATTTCAAATGCCATCAGGTTATTAAAGATAGTCGCTCCGAGGAACTACAAGACCGCTCTTAACAAATTAAAGGCCATGGTTGATGCAGACCATCCGGGTGTCCGGCTGATTAAAAACATCGGCCAGCATATAAACTCAAAAAATCAGGAAAAGCTTATCGGCAATCTTATAATCAACCAGGAGTTTTTCGGCGAAAGAACAAGAAATCAGATAAAAGAAAAGGAAAAAGTCTCAATTCCTGCTTTTATCGTCATCAGCCCCACATATGCATGCAATCTGAATTGCGTGGGCTGCTACGCAGGGGAATACGGCAATAAATACGCACTGGAAAAAGACCTTGTTTTCGACATTATCAAACAGGCCAATGCGCTTGGCATTTATTTCTTTACCATTTCCGGCGGCGAGCCTTTTGCATGGCCGCATCTCTTTGAAATGCTGGAGAAACACAGCGACAGTTATTTCCTGATTTATACAAACGGAACGCTTCTTTCGGACAGCGTCTGTGAAAAGCTCTCGGCGCTGGGGAACGGCTCTCCGGCGATCAGCATCGAGGGCTTTGAGGAGGAGACTTCCGGAAGACGGGGCGAGGGGATGTACGCAAAAGTCATCGGGGCGATGCAACGGCTCAAAACACACGGTGTATTTTTCGGAGCTTCCGTTACGCATACCTCCGCCAACCACGATGCGGTCGTAAACGAAGCTTTTTGGGATACGCTCGTAGAAAACGGGGCCTGCTATGCCTGGATTTTCCAATATATGCCTATCGGCTTGAAACCCGAGCTCAGCCTTATGCCTTCGCCGCAGCAGCGAAAGGAAAGGTACGATATCGTATGGAAAGTAAGAAGGTCGCGGCCTATCCTGGTGGCGGATTTCTGGAACGACGGCTGGCTTGTGAACGGGTGTATGGCAGGGGGGGCCCAGTATCTGCACATCAATGCGAAAGGACTGGTGGAGCCCTGCGTATTCCAGCACTTTGCCGTAGACGACATCCGGGAGAAAAAACTGCTCGAAGTCCTTAAATCTCCGTATTTTAAGGCTATACAAAAGGAGATACCGTACAGCGAAAACCTGCTTACGCCATGTATGATCGTCGACCACCCCGAGCTCATGAAGGAATTTATCGAAAAGTACGGCGCGAAAGAGACACATGAAGGCGCATCGACCATTGTGAACGAGTTCCATGAGTACCTTTTGAATTATTCAAAAGAGTGGAAAGAGATCTCGCAGGAGATCTGGGAAAGGGATTTTTGCGGCAGGCAGAAGGTAGAAAAAGGGTATTTCGCCTATAATGAAGACAGCGGAAAATCCGCGGAAATATAGTACTGAAAATACCAAAAGTTAGATTACAGGAACTATGCATGAAGCGCTTTATCGATGACATTAGGGGGTGCTTTGTTCCCATATTATAAGTTTTGAAAAGGATGCCTTGCGTTGACACTATAAAGACATACGCGTATAATAAATGGGGCATTTACGTGTATGCTTTAAGATGCATTTAAGGCATTGACGGATTTAACAGGTTCTTAACCCGATGAGAAAGGCCGCTCCTTTTGGCCCTCAGGAATGAAGGGGGCAAAAAAAAGAAGGACAAGGTTTACAGTCCGGGTTTATGCTTGTTTGATTTTCCATACATCCGCAATGTATACCCGCTTGAACTACGGTCTTACGATACTGGACTGGTACTACACAAAAAAAACCGGGTACTACGCATTTTACGCAGGAATACCAGAGACTCAAGCAGGTATTCAAAAGAATTTCCCTTGAACCATATTTCCAAATAATTAACGGGAAGGAAGCGAATAAAAATTAATAAAAAAGCAGAAAAGCATTCAAATAAGAGCAGCTTCAAAGCCATTCTCCGATACTGGGCCTACGGGTTTATACCGAAGCAAAAAAATCTTTGGGTTTTTACGGCGTTCAGGAAGATGGGATATCTCGATAACTGCAAGTACCTGTATGAATACATCAATGAAAATCATCCGGAGATCAAAGCGGTATGGGTGACAAAGGATAAAGAAGTTAAAAAGCATTTGAAAGAAAAAGGACTGCCCGTTTTCGACATGAATTCCAGCGGGGGTAAAAAAGCCATTTCAAAGGCGAGCCTGGCATTTACAGACCGGTATAAGATGTCAGACTATAGCAACACTGCAATAAATTTCAGAACGAAAATCGTACAGCTCTGGCATGGGATCGGGCTAAAAAACCTGGATAATTTCAGCCAGACGAAGATCAAAGGAGTCCGCGCAAGCGGCGATATTCTCATATCTAAAAAGGATGGCCCTTTAAAACGACTGAAGAAGTCCATAAACTATTTGCGTCGCGCGCCTTTTCGGGAGCTTTGTGAAAGGTACTATATGATGCTGGCCCCCGGACAGGAATCGCTGGATGCATTTTCAGAAAGCTTCTCTCTTGCAAGGGAAAGGTTCTTTCTGTGCGGGTATCCGAGAACTGCTCCCCTGTACAAAAAAACAGATGCTGCCGACCCTGCTAAACCCAGAATTTTATATGCGCCCACTTTTAGGTGGCAGCCGGATAAGGAAATGGAAATGGTGGATCATCTCCTGGCTGCAATCCCGGAGATACAGGCTTTCATGGAAGAAATAGACGGCACATTTGTGATACGCCTGCATCCGCATACATGGCGGAACTATCAAAATAAAATAGAAACCGGCATTGAAAAGTCGGACAGGATCCTCTTTGATAGTGAAAAAGACGTATATGAAACGCTTAACCGGTACACGATGATGATATCCGATTATTCTTCGATCGTATACGATTATCTGCTCTTAAACCGGCCGGTCATATTTCATTGCTTCGATTATGAGTTTTTTACGGCAAACGAATGCAACCTCAAATACGACTATAACGAGTACTCTCCGGGCCCCAAGACGAAAACCTGGAGCGAAGCGCTTGCAAGTATCCGCGAATATTTGGCCGAACCGGACAAAGACAGGGAATGGCGTAGCCGGGTAGCGGATTTCTTTTATGAAAAAGATGTAAACAATGCAGACAATTCAAAACGGCTTGTAGAGGAGCTGAAAAAACGGCTCGGGCTAAAGTGAGTCCATGCATTCCCATACTTATCGATGCAAACGCTGTTTATCCGGAATAATGCAGGATTGTATATTTAACATCCATGTATTATAGTTAAGTTATGGTTTTCGAACATAACAATCGAGTGAACCGTTCAGGCAACTTGAATTTAGGAGTGAATTTTTTGAAGCAGAAAAAAATACTTGTTACGGGCGGAGCTGGTTTCATAGGCTCGAACTTTATATACTATCTGTTTTCAAAGCACCCGGATTATGTGATAACCTGCTGCGACTGCCTGACATATGCCGGCAATTTCTCCACTTTAAGCGGCGTGATGGATAAACCGAATTTTAAATTCTACAAATGCGATATTACGGATCGCCAAACCATCTATAAGATGTTTGAGGAGGAAAGATTCGATATCGTGGTCAACTTTGCGGCCGAGTCCCATGTAGACCGTTCGATAGACAATCCGGAGGTATTTTTAAAGACCAATATATTGGGCACGCAGGTATTGATGGATGCGTGCAGACTGTACGGCGTAGAGAGGTTCCATCAGGTGTCCACCGATGAGGTATACGGTGATCTGCCGCTTAACAGCAATTCGTTTTTTACGGAAGAAACACCCCTTCATACGTCCTCACCGTATTCCGCCTCGAAAGCGGCAACCGACCTTCTGGTGCTTTCCTATTACAGGACTTACCGCTTCCCGGCTACCATCTCGCGCTGCTCCAACAACTACGGGCCGTATCACTTCCCGGAAAAGCTGATTCCGCTGATTATCATCAACGCGTTGCATGACAAAGCGCTGCCGGTATACGGCAAGGGTGAAAATATACGGGATTGGCTGTACGTCGAGGACCATTGCGATGCAATAGACAGGATCATTCACGATATGAGAACAGGCGAGGTTTACAATATAGGCGGGCACAATGAGAAAACCAATATCGAAGTCGTTACAACCATCGTCGATCTGCTCGGCAAACCGAGGAGCCTCATACAGTTCGTAACCGACCGTCCGGGGCATGACCTTCGCTACGCGATAGATCCATCCAAAATCACCGCGCAGCTCGGCTGGAGCCCTGTAACGCCCTTTGAAGACGGTATTAAAAAGACGATAGACTGGTACCTGAACAATAAAAAATGGTGGCAGGATATCGTAAACGGGGAATACAAAAACTACTATGACCGCGTATATACCAAACGTCTGCTATGTAACGAATAAAAGCAGGAGAATGATTTTTTGTATACAGGAGTGTATTTAAAATGAAAGGGATTATATTGGCTGGGGGAAAGGGGACAAGGCTCAGCCCTGCAACCATAGCAATTTCCAAACAGCTCATACCCATATTCGATAAACCCATGATCTATTATCCGATGTCCATGCTGATGCTTGCGAATATCCGGGACATACTCATCATCTCAACGCCGGAGCATATTCCGCTTTATCAAAAGCTGCTTCGCGACGGCAGCCATATCGGTTTAAATATAGCATACAAAGTACAGCCGGAGCCCAAAGGGCTGGCTGAAGCATTTATACTGGGCGAGGAATTCATCGCCGGGGATAAATGTTCCCTGATACTTGGAGATAACATCTTTTACGGAACGGAATTCCCCAAGACGCTTCGTAAGGCGGCCATGCTCGAAGAGGGGGCCGTTATTTTCGGATATCCCGTGGGCGATCCCGAAAATTTTGGGATTGTCGAGTTCGACAGCCAGGGCCATGTGCTTTCTATTGAAGAAAAGCCCGCAAATCCGAAATCGAACTACGCGGTTCCAGGCCTTTATTTTTATGACAACGACGTTGTGAATATCGCTAAGAATGTGAAGCCCTCCGCAAGGGGGGAGCTTGAAATAACCGCCGTCAACAACGAGTACCTTAAAAGAAAAAAGCTGAAGGTCGAAGTACTGGGGCGCGGTATCGCATGGCTTGATACCGGTACTTTCAGCAACATGACTCTGGCGGCGACATTTGTGGAATCCATACAGAAACGCCAGGGGCTTTATATATCGTGCCTGGAGGAAATTGCCTATAATATGGGCTATATAGACCGTGAAGCGCTGCGCAGGCTGGGGGAGGAATACGCCGCAAGCGAATACGGCAAGTACCTCTTAAGGATAGCTGCCCATACGAAAGACTTTTTCCAGTAATCGGATACCTTTGGAGAAATTATTATATATGAAGACGACAAGAATTTTGGTATTTCCCTGCGGAACGGAAATCGGGCTGGAAATACATAATTCGCTAAAAGATATTTCTTTCATAGAACTATATGGCGCTTCCAGCCTGGACGACCACGGTCTGTATGTGTATAAGCGCTATTTTGGGGATATACCTTTTGTAGGAGCCCCCGGGTTTGCTAAAAGCCTCAACCGCATTTTGGAAGAAAACCATATAGACTTTATTTTCCCCGCACACGACGATGTGGTATTGGGGCTTGCCGGTATTAAGGACGAACTCGCCTCGAAAGTATTGACATCACCCTTTGCAACAGCCGAAATATGCCGGCACAAGAAAATTACATACAGGCATTTGAAGGAGACCGGTTTTATACCAAAAACATACGAAAATCCCGGCGAAGTTGAGAAATTCCCTGTTTTTTTAAAGCCCAACGCAGGGCAGGGCTCCCAGGGCGCCATGAAAATAGAAAACAGGGAGCAGCTTTACTATCAGCTGTCCGTCAGTACAAAAGAACAGGTGATACAGGAATACTTAAGCAAAGACGAGTTTACTGTCGATTGCTTTACGGACAGGCATGGGAGCTTAAGGTTTGCCGGCTGCCGGACCCGCAGCCGTATCCGGTCGGGGATCAGCGTGAATTCCAAAATGCAGCAGGAAGACGGCGAAATTACGAGTATTGCGCAAACCATCAATTCAAAGCTGGAGTTAAGAGGAGCCTGGTTTTTCCAGCTTAAACGAAACGCCGAAGGATCATACAGGCTGCTTGAGATAGCCCCCCGGATTGCCGGGACCATGTGCGTTCACAGGGCGGCGGGCGTAAACCTGCCGCTATTGACCGTTTTTGATGCGATGGGGTATGATGTCATTATCGACCCGCAATTTAAAAACGTGGAGGTCGACAGGGCGCTATGCAACCGGTATGAAATCTCCTTCGGCTTCGATGAGCTCTACGTTGATTTTGACGATACGGTATTTGTACATGGAAATATCAATGCGATGCTGATGATGCTCCTGTACCAATGCGTGAATAAAAATATTCCTGTATTTCTCTTGACAAAACACAGGGACGATATTTATAAAACCCTGGAAAACTGCCGGATATCGGAAAAACTTTTTTCTAAGATTATCCCGGTAGAACCGCTTGAACATAAACATACACATATTACACCTTCCCCCAATGCACTGTTCCTGGACGATTCCTTTGCCGAACGTCATGAGATCAGCTCAAAGTTAGGTATAAAAGCATTGGGAGTGGATGCTGTGGAGGCGCTGATTGACTGGAGACGATAAGCAGAAAAAAATACCATATGCATATCCGCTGATGCCTGAATTAGGGGATTTTACATCTGCCGTTTCGGGTATCTGGGACTCCCGGTATCTTACGAACTACGGTCCCAAGCTGATGGAATTGGAAAAAAGGCTGTCGGATTACCTGGGCGTTCAAAACGTCGCCTGTTTTGTAAACGGACACCTTGCTTTGGACTGCGCCATTAAATCACTCCGGTTGACCGGCGAAATAGTAACCACGCCTTTTACGTTTATTTCAACGATCCAGGCAATTATAACGAACGGGTTAAAGCCCATATTTTGTGATATAGAGCCCGATACGTTCAATATCGATGCGAAAAAAATAGAGCAGTGCATCAACGAAAATACCAGCGCGATTTTAGCCGTCCATGTGTTCGGGCGGCCTTGCGATGTGGAGACCCTCGAAAAAATAGCGGATAAGCATGGCTTGAAGCTGATATTCGATGGCGCCCACGCCTTCGGGGTAAGGCATCATGGCAAATCGCTCTTGGATTACGGCGATATTTCCATGATGAGCTTTCATGCAACGAAGGTTTTCAATACGATAGAAGGCGGCGCATTGGTTTTAAAAGATCCGGATGCAATGCAAAAACTCAAATGTATCGGCAATTTCGGATTTTCCAACGGTGAGATAGAATATTACGGCACCAACGCGAAAATGAACGAGTTCCAGGCTTGTATGGGGCTGTTAAACCTGGAGCTTGTAGACGACGAATTCGCGCGCCGGGAAAAAGTATATAAGCGGTATAATGAAAATCTTAACACTGTCGGAGGTATAAAAATCCCGTTCCTGGGCTCTACGGACGACCGATATAATTACAGTTATTATCCTATAATAATCGATAAAAGCAGGTATGGGACGGACAGCGGCGGGCTTTATGAAATATTGGAGAAAAAAGGCGTTATATCAAGAAGATATTTCTATCCGGCCTGCAACGAGATGTCCTTGATTAAAAAACTGGGCTACGGGGATGAAGCGACGCCTGTTTCCAGCAGCATTTCGGAAAATATACTGACGCTGCCCATCCACGGACAGCTTTCCATGGACGACGTGGATTTTATCTGCGCCGTTATAAAAGGCGAAGTGCGATGATGGAAATTCCCTTAAGCCGGGTGCTTATCGTTAAACTCCAAGCTTGCCCGGATAAAAACTATAGCGAAAAACCTTCCCGGTAAGGGATAATTATAAGGAGACTTCTGTTGGATATACAAAAATTTTTAGAAAAAACAAGGAAGCTTGGGATCGGCTTTTATACCGGCGTTCCCGATTCCCAGCTAAGGGTTTTATGCGACCAGCTCATGACGCAATACGGGATCGGCAGCCACCATCTGATTGCGGCGAATGAAGGCGCATGCGTAGGGCTTGCAGCGGGGTACTATATGGCTACCGGCCGCCCGGCGCTTGTGTATATGCAAAACAGCGGCATCGGAAACGCAGTCAATCCTATTTGCTCTTTGGCCCATGAAAAGGTTTATGCCATTCCGCTTTTGCTTGTGATCGGCTGGAGGGGCGAACCGGGTGTAAAAGACGAGCCGCAGCATGTTTTTCAGGGGGAAGCCACGCTGGACATGTTAAAATGCATGGGCATCGAGTATTTTATAATTGGGCGGGAAACCATGGACGAAGAGATCGATGAAGCTTTCGAAGAATTTTCTAAAGTTTTAGAACAAAAGAAACATGCGGCGTTTGTAATAAGGAAAGACGCATTTTCCGGAGGCCATAAGCTAAAATATGAAAACGGAAATTCCATGACCCGCGAGCGGATCGTAAACGTGATTATAGATAATACAAGGCCGTCCGATATCGTGGTATCCACGACAGGCAAGCTTTCCCGGGAGCTGTTTGAGGCGCGGGAAGCGAGAAACGAGGGGCATAAACGCGATTTTTTAACGGTGGGGTCCATGGGGCATTCCTGCATGATAGCGCTTGGCATCGCGATGGAAAAGCAAAGCCGGCGGGTATTTTGCCTGGACGGAGACGGGGCGGTGCTGATGCATATGGGCGGCCTCGCTGTGATAGGCGCCCGCAAGCCTTCCAACCTGATACATATCATGATCAACAATGAAGCCCACGAGACGGTAGGGGGCATGCCGACCGTATCGGGTAATGTGGATTATCCTTCGGTCGCAAGGGCCTGCGGATATTATTTCGCAAGGACGGTCCAAAGCGAGGATGAGCTTATAGATACGCTGCATTTGGTAAACAGCCTGCAAGGGCCTGTATTTATAGAGGTAAAGGCCAATTTAGTTTCCCGGGCGGATCTCGGAAGGCCGACGACGACCCCGCAGCAGAACAAAGAGGACTTTATTGGTTTTTTAAAGGAGGACGAAAATTGAAAGCACTGATATTAAACTCCGGTATTGGAAAGCGCATGGGCCTGTTAACGCAGGACAAGCCCAAGTGCATGGCGGAGCTTCAGCCCAACATGACGCTCATCAAGCTGCAGCTTATGAATCTGGCAGATGCGGGCATTGACGAAGTTGTAATTACAACGGGGCCGTTTGCAAAACTGCTGGAATACTATGTGCGCGAAAACTTTCCGGAAATGAATTTTACGTTTGTGAACAACCCTTTATATGAGAGTACGAACTATATCTATTCCATTGCGCTCGCGCATGATTTTTTGCAGGATGACGATATACTTTTACTGCACGGAGACCTTGTATTTGAGCTCTCTGTTTTACAGGACATTATGAAATGCAAATCCTCCGCAATGGTGGTGGATTCCTCACTGCCGCTGCCCGAAAAGGATTTCAAGGCGGTACTGGACGGGGAAAAAATAAAAGCGGTGGGCATAGAGTTCTTCAATAACGCCTGCGCTGCCCAGCCGCTCTATAAGCTCAACCGGGCCGACTGGCTTATTTGGCTGGAGGCCATTATGGCCTTCTGTGAAAAAGGAAACCGCAAGGTCTATGCGGAAAACGCTTTGAATACCGTATCCGAAAACATGCAGTTATACAAATTCGACGTAAAAGGCCGGATATGCACAGAGGTAGACGATGCGCAGGATCTGGAGAAATGCAGGAAACAGGTGAACAAGCTCATCTGCGAGCCTTCGCCCAAGACGGTCTATATGAGCATGAGCACGGATATCATCCACAACGGACATATCCGCATTATCGCCAACGCTTCGGATCTGGGGGAGCTGACCATAGGCGTCATTTCCGACGAAGCGGTCTCGCAATACAAAAGGTTTCCGCTGGTCCCGTTTGAAGAGCGCGTTCAGATCATCAATAATATCAAAGGCGTTTCGCATGTTGTAAAGCAGGAATCCCTCGACTACACGGAGAACCTGCTGAAGTACAAGCCCGATATCGTCGTGCACGGGGACGACTGGGTCACGGGGTCCCAGCAGGCAATACGGAAAAAAGTGATCGATACGCTAGTCTCGTACGGCGGAAGGCTGGTGGAATTCCCGTATACCCACAGCGATACGGCGGTAGCGCTGGAAGAAAACTCGCGCCGCGTGCTGGCTATGCCCGAGCGCCGCAGACGCAGGCTAAAGCAGCTGCTGAATTTAAAAAAGCCCGTCTCGGTCATGGAAGCGCATAACGGCATCACCGGCCTTATTGTGGAAAACACACGCGTCGAAAAGAACGGTGTCATCAGTCAGTTCGACGCTATGTGGATATCGAGCCTTTGCGACTCCACCGCTAAGGGCAAGCCCGATATAGAGCTTGTGGACTTCACCTCCAGGATGCGAACGATCGATGAGATCATGGACGTGACCACCAAGCCGATCATCATAGACGGCGATACGGGGGGACTTACGGAGCATTTCCGGTTTTTCGTAAAAACACTGGAGCGGGTAGGCGTCTCAGCCGTGATTATCGAAGATAAGACGGGCTTAAAAAAGAACTCCCTTTTCGGCACCGAGGTGGAACAGACGCAAGACAGCATAGAAAACTTCTGTGAGAAGATCCGCGCCGGGAAATCCGAACTCATGACCAGCGAATTCATGATCATCGCACGGGTCGAAAGCCTGATACTGGAAGCCGGCATGGAGGATGCGATACGCCGAGCGCGGGCCTACGTAAATGCCGGAGCCGACGGCATCATGATACACTCCCGTAAAAAATCGCCCGATGAGATATTCGAATTCTGCCGCATTTTCCGGGAAGAGGACGGCAATACGCCGATAGTGGTTGTACCGACAACTTTCAACATGGTAACCGAGGCGGAGTTCGCGGAGCGGGGGGTCAATGTCGTTATATACGCCAATCAGCTCATTCGCAGCGCTTTCCCGGCCATGCAGAGAACGGCCACCATGATACTGGAAAACGCAAGGTGCATGGAAGCGGATAAGGAATGCTGCATACCCATCAAAGAGATCATCACCCTTATTCCGGAATCAAAATAGCAGCTGGGAAGGAACACATATGAAAAACGATCCATTTTGTCCTGTAAATATAGAGTTTCATTCACCGGAGCAGATAGAAGGCTCTTTGCTCTCCTATGCGCAAAAAACCAGGGTGCTTCTGATTGTCACTTCCTTCATGGCGGATATGCTTAAATTAACCGCGACAATTGAGGAGATGAGAAAAAGATACCGACTTTGCTGGTATGATAAAGACTGCCCCAATCCAACGCCCAGGGACATAGCCGACACGGCGGAGGCTCTGGATGGGGAAGCCCCCGGGACGATCATTTGCATAGGGGGCGGCAGCGCGATCGATCTCGGTAAGGCCATGATCGCGCTTTACAGCTTTGTCGCCGCAGGAAATAAGGACCATGATGTCATCGCGGATTATATCCGGTCCAAAAAATATGCGGAGCATCCGCTGACCGCCGAGCTGGTCGCCATACCTACGACGGCCGGAACAGGCTCGGAGGTAACGAAATGGGCTACGATCTGGGATGATGTGAATTTTAACAAGCTTTCGATAGAGATGAATGCGCTTTATCCCGCGAGGGCGCAGCTTTGTGTGGAATATACCATGTCCGCGCCCGAAAGGCTGATTCTTTCGGCGGGCCTCGACGCGCTTTGCCACGCTATGGAGTCCTTTTGGGCAAAGTCAACCGGTCCGCTTGTGCAGGATATTGCGAAAACCGCGGTAGCCAAAATATATAAGGCGCTGCCCCCGGCTTTAAGAGACCCGGATAACTACCTGCTGCGCAGGGAGCTTTGCCGGGCTTCGATACTTTCCGGCATCGCATTCTCCAATACCAAGACGACTGCAAGCCATTCCATTTCCTATCCTTTGACCATGCTCTACGGCGTGCAGCACGGTTTGGCAGCGGCGCTCACCATCGGCAAAATCGCGGAAGTAAACAGCAGCGCCGTACCGGAAATATCCGAGCTGCTTTCTGTTTTCGGCGGCAGCGAAGGCTTCCACGATTGGCTGAATGAAGTCTCATCGGGGCTGCAGGAACTTCGCTTAAGCGCTTTTGGGATCAGGCGGGAGGATATCGGGAAAATTGCCGCTGCGTCTTTTACACTGGGGAGAATGGACAATAATCCCGTCGACCTCCAGGAACAACAGGTTGTGGCTATTTTAACAGAACTGTTTTAATAAAAGAATAAAGATCCCTTGCAAAAGCGCTGGAGCAGGACCGCAGCCCACCGTGGCCGGCGGGCCGTCGGCGGACGGAGTGAAGCACTCCAATGCATTTAAGAATCTTTTTATAAAATCTATATAAGATGCTCGTAAAGCAGATGGCGGAAAACCATGCGCAGTTCGCGTAAGGATTCGCCGCTTGCTTTTTCACATATAGCGGCTGCGTTCATGTCGCCGCTGTTTTAGAAAACCCGAGAGCAGCGCATTTGTTTTGTCCGCATCCATGTCCTTTAATTCTCCCTTCGGCAGCCGCCCGATGCTGGAAAGAGCCGCACCGCGGAGGATCTCAAGGTGACCGGCCACCGCTTGGATGTGTTCATGCGGATATACAGGTCCGTGCTCCGGAAGTATGGATTTTAATGGCAGTTCGTCAAGAGTCTTTAACGAACGGATCCAGTTTTCCACATTGGCACTTTAAATACATCGTTTGGAACTCCGCTGCCGCGTCTCCCGTGCAGATCGCGCCTTCTTCGGGCAGGTGTACGAACATATCCCAGGGGGAATGGGCGGTGTGCGGCAATGTAATAAGCGTCGCTTCCATTCCGATGGGTTCCATTATAAACTCTTTGGCATTTGAAATATCCAAACAGAAAAACACCGACTTATTTCTAAGCCCTGCAGATACTTGTTAAGGCAGCTTGTTGCCGGCAGCGAGGTATATCTCGTACCATTCCTTTCTGGTAAGCGCCACGCCCGAAGCCTTGCAAATATCCTTCAAGCGCTCTTTATTCATCGTGCCGACAATGGCTTGCATTTTTGCCGGATGCCTTAGTATCCAGGCCACGGCGATAGCCGTATTCGGAACACCTTTTAAAGCCGCTATTTCATCTATTTTGCTGTTCAGCTCGGGAAATTTTTTATTTCCCAGAAAGATTCCTTCAAAAAAGCCGTATTGAAAAGGCGACCACGCCTGAATGGTGATATCCTTCAAACGGCAATAATCCAATATGCTGCCGTCTCTGTCCAGTGAAGGGGATATCTGCATATTGACATTCAATCCGGCGTCGATCATTCCCGTATTCGTTATGCTGAGCTGCAGCTGATTGACGATTATTTTCTGGTTCAAATATCTGCTCAGAAGCTCTATCTGCATGGGATTTTGGTTGCTTACGCCGAAGTATTTGACTTTTCCGCTGCTATGGAGCTTTGTAAAAGCCTCGGCTACTTCTTCCGGCTCCACGAGCGCATCCGGGCGGTGGAGAAGCAGTATATCTATATAGCCCGTATCAAGGCGGGTTAAACTCCCATCTACGGCTTCTTGTATATGCTCTTTGGAAAAATCATAATATCCCTGCCTGATCCCGCATTTTGTCTGTATGATGATCTTTTCCCTGATACCTGAGCTCTTGCCCAGCGCTTTTGAAAATATTTCCTCGCACTTTCCGCCGCCGTAGACATCCGCATTGTCGAAGAAATTGATCCCCTCATCCAGGGCGGTGCTGATGAGCTCTTTTGCCTCGTTTTCCAGAAGGCTTGGGAGCCGCATGCATCCGAGCGAGATCTCGGATGCGCTGATTTCACCTTTGCCGATTGATATATTCTTCATTATTAATCCTTCTTTCGCATTTTTGTATTTGCATTGAAACCCGGCCATAGGGCCGTTGGTATGGATTAAACCGTCAGCGCGATGGCTCCGGTGCCTATCAAAACGGCGTCTTCCTCTTTTCGAATATGCACTTGTATTCCGTATTTGCGCTTAAGCCAGACATCCAGTATATCGAGGACTTTTTGCCTGATGGTGGGCATTTTGTAAAACATAGTGCCTTCGACAGTAGCAAAT
>Ga0366775_1086_pt1 | contig 14257 bp, 13 predicted proteins | sample BONcelN113001D10_FD_207075 | JGI IMG/M metagenome (GOLD analysis project Ga0366775, IMG submission 207075) | Enriched cells from coal bed in the Powder River Basin, Montana, United States - BONCAT cells N11 rep2 HSBNCT.N11.300.1.D10 ...
ATTTAACAAGAGTTTTAGCAGGCCCCTACAGTACAATGATGTTGGCAGATATGGGAGCAAAGGTTATCAAAATAGAAGAACCGGTTAAAGGTGATGACACTCGCCGTTTCGGACCGTTTAAAAATGACGAAAGCATTTATTATATCACCAATAACCGCAATAAGAAGGGTGTTACTTTAAATCTAAGAGACCCTGAAGCGAAAAAAATGTTTAAAGAAATGGTCAAAAAAGCAGATATTGTTACGGAAAATTATCGCCCAGGCACGATGGAAAAACTGGGACTCGGTTACGATGTTCTTAAAGAGGTTAACCCGGGAATTATATATGCCTGCATATCCGGCTTCGGACATTATGGGCGGTATAAGGAGCGTCCCGGTTATGATATCATTGCGCAAGCGATGAGCGGATTAATGAGTACTACCGGTTGGCCCGGTGGGCCGCCTACCCGGACCGGTACGGCAACTGGCGATGTGTTAGGCGGTTTATTTATGGCGATTGGAGTTCTGGGTGCCCTGCAATATCGTAATAAAACGGGCGTGGGCCAAAAGGTCGACGTGGCTTTAGTAGACGCCGGGGTATCTGCGATGGGAAACGTCAATATGCTATATTTCGCTGACGGCTACCTACCCAAACGCATTGGCAATCGCTATGAATCAACTTATCCTTACGACTCCTTTGAATGCGCTGACGGCAGCTGTGTTATCGGAGCAGCTAATGATAAATTCTGGCAACTATTGTGCAGTTTGATGGGAAAGCCGGAACTTGCCCAATTACCTGAGTTCCTGCGCATACGGGATCGTTTGGAAAACTATGCCGAGGTTAAACAGGAGATTGAAGGCTGGACAAGAGCTAAGGTAGTCAATGAGATTGTCGACGCTTGCTTGGACGCTGGAATACCGGCGGCACCTGTCTATGATGTTGGCCAGGTAGCCAGTGATCCGCATATTGCGATAGATCGAGAAATGTTCATTGAACAGGAGCATCCTAAGGCCGGTAAGATTAAGGTTACAGGATCTCCGTTCAAATTATCAGTTACTCCGGCTACCGTCAGGACTCCGGCACCGGCACTCGGCCAGGATAATCTGGAGATTTATAAGGAGTTCTTGCATTTGGATGAACAGCAACTGGCTGTATTAAAAACAGATGGTGTGATTTAGTTAAAGAGGTGATAGCAGTGAAGTTTCCGAAAAAAGTGGAAATTATTGAGGTCTGTCCGCGAGACGGATTTCAGAACATAAAAATACCTATTCCTACGGAGAAGAAAATTGAAATTATCGATAAATTAGTTGACTGCGGGTTTAAATGGATTGAAGCGACTTCCTTTGTTCATCCCAAGGCGATTCCGCAATTGGCCGATGCGGCCGAGGTTTTGAAGACTGTCAAGGAAAAGTACGCCGGTAAGGTCTGTTTTATTGCCTTGGCCCCCAATCTATACGGTGCACAGCGGGCGATAGAGGCCGGTGCGGATGCAATTACTTTTGTTATTTCAGCCAGTGAGCGTCATAATCTGGAGAACACCAGACAGACCATAGCGCAATCTCTTACTGCCTTTATAGAAGTTTGCAAAATAAAGAGGAAGTGTAAAGTGCGCCTGGCGGTGGCTACTGCTTTTGATTGCCCTTTTGGCGGGCCTGTGGAACCCGGCCAGGTAATAGAACTGATTGTGGCCGGATTGGCAGCCGGAGCAGATGAAATTCTGCTGGCAGACACCATTGGCACGGCGACTCCTTTGCAAATGGAAGCTTTATTGATCCCATTACTAGATAAATATCCGCAGATTTCATTTATTCTCCATATACATGATACGCAAGGTATGGGGCTGGCCAATATCGTCACAGCGCTTAATCTTGGCGTGACGCGGTTTGAAACGGCGGCCTTTGGCCTGGGAGGTTGCCCCTTTGCGCCGGGAGCGGCCGGTAATATAGCTACTGAGGATTTGGTGAACATGCTGCACAAGATGGATATTGTTACAGGGCTGGATTATGAAAAAATCATGCATGCTGCCCGATATGTGGAAGCTGAATTAGATATTCCGCCGATCGGTCATATGGCCCGAATAGCATCGTGTCAGGCGTAGCAGCTTTAAGTAGCCTGATATATAGCGTTTCATTAAGGAAGGAGATTTGAATATGCCTAGACCTATATTTAATGTTGAGAAATGCAAAGCCTGCGAAATGTGTGTCCAGGCTTGTCCCAAGAAAATTCTAGGGCTTAGCGGTATTTTTAACGGTAAGGGATACAGTGCTGCTCGGTGCAATGACGAAGCTGCTTGTATCGGCTGTATGTTATGTGCCAAGATGTGTCCTGATGCTGTAATTGAAATCTATAAATAAACACATGGGAGAGAGTGCAAAATGAGTGAAAAAATCCTGATGAAGGGTAATGAGGCTATCGGCGAAGCAGCAATTCTCGCTGGCTGCCACTATTATTTCGGATATCCGATAACACCGCAAAGCGAGCTTCCCGAATATATGGCGAAAAAGCTGCCGACAATGGGCGGGGTATTTTTGCAAGCGGAAAGTGAAATTGCCGCTATTAATATGCTTTACGGTGCGGCCTCAGCCGGTGTGCGGGCGATGACCTCCTCCTCCAGTCCGGGCTTTAGTTTGAAACAGGAAGGGATTTCTTACATTGCTGCTGCTGAACTGCCCTGTCTTTTGGTCAATGTTCAGCGAGGCGGGCCTGGACTAGGCACAATCCAGCCGGGCCAAGCCGATTACTTTCAGGCGACTAAAGGCGGGGGACATGGCGATTACCGGCTGCTTGTTTTAGCGCCTAATAGTGTACAGGAAATATTCGATCTTACGGTTGAAGGCTTTGATCTTGCTGATAAATACCGCATTCCGGTGCTTATTCTGGCAGATGGCGCACTGGGCCAGATGATGGAGGCAGTCTCCCTTGAGGTGAAGGTTTCTCTACCGGTAGAAAAACCGTGGGCAATTACCGGCCGCAGAGGAAGAACAGAAACTAATGTTATAAACACGCTATCTTTTGATAAGGATACAGCGGAACAAACGAACCGCGATCTGCAAAAAAAGTATGCTGCTATCACTCAGAATGAGGCTCGCTGTGAAGAATTTTTCACCGATGATGCCGAAGTGGTGCTTGTTGCATACGGTATTACATCCCGGATAGCAAAATCGGCGATGGAAAGAGCTCGTGCTCAGGGCCACAAGGTCGGGCTGTTCCGGCCGGTTACGCTTTGGCCTTTTCCCTCTTCCGACCTGTTAAGAGTTGCCCAAACGGCTAAAGCCTTCCTGGTTTGTGAACTTAGCGCCGGGCAGATGGTTGAAGATGTTGAACTGGCAGTTCGCTGCCGGAAACCGGTGCATTTTTACGGACGAACAGGCGGCAATATGCCATCGACTGAGGAATTATATCAACAGATTGTAAAGATCATGCATGAGGAGGGGAAGTAGGATGCAGGAAAAACTGTTTGCAATAACGGAAGGCCTTAAAGACACCTCGACTCATTACTGCCCTGGCTGTCATCATGGAATCATTCACCGGCTTGTTGCTGAAGTCATTGATGAGCTGGGGGTTCTTGATAGATCTATTCTAATTGAACCGGTCGGCTGTTCCGTGCTTGCCCATAACTATTTTAATGTAGATACTATCCAGGCTGCCCACGGACGGGCGCCGGCCGTCGCTACGGCCGTTAAACGGGTACATACGGATGCGGTAGTGTTTACCTATCAGGGGGACGGCGATCTTGCTGCTATCGGCTGTGCAGAAATCGTGCATGCTGCCATGCGAGGGGAAAAGTTTACCACAATATTTGTCAATAACGTTATTTACGGAATGACAGGGGGGCAGATGGCGCCAACGACGCTGGAGGGGCAAATAACGGCCACTTCGCCTTTTGGCCGGAAAAACGAGGAAGCCGGCAAGCCGATACGGGTATCAGAGCTGCTGGCTACTTTGGACGGACCAAAATATATTGCCCGGGTTGCCGTCAATACACCGGCAAACGTGAACAAAGCTAAAGCGGCTATCAAAGAAGCATTTGCCAGACAAATTCGCGGTGAGGGCTTTACCTTTGTGGAGGTACTGTCTACCTGCCCGACTAACTGGGGTATGAGCCCGGTTAAAGCTAACAAGTTCGTTGAAGACAGTATGCTGCCGTACTTCCCTTTAGGAATTTATAAGGATGGGGAGGGAAAGCAATGACACATGAAGTGCTTTGTGCCGGATTCGGTGGACAGGGAGTATTGTTAATTGGCCGTCTGGTAACATATGCTGGGATGCTGGCCGGTAAAGAGGTATCCTGGATGCCTGCTTATGGTCCGGAAATGCGTGGGGGAACAGCATCGTGTTCCGTGATTATTTCGGATGAAGCGGTTGGATCGCCTGTTGTAACGCGGCCGACTGCCTTAGTTGCAATGAACAAACCTTCACTTCACAAATTCGAATCGTCCGTTCAGCCCGGGGGAGTTATAATCGTAAATAAATCGCTCATTGAAGATGCGGTTATGCGGGACGATGTAAGTGTATATTACGTTCCGCTAAATGAACTTGCCCTGGATGCCGGCAATGTTCGTTATGCCAATATGATTGCCCTGGGGGCATTAATCGGTGCTGCGAACATGGTTCCTCTTAACGCAGTGAGAGAGACACTTGCCAAAAGTTTTGCAAAAAAAACGGAAGTAGTTGAACCCAATATGCAAGCGGTTATGCGCGGCGTACAGTTCGTTCTTGATAATAAGCGATCCTAGAAGTTTACATTTGAATGCAAACCAGGGGAACCGGTTAATAGTTACCCTGGTTTTTCTCTGTCAATCAATAGCCGTTGTTATGTGAATAGTTAAATTAACTTTCCGGTCGGCCTCCTTGATAATCACCTGGACGCTTTTGTGACCTGTTTTAAGGGGCTGATTTGGGGAATTAGTACAATGACGAAGAAGGTATGCGTAACATGAAGGTTCTTGGAGAAAATATGGCCTGGTTTTTAGAACGGATAGCGAAATAAAGAGAAATATTGCAGCCATTTAACAGAACCGGACCTAGGCTACACTAGGTCCAGTTTCCAGGCGGCTTCCTTGACAATGGGGCGGCAGTGAGATAAAATAATATTGTTAATTTGCCGGTATAGCTCAGCTGGTAGAGCACCTCATTCGTAATGAGGGGGTCGTAGGTTCGAATCCTATTATCGGCTCCAGTGAAATCAAGGGTCTGTAGGTCTCCTACAGGCTCTTTTTATTTGTTTCAGGCATAGTTTTCAGGTAACGAATAAAAGCAAAAGCCATTCTAGCGGTTAACGCAGGAAAAAGCTTGACATATAAGGGTTGATTGTATGAATCAATAGTAACAGTAGGAAAGTGTATTCGGCTCTGAAAGGTGCATCTTATGAGTTGTTGACATTATTAGAATGACAGTGCTATATTTGATTCTATAACCAATATTGTTAAGCAATTTTGTTTAAGAAATCGCTTTGGAATTGGTATTTACGATCACGTAAATATATTCCGGGAGGTAAAATGAAGCAGACCGATGTGGCATATCACTATATTAAGGACAGAATATTAGAAGGAACCTTTAAACCTGCGCAAAAACTCGTTGAGATGCAATTGGCAGAGCTAATTGGCGTTAGTAGAAACACAGTAAAACAGGCACTATTGAAACTTGCACAGGAGAACCTGGTGTCAATCGAAGTAAATAAAGGTGCTACTATAAAATCTTTCACGCTGGAGGAAGTAGTAAATTACCTTGAAATACGGGAGGTTCTAGAGGGATTGGTTGCAAGGTCGGTGACCGGTAATGTTGCGGAAAGCGATCTTGAGAGAATGAGAAGCATTTTGGAGCAAATGAAAGTTCATTTGGATAGACAGGAATTTGATAAGTACTCATCTCTCAACACGGAGTTTCATGGCATTATCTATAAATCTACTAAGAATATTCAGGCGGTTGAGCTTATTAATATGATCAAAACGCAATTAATTCGTTATCAATTCCGCACTGTCTTGGTTCCAGGCAGGAGCCAATCATCCTTTAGTGAGCATACTGAAATTTATAAAGCCATTGCTTCGAGAAATGAGCTCGAAGCTGAACTTGCAGTGAGAAGACATGTCTCAGCAGTCAGAGAGACAATAAAAAATAATTATTATTATTTATCCTAGTGCAATATTTTAAAAATCTCCTAGCTCTTGCTGGGGGATTTTATTTTTATGCGGAGCGAGTTAACCTACAGGCTTAAAGCAATGAAAATTATCGTTGACACAAAAATGAAATTATTGTACATTATTATTGTTAGTCAAAATTGTTCAACAATATTGTATAACAAATTTAAAAGGGGGATAAGAAGGTACCAGTATTTCTGACAGCCTGCTGTTTGGGTAAAGCCGAAATTCAGTAAGAGAAATCATTGGTAGAATTCTGCTTCTAGTTGAATGCAATAAAAACAAAGGTCGTGAAATTATGAGTGACAGTAAGGTAAATGTATTAGTAGTGAGTGCCCATGCGGCAGACTTTGTTTGGCGTTCTGGTGGAACGATGGCTAAATACATAAAGAACGGGGCAAACGTATCCCTAGTAATCTTAAGCTATGGAGTGCGCGGGGAGTCAAATGACCTATGGAAAGTAGAGGGCCAAACTGCAGAGAACGTCAAAAAATCCCGTTCTGCCGAGGTTGAAAAAGCGCTGGAATGCCTGGGAGTTACGGATGTTGAGCATTGGGATTTACAAGATTACAACATAGAGTTTAGTGCTGACTGCATGGATCGAATGGTGAAAAAAATTCGTGAGGTAAGGCCCCATCATATCATAACGCATGGACCAAAAGATGCATTTAATCCCGATCATGAACGGGTTTCGAAGTTTGTGTGGGAAGCTAGTGTACTTTCTATCTCGAATGGTGTAAAACTGGAAGGGTATCCAACAGCGAAGCAAGCACGTATTTTTGGATTCGAGCCTCATCAAACAGAGGTTTCAGGTTTCAACCCTGATGTAATTATTGATATAACGGCAACTTATCCACAAAAGGAAGCTGCCATGAAGTGTTTCGCAGCTCAGAAGCATTTAATTGAATATTATATGGATCGCGCAAAGATGCGGGGTAACCATGCCAGACGCTGTTCGGGAAATAACGAGTATAAATACGCTGAAGCTTTTAGCAGAGTGTACCCCTATGTTGGCGAAGAACTGGTGTGAACCCAATTATCTCTAGGAATAAAGCGAAGATATAGAATAGCAGGAGGGATAAAGATGATGACTAGCGTAAGTCCAAGCTCGGTGCCTAAAAAGAGTTTTTTTGCCGAAAACAAAAAGACAATAGGCGGGATTCTCGGTATAATTATCGCAGTTGCCATAGCAACACAGCCGCTGCCTTCAGGTCTATCGGCTGCGGGACTAAAGGCTGTAGCAATTTTATGTTGGGCAGTAATTTACTGGGTGTTTGACGTTTTTCCCGATTACGTAGTAGGTCTTGCAATGAGTGCTTTATTTGTAATTACGAAAACAGCGCCAATGAACGTAGCATTTGCAGCTTATTCAAGTGATGCCTGGTGGTTGCTGGTTGCGGCTATAGGTCTTGGTGCAGCAGCAACAAAAACGGGTCTTTTGACAAGAATATCCTTAGTAGTGCTAAAAATATTTCCAGCTACCTACAAGGGACAAGTTATGGCACTTATTGGTTGTGGTACATTTTTAGGAACACTAATTCCAAGTACTACAGCTAAGATGGCTATTATGTCGCCGGTGGCTCTCTCTATCAGTAATGCTTTGGGCTTTGAAAAGAAAAGCCCGGGAGCAACAGGTATTTTTGCAGCGTGCGGAACTGGTTTTAATTTAAGCTCTCCCTTTTTGATGAGTTCATCGTTTTTGGCTTACGTTGCAGTTTCTCTGCTTCCCAAGGCTGAACAGGCGCAATTTACATGGTCTTTTTGGTTCTTATGTGCCGCTACATGGGGAGTTGTGTTATTAATAGGATGCACTTTATCTATATTTTATCTGTACAGGCCTAAAGGAAATGTAAAACTTGCCTCAGGATTCATTGATGAGAAACTTAATGAGCTTGGGCCATTTACGAAAGAACAGAAATTGACTCTCGGAGTGGCATTAGCCTGCTTAGCTTTCTGGATGACACAGTCCCTTCATGGCATTCCGGCATCAATAGTTGGCGTAGCTGGTCTGTGCATTTTACTGGCACTTAATGTATGCAGCAGAGAAGATTTTAGAAAGCTTATTGTCTGGGATGCAATAATTTTCCTCGGGTCTGTTACTAGCCTAGGCTCTGTATTCGGGACATTAAAAATAGATGCATGGCTTGGATCACTCTTTGGCCCAATCTTAGCACCTTTTGCATCAAATATTTTCTTATACCTTGCAACTTTGTCTATTATTGTTTATGTTCTTCGGTTCTTTGTTATTTCAGTAGGCTCGGCAGTAGCGGTCCTGACTCTTGTATTTGCACCTGTAAGCGCAGCACAAGGCATTGATCCGTTTATAGCCGCTTTCACTGTTTATTGTGCGGGCAATGTATGGAACGTTTTTTATAATTCGATTGTTTGGGTAGTGGCTTATTACGCTACTGGCGGTGATATGGTAGAATTCAAAGAAATGAGGAAGTTTTCCATCGCCTATATGATTATATCTATTATAGGATTGATGGCAAGTGTTCCTGCATGGCGTATGCTGGGATTATTGAAGTAAAAAAGTAGAGGAGGGTATATATGTCAAACGTCGGGTTTCGTATATTTGCTGTAGTAAACCGTCCGAGTAAGGAGCTGGTAGAAGGATTTAAAGGCCTGCCGGTAGCAAACATCGCAGATGAGATGAATCGCCTCTACTGCGTGAACGCCCGAATAAAATCATTAAATAGTGTGCCCCTTTTAGGTACGGCTTTTACGGTTAAGGCCAGAGTCGGAGATAATCTGATGCTTCACAAGGCAATTGATATGGCACAACCGGGAGAAGTAATCGTCGTAGATGTGCAAGGCGACTTAACGAACTCTGTTACTGGCGAAATAATGATGCGACAGGCTGTTAAAAGAGGGATCTCCGGGGTAGTTGTCGACGGGGCTGTTCGTGATGCTGATGCATTAAGAAACTTAAATATGCCTATTTACGCTGCAGGTATTCAGCCTAACGGTCCTTATAAAGATGGTCCTGGGGAAATTAATGTTCCCGTGTGTTGCGGAGGCATTGTAGTAAAACCTGGTGATATACTAGTTGGTGATGCTGATGGAATTGTTGTAATCGATCCGCAAGATGCACCGAACATTTTAGAGAAGGCTAGGGAAAAATATAAACAGGAACAAATCAAGTTTAAGTCAATAGAAGAGGGTACTATGGACAGAAGCTGGGTTGACAAGACTTTAGTAAAACTCGGGTGTGATTTTGTATAAATGAGCGGCAGCCGGTTACTATAGGCGAGGGGGGAGCTATGTGTACAAAAGCTTAATTTTAGTCTCCATAGTTATGGTCTTGTTGCTAATGATGTCTTTTACGGCTTATGCGGAAACGCCGACGGAAAGCAACGGAGGAACGATTGAAATAAAAGTAATGAGTTCAGGCGGCTTCTACTCGGCATTACAGGAACTTGCACCTATGTATGAGCAAAAAACCGGAAAAAAAGTTGTTTTAATACCAGGTGCATCGATGGGTTCTTCGCCGACGGCTATTCCGGCTAGACTGAAGCGAGGGGAAGATGCCGATTTAATTGTAATGGCAGGACCGGAGCTTGATAGAATGATTAACGATGGTCTTGCCGTTCCCGGCAGCCGGGTTGATCTTGTTTTATCCAAAATAGGAATGGTTGTTCGTGCCGGTACACCTAAATCCGATATTAGTACTACAGATGCTTTTAAATGTACATTACTTGAAGCAAAATCGATAGGATATTCTGCGAGTGCGAGCGGAACCTACCTCGCCCAAGAGCTCTTCCCCAGGCTCGGTGTATGGGATCAGATTAAAGACAAGTCTGAAATGGTCGTAAAAGGCCGTGTTGCTGAGTGGGTTGCAAGAGGTGATTTGGAGATTGGCTTTCAACAGGTAAGTGAGCTGTTGCCGATTCCGGGGGTCGACTTTGTCGGAGCTTTGCCAGAGGAGATCCAAAAGGTTACCGTGTTCTCAGCAGGCATTGCTGTAGCATCGAAACAAGCAGATGAAGGCGAGAAATTTGTTCAGTTTCTCACTTCAGCTGAAGCACGTCCCCTTATTATTAAGCAGGGGTTAGAACCTGCCAGTGAAATAAAGTAAAAGCCAATAAAGGGAAGGGCAAGCATTATGCTTGCTCTTTCCTTTTATCTATTCTGCTTTAGAACTGGGTGCCAAAACTGAAGTGGCATCTGCCGCCTTCGTTGCCATAACCGTAGTCGAGGCGTATCGGACCAAGGGGTGTGTCCAGTCGCAATCCTGTTCCCACACTATACTTTAGACTATTCAGGGTATAACTGCCATCCCAGGCGTTGCCTGCATCGGTGAACAGAACACCTTGCACCTTTTTGGCAATGGGATAGCGATATTCGGCAGTGGCGGTAAACATTTTCTGTCCTTTAAATTCACCGTCTTCATAACCGCGCAGCGTGTCAATGCCACCGACACTAAATTTGCTGGCGTCGGGAACTACTCCTGCCGCAGAGCCTGCTGTTACACGAAGGGCAAGAGTTTGTTTACTGCCAACTTTAAAATATTGGCGCCCGTCAAAAATGTATTTATTGAAATCAAATTCACCGCCAAGCGCTCTTCCGGCGAATTCAGTTGTTAGCGAAACTCGCTTGCCTTCGGTCGGATCAAAAACATTGTCACGAGTGTCGTAAACTTTCGCCAGAGTGACACTATGCACTTCACCAAAGTTATTGTTAAGATAGTCTGTATTATAGTCAGCATTGTAGGTATCAGCAGTATTGTCAGTTTCTAAATAGTTGACGGGCCCTGAAACATATTCTAGATAACTGTCCTTCCTCTTGGTGAAGGTAATATAGTTCTTTATATATTCACCTTGCGGCCGCCCTAAGGTAAGATTAAAGCCACGGGATCTCCTGTAATAAGTTGAACGGAGTGTTGTATTGTCGCCATTGAGTCCGTAATCGCTATACTCGCCAACTGTATTAAACAGGCTAGCGCTAAAGGATGTCTTTTTATCGTCTATATAGGGATTGGTAAAGCTTAAGTTCCAGCTTGTACCGGTAATACCGGAAAGACTGTGCGAAAAGGATATATTCACATTATTGCCGGAGCCTCTAAAGTTGCTATCACCAAGCCCGATATCGGCGACTAAACCATCACTTGCGCTATAGCCTCCCCCAATGGAAAATGTACCTGTCTTTTTTTCTGCCACGTCAATTTCAACTTCAACAGCATTGGGCTCCTTGCCAGGATTAAGCTTGATATTTACATCCTCAAAGAAGCCCAGATTATATATTTTCTGCATGCTTCGCTTAGCATCTTTCGCATTAAACGGTTCTTTTGTTCTGAAATTCAGTTCTCTGGTAATGACAGTTGTTTTTGTTTTGTCATTGCCTTTAACAATAATAGCTTCGACTAACCCTTCATTGATGGAAATGGTAATGATACCTGACTCATTCATTGCGATGTTGCTGACTTTGGCTCGAATATAGCCTTGATCATGATAATATTGCTCAATAGCCTGTGATTTATCGCCCAGGTTTTTATTATCTACAAGATTTCCCTTTAGGTCTGCAACTAAACTTTGCAAATGATCAGTGGAAACTTTCGTGTTGCCTGTAAAAATAATAGTGCTCACTGGCTTTTTCTCGGTAACAGAATAAACCACCTTGATGCCTTCCGGTACTTCTATGAAATTGGCCTGAACATCATAAAAGGTATTAAGAGCATAGATTGCTTGCATATCCTGTTTGATCGCTTCGGCGCTAAAAGTGTCGCCTGCCTTTAGTTTGAGTACTGACACAATGCTGTCTGCCTGTACAGTTTCATTGCCGGTAATGCTAACACCGACGATTGTTTTGTCCGTGAAGTCTGCAGCATAGGCCAGAGGGCCGGCGGCAAACAGGCTTGTGACCATAAAACTAGCTGCGATTAGTAAAGACCGAACCGGTTTTCTTGTGTTCATTCTTAAGCTCCTATTTGGTTATTTCTGATTCCGTTACTCCCTTATCAAGGCCGGTCATGTCTTGGACCATCCGGCTCCCGTCCAGGGCCTGGATGCCGATGTATATGAGGGGAATTCCATCCCCACCAGAAGCCTTCGTCAACAATAACGATAGTACGGTCATCATTATCTCTTTCCTGATCGTCATCATGGCGGAGTGTGAACTTATAATCCCCCGGGTGCCATCCGTCGCGGCCGATAAATATAGTGGCAGGATCGGCATTGTCTCCATCCATAGATAAGTCAAATTTAACATATGTCCCGCCATTGATGGCTAAATCAATCCCTGCTTCTCCTCCTACGGTAGTAAAGGTAAAGGTTATCTCATCGCGGCCCCGATTAACCCGGGAATAATCATCTTTTCCTGTCATTTTTCCAAAAACGTCTTCAAAGCGGCCATTGGTCCGAATTACGCCACTAAAAACATGCTCTGTCCCTGATGTGGTAGTTCTGAGGTGCAAGCCGTCTTTATCTTGCCACATAAAATAGCCAAGGCTTTTACCTGGTTTAAATTCATCTGGCCGTCCATCAAGCTTTAATGAGTAAGCAGCAAAGGCATAACCGGAAAAACAAACTAAAGCCAACAGTACAAGCATAAATCTAACCGTTCTTTTCATTAGCAAACACTCCTTTTCGCTGTTATAGATTGCTTACCGTTATTTTCCATTCCCATTATGAAGTACAATTGTTACCGTTTTGTTACAACTTTAGTACTGTTTTGTGACAGCTTTATTAATAAAAGATTTATATAATAGATGCCTCTGGCCGCTTTTTTAAAAATGCTAGGAACGGCATATTTTGCACCGTCTCCGCATAAGTATGGTATATACAAAATAGTGGGAACGAGACGGGAGATGTCCGACATTACCGGTGTTGTGGCTGGTAATGTGGGATGTCTTTTGCTTTTCCGGCGAGAGGAGGATTTTACTGGTGGTTACTGATGCTGATACTTTTATGCGCTTGTCAGTAGCATTTGTATTGGGAGGACTTATTGGTTATGAGCGACAGTCGCAAAGCAAAGCGGCAGGTTTGCGCACTCACGTTTTGGTTTGCCTGGGGTCATGCTTAGTTATGATACTATCACTTGATATTTATCAGTCTGTCCAAGGCCTTACCAATGCAGATCCGGCCCGGCTTGCGGCACAGGTAGTAAGTGGTGTTGGCTTCTTAGGCGCCGGTACTATTATGAAAGAAGGTGCGACGGTTACCGGTCTTACTACTGCCGCCAGTCTATGGGTCGTATCCGGCGTAGGGCTGGCCGTTGGCTGCGGCTATTATAGCGGCGCACTTTACACGACTTTTCTTATCTTACTTACACTGGCACTGTTATTGCGCATTGATAAGCTGCACTATACCGGGCAAATAACAACTCTACTTATTACCATGGGAAATAAGCCGGGCCAAATTGGGAAGATTGGCGATTGCATAGGTTCTATCGGAGTTAAAATCTGCGATATAAAAATAGACACGCAGGATGAAGAAATGATGACCCTCGTATTGTCGATAGGTTGTTCCGATCAAGGCAGTGTGAATAAGATAGCGGGAAATCTTATTGGGATAGATGGGGTACTTTCGGTAAAGGGGAAATGAATTGAGACGCTGTAATAGTACAGCGTCTTTTATTTTTTATAGCAACAGGAATTCTATCGCATATTTCGAATTGTTGAATAAAGCAGTTTGCTCATTGGCAAAGTGATAATTGGTTGTAGGCGAGAGTGAAGGTGAGGAACCAGTATGGATACGAAAATTGCCATTATTACCCCTTTTCTGGCTATGCAGCATATTGCACAGGAAGTGGTAAATGAGCGAAGTGATGAGTGGCCCCAGGGAATTCAGGTGGTAGTGGGTGATCTAGGCGTTGGACTGGAACAGGCCAATAAGGCGATAGCCCAAGGGGCGGAAGTCATTATCAGCCGTGGGGGGACAGCATCTTTAATCAGCAGCCAGATTGAATTACCGGTGGTGGAGATACAAGTCACCGCCTTTGATATTTTACGTGCTTTAAAACAGGTAAGCGGACAAACAAAAAAAGTCGGTGTTGTCGGGTTTCGCAATGTAATTTATGGGTGTGAGGATTTCGGCGAAATATGGGGGGTTTCTTTACAAGAAATCACATTGACTAATGAACAGGAAGCCTTGGAAAAAATAATTGCTGCCAAACAGCAAGGGATTAATGTAATTATTGGTGAT
>Ga0366775_1088_pt1 | contig 13971 bp, 13 predicted proteins | sample BONcelN113001D10_FD_207075 | JGI IMG/M metagenome (GOLD analysis project Ga0366775, IMG submission 207075) | Enriched cells from coal bed in the Powder River Basin, Montana, United States - BONCAT cells N11 rep2 HSBNCT.N11.300.1.D10 ...
AATTTCCCAATAAATTCTGCTATCCTTTGGCAGTAAAACACGGACACGGGGAGCTGTTTAGCTTTGAAGCCTCGCCAGTTCGCACCGGATAAATTAATGCAATCCTGTAAGAGGTTTTCTTTGTAGGAATAATCATTGAATAATTCAGCCTTGTTAGTGTACCAGAACTTAATAAGCAGTGGATTCCCAAACCGCTTGTTGATTTTTGGATTATTGTATTGTAATCCTTCAAACCAAACTAAAAACTCATCTTTAGCTAATTTGATATAGGTGCTTTCATAGGGAACCAAAGCATTATTTCCGTAGTCGAAACCAAAATATGGATTCTTGCTATTGATGACAAGAACACTCAATTCTACATCTGCATTTATCCGGCTTACTACTTTATTTAAGATTTTATCCTTGCTCATCCGAAAGGGCACATGAATTGAAACCTTTTTGTATCCACCAGTTTTAATAATGTTTGTAATATTTGTGATAAGCTGCTCGTAGTAGCTCTCATCGGATTCAACACCTTCACCAATAACTTTTAAGTCCTTAAATAATCCGCTAGAATCGGTAAGAACAGAGTAGGTTAGGTTTTTTTCTATTACATTCCCATTTTCAGTCTTTTCGACATGATATGACTGTCCAATGCCGATGATTAAATACTCATTAGTAGCTGGTTTCATCTTCCAAGGCTTACCACCAGACTTGGCAAATATTTGTAGCCCTATATTACTCAATGAATACTTTATAGTGAATTCGTTTTTGACTAACTCTTTTGTAACTACCTGACAGGCTATACCCGCATTTGTAAATTTATGTTTGAGTAAGTAATACAGTTTGTCATCTTCTTCGTCATTCTTTGAGTTGGTTATAATGACAGGAGTAACATTTTTTCCAATAGCCTTTATCTTTTGAATTTCTTCATCAATAGCTTGCGTGGAAAATGAATCAATTGCCGTACCCTTAATTATATCATTTGAAAAGGATACCCTAAAGAGCTTTTGCATTCCGCTGAACGTCGTCGGGTATGTATCTCCTCTCAATCCTTTTAAGAGAGACACAGCTATATCCCTATCTTCTTTTTTGTAGATAAAATAATAAATCAAATCGCCTTTAATACCTTCTAAAGGTGGGTTTCGGGAAAGGCCCAAAAATGGCGAGTTGCTTGTCATTTTGTTTCCAAAAACATATGTTTTTGTATTCAGTTGTTTGGCATCCATTTCAAACAACTCTGGAAATACCGCATAACCTAAAGCTGTATTTATTATCGGTAAGAAATCACGTATAAAAAGCTGGAAATAATTATGCTTAAACAGATAGAAGTCGAGATTACTAAAGCCCTTGTTATTCAAAGTACCTGTGGCGATTAATATATCTTTATCGAGCTTAAACTTGGTTTTACTTTCCTCATTTGTATTAACAACGAATGTGTAGTTTATTAATAGCCCCCACATTTGTTTGCTTTTCAAGAAATGGGGTTCAATCCATATACATTTCAATCCCTTTGGGTGCTTTCCAATAATTATATGAATTGTGCAGTTGTGTATATTGTCCTTTCTTTTTATAAAGTAAATAGCAGGGTCTAATTTATGGACGATATCAATGTATATCTTTTTGGCTATTAAGTGAACATCATGGAATGTGTGCAGTTCATGTTCTTCAAATCCCTCCTCCGGCTCAAACTTAATTTCATACTTGGTACGTTCTTCACCATTTCCAAGATCATAATAGAATGATTCATCCTTAAACTCTTGGCCTATTTGCTTTCTTTTATAGACTAAAAGTTTTAAGTCTTGGTTTTCAAATGGAATAAAATTTATCCGTATTTTATTCATGACTAATTTTTTTGTTTCTTTTCTCCTTTACAAATAAACCTGCCGTGTATTTATCATACAATTCAAATAAGTATTCTATTCGCTTAGTTTCATTCACGAAAGGCGAGGAACGATAACACAAATCCACAGCCTTATCCAAAGCTTGATGCGCCTTTACCAATGCTGGGGGCATAGTATTCGGGTCGTACAGGTCTGCCAAGCTGCTGTCAGGAAATTGTTTTCTTACATCCAAAACGTTTTGTGCGGCCACTTCTACAGCTTTGGTTTGTTTCTCAGATGGGTTTTCAGGCCAAGGAAAATTATTGTACACTATACTGCCAGAATAAGAGTAGTCACTCTTCATTCTACCTGCTACCACTCTAAGCCAAGCCATGTGCATAATACTTGACAATCCCCCGAACAAATAGAGATTGTCTGATTCAATAAGAAAGATTTTGTTACTAGAAACAACATCTGGCGTCATTATCCCGATCGGGACATATTGCCTTCGTTCAGAACTCACTTCTGGTATTACAATGTAATTTGTTTCAGGTTGGGACAAATAAAAGAATTGGTAAGGGGTCGCTGCTGCCTTTCTTGTGGGTTCAGCAGTGCTTCTTAACCTAAATTCTTTGACTGCATTTACTCTTGAAAGCAAATGAGGCATGGACTTCAATTCATTAGGTTTTATATCTTTCAACCACAAGCACCAGCGCTCTTTGTTGTTTATAAATTCTTCTGAGCCGATAAACTTTTTTACATACGAAGCTGCCCCTGGTTCCACTGCTATCAATTCGTCCTTCTCTGTCTTTGAAAGAATCAAAAAACCTCCATCCGACGGTTTATTGCCGCAACGCATTTCGGGTAGATTGCTAATGGGCTTCTGTTTTTTGGTAATGAAAACATCTTTAGTAGGAATGAGGTACGGATTAATATGCGCACATCTAATTACCGTCGGATCTGATTGTACATGATTGTATCGATATAGCAACTTCTCAGGTGTAATTTCTTTAGAAAACCCAATGATAACTACATGGACATTAGCGTTTCCCTTTGCTTCATTGTTCCATTTAAATGTCGTATGGGCGAAGCTGATCTCTATTTTATAGGTATTTATTAGATAAGACCAAAGTATCAATACTTGTTCACCCTGGGTGATTGAATTAGTGGAGACAAACGCAATGTGTGTTTGAGGAGATGTTGTCAGATAATCACAGCCTATCTTATACCAAGCGCTTACATAGTCTAAATCAGAAGCATTTTTAAGGCCAGCAAATGTTTTCAATTGATCCTCTCGTTGTTCTGCACTCTGCCAAGTTTTCCCAATAAAAGGCGGATTGCCTAAAATAAAGTCATACTTCTCATTCTCTTGTAAAAGGCATTGCCATTCTATCCGTAGCGCATTCCCGTGTATGATGGTTGCGCTTTTTCGTAAGGGCAATCTTACATAATACTGCCCGAAAGTTTGCGTTACTAACTGGTTCATCTGATGGTCAGCTAACCACATTGCCACTTGCGCTATCTGTGCCGGAAATTCTTCGTACTCTATTCCGTAGAATTTGTCAACATCACATTTAATCAGCAAGCCAACATTATATCCGGCTTCGGCGGCTACTTCGGGCCGCAGCTTCTCGTACTTGAAAAGTAAAACCTTGATGATCTCTATTTCAAGCAGGCGCAGTTCACGATAAGCAATGATTAAGAAGTTGCCACATCCACAAGCTGGGTCTAAAAAGCGCAGCTTGCTAATCTTTTCATGAAATTGTAGGAGCTTGGCTTTGCTTTCGTTCTTTGCCTTTTCAAACTCTTTCCAAAGGTCATCCAGAAAGAGCGGCTTAATAAGCTTTAAGATGTTCTTCTCACTGGTATAGTGAGCACCAAGGTTTCGTCTTGCCTTTTCGTCCATCACACTTTGAAACAGTGATCCGAAAATAGCCGGTGAAATCTTGCCCCAATCCAGGATGCAGCAATCCATTAAGATCTTGCGCATCTCGCTGTCAAAGGAGGCTACCGGCAAATTTTCTTCAAACAATTTTCCATTCACATACGGAAAGGCGTTCAAAGTTTCATCAATATTCCTGTACCGTTTTTCTTTTGGTGTGTTTAGTACCTGGAATAATTCGGCAAGCCGCGGCGCAAGGTCGTTGCCATCTTCACTTGTTTTAAACTCTAAGTATTCATTGAATATTCCTTTCTCATCAAAGATGCCCGTATCATCAGCAAAAAGACAGAAAAGCAATCTGACTAAGTATAGTTCCAAAGGATGCCCGTCATACCCAATCGCTTTAAGCTTGTCGTGCAGTTTCCCCATCAATTCAGCCGCCTTAATGTTTACCGGGTCTTGCTCCCTGTAAGTCCGTTTCTGATAACCAGCGATAAAGCCAAAGAGGTGAACATAGTCTACTAAATCTGTGAGCGGAAAATCTACTTTTGTTCCATTGTCCAAGTCGTAAAGGCGGAAATTGGCAAAGTCGGAAACCAAAATGTATTTCGGTAACTCTTTATCCGGAATGCCGTGAAAGTAGTCCAATACCTGCCCATGTGCTTTATCAAGGCTTTTGCCTTTACTCTTGTGTTCAACAATCAATGTTCCCGGCCAGAACAAATCAACAAAGCCGTCTTTGTTATTCAGCTTCTTAACGTGATACTCAAAGGAAGCAAGGCGTCTTCGTTGAACACCGAACACACGAAAGAAGTCGTCCCAAAAGGACTTAGCTTCGGCGTCCTCGCTTTCTTCGTTTTCCCATTCTTTTACAAAAGTCAGGGCTTTGGATTTTATCTCATTCCAGCTTAAAGGCATAGGCAGTAGTCAAAGATTTTTTTCAATTTAGACAGAATTGATTTTTTGCCGGTTCAAATCAAAGGATTAAACGACAATAGGCAAATTTGCTAAAAATTTTGTCAACCAACTAATTGATTTTTAAAGCTGTCCTAAACAGCATAAACTTCTGTGGAAACTTTTTTTTTGGATTTACAAAACTTAGTTTTTAGTTTTGTTTTGCTAAAATAATTAGCAAACACTATGGAACACTTTAATCCGACAATGGTGACGTTGGCAAGAGAGGCAAGAGGATTTACCCAACAAGACTTGGCCGAACGAATCAATGCACAAAAGGCGTTTGTATCAAAAATTGAACACGGCGAATTAGGCGTTACGGAAATACTCTTAGGCTTAATTTCCAAAGCCACGTCGTACCCTGTCAACTTTTTCTTTCAGCCTGGAAGCATTTTGCCCATGAACCTTTCTTACCGCAGGCGGAAGAAAGTTCCGGCAAAAGTCATAACGCCTATAGAAGCCAAATTCAACATTGTTCGCAATAATATTCAGTTCTTAACCCGTTCGTTGAACAAGCAAGCGCCGCTGATACCAACCTTTAAAGTCACCGAAGAGAACACACCTAACCAGATTGCCAAACAGTTTCGTCAGTGCCTGAACTTAGGAAAGCCGGTAATTGATAACCTAACCAAAGTGTTGGAACAGCAAGGCATCATCATTAGCTGTTTTGAATTCGGCTCGGAGCGGGTGGATAGCCGTAGCATCTTAACCGATGACCAGTTTCCCATCATCTTTTTAAACAAAAGCCATTTGGGTGACAGGCTTCGCTTTTCACTGGCCTTTCAGTTAGGCCATTTGGTGATGCACACCTATTCGCCTGTGCCAGCAGACAGAGAAATCAGCCATGAGGCCAATCTGTTTGCCGCAGAACTTTTGATGCCCGAAGAAGCCATCAGAGAAGATTTCAAAGATGGCGTGACGCTTCCGCTATTGGCGCAATTAAAACGCAAGTGGAAAGTTTCCATGATTTCGCTTCTGTATCGGGCCGACGATTTAGGCTTTCTTACCCCCAACCAAAAACGTTACCTCGTTCAACAATTCAACCAGGCCAAAATACGAAGGCGTGAACCGGTGGAACTGGACGTTGAAAAGGAACAACCCAAGCTCATTCACCAAATGGTGGTGGAGTACTGCAACCAGGAAGGCCTCAGCCTGCCGCAGTTCACACAAGTCCTGGCCTTGGAGCTTGAAGATTATTTGGAACTATACTGCTAACAAACGAAAAACAAAACCAAAGTGATTTTTGAGATGAGTACGGCGAAAAGAATAGTGGAGATACGGAGTTACAGCATTGGGGAACTTTCCAAGCTGTACGATCAAAGCGTAAAGACCATGAACCGCTGGTTAAAGCCGCATGGTCATGTTATTGGGCAAAGGCATGGGCGATACTATACAGTTAAGCAGGTTGAAAAAATTTTTGAGGCGTTGGGATTGCCGAAGGATTATGATGAAGCGGCATAGATTGCGCTGGCTGGAATTCACTTTTTCGTCATAACCTTTTGTAGGCTCTCAATTTTTGTTTGTAGTTCATCAAATGTGAGAATTTCAACATCCCGGCTATTGCTACGAAATAGTTCGAATGAGAACTTTTGATTTTCGTCTAAGTCTTTAGTAGAACCAATTAAAACAACGCATCTTGAATTCAGGGTTTCAAAATTCCCTTTGTCCTTGCTTTTCCCTTTTGTTGCATAAAACTCCTTTTGAAAATTATCCCGTTGGTTTAATACTTGAACGATGCATCCAGTCAAGTCTTTTGTTGCACTATAAACATCCTCACCTCTGTAAGCAGAGTTTTCAAGTAGCTTGGTTTTATGGGTCTTTATTTCCAAAAATGACACATTATCACTCAGGCTATTTTTAATTAGGAAATCATTAAACTTCCCATTCTTATTATCAATTGTTTTACCTCCAACATACGCCTCCCTTTTATAAAGAATAACGGGTTGGGCAAAAATCGATGAAAATATCCAGCTATTATTTTTCAGAAATTCCTGCCATTGCTTTTCCAAACTCTCCCCATCCGTTTTTAGCCTCATTAATTCTTTGAATATTTTTAATGTTTCTTGTATGTATTTTACATCTACAATCTCTTTTGTTTTAGCTAAAGCATCTTTTGTTAGAAAATCTGTTGTCAAAGAAAGCTTGTCAAACAAATCTTTAATTGAGTTTTTGTCAGCATCTGAGAACTCTTCAATTTTATTTCCCCACGACGCTAGTGATGTGGCTAAAGCATTTTCAATATAAGTTTTGCTAGGCTTGCCAATCTGCAAAGGGAACAGAGAGTGTAGATTTGTTTTCAACACAAAATCAACTTCATCTTTATTCTTTTTAAAGATGGCGCTAAAGGCATTTTGTAATGTTTCTAATGCGACTTCATTCAAGTACAATTTTTTATTCGTGGTATCTATGTCGATCCTACCGCCTTTTTCGATAATAACTTCTGCTATATCATAATTTTCGTTTAAAAAATAGCCAAATGGATTTAATGTTTTTGTAAACCCATACCCGAAATTGACAGATTTTATTACTCCAACTGGAAGTTTACCTTTAAATCCTTTATAAATGAATTTCTTAATTGTTTTATACTTTTCTCCGCCTTCAAATCCACGAGGATAATGGATGATTTGATCAGTCTTTTTGTAAATTTCTGAAGAGAGTTGCTTAATGCCATTTGCAGTGTCATGATAGTACATAACCTGTTTGGTAGCGCTATCTCTTTCAACTTTTTCGCCTTTAAAGTCTGCCATAATACTTTATGCTTGTTTAGGAAGTAATGATGCGACTGCAAAACCGCCGCATCGTTCCACAAGTAACAAAAAAATCCCTTTCTGACCCTTTTCGTCCCAAACCTTCCGATTTCTGCATTTTTCTTCCGATTTCTTCCCAAACCTTCCCATATCGGACAATGACGTTTTTAGGTGATAGTATGTTTGTGTTGTCAAGAGAAAATAACCAATAAAAAGCACGAAAATGACACAGAGCACTACGAGCCTACAAAATTCCAATACGCCTGAATTGAAAGCCATCAAAGGAAGCTTATTTCAAACCGCACCTTCTGAAAATTTAATCAACGCCGCCTGGAATTTTGCTTACAGCTCACTATGGAACAGCACACAGTTTTCCGCAAGAGAAATCAGAACTTCTAAAGAAAAAATTGAAGAGTATTTCACTCTCGCTAAAAATCCTCGCAACGCATTTTTATCCTTCTGCCAGCGGGTACTGTTAGCAAGGCAGTACGTTAACCAGGCAAAAGGAAGATATATGCCGCTGCCTTCCGTATGGTTCGACAAGAACAACGAATACGGTTTTGCCGGTACAAAAGACTGGTATGCAGAAATCAGATTAGTACGTTCATCACTACCAAACTACAAAGAAGAAATCAAGGCGCTTGCTGAAGCTGTACTCGAATACAGCGAAGAACCAACGCTTCAAAACTTCACGTACTGGAGAAGCTACTTTATTGAAAAAGGCACACCGGGATTACTCAATCTCTTTCAGGTAGCCGCCATTAATCAACAATACATAAGGGCATAAGTCATGGCAACGACTTACGAAAAGAAACAGTATTACGATACTGACGGGAACCTTATTGTCAAACCATACCGTTTATCCGACCTCGCCGAAATTTTTGATGTAAACAGAAAGACAATGCGCCGGTGGATAGATGAATACCCGGAAGAATTAGGCAAACGGGGAGGCAAATATTACTTCTCCGTCCGCCAGGTTGAGTTCTGCTTGGAAAAGTTTGGCTTGCCCGGAAAAATTATCGTACTCAATCAACGCACCAAAAAAGCTGCATAACCTATGGACAACAAACATTCAGACAATAGCAGTAGCAATTTTTTGCTCACCGGCTGCATCTTCCTCGCCAACCTCGATGTGACAGGTTTTGTTGACTACGCCATCAAAGCAGTGATTGGCGGTGGCATCTGGCTGGGATTTAAAATGACGGCCGATTATATAGAACGCAAAAAGAGCAATGTTAAATGAGCCTCGCAACAAAAATATTAGCCACTACTGTCATTGGCGCTGGAGCCATAGCAGGGTGGTCCTATTTGAAAAACCTGAAAACTGCCGGAGCTGAATTGGAGATCGTGCCCAAAGCCACCATCCATTCGCTAAGCTGGAATGGACTTACCATTCGCCTTGATGTCCTACTGAAAAACCCAAGCAACGGGAGCTTTTCTTTAATCGCTCCCTTTATTAAACTTCTTTACAAGGACACAACGATTGGCAGCTCAACGCCAGTGAATAAAGAGTTTAAGTTACCTGCTCATGGCGAATTGATGATTGACAACATTATGGTGCAGATACCAATGAGCAATGTGTTCTCAGTAGTGTTTACACTCATCAAAGCACTGACCGCAGGAGAAGCAACAACGCTAACTGTACGAACGATAACAACCATAAACCTGGGCATCATCAAATTGCCCTACGAAAACAAACAAGACATCACGATAAAGAAATAATCCGTACCCAATGGAAGCAAACCGTAAACGTAACATCCGCAGTGGTGAACAGTACAACCATCTTTTTCCGAAAGCAGAAAACGCTGTTTCCACAATCCGTAAGAATGCGAACGTTACGCATACCGTTGAATTTATTCCAAAGGTTGTACACGAAACTTTACATCACACAAAGGCATTATCAAACCAGCTAAAAGGAACAACGGCGCATGAGACTTGTAAAAACATCTGGCACTTCGTCTATCAGCACATTGCTTATAAGAAAGACCAGGAGGGCTATGAACAAATAAGAAGTCCGGCAAGAGCCTGGCACGACAGAAAACAAGGGGTGGATTGTGATTGTTACTCGGTGTTTATATCCAGTATCCTCACTAACCTAAGCATTCCACATATCCTACGGATCACCAAATACCACCGGGACTATTTTCAACACATCTACCCCGTTGTCGTGCTAAATGGAAAAGAGATACCAATAGACTGTGTAACCGACCAATTCAATTACGAAGTACCCTATTCAGAAAAGAAAGACTATCCTATGGACTTACAATACTTAAACGGCTTTGATGATTATTCAATGGGCCAGCTTGGAAAAGTAAAGAAAGGCGCCGCCAAGAAAAGCCTTCCCATTGCCAAAAAGAAAAGCTCGCTACTGACAAAAGTAAAAGCAAAGAAAGCAGCTAAACCAGCCGCGCCTAATGGAGCAAAGCCTAAGAAAAAAGGCTTCTTTAAAAAGGTACTGAACACCGTAAACCGTGTCAACCCCGCAACCGTTCTTCTTCGCAACGGCGTATTGGCTGCCATGAAACTAAATGTGAAGAATGTTGCAGGACGACTGCGCTGGAGTTACTTAACGCCTGAACAAGCAGCGAGTAAAGGTATTGACCCGCAGAAGTTTCAACGACTTGTTGCAACCCGTGAGAAACTGGAAAAGATTTTCTATGGTGCAGGAGGCAATCCGAAGAATTTAAAGAAAGCGATGCTTGGCGGCAAGGGCAATAAAGACAAAGCTGTTGCCGGATTGGATGGCTTTTCTCTCGCAGGAATAGAATACATGAGCACTTACACACCACTGCCACAACTGCTAGGGCCAGAGATCTACCGCTCAGAAAATGTAGAGGGCTTTGACGGTCTTGGACAATTAGGCGAACCTGTTACGCTTGCGTCAGTCGGTGCGGCAATGGGAGTTCTCGCGGGAATAGTTGCTGCACTAAAACAGATTGGTGAAATCTTTCCAAAAGGTTCAAAGGAAGCAAAAGACTTTGATGAGGCGACAAACGAAGCGGCTGAAAACAATTTGCCTGTTCCTGGAACTACACCTGTACCACTTCCCGAAGCTGGCGGTGCTTCCTCGCCCTTGCAAATTGATAAACCTTCTATTGAAGAATCATTTAAAAAAGATGCCATCGAAACTGGAAGTAGCGGAAGTAACAACGCTTTAGTAAGAAATTCCGGAAGCGATGACTATTCAACAGCAACGAATACTATAGTTGCTACTAATGAAAACGATAATGTAGTCGCACTAGAAAAGGATGACAGCCTGTTGCCTGCTACAACGACAACAGCATCTAACACTGTTGCTAATACGACTACCAATGATACGCCACCGAAAGAAACGTTTTGGGAGAAAAACAAATCCTGGCTCAAGCCGGTGGCAATCGGAGTAGGTGGGGTAAGCTTAATAGCCATTGGCTTTGCTGTAATGAAGCCAAAGCACACTGCTAACAAATCGCCTTCCCGTTCATCTTCTTTATCGGGATTACCAAAGTACAAAAAACGAAAAGGACATCATCACCGCAAAACCAAATCAGCCAAATCTAAACCACGTAAAAAAACAGCAGTCGCCCTGCTTTAATCCTCACTCTATAAAAAATCAAACATGGCTAAAACAGCTAGAAAACGAAATTCCCGAAAGGCCAAAAAAACGGCCCGGAAAAACTTCATGCAGGGCTTTGGCTCTGAACTTCAAACAAAGGGAAACCTTAAAAACACAGCTCTTGAAACCGGCAAAGGCATCCTGGTCGGTGTATTGGGTGGTGGTTTGATCGGTGCTGCCATTGGACGGCCTTCGCTACTTGTCGGCATTCTTACAACAGGTGTCGGCCACTATTCTGGTAACAAGCTCACGCAACTTCTTGGCGTCGGTTTAATGGCCTCCAGCGGCTTTCAGAAAGCTACAGGTGTAAGTGGTATAGAAGGTCTGGAAGGATTGGACGGCGTGAAAGAGAGAATACAAGCCTTCAAGGAAAGCTTCTCTGAAAAGCTTTACCTCGATAAGCTTAAAAAGAAAGGCATTACCGCAGGGACTACAAGCGGCTTTGGCGAACTGCAATACTTCTCTTACCCAAATCAGGACTTGGCCGCCCTTGACGCCATTGAAAGCCAGTTAACAGACAGCGCCATGCAGTTTCAAGGTAGTCTCCCCGAAGCTGAATTCAGTGGTGCAGAAGATGAATTCAGCGGCGTAGATGACATGAATTTCTAAAATCCACACTCACAAAAACAAATCAATAACCGCTCTTGGAGAGCACAAAATTTAAACTCTATGTTAGGCTTACTTGAAGGAATTGAAGAATACAACAACCAGGGCGCACTACTCGGCATTGACGGAGTAGATGACGCAGAACTCTTAGGTGCGCTGCGCCGTATGAATCCCATTCAACGGGCAAAGACCATGACCAAAATGACCAATGCACCGGCAAGCAAAGGTTCCCGTGCAGAAATGGAAAAATTCTTTGGCGAACTGCCTGCTTCTATTAAAGAAGGACTGGTACGTGGCGAGTTACGCCTTGCCGATTCCACCATTTACTCTATCAAACCGGTTACGTCGAAAACAATTAAGATGTTTGAAACGCAGGATGATAAAGAGATTGGTCTTCGCAACGTTTCCAATGCAAAGCTACCAAAGAACCAGGCATTCTTGGTGAGTGGCATCTTCCTTCTTGCCGGAACTTCTGCTGATAATTCCAAAGACAAAATCATTGCAACAGAGTTCAAGGGCTTGGAGAATTTCAACACCATCGCTAACGGTGAGTTCTCCCTCAAGAGCAACAAAAAACAAATTGTTCCTGATACCAGCAATGTGGTTTTCAAAACTTCTGGAAATAAGAATGTTCCGGTTGGATATTACAAACTTGCTAATCCCCGCCTCATTCAAGACGACATCCTGATTGAAATGACAATCGAACTCGGTTCAATGGATAGCATTCCGCAGAACACCTACATCTATGTGGGACTGCACGGAACGATCACAACGCCGTAAAAATATTAAGTGCAATCCTCAACCCTTAAAACAGGAATGGTAGTCGCTGGCCTCGCAACACCGGCACTACTATTCCTTCTCAAAATGAAAATGGACAAAAATACCGTAGCCTATAAAAACCTGAGAGCTTTTCTCATTGCCATCCAATACGCCGAAGGAACGTTTGGTAAGGATGGATATAATAAACTCTATGGCGGCAATCTGTTTCAGGACTTATCAAAGCACCCGAACACTCCAACTACCAAATGGGGGATTACCAGTACCGCCGCCGGAGCGTACCAAATCCTTTCAAAGACGTGGAATGAAATTCAGCCCAAACTCGGTCTTCCTGATTTCAGTGCTGCAAGCCAGGACAAAGCAGCCGTAGAATTGATTCGCAGGCGAAAAGCATTGGAAGATGTTTATGCCGGACGGTTTGCGCAAGCTCTCGCCAAGTGCCGGAAAGAATGGGCTTCACTGCCTGGCGCTGGATACGGCCAGAATGAAAAGGACCCTAAAAACTTATTAGCCGTTTACAAAGTCGCCGGTGGCATCACTGCTTAAAACTTTACTATGCCTAAACGAATTAAAAAGAGATACGACATAGATGTGAACGCGGCCAATGCAATTCATTCTAAAACCTTTGAGTTGGATAAAACCGTAACAGCTATTCATGGGATGTTGTTTGCTTCGGACAGAGATGACCTAATGTATTACCGTGGTTCGGCAAAGTTTGAAATCAACTCGGATGAAATTTTTCCGGAAGGCTATGAAGTAAAGCTCTTGATGAGTGGACTAAACGTTTCACCAAATGATCGCTACTACAACTTAGGGGGGGTGCTTCCCGGCAACTTCAAAATAAAAATTGAATACAAAGACACACCCGATACAAGGCTTCAGTTTGCCAGCTACCGTGTGAGTATTTACCTGGACGTAGAAATCAAATCCTAATGCAGCAAAAAGTTTTCATACAAACAGAGCAAATTAGCCGCAAGGGAGAGATTAAGTATTTCCAAATCCCCTTACTCGGCACACCGATAAAGATTATTGGCGTAGAAGCAAGTGCTTTTCTGTTTACGCAGGCAGCTCAACCGGCACCGCCAACAAATAATGGCGGGAACACAACGCCTACCGCACCAACAACGCCAACTACACCAACGGTATCAGCAGCCAATAATTGTCCTAATCCGGGCACAGCTTCTATTGATTCGGTAAGTTCCACCACAGCTAATGGTATCACTACCCAGGTATTTAGAATCGGAGCTGCTGTCAATCCAACGTTCATTTACAGTTGCGGTGTTTATTCAGTGGTTATTTCAGTAACTGCGGTTGACGGAGATACACCAGCATCTATTGCAACAAAGTTGGCGGCAGATGTTAACGCTACATCTCTTGCTACCTGGAACCAGTATGGTAGTAATAACCGGAACTATAAACCGACGGCCAATGCCAACGGAGATTTATTAACCCTGACTACTGATTCACAACACTCCTTCTTTGCATCAGGTACAGGTTCCTGTACCGGAGCGCCACCGCCTCCTCCGCCACCCCCACCGGTTATGCTATTGCAGTATGACCCGCTGTTTACCATTGTGCAGAACGAAAAAGCAGGAACGGTGTCGCTGCAAA
>Ga0366775_1089_pt1 | contig 13897 bp, 10 predicted proteins | sample BONcelN113001D10_FD_207075 | JGI IMG/M metagenome (GOLD analysis project Ga0366775, IMG submission 207075) | Enriched cells from coal bed in the Powder River Basin, Montana, United States - BONCAT cells N11 rep2 HSBNCT.N11.300.1.D10 ...
AGCCAGCATAAAAAACATCAATGGTCCGTCGGGCAATATCCAACTACCGGTACTTAAGCCAAATACCGCGGAGATGTTCATCGCCAGCGCTGCATACACACCGGCCCATTCTCCAAAAAGCTTGCTGCCCAGGCGATACATCATCCAGGTTGTACCGGCAAACAAAAGGATAAAGGGCATCCGCAGAATCAGTCCATTCTCACTATGAGTGAGGTGAGTGGTAAGCCAGACAATCCAAAAATGCAGCGGCGGATGATCAAAATAGCTGAGACTAAATGTGCGGGCGATGGCAACAACATAGGACTCATCGACACCTAGCCCAATCTTACCGCCGAGTATCATACGAAAAATGATACCTACCCCCATTAGAGCGATCATGCTTTGCCTTGGTGATATTTTGTACATAACAAGCTCCATTCCGCAAATAATGCCTAAATAACAAAGGGTAGCGTTGACGAACAACCTTTTCCGGCACTTTGGGCTTGAAGCCTTGCTTTGGCGGCCCGCAATTTCCAAACCATAACAATGGCTTCCATAAATATGGCGCGGGACATCTTAGACTTACCTGCGGCACGCTCTTCAAAAATAATCGGACTTTCTTTTATCCGGAAGTTCATAAGAAAAGCGCGGTATGTCATTTCAATTTGAAAGGAGTAGCCGTTAGATTTCACATCTTCTAAATCCAACTGCTCCAAGACCTCTCTGCGGAAGCATTTAAAGCCCCCTGTTACGTCATGGAAGGGAAGTCCTAAAATAATCCGGGAATATAAACTACCGCAACGGCTGATGATACGGCGCAGCAGTTCCCAATTTTCTACCCCGCCTCCGGCAACATACCGGCTGCCAAGCACAAGATCACAGTCTTCAATCTTTTCCAAAAAAACAGTTAAGTACTTGGGATTATGAGAGAAATCAGCATCCATTTCAAAAATATATTGATATTCTCTTGCCAGCGCCCACTTAAATCCTGTTATGTAGGCTGTTCCCAGTCCCATTTTGCCTGCTCTTTGGAGGAGAAATAATCTGCCATCATACTGTGTTTCCATAAGTTCCCGGACAAACTCTCCGGTCCCGTCCGGTGAATGATCATCAACAATCAGCACATGCATATCGTCGACGGCCTGATATATTGCAGCTAAAAGAGCTTTCAGATTTTCACGTTCGTTATAGGTGGGTAGGATAACCAGTCTCATAATTAGCTAGAGCCTCCTTTTTCTGCGGTTTGCTCACTTCCCCAAAAGGGATCAGATAGCTTAACACAAAATTACACACACTTACCAGCGCAATTGCACATAACTGAGCAAGAGTTTCGCTTACTGCAAAATATTCTACTAACAGCCGCAAAATGGCAAGGTTGAGGCCTAGATTAATCACACTTATCATAAAAAAGGATAAGTATTTCTGTCGTATGCTTTTTCCTCTAGCCCGCCCCTTAAAGGTCCACAGCAAATTACCAATAAAATTCGAGGTTACAGCAACCGAAAAAGAGCATATAGCAGCAAGCAGATAATTACCAAACAAAGCTGCTGCCGGTATATATACACTCATATTGACTACAACACCCGTCAGGCCGACAATTGCAAATTTAAGCAGCATTTTAAACAAGGGTTTCTCCTTCTCACTACCATTCGTAAGCTATATCTGGCACTAAGCATATATCTTACATTCATTCTAGTAACCTTTTGACTGCCAAACAAGACAAGTCATGTTAACGTTAGGTTAAACTTTTATTTGTAAAGCTTTTGTAAATTTTCAATTTTAACAAAAGCTTTACATCCTGTTAAAACTTCTTGCACTGTCCTATGCTACACTTGGATTATATTCTTCCATGAAAGTGAGGATGAGTTATGCTTGCTAAGGTTAGCGCTGGACTGATGATGTACCGCTGGAATAAGAACAGCTTAGAAGTGCTGCTCGGTCATCCCGGTGGCCCGCTTTACAGCTACAAAGACTGTGGATACTGGAGTATTCCTAAAGGCCATGTTGAGCCTAACGAAACTATCCCTGCTGCCGCCTTGCGAGAATTCAGTGAAGAAACCGGCCTGGTTTTCAGTGGGAAAAAGCTACTCCCGCTGGGAAAAACAATGGAACGAAATGGCAAAAGAATATACGCCTGGGCTTTTTGCGGTAATTGTGATACCACACTTCCCGTTAATAGCAATCTATTTGAGATGGAATGGCCGGCAGGATCAGGTAATTTATGCTTATTCCCTGAATTTGACCGATTGGAATTCTTTACTGCTGCTGCCGCCAGAAAAAAGATAGAAAATGCCCAGCTGCCATTCATCGACCGGTTGGAAAAAGAACTATACATTAGCCATAGCCACTCCAAAGCCTTATAGTATTAGGTATGCTCCAAAATGCATATCTTTTTTCTTTTTAACCTGCCCTGCCACTCCATTTGATCAGAATTAGAAGACATCTTGCTCTCTCGCAGCTTACTATCGCAAATTGATATGAGAAAGGGTGATGTTAGAATGAAGTATTATGTTCTTGATACTAACGTGTTACTGCACAGTCCAAATGCCCTATTCGCCTTCGATGAACATTTTGTTATCCTGCCGGAAGTTGTCTTAGAAGAGCTGGATCGCTTTAAAAGTGAATCTACCGATCGCGGAGCCAACAGCCGGCAAGTCAGCCGCATCATCGATTCTTTATTAGGTACCGGTAACTTGCTTGAAGGAGTACCAATCAATGATTACGGCGGGGTTTTGAAAATAGAGACGAATCACCTAAACACGCGTATGCCTGAGCATTGGGATCACGCCAAAGCCGATAATCGTATACTGCAGGTATGCAAAGGCCTCAGCGAAAGCGAGCTTAATGTTATTCTGGTTAGCCGCGACACAAATCTAAGAGTAAAAGCAACAATTTTAAACATCCAGGCTGAAGACTTTCGCAATGACAAAGTACCAACTGTTGATGAACAATATTCCGGACGGGCAATCGTCTATGCACCTTCTCATACAATAGACTACTTCCACCTTGATGTTTCCCACTGTATCAGTCCCAGTTCCTTATATTCCTTTGATCCATGTACGAGTGCGCTAAGACCTGCAGAATTAAGCACAAACCAATTCTTATTAATCCGCTCTACAGATAACGATAAGCATACTGCCTTAGGCCGGTTTGACGGACGTAATATCGTGCATTTGCGGTATCACAAACATAGTCCCTTCGGTATCGCACCTCGTAATATAGGACAAATCTTTATGCAAGAGTGCCTGATGATGAGCGCTACCGAAGCGCCGCTAGTCATTATCAAAGGTCCGGCAGGTACGGCCAAAACCTTCTATTCCTTGGCCATCGGCTTACATAAGTCTATGGAATGCCGGCCAAGCGACTACCATCATATTCTTATTTGCCGGCCCAACGTCCCGATGGATGAGGATATTGGCTTTCTTCCCGGCTCGGAGGTTGAGAAAGTCAGCCCCTTTATGCGCGGTATTCGCGATAATTTATTTACGCTTATGAACAGTAATACTATTGAAAGTTCCAAGGAACTGGCCCAAGCAGAAGATACTGTGCAGATGTTATTTGATAAACGCATTATTCAAACAGAAGCATTAGCTTTTCAGCGAGGTCGTTCCCTTCAAAACTACTGGATGATTCTCGATGAAATGCAAAACTCCACTCCCCGCCAGGCCAAAGGAGTGATAACAAGACCCGGATTAGGAACGAAGATTATCTTAATCGGCGATCCTGCCCAAATTGATCACCCCTACCTCGATAGCCGGTCAAACGGCTTAGTCTACGCCAGTGAAAAAATGCGCGGCTCCAAACTTTGCTTTCAGATAACCCTCCAGCATGATGAATGTGAACGTTCTCCCTTGGCGGCAGAAGCTGCAGTAAGGCTGTAAGCTTCAGTTAGCTATAATAAAAAAACAGGCGTAGTTCGCCTGTTTTTTTGTTATATCCCTGTTACGCTCCAGCTACAACTAAATTGATTCTGCCAAAGCTGGTATCTATCGCTACTGCGTATTGCGGCCTTGCTCCAAAATCATCATCTCTTGCAAACATTTGCGGATGTAAATCAAGATCCAAACCCAAATTAGAAAGATTAATGCAAAAGAGGCCATTAGTAACATTCAAGAATTCTCCAGCACTGTCAAGGGCAAGTTCATTCATTTCATTGAATTCTTCTCCACTATAACGGCGAGCCAATTCCAGCAAAACGCCATCATCGGCACAAAAACTGCTATGCAGTGTGATATCTCCAGTCATGCTTTGCGAAACAGACCATTTATTCTGCTGCTGCTCATCAGCGGCAGTTGCCACAAGCAAAGGACTGGTGTCCAAAAAGCGGACAATAGACCGAAGGAAAAGTGCTATATAGTCACAATACAATTCTATATTTTTATCTGTTTTTAAAAAGTTTAATTGAGTGTGTATACTTTCTTTAACAAGCGCCAAATCAGGCTGCTTCTCTACACTATTATCTCGTTTGTACTCTGCCAGAGTTTGTTCAAGCTGTTCTAAAGTCATGAAGCCTTTATCAACTAAGGTCTGTCCGAAATTGAGATACCCATTTCCTTGTGTGTCTAAGAGAATAATAAGTTGCTCTTCCGATAAATAACCTCCATCTAAAGCTATCTCGCCAAATCGTTTATCAATTGTATGCTGTAATTTATGAATTTCCTCTACTTGTACAGCAGTCAAAAACCCCTGATTAATGGCTAATATACCTAGTTTCACCTGAGCCGCACGTCTACTTTCAAGAGCCTCCTGCACTTGCCCCGGAGTAAGCAGACCTTGATTTAATATATACTGGGCAAAAAATTGACTTACCATTTAGTTCTCCTTCCGACCAATGTCATTTACCGCTTTTGCTATTTGGCTGCTATTGTAGGGTTTTTGTATAAAGTCAATGGCACCCAGTTTAAGAGCCTCCAGTAATTTAGCAGCTGTGCCTGTTGATGAGAGCATGACCACTCTGGCCTGCTTATCTATTTCCTTAATCTCCTTCAATGCAGCCAAGCCGCCTACTTTTGGCATAACGATATCCATAAATACTCCGTCAGGGCGAAATTTTGCGTACGCTTCAACTACCTCCTGCCCATCCTTAGCCTCAACTACCTGGCACCCTAGCATTTCTAATTCTTCTCTTAATTTTTTCCTCAACAGCATTGAATCATCGCTAATTAAAATTTTCAGTGGCTTACACAAAAAGATCCTCTCCCTGCAAGTAAATTCAAAGCATATTTTATATTGCCAGATTATGTAATGCCGGAATATTTTCCTTATCCAGATTCCGGATGTTCTCTATAAGACAAGCCAAAACATGATTATCCAGCTGACCCGCCATTTGGAAGATCATTATTTCTATGGCTTCCTGTGGGGAAACGCCTTTCCGGTAGTAACGGTTACTAATAAGCGCATCATATACATCAGCTACGGCAACAATCCTGGCCAGCATTGTAATGTCTTCCCCCTTGCAGCCATAAGGATAGCCTGAGCCATCCATTCTTTCATGATGCTGAAGCACTGCATTCAAAACGATAGTAGATACACTACCTGTTTGCGCTAATAGCTGATGACTATGATTTGCATGAATTTTAGCAATCTTGAACTCTTCCACATTCAGCTTGCCAGGCTTACTTAACATTTCAAAATTAATCCGGGTTTTACCAATATCGTGAACTAAGCCGGCCAGCGTTAGATTCAAGATATCACTGTCGCCATAACCAAGCCAGCGTCCAAGATAACCGGAAATAAGAGCCACATCTAAAGCGTGCCTGTACAAATAATCTCCTGCAGACGCACAGGTATGTAATTGTTCAAAGGATTCCCGCTTAGACAGTCTTGGGTAAATTCTCATATTAACCAGGTTAATAATGGTATCTAAAGGTACAGTGCCATGATACCGGGTAAGCAAAAAGATTCGTTTCAATTCTATTTCTATTTCTGAATGTACTTTGGCAGCATTTTGCACTTGTTTTTCCATCGGTCGGTTATCAGCCAGTGCTATCGTAACGTCAGCAATCAATTCTTCAATATCGGCAAGGTTAAATTCAAGCGCTGCTTCAGTTACATCAGCCCCTTCCACTTTCCAGCCTTTTAAACAAGACAGCAAGTACTCATTAACTACTGTTCCCTGACCAAAAACCATCTTTCCATCGGGGCTTACCAATACTTGATTAATCGTCATCCCAAGCTTGATTTCTGAAAGATGTAAATAACTCAAAAGCTCGCCCCCTTTCTAATAAAACATACCAATCTTTAGGTAACTGACAGTATCAATCTTCTACAAGTCTCCAACTGGAACAAAATGTTTATATGTAACCTTAAGATACCACAAAAAATGAAGTTAACTATTATTTCCATGTTAACATTTTGTTAATTATTTCTATTAACCAGAAACGCTATGACTTAGCCCAATATATAAAAATAAGAAAAACAGCAAAAAAGCCACGAAATTCGTGGCTTCTTAAGTATTCAAATTTAATTTGTTATAAGCTAAACTTTCCTACAGCATTTTGCAATTCTTCTGCCATTTTTGAAAGAGCCTGGCTAGATGCTGCAATCTCTTCCATTGAGGCAGACTGCTCCTCAGTTGCTGCTGAAACGGTTTGTGTTTGTTCGGCAGTATCTTTCGATATCTTATCGAGCTGTCGAATAGCAGTAGAAATTTGGTTGCTGCCGGTGGTCATATCACTCATGGCCACCGTTATCTCTTGCACCTGCTTCGATACTTGGCTAACTAAGCTTGCTATCTCACGTAAAGCCTGATCTGCATTATTAACAACATCAGTGCCAATTTTCGCTTCTACAGTGCCTTCAGCCATGGCCGCCACCGCTTGCTCCGTGTCGATTTGGATTTCTCCGATTAATTCTGCAATTTGTTTTGCTGCTTGCTGGGACTGTTCAGCCAACTTGCGCACTTCATCGGCAACAACAGCAAACCCCCGTCCTTGTTCACCTGCACGAGCGGCTTCGATTGCGGCATTTAGTGCTAGCAGATTGGTCTGTCCGGCGATTCCAGAAATAGTATCAACGATTTGTCCTATTTCTTTAGACCGTTCTCCCAGTTTGGCCACTACCTGAGTAGACTTTGTCACTGTTTTTTCAATATTACCCATCTGAGTAATAGAGAGCTCAAGGGCTTTTGTACCAGCCTTCGCTGAGGTAGCGGCCTGATTTGCAGTAACTGCAACATTATCGGTATTTCGGGCTACCTGCTGAATATTGGCTACTATTCGTTCAATCACTGCGGAAGTATCATTGACAACACTAAATTGCCGATCTGCGCCTCCAGCTACATCGCTAATGACTGTAGCCACTTGGCTAGCGGCATATGCTGACTGTTCTGCACTTGCTGTAAGCTCCTCACTGGCCGCTGCAACCTGGTGAGACTGACCTTGGACCTGCTTGACCAGATTGCGCAGATTATCAATCATGACATTAAAGCTTTTTGCCAATTCCGCGATCTCGTCATCATTGCGAAGCTCCAATCGCTCTACCCTTAAGTTCCCTTTGGCAACCTGCACTACCTGATTCCGCATGGTAATAATCGGCTTGGCAAATTTTCCGCTTAAAAATAATACCACAAACAAAGCCAGCATAATACAAATAGCAGCAATAGAAATCATCATCCACTTTAGTGTTCTAATCTCCTGTGTGGCTTCCGCCTCAGGAGCAGTAACCACTAATGTCCAATTTTTCCCTCCTGGCAACCCAATTGGCATAAGTGTCCCAATATGAGTTACACCATCAATGAATGTATAGCTTCCCCTCACTTTCTGGCCAGCTTCGATACTTGCTTTACTCAAAGAGATCAGTCGGTCATCTATTTCAATATTGCCTAATTTTAATTCAGGGTTAATCGCTTTTGTAGTGATATTTAATTTACCAATCAGCTCTGGCCTCATACCATGGGCAATAATAGTACCTTTTTCATCCAACAAATAACCATAACCAGTATCCTTAAACTTAACGTCCTTCACCAATTCACTCATTTTTTGCAGTGAATAAGTTCCGGTCACTACGCCTTTTAACTCACCATTGTCAATAACCGGAACACATAAGATTGCCGATGCCTTGCCGGTAGTTACCGAAACCAGGATTTCCGATACGTAGCTTTGCCGGGTAGCCACAACTTTCTTAAAATACTCACGCTCACTAAGCTGAGCTGTTTCTCCATTCGGACGAATAGAAAATCCATTAGGATAAATGAATGTTATCTGATCTAGTTTGCCAATACGGTTTAGTGCCTCTGCCATTGCCGTCTTCACACCGCTTTGATCATTACTATTTTTAAGGCCCGGTGTGCTGGCTAAATCAGCCATTTGAATCATGATTTCTCCAATTTGCATCTGAACACGAACGGAATAATCAGAAGCGATTGACTGCGCTGTTTCATCAACACTTTTAGTTAGATAGTGACTAGCATAATAGTAACTTGCACCAGCCAGTGTACCTAACGATAGAAGTAACAATATTCCTCCTGCCAACACTAGACGCATTCGAATGCTATTTAGTCTAATAGACATTTATATCCTCCTTAGAGAAGCGCCCCATTTGAGACCTATTGGCCTTCCGGGCGGCTTCTAATAGTTTAAAAGCTCGTTGTCTGACTTTTAACCTATCCTGCTTCTAAGGGCCAGCAATCCAAATACTCCTGAAACTCGCACCATCCATGCCACTTTCCCCTCCCATTTGTCAAACAGTTGGTTAAATTGCGAAAATTATATTCAAATCTACTGTAAAAAATAGATGACTTTTCATCAGCATGGTAATTCTCTTAAGATGAATGCTATGTTCTGCGAAAACCGACAAATTCCTTTGTTTTATAACAAAAATTTACATTTACTATGAAATAAAGAAAAGGCCGCGAAATTCGTGGCCTTTTCTTTATTTCCCGATTTTCAGTTAGAAGCAATTAGTATGTTAATCTATATTTTACACTTTAAAATTCCTTACTGTATTATGTAATTCTTGAGCCCGACGAGCCAAGTTTTCACTGGACTGCGCTATTTCTTCCATTGCCGCGGCCTGTTCCTCAGTTACTGCAGAAACGCTTTCTGCCTGACCGGAGTTGTTCTTACTAATAGCATTAATTTCATAGACTTGGGTAACAACAGCCTGGCTATTTTTTGCCATCTGCTGCGATGCACCGGAGATATCTTTTATTTGTTCCGCAACCTGGTTAATTAGCACTAGAATATCACTAAACATATCTTCTGTCTCATGTACCACCTGGGTACCGACCTTCACCTCTTCTGTTCCTTTCTCCATTGCAAGTACTGCTCTTGCCGTTTCTTCCTGTATCTCCTGAATCAATGTGGCAATTTTTTTGGCCGCCCCCTGCGACTGTTCGGCAAGTTTGCGTACCTCATCAGCCACAACAGCAAATCCACGCCCTTGTTCACCAGCCCGGGCTGCTTCTATTGCAGCATTTAACGCAAGGAGGTTTGTCTGGCTTGCAATTCCGGAAATCGTGTCCAGTATTTGTCCAATTTCTGTTGACCGCTCACCTAATTTTGACACTACTGCTGCTGAATTGGTGATTGTCTCCCGGACACTATTAATTTGTAAGATTGCTTTCCTAACAGCCTCGCCTCCTGCCAGTGCCATTTTAGAAGTCTGTTCTGATGTTGTTGTTGCAATATTAGCATTAGCCGCTATCTGCTGTACGCCTGCAGATGTCTGCTCCACTAAGAGAACGGTATTACCCAGGGTATGTACTTGCTTATCTGTTCCCTGTGATACGTCGCTTATTGATGTGGCAACCTCATTCGTTGCTTGAGCAGATTGCTCAGCATGGGCCGTCAGTTGTTGTGCTGAGGACGCAACTTGCTCTGCCAGTTGCAGCACCTGAATAATTATGTTGCGCAAGCTCTCTGTCATCGTATTTAAATTTCGCGCCAATCTGCCAATCTCATCATCGGAAACTACATTTATTTTTATCGACAAGTTGCCCTTAGCAATTTGCTCTGCACCAGCCACTAGCTGATCAAGCGGACGGCCAATTTTCATATTGAACGCAATTATAATACTAAATACCAGTAATACCAATGCTACCAGAAATACCAACCCGTTCATAAGCAGCACTCGATTAACTTCCTGATATGCTTCGCTTGTTGGGTAAACAAGAATTAAGCGCATTCCTGTATCCCCGATCGGAGCAGCAACAATAAAATTCTCAGCTCCATAAACTGCTGCTTTAAAGATAGACACACTGTTCGTTTTGAGAATCTTCGCTCCGAGATTTTTTACTTGATCGTCCTTATCATCAATTATTTTCTCTTTTAGATTCTTATTGCTATCTTTGTGTCCGAGATAAAAGCCCTCGGCACTAACGATAAAGGCATACCCGGTGTTACCTATCTTAATACCACGTATGTACTCTTCAAATTCCTTTAAACCAATGTCAACAGTAGTTACCCCTACGATCTTGCCGTCTTTTCGTATAGAACTGGTTGAAGTAATCATCCCCACTTTTGTAACGGCGTCCTCATAGGGCTCACTCCAAACCACTTTTTTATTTGCTGTTATTCCATTCTTGTACCAATCATATTTAAAATAGTCATATTCAGCATTGCTATACTCCCATGTTAAAACCATTTTACCGGCGTCGTCCTTGTATTTATATGGGCCATAATACTTAACACCAGGCTCATAGGCGTTAGGCTCAAACCAAAAACCTCCACCTACAATCAAAGAATCGGAGTTTATATATTTCTCCACAATACCAAGAAGTAATTCAGTATCATATTTTTGCATTGCTTCAATATTATAGGCTAGAGTTTCTGTATATTTACCGATTTGCGAAAAGCGCGAATCCAGCTTATTTACGCTCTCACCTGCCTGGTATGTTAAGCTTTCCTGTACTTTCGCCTCCATACTATTTTTAAATTGACTGATGCTTAATGCAGCTTGAACAGCAATAATCAGGCTAACGATGCAAATAATCCCAGCAATAAAAAATGTTTTTATACTCTTGGCAGCTGTCTTTTTTCGTAACATATTTTCATCTGCTCCCCCTTATTATCGCTCTATGCGTCTATGATAACATGAACAATAAATGGGGATTATTAACATAATGTTACGTTGTATTAAATTAAAATAATCTTTCTTAATATTTGTACATCTATTCATATTTAAACTTCCACATAATAAAGAAAACCAGACAAAAACCCGCGAATTCGCGGGTTTCAAGGTTAACTCATTTCTCACACTCAAAAGGCCAGGAGAAAATCCCGCCTTCTAAAACTTTCACATTTTTGAACTCTTGACCTTCTAATATTCCTTCCGCTTCGTATCCGCGCAGACTGATTTTACAGAAGGTTACTATCTCATCATTGGGATTCAGTTCCTTATAGCGGCTGCGCAGCTCTCCGAGGGGAATATGTTTTATATTTTGACAGTCAGCCAGCCGTTCCTGTTTATATTCAGCAGTAGTGCGTACATCAAGAAATACGACCTTATTATCCTGAAGCAACTCTTTAGCCTGTAATGGCGACAAGCCTTTCAGTCTGCCTTCAAGCTTGTTCATTAACGAATTAGCCGCCACCGCTAGATTATCAATCGGCGAATTGTAAGGGGGTGCATAAGACAAATCAATGTCGGTTACATCATCGATTGTTCCACCAACTGTTAAGAGAGCAGCCACAACATCAATACGCTTAGCAATTTCGCCCTGCCCGCAGGCTTGAACCCCCAGAATTTTTCGGGTCTTCACGTCGGCAATGAGCTTAATTGCAATTATTTTTGCATCTTCCATATAATGGGGCTTATCATGGCCGGCGGTAATGACGGTTACATAATCATACCCCAGCTCTTTTGCCTCACGCTCGGTAATACCTGTTTTTCCGACGTTCATGTCCATCACTTTAACGATTACCGTGTTTAATATTCCCCGGAATTGCCGTTCAGCACCACATAAGTTCTCACCAATAATCCGGCCATGGCGGTTAGCAAGTGAACCCATCGGGGCAAATACCTTTTGTCCGGAAACAATATTGGTATTTTCCACACAATCGCCACCGGCATATATATCAGGGTCGCTGGTTTGCAGCTTTACGTCTACTGCAATTGCACCAGTGATGCCCAGCTTCAGTCCCGCAGCTCTGGCCAATTGAGCATTAGGGCGAACGCCTAACGCCAGTATAACCAAGTCGGCAGCAACCGTTCTTTTATCCGTTTCCACAGCAGTCACTACAGCATCACCGGCAAAGCGGATAACCTTTTCACCGGTGAAAAGCTGAATGCCTTCTCCCCGCAAATATTTCTCAGCATTCCCGGCAATTTCTGCATCCAGGAAAGCAGGGAAAATGTGTTCTTGCTTTTCTATTACCGTAATATTGACACCCCAGACGGTTAGTGCTGATGCTATCTCCATACCAACAAGTCCGGCACCAATGATTACCACATTGCTGAAACTTCCCCGCTCTAAGCCCTGACGGATTCTTTTGGCCTCATGAGGATGCCAAAACTGAAAAACGTTGGCCAGCTGAGCACCGGGCAAATCCGGCTTGATCGGGTATGCTCCCGTCGCAATTACCAGCTTATCATAAAGTAAAACAGCTTCTTCTCCGGTATCCAGGTTTTTGACGGAGACACACTTCATTATCCGGTCAATTCCAGTAGCCAGTGTTCGGGGCAAAACTTGGATATCCTTGACACTTTGGAAATATTCCGGAGTACGAAGTACTCCTGCCGGTGTCTTCATCAAATCATTTATTTCATTGACTTCTGCTCCGACATAATAAGGCAGCCCGCAGGCACCGTAGGAAATTAGATCACCCTTCTCCACAACGGTAATCTCAGCGTGCGGATTACATCGCTTGGCCTTGGATGCGGCCTTTAGGCCTGCTGCCACTCCGCCGATTATCACGATCTTCATAAAAACCTCCTCCCCAAAATAAGTTACGAACTGTATTAAAATTCTTCTTCCCAGCTAATAAAAGGCTGAGTACTGTCACTCATGGCATTCACCATGAGCTCGACCAAACCACCATAGCTAATGTTGTATTTATCCTTAAATCCAAAGTGACCGAGCAAGGAGTCGCGGGCTGCCCCTTTGCAGTTAGAGCAGGGCGCACAATAGTATTTGGGTATAGCTGGATCTAAAACATCCTTGAAGGCCTCCAGCACCTGCCGGGCTTTCATCCGGGATGCCACGTTATTGCGCCACTCGGGAAAATTCTGCGAATTCATGATAGCAAACCCACTGCCTCCACCGCAGCAATAATTATTTGTACCGGCATTTGGCATCTCACGAAACTGCCCTTCCGGTACGATATGCTTTAAGATATTGCGCTGGGGAGATAATATTCCCATGAGGCGTACCATGTTACAGGGGTCATGCAGTGTCACCGGGAAGTTGTTTTTGCTTGGATCAAACTTAATGGCACCGCTTGTGACTAGCTTTTCTAAGAGCGGCAGACAGGGTTCACGGGGGATAGCCATATCACCCACCAGTAAGCGATCTGCAATCGTGATTAATGCTTTTGTGGCATGACCGCATTCGCCAACTACAATCTTCCTTACAGCAAGCCTTTTGGCCGCCTGGACCTGTGCCAGAGCAATACGCGAAAACTGAACATCATCATACCAGACCCCGTAGTTGACTCCCTCGTATCCCATTGCTTCACTGGACAGTGTCCAGTTTAGACCGGCTGCTTCAAACAGAATGGCGAAGGCTGCCGGATTCTCCGGCCAGGCCATGTATTCGCCGGCATTATGGATAAGCAGAATATCTGCACCTTTTTTATCGACCGGGATGGTAATACGTCGGCCGGTTTTTTCTTCAATTATATCCTCAATAAATTCTATATTATCTTTAAAGGCTAAGGGAGTCATGCCTGTTGACGAGCCTGTCTTCATATGCTGGATAGTACCGGACTTGTGAACATTATCCGGTGCAATACCCATTTCCTGACTGAATACTTTGCGT
>Ga0366775_1092_pt1 | contig 13819 bp, 14 predicted proteins | sample BONcelN113001D10_FD_207075 | JGI IMG/M metagenome (GOLD analysis project Ga0366775, IMG submission 207075) | Enriched cells from coal bed in the Powder River Basin, Montana, United States - BONCAT cells N11 rep2 HSBNCT.N11.300.1.D10 ...
TTGCTGATATATGGGTTGAATGTGATTGTGGTGCACGCAGAAATATGAGCGGTGCAACACAGAAAGAGAACTTTGAAGGCTTGAACTGCTCCGGTCGCCACCCGTTTCGCCCAAATCAGCATAATAAAAGTTGTAAGAAGGAAATTATACCTTCTCAGCGTGGTGCTTCCAATGTTTATTTTTCCGTCACCAGAAGCGCTATCTCTATTCCTCCTTGGATTAACCCTTTGTATAATCTGATTGATGATCACCTGAAAACTATTGAAGAGTTACAGGATTTATTTGGCGAAACAGGGGTAACAAAAGCTTACGAAAAATATTTTTCCGCAAATTATACTCGTGAAGAATTTGATATTGCATTGAAGCGCCGCCAAGAAAACATCAGGGAATTCATGGAGATTAAGCAGATGGAATACGCAGCCATAACCCATCATAGGGATCCTGCTTACGCATCCAATAAAAAAAATTTCAAAGCCGAAGAAGATTTGTTACCTCCATATCTGCAGCCATATTTTTCAAGGGTTATAAGGATTACCCGCCTGCGCGAAGTTAAAGTGCTGCTGGGATTTACACGTGTTGAAGCCCCAGACCCAGATGCTGATGAACAACCCAACATTGTCTACCTTCATAAAGGGGGCGCAGAAAAATGGCTGCCAGCTGTTGAGATTAATGGTGAGGGTATTTTCATTGAGTTCAACAAAGATACTCTGAAACGCTGGAAGAAAACTGTTTCGGTAGCCTCAATATCAAAAATATATTATGATTGTTATCTGGCATTTTGTGAATCACGCGGTTGGACGGTAACCGTGGAAAGGGATGCCGAATATGTACTGCTCCATACATTTTCGCATTTGTTGATCAGACAGATGGCATTATTCTCTGGCTATTCTTCCTCAGCAATTAGGGAACGTATATATTTTGGCGAAAATATGTCAGGTATTCTATTGTATACTGGAAGTGCGGACAAAGAAGGCTCTTTAGGTGGACTTGTGGAGCTAGGACATTACAATAAATTACTTCCGCTCATTCAAGGTGCGTTTGAAGAAGCATTACTATGCACCAATGATCCTGAATGTTTGTATAAAATGCCTTCGAACGAAGATGCAGATGGTGCAGCTTGCCATTCATGTTCAATGATATCTGAAACGGCATGTGAAAATGGAAACCGGATGCTTGATCGGGGGATGGTTGTACCTCTCTCAGGAAGAGAGCATCATTCATATTTTGCTGGACTGGTGAAAGACCTATGTCAACTGGAAATATAAAACTGGACATACTGCTGAACAAAATTCTTGAAACATGTGTACCGGCAGCAGTATTATCATATTCGCCATCTTTATTTTCAGATGCAATTGTTGCATTTATGAAGCAATACCCCTCTCTTTCCGAAAAGGAAGCCATTGAACTAGTTATGATGATTCTTGCAGCGCGGGAAAGTGCTCGAAACGTCAAGACGGAACTTATTGTAACCGCTCCTCCGTCCTTCAATATTAAAGCAAAATCCACCCAAAACGTAGTATCTCAACTGATAACCGGAGCAACAAAAAATATAACTATGACTGGTTACTCGTTGTCTGGATACTTTGATGATTTGGTTGACGTCATTATTCAGAAAAGTCAAACTGGTGTTTTTGTTAAGTTTTTCGTAAACAACCTGAATCAGCAGACCAATTTCGATAAGATTATGAGATATCGCGGAAAATTCCTTAAGGTTTACGATTATTACAATGAAGAGGATTCTATGTCTGCGCTTCATGCAAAGGTAATATGTGTCGATAAGGTTAAGTCTTTTATAACGTCTGCTAATCTTTCCTATCACGGCCAGGAAGGCAATATTGAAATTGGAGCGTTAATTGATTCACCGGATATCGCAGGGCAAATTGAAGAAATATTTAAGTCCTTGCTTTTCAAACATGTCTTTTATGAAACAACATAATTTAATCTGGAGCATTTGATATGCCTGATAAGCATTCCAGGGAAACAAGAAGCTATAATATGTCTAGAATCAAAAATAAAGATACCAAACCTGAAGTTTTGGTCAGAAAATATCTGTTCTCAATGGGATTCCGTTATCGTGTAAATGATAAACGGTATCCAGGACATCCGGACATCGTTTTACCGAAGTATAAAACAATGATCTTTGTTAATGGATGCTTCTGGCATGTGCATGAAGGATGCAAATATTTTTTCTGGCCTGAAAACAATAAGGATTTTTGGCGGCAAAAGCTTCTATCAAATAAAGAACGCGACTTAAAGAATTATAAATTGCTCGTTTCAGAGGGATGGAAAGTTGTTGTTATCTGGGAATGTGAACTTCATAAAGATAATATGGACTGTCGTCTCTTAAAGCTTATTAATGAGATCATTAGAACAGAATAAAGGTATATAGTATTCTTATAAACGTAAGCAATAATTCATGTTTTAGTAAAACGTCCCTTTGCCACTTGTTAATCAGGTGGCTTTTTATTTCAATAAAAAAGGAGGAAAATTAATATGGCTAAAGTAATCGCCCTCGCGAATCAAAAAGGTGGCGTAGGGAAAACAACAACGACGGTAGACTTAGGCATAGGACTCGCGCATACCGGAAAAAAAGTTCTTTTGGTGGATGCGGATGCGCAAGGGAACCTTACGGATTCATTGGGATATAAGGAGCCGGACAATTTACCTACCTCTCTTGCTACAGTTCTTACAAAAACAATACTTGAGGAACCGTATGAGCCTGACGAGGGTATCCTTCACCATGCAGAAGGGATTGACCTTATGCCGGGAAACATTGAACTTTCTGCAATGGAAGTTTCACTTGTGAATACGATGAGCCGCGAAATCATTTTGCGCAGTTACATTAGTACAGTCAAAGAGAAATACGACTATGTTCTGATCGACTGTATGCCAAGTTTGGGTATGATGACAATTAATGCGCTTGCGGCGGCTGACAGTGTGATAATCCCTGTTCAATCCCATTACCTCCCCGCCAAAGGAATGATACAGCTTTTGCAGACAATAGCGAGAGTACGAAAACAAATTAATCCGAAGCTGATAATTGATGGTGTCCTTTTAACGATGGTTGATAATCGTACTAACTTTGCTAAGGACATTTCTTTTATCCTACGGCGAGATTATGGTGATAAACTCCGAGTTTTTAATACAGAAATTCCATTGTCCATCCGAGCGGCAGAAACTAGCGCTCAGGGAAAGAGTATTTTCGAGCATGATCCACATGGTACAGTCTCGATAGCCTATCAAGATTTTACAAAGGAGGTGCTTAACATTGGCGAAAAGCAACACAAGAGACAGCATCAAATTAACCTCAGTAGATGACCTGTTCAGCAGTGAAAAAAATCGTCAGTCTGAACGGCAGCAACAGGGCGAACAGGTACTAAACGTGCCTATATCGGAAGTTTACGACTTTGCCAATAACCCCTACCATGTCAGGCAGGACGCGGAACTTATGGATATGGTAGAGAGCATCCAGCGCATAGGTGTCCATACACCCTGTCTCGCACGGACACGAGCAGATGGCGGATATGAGCTGCTCTCGGGACATAGGCGTAAGCTAGCCAGCAAACTGGCGGGTTGCGATACCCTCCCGCTCATCATCCGAGAAATCGACGACGATGCAGCTACAATATTAGTTGTAGACGGCAATATCCAGCGCGAAACCGTTACTTTCAGCGAAAAAGCAAAGGCATATAAAATGAAGCTGGAGGCTATGCGCAGACAAGCCGGTAGACCAAATAAAGAAAATGTGTCCCAAGTTGGGACACAAAAACGTTCAGATCAAATTTTAGCTGAACAATCGGGTGAAAGCCGTAATCAAATTCAGCGCTATATCCGCCTCACCGAACTTGCGTTACCCCTTCTCCAGATGGTGGACGACAAAAAAATCGCCTTCAACCCCGCTGTGGAGCTCTCATATCTACCGCAGGAGCTTCAAACTGAATTGTTGGACGTCATTGAGAAAAATGAGTGTACGCCGTCACTCTCGCAAGCCCAGCGGCTCAAGCAGGCAGCGCAGGAAGGCAAACTCGACCGTAACGGCATCGAACTTGTCATGAGCGAGGAAAAGCCACAGCAAAACCGTGTTGTAATACCAGCCGACAAGGTACAGAAATACTTTCCTAAAGGCACTACACCCAAAGAAATCGAGGACATCATTTTCAAGTTGCTGGAACAGTACCACAGAAGAAACCTTGACCGTGGCGCACGATGATTCATAACATTCCTTTATTCACCTTCAAGCAATTGGAGGTCTTTTTATACCCATTTTTACTAAGGAAGGAGCACGTTAAATGCCAAATCTCAATTTTTCCATTACAGCGTTCGCATACCTATACCATTCCCTAATACAGCTATATGAAATGCATGCGTTGGAAGCTGCCTGCCTGACCTACGAGTTATATACTGCGAATTTGGACAGCTACGAAACGCATCATCCGCTTGACACCCTTTATGAAGCCGACCCAATCGCCTTTATTTTCACAATACAAAAACGTGGCAGGCCATATAAGACGCATATTCAGTTATATAAGTCCATCCAGGCGTTGTTGCAGAACATGGATTGGGATTGTCTTTCATTTTCCCAAAAGAAGGCGGTACGATGCTTAAAAGGCATTTTAAACCAGATCGGCTGGCATTTCTACAATGTATTTAGCCTTGATATTGAAAGCAGGAAAACGGTATATGGGCAATGCCGGTCACATTTGATACCGGATAAAAGCGAGCCGGAAGAACCGTTTATTGCGATCAACCGGCTGCTTCGGGACTTGAAAAAATGTCCTGTTGTTTAAGTGTGACAATTTTTCATACAAGGGGGGATTCTATCTTTTTTTAGTAGGTTACAAATTGGCGTATTGTGCATTTCCCTTCCCCCAAGCCCCCAACCCTTGATATACCAGCCGAGATAATACCGGCCGGAAAAAGAAATTTCAAACGCTAAACCAAAATTCAGGAGGTAAACGTAAGTATGAAACTACTCAAGAACAGGATCGTTATTGGCATTATCTGCATCATTGTAGGCTTACTTTTAAGCTTTGCCGTATTGCCGGCATTACAGAATAACGGCCAGAGTACTGTCAGCGCAGTCCGCATGAAAGAGCCCGTACAGGGCGGGACACAGATAACCGCGGAAATGGTGGAAACGGTAAAAATACCGCAAAACCTTGTCCAGGGGAGTATCGTCGATACTTCATCGGTTGTCGGCAGGTACGCGAATGCCAGGCTATATGCCGGAGACTATCTGACAGGCGGAAAACTTTCGGCCACACCTGAAGAACAAAACGCTTTTGCGGCTGGTACCGCAAAGGGCAAGACTGTAGTATCCGTGACACTGCCTTCCCTAGCGTCAGGTGTGTCGGGAAGCCTGCAGCCCGGGGATATCGTCACGGTTATTGCGCTTCCGAAAAGTTCTGGCAATCAGTCCATGAACGTAGAACCGAATCCGTCCGGTGAAACAACAGAAGGTGCGGCAGTCATATCACCGGAACTGCATTACCTGGAGGTATGCATGGTATCAGCAAGCGACGGGGCCAGCGCGGATGTGAACAGCAATCCGGGCAAAGACGATAAAAACAGCCTGCCGGTTACGGTTTCGTTCTATGCATCGGAAACACAGGCTCTGAAACTTGCGGAGTTGGAACACCAGGGTATCATCCATCTCACCTTTGTTGCCCGAGGCGATGATGCCGGTAAATACATTCCCGATGACCAGCGAGTATTAAATAACACCAAGGAGGTGAAATAGCATGCTGATCGCAATTTGGGGACGGGATGGCATCGGGAAAAGCACCCTATGCAATGCCCTCGGTATCTTGTTTGCAAAGCACGAAATTACCGCTGTGATCGATACGGACCTCACACAGCCTACGCTGCCAATACGGCTTCCGGGGCAGCGCTTTGATACGGAATCTTCGCTTGGAAAGGCCGTATCCGGTATTGGAACCGGCGACGCTGCAATGTATCTGCATCAACATCCAAAACACAAGGAGATGTTCTATGGGGGGCTTACAGACCGGGACGAATACCTGTCGTACGAATTCGGGCTGGATACGGACGATAAGGCACAAGACTTCATCGAATTGTGCGCGGAGGCCGTGGATACAATCATTCTTGACCTTTCCGGGCAGCGTACCGATCCGTTTGTACCCTGCGCCCTGATCCATGCAGATAAGATAATCCTCCCTTTCATACCGGATGTCGAAGGGATTTGCTGGTTCAACGCCGTTAAGCCGCTGTTGGAGGAAATGAAAGCCCAAGGGCGGATGCTTCCGGTCGCCGCCATGACGGACCGGTATCATGATCTGGCAGAAACAGAAAAAGCGGCAGATGCGAAGTTTGCAGCGGTATTGCCTTTTGTGAATGAATTCAGGCAGTACAGCGCCACATCTCCGTTTGACGGGACCTCACCCGCGGCTTTGCGGTATGCGAAACAGGTTAAAAAGCTCTATTTAATGCTGAAAGGGGATGACGTAGCTTGAAAACATTTCGCGAGATCGCATATGACAAAAAGACAGAAACACCCCAGGAACAAAGCCAGTATGAAGCCATACTCGATGAAACCCGCTCATATATTGCCCGGAACCACGGTGAAGAGCTTGCAAAGAGTATTGCAAAGGAATCATCATTGGCTGCCATTAAGGAATTGGTCAATGTGTATATAGACAGCCGCCATCTCCGGATAGAGGGATTATCCATGCAGCAGCTCACCGACAAATTATACGGCGATATGGTGGGTTTCGGATTTCTCGATAAATATATCTCCGATGATGAAGTCGAAGAGATCAACGGGAATTCATGGCGCGATATCGAGGTTGTTACGAAAACAGGCTGGAAAAAGGTACCCGAAAAGTTCCTATCCCCGCAGCATGCGGAAGATACCCTCCGGAAGATGGTCCGTTTGGGCGGTCTGGTGCTGGACGGTACGAACCCGATTGTGGACAGCTACATTACCGAAGGCATCCGTGTTTCAGCCATGATCCCGCCTATTGCGGACAGGAGGTGCGGCGTCGTGTTTTCGATAAGGCGCCAGCGTATGGCGAGAGTCACCAAAGAGCAGTTAATCCAGTGGAAAACGGCCACATCAGAAATGCTGGATTTCCTGACTCTTTGTATCAACAACGGCGTTTCCATCGGTATTGCGGGCAAGACGGGTAGCGGCAAAACGACGGACATATCCTTCCTCCTGAATATGGCGGATAAGAATAAGCGCATTTACACCATTGAGGAAACGCGTGAGCTGGATTTGTTCAGCGAGGATAAAGAAGGAAAAGCAATAAACCGCGTCATCCATACCTGTACCCGACCATCGGAAATGGAAAACGCAGACGTTGATATGAATGATCTTTTAAGGAAAGCCATGCGGTTTTCGCCGGATATTATTGCCGTCGCGGAAATGCGTGGAGCCGAAGCGATGGTGGCACAGGAAGCAGCGCGTACAGGGCATACGGTTGTGACCAGCCTGCACGCCAACTCTGCGAAGAAGGCGTACAACCGGATACTCAGCATGTGCCAGATGTCTGGGACAAACATATCCACAAATATTCTGATGAGCTTTGTGGCGGAGGCATTTCCGGTTATGGTATTCAAACGGCAATTTCCGGACGGGACGCGCCGCATCATGGAAATTGCTGAAGCCACCGGTGTGATAGACGGCGCAGTACAAACAAACTCAATTTTCCGGTATGAAGCGAACGGCAGCCAGGACGAATACCGTCAGGTGAACGGCATTTCGGACGGACTTGCGGAAATATTGCGGGAAAACGGCGCTGACAAAGCAATGATTGACCGTTTCATGGAGGTGGGAACATGATAATTCAGGCCATGAGCGCTCTGCTTTTTATAGCCGGTCTTTTTTTATTCTTCAATATCCATCCGTCCGAAATCACAGACAGGTTTAAGAAAACACAGAAAAAAAAACGGCGCATCCGGCACATTACCGGAAAGGCAAAAGGGAAATTTACCGGTACAATCGACAATGCCAAGGAAATGCTGACTGCGTCGGGTATGGGCGGACGGATCACTGCCTACAAATGGGCGGCTGTTATACTAGCGGCTGTCGGGCTGATGATCGGATGGGCCTTGAATAACCTTCTTGTCGCTCTGGTGCTGGCAGCAGGGTTGGGATGTTCTCCGCTTATCGTAATTCGTATCCGGACAGGCGATTATCTGAGAATGCTGCACGAAAAGCTGGAAAGCGCCATGAGTTCCGTCACAAACAGCTATATATCCTCCGGTGACTTGATCGGTTCGGTGGAAAGCAGCCTGCACCTTATCCCTTCCCCGGTAGACAATATATTCAGGCAGTTTTACAGCGAAACCCAATTGATCGACTCGGATGTAATAAAGGCATTACGCAGGATGAGAGAACGGATCGATAACCGCTATTGGCGGGATTGGGTTGGGGTACTCATCCAGTGCCAGCGGGACCGGCAGATGCGCTTTGCATTGTCCGGTATTGTCAGCCGCCTTGGTGAGATGCGGCGTGTACAGATGGAAACCGATACGGCGATACGGAAGCAAATGGGCGACTATATCATTACCGTGCTCATCGTACTGGGCTCAATTCCGTTAATGGGAGCGATGATGCCGGATTGGTACGCTATGCTGACGACTACAATTGCGGGCAAGATCACATTGGCTGTCATACTTGCCTCTGTGCTTGCGACCGCAATATGGGTGGCGCGCCTTTACCGTCCATTGGAAGGTGGCGATAAGAAATGACTTTGCTGTTTGTTATATTGACAACGGTTCTTTTCTCATGCGGATTATATTGCATAACGCAGACTATATTCTGCCTGCCTTCGGGCAAATCCATCAATGCAATTAAGAACATTCACGGGAAAAAGGGAATGGTGGAAAGGCTTCAAACTGTGCTCTTACCGTTCGCAAAACTGATTTCAAAGCTGCTTCCCATGAGCGAGTACAAGGAAAAGAAGCTGGTAGCGGATTTCTCAAGGCTCCAAATAATACAAACCCCGCAGGATTATGTTTCGACCATGCTGGCGAGGGCGTTGCTGCTTGCCATTATTGGACTTCTGTTTATACCGTTAGGTATCCCGTGGCTTTCCCTGCTGACTGCCCTTGCTGCATTGCTTTCATACTTTCAAAGCACGCAGTGCATACGAAAAAAAGTGGAGGCGTTCAACCGGGAAATTGAAGCGGAACTGCCGCGCATGGTTGAAACGCTCAACTACTCGCTTCAGGATAACCGGGATATGCTTTCTTTTTTTGAAAAGTACCGAAAGGTTTCAGGAAAGGCGTTAGGAGGAGAACTAGACCGGCTGATAGTCGAACTAAAAACGGGCAACCAGGAAACAGCTCTGCGCAATATAGACGCAAGGCTTGGTTTGCCCTCTTTTGCCGCCTTGACCGCAATTCTTTGCGGCGTATATCAGGGAGTTGACCAGCGTACCACCCTGTTGGTATTGGAACAGGATTTAAGGACAAAGGAACGTGAAACGCTCAGGCGCAATATGGAGAAACGCCCCGGCAGGATAAAAGTTGCTTCATTCATACTGACAATTCTTATGATGCTCATGTTTATGGTGCCGCTTGTACTCCTGATCATAAACAATTTGGTGTCGGCAGGGTTTTAAAACATATTGTCTGTTTTGGGCAGCACCGGAAGGAGGGCTGCTTTTTGATTGCTGCCATGAAAACAGATTAAAACATAAAAAGAAGAAAGGAAGAACTGTTTTATGTCCAAATTCAGAAACACCATCAAACGCTTCATCTCCGATAAAAAGGGAGAAGGCTTTTTGGACGTGGCCTTCAAGATCCTCATCATCGTCGTTCTTGGCGCAGCCATATTGCTTGTCCTGAATGCCGCCATCCCCGGCCTCTTTCAGGGACTCATCGATAAGATATCCGGCGCGCTGACCGGCATTGACGTGCTGCCGTAAGAAAACTGTGGCGTAAGGGGGCTTTTAGCAGCCCCCTTAACCATTGAGATTGGAAGGAGAAAAATATGAAAAAGAGATTTATACGCGACCAGACCGGCGAAGGCTTCATTGATGTAGCGGTTACGATCCTGATTATTTTTGTTTTAATGGCGTCTCTCATGGCTCTGTTCCCCATATTTACCGCACAGCAGGACTTGAACCAGACAGCGAAATACATGGCAAGGACCGTCGAACTCTGCGGGAAAGCGGATGATGAAACGCTGCAATCTGTGACTGAAAACAGTAATTTTATAAAGCCGGACAGCATTGATATATCCACAGATTGGGAAAACGCAGCCGACAAGACCATCCAGTTAAAAACACCATTCACTGTTACCGTTACAAAAACCGTTCAGATTGTTATTCTACGTCCGGCCTTGGGAGATCCGGTTACAACCAAGGTTAAGATCACTGCATCTGCCAATGGAATCTCGGAGGTGTACTGGAAATGAAGCGCTTTTTCAAAGACCGGAACGGCAGTGCGCTGATTTGGTCGCTCTTTATAATCCTGATACTGTTTACACTGTCGTTTGTAATCTATTCGGCTGTGTCCGTGTACAGTAAATATCAAATGTGTGAAAACGAGCTGCAGCGGGCGGCGACCATCACAATGGATAAGAATATGGAAAACGCGAATGTGCGTGATGTCGTTTTGGATATACCTGCGGATGCGATATCAAGCTTCGAATCAAATCTGTTGCAGTTAGGTTATATAAAAACGGCTGATGCCAAGTGGACAAAAACAGTTAATGACTCTGCTTTATATTGCCTGGACAATTTAAAAATATCCATTGAAGGAGAAGCAATTACTGTTACTACATCAGTCAACGTCAATATACCTTGGAAGATCGCTAATAAAACTACTGTCAGTTTCCCGATCCGGATATCAGGCCGCGTCTTATATCTTGACGCTTAATCTTCTTTTTACACATTTGCGATATTTATTATATCAAGCATATAATGGCCTTGTGGTATAAATAGATAATTTTACTAAAAGTACATGCGATTATACCGATATATATAGTATAAGGGAGTGGGAAAATGACAAGGAAATTTCAAAAATGTTCCGTAATATTCATCGCAATTGTATTTTGTATGACCCTGTTTGCACCAGCCGCTTTTGCAAAAGGTAAAGCTCCCACAGCTCCGGCAAATATCAAAGCCGCGGTGCAATCCTGTTCAGCGATAAAAATCAGTTGGGATAAGGTTGTTGGCGCTTCCGGTTATGAAATCTACCGGGCGACATCATTGACAGGTTCTTATCGGCGTATCGTTTCGACATCGGTTGTATCATATACGAATAAAGGTCTTTCAGATTCAAAGACTTACTACTATAAAGTCCGGGCTTATACCAAGTCCGGAGGCAAGAAGGTATACAGTGGCGATTCATCCATTGTAAAGGCTACTACACCTAAAAACCTGATGGCGTACTATAAGAGCATCCAAGGCTCATCGCTTTCAAAAGCCAAGCAAAAGAAACTTGACGCCAAAGTAAGCAGCATTATCAGTAGTATAATAAAGCCTGATATGACCGAACTGGAGAAAGCAAACGCGATATATAACTACATATTGGACAATGTTAAATATGAACCCCGAGGCTGGCAGATAAACAACGCCAATCATGCATATGGCGCGCTTGTCGTGGGGCGCGCACAGTGTTCCGGCTATTCAAGAGCATTTACTCTTCTTTGCGCGCAGGTTGGTATCGAAACCCGATATGTCATATATAAGAACTCTTCCGAGAGCGGTCATAAATGGAACATGATTAAAATAGGCGGTCAATTCTATCATCTTGATCTGCAAGGTGTTGACAGTATGCATGATGATCCTCCAGATTTCGGGCCAGGAGTTGATCTCCACCTTGAAGATATTACATATCATCTTATTGGTGATGCTAACATGGACAAAGATACTTATAAATGGGATAAAAAGAAATATCCTAAATGCCCCGAGTCATACCAGACATGCAATAGATAATAACCAATCAATTTGTTAACACCGGAAAATCCGGTGTTTTTTTATTACTCAGAAAGGAGCGTTTTTAATGAATAAAAAAAAGAAGCTAATAGTACTTTTATCGGCGGTAATATTGGCTATACCGATTTTACTGCTTTTTTCATCTACTGCAGAGGCATTTCAAATTGCTTCAAGAGATTCTTCATATTATTTTGAACAGCATGAGTCTAGTGGTTGGGACGATTGTGATACACCAGAACACTGGATTGAAGGTTCGTCGCCTGAAATTGTATCATATTGTCTCCAACATGCTAAAAATAGCCCATCCAGAAATGGCAGCACATATACATCATCAAATGTTCTTCCGAATTATAGTGCCAAGGTACGGAATGGTATTTATGCAATCCTGCAAAATGGTTATCCATATTACAAGCCATCCAACCTTTCGGCTAAAGAAGCACGCTATGCTACGGCAAATGCCATAAGATTCTGGCTGTCTTCTAATGACCAGCCTTACACATACAATTTTATGGATTTGTCATCATATTCAAATTCACAATTGAGGTCTTATGCATCTTCGGGTACTATTCCTAATAAGGTGCGTGCAAAAGGAAATACTTCCTCTAATCGAGAAGTCCTAAGCTTTGCAGTTGAATTGCTTATTAAAGCAAGAGACCAAGCGACGATGACCAGTTCTATTAGTTTTTACGGAAATTCATGCTCACAATCCGGGGAATGGTTTGTAGCGTCTACAACCGTATCTTTGACAAACTGCAATTCCGGATATATATTAAATACTTCCGGCCTGCCGGGAGGTTCTTCAATTAGTGGCTACTCCGGCAATAATGGTGACAGTCTTACAATCTATATACCTGCCAATGCTGCTAACGCTCAAGGAGGATTTTCAATAACTGCAACAGGTTATGACACAAGAAGTACAGGAAATATTGTAGCATACGCAGCTCAAGATACAGATATTCAAACTACAGTAAATGCAAAATTAAATAATGACACTCAATCGGCTTCCGGCAGCGTATCAATAAATACCCCTTCTTATATTCAACCATTACCGGATTTAGTTGTAACAAGCCTGACCACAGACAAAGCTTCATATTATTCAGGAGAAACCGTAACAGTATATGCTTCGGTATATAACAACTCAAACCGGAGTTGTGATGCTTCATATTATGTTCGTACCCGCTCTAACGAACTTGGTGAAATGAACTGGCAGCGTTGGGAAAGCTTGGCCCCCTATGCAACAGGCTATTATTCCTTCTCCTTTGTAGCCCCGTCTTCTGTTTCGTCCATCACATTGGATTTCTATGCAGATGCGGGATATGAAGTTGCGGAATTGAATGAAGGAAATAATCAGGCATTCAGAACAATTAACATAACCCGTCTTCCTGATATTGTTGTAACAAGCTTTACCACGAACAAAAGCTCATACTTTGCGGGCGAAACCATAAACGTCAGCGCAACTATCGTAAACAATTCTGATATGGCTTGCGGAGCGTTTTGGTATCATACCACATCCGATAAGATAGGAGATTTAAACTGGCAGCGTTGCGGCGGCCTGGGCGCAAGGGCGACAGGCAGCTACTCATTTTCCTTAATCGCGCCTTCTATAACTTCTTCCGTTTACCTCGCCTTTTACGCTGATGCAGGCAGTGAAATTCAAGAAATGAATGAAGCCAATAATTCAGCATCTAAAACAATTACAATTACGGCGCTGACTGATCTGACAATAACGAGCCTGACTACGGACAAACCCTCATACTTCCCAGGTGATACGGTAACAGTATTCGCTACAGTCAAGAATATTGGAAATGCAACTGCCCCATCCTCCATCATACGGCTGACGCCTGGAGGATTACCTGTCCAGGATAAATCTGTTGTTTCACTGACGTCCGGAGCTTCGGCGAATTTTA
>Ga0366775_1095_pt1 | contig 13578 bp, 11 predicted proteins | sample BONcelN113001D10_FD_207075 | JGI IMG/M metagenome (GOLD analysis project Ga0366775, IMG submission 207075) | Enriched cells from coal bed in the Powder River Basin, Montana, United States - BONCAT cells N11 rep2 HSBNCT.N11.300.1.D10 ...
GCGGGTGCTGGCCGAGTACGCCGCCAGCCGCAAACTCGGCGAGATTGAAGTTGCCCAGGTACAGGATTGGATGAACATCCTGCAGGCGGAAGTCCATGCCATTGACCGGGAGACGGCCCATGCGAGAGCTGGTGGTCTTGAGCGCATTGACGGTCAGCGTCATAACTGAAAAGTTTTATTCGTGGATTTGGATAAGTACAGTTCATCTCCACCATCTTAATGTCATAAGGCTTGAACTATATAATGGTTCAAGCCTTATGACATTGAGGGTTAAACAGTCACAAATGCTTGTAAAGGTAAATACTTGGGAGGCTACGTTAGAGCCATCTGCGATAAAGCCAGATGATACTTTATCAGATGTAGCAGCTTGGGTTACTTCTACTGTATTTCCAATTGTCAATGCTACAGTATTGGCATTGAAGGTACCGTTGGTTGCATCACCAGTTGTATCACTTGCCCACATTTTTGCATTATCCAGGTCGAAGGTGATGTCGCCCAGTTGAATTTGGGTAGACCCCGCAGTGTTAGTTACTGTGGTAGTTGCCGATTCAAGAACTGCATTGGTAGAATCTTGGAGTTGGAATGTGAACCCGATGCTTCCATCAGTCTCATCCCCGTCCGTTTGAGTAACGACGATTTTATATCCCGTAGCATTTGCATAGGCTGAATTGCTGGCAATTTTTACATTGCTAAGTGCCCCGCCTGTTTCAATAGCAGCAGTATTGTTCGTTTGGACAGCGGCTTTGGTAGCAATCGTATATGTTCCTTCTGAAGCAATGTTTGCCGGGTCACTGTTGGCAACTACGTTTGAAACGCCACCACCATTGACTGCAGTCGCATTATATGCCGTGTTCTTAGTTACCACAACTGAGTAATTGTCAGCAGGCGCTGTATCCGCTAAAGTGGAATTTGCATCAACAGTGATTGGGCTGTTTCCGCCCGCCGTATCCAGAACTGTAGTGCCTGCGATTGTATTCGCAGATTTCGCACTGGTGCTTTCAATATGAACTTTGTAGTTACCTTCTGCCAAACCAACATCTGTGGCGGTCCCTGCTTCATCAACGGTCATGACCTTGCCGGTGGTGTTGGTCTGACTGGCAGATACCACTTGGCTTGTAACTCCGCCCAGATTTTCGACATTAACTTTGTAGCTCCCTGTAGCAGCTGAGGCATTAGGGTCTACAGACAGATCGGACAATGCACCTGAGTAATTAACTGTACCGCCTAATTGACGTGCTGAACCCGACAAAGCAATTGTACCGTCTAGCAGCTTTTTCGTGTTAAACTCGGTGGTATTAGCGATCCGGTTAACTTCAGAAGTCAGCTGGTTAATTTCTTTTTGGATTTCGCCCCGGTCATCTGCGGTATTCGTATCGTTGGCAGCCTGAGTTGCAAGCTCTTTCATACGCTGAAGAATACTATGGGTTTCGCTGAGTGAACCTTCAGCTGTATTGATCATGGAGATAGCGTCCTGGGCGTTACGGGAAGCCTGATCCAAGCCACGAATCTGACCGCGCATTTTTTCGCTGATAGCCAGACCTGCAGCATCATCACCTGCTTTGTTGATGCGAAGACCAGAAGACAGTTTTTCAAGAGACTTAGATGATTGAGCGTTGTTAGTGCTCAGCTGGCGGTAGGTGTTGAGGGACGCCATATTGTGGTTGATAATCATAATAAAAACCTCCGTGTATTTTTTATTGATGTGAACTTCCGTGTTCACATATATATAACAAGCCTCATGGCCACTCGGCTTATTACCAAAGGAACGGGTAGTATCGATATATTAAAGAAAACTTGGCTGGTGCCAAGCCTCTGGCGAAGGCGGCTGCCTAGTTGCCCTTATGCTTGGAAAGTATATAACGCATGTTTATACTTTCTGACGGTGAAAAAAAGGGCGATTGCTATGCTGCATTTAACCTGGCGTCCTGCCAGACATGCGCAAATACTATCGTCCTTGAAGTAGCGAATATTAATCTTAAGCTGATTTGCTAACCTGGAATGTACTTTTAGCTAATGGACTTGGGCTGTTTTTTTAGATCTTCGTATATTTCTCCACGTATAATCGGTGTGTTCTTCGGGGCGTCAATTGCTAATCTCAAGTCACCAAAGTCACTTCTAATGACTTTGACCATGATGTCGTCACCAATCATCACATATTCGCCAGGCTTTCTTCCTAACACCAACATAATTTTCTCCTCCTTGACTGAATGGGTTAATAAAAAAGACAAGCAAACTATCCCAAACATCCCTACGTCCTGTAAGGAAGATTTGGTTTAATTGCTCGTCCTTGTATTTACTGTATTAAATTTGGTTTACCAGGCACATTAAAATGGCTTTACTGCATATTGCCCGGGTAAAGAGTCTCCTGGATTTCGAGAATAAAAAAAGAGCAAATATGCCAAATTTTCCCCTACGTCCTGTAGGTGTTATTTGGCTTATTTGCTCATCCCTGCAATATATTTAGTTACATGTACTATTTACATGGATACGACCTTTTGCGTATTAATCGTGAAAGAATTATTTTGATTCTTGTATAATTCTCCACGTGTAATTGTTGTGCTTTTAGGGGCATCAATTGCGAGTCTCAAATCACCTAAGTCACTTTTAATGACTTTGACCATAATTTCGTCACCAATCATCACATATTCGCCAGGTTTCCTTCCTAACACCAGCACGATTCTTCCTCCTATTTTTTTATATCGTAATATCATCGCAAAACTTTAGGACTTTTTTAGTATTTTTTAAAATTTTAATGATAATTCCAGGGCATAAGTCTAATCGATACGTTTCTCACTCCAAATTGAATAGAAACTATCCACTTTCATTCATAACATTACCTCCCATCTACTGCACTACTCCTATAATAAAATACTCACCCTAAATAGACCCTAAAAGAAAAGTGCCCTATAGGATGATCTCTCCTTTAGGGCACTTGCCATATAACCTTATATACCAATGGTTTTCGCACTTTTTCTCTAAAAGTATAGAAATATTAACTCAACTTTCGCACCGCGAAAGTGAGTTCAAACCTGCTTAAATGCAGGGATTGAAGCTAACAAATTGGATCATTGACAGAAAAACACCTTTCTAAATTGGTATAATGGAAGTGCTCAAGCAACCATACATTCCAAACAGAAAGGTGCGTACTTCCATGTTACAACACAACTCTCTGTCTGACCACTATCAAAGTCAACTTTCTTTCCTTTTCTCCACTCTCAAAGTGGGGCAACTCCTTCGCAACGCGGGAATTCGCAAAGCCTATGGGGTTTCGAGTTTCGCTGTATTTCAAATTCTCTTTCAGCTCGTATTCCAAGGGCGCAATCTCTTTCGAATGTTACAAAGTCCGCGCGGAGAAACACTTCCTGGCAAAGATGTAATCTACCGATTCCTCAATGAAACCTGCTATAACTGGAGGCGGTTTTACCAATCATTAAGCCTTAAAGTGGTCTCCCGTTTTGAGAGCCTCACCTCCGCACGTCGTGTCCGTGTTTTCATTATCGATGATTCGGTCATGAGCCGACAACGCAGTAAAAAGGTTGAACTTTTAGCTCGGGTCTATGATCATGTTTCCGGTCATTTTGTGCGTGGCTATACCTTGTTAACCCTGGGCTGGTCCGACGGCTATAGTTTTGCACCCTTAGACTTTACCTTAATGAGCTCTGCCCACGCCAAGAACCGTCTATGTGAAATGCGCCAGGACTTGGACAAGAGAACCCTGGGTTACAAGCGCCGACAGGAGTCGATGCTCCCCAAACCGGATGCGGTCGTAGAAATGCTCAAGCGTGCTTTAAATGCCGGATTTTCGGCGGATTATGTGTTGATGGATAGCTGGTTTACCCAAGCCCCACTCCTTCAGAAACTCGGGGCTCAGAGCCTTCACGTGATTGGAATGGTCAAAGAGCTTAAGCAACGGTATATCCTTGAGGGAGAATCGCTAAGCCTAAGTGAGCTTTATGCGAAAATCCCTAAGAGCCCTAAAACGGAAATCCTAGGCTCAGTTCGCGTTGAGACTCCGAATGGCCTGGCGCTTAAAATCGTCTTTGTCCAGAATCGAAACAACCGCAGAGAGTGGTTGGCGATCTTGACTACAGATCTGGCCTTGGAGAATACTGAGATCATCAGAATATATGGCATGCGGTGGAGTATTGAAACCTTCTTTAAAATGGCGAAATCCCATCTGAAATTGGGAACAGAGTTCCAAGGGCGATCCTTTGACATGATGATTAGCCATACAACCCTTGTCTTTGCCCGGTATCTCCTCCTGGAATGGGAACGAAGAGAAAACAAAGATGAGCGATCCCTCGGGGGATTATTCTACCTGTTTGCCGATGAGGTCTCCGACATCGACTTAAAGACAGCGTTGAAGCAGCTCATGATATTTGTTCTGGATTTGCTCACCGATAAATCCAGAGAGAATGAAGCATTACTTTGTCAACTACAGAATTGGATCAGCGAATTACCCAGTTATATCAAGGCTTTATTCGCACAAGTAAGGTGCGAAAGTTGAGATATTAATTATTTTTTATTTCAAAGAGAATTCCGTTTCCGGTCCTCTGCCAAAGCTGAATTTATTGCATCGCCTGCTGAACCCTCCGGATATATTCCACGAGGTCATTGACGTATCTGAAACTATGGACATCTTCATCATGAATAGTGATCTGGAATTTCCGCTCACATTCGGTGATCAGTTTGGCAAGGTCCACCGATTTAATTCCGTATTCACGGGTCAATTCTGTGTCCTTCTCAATATCTTCATCGTCAATCCCAAGAATCTCTGCTAAGATTCCCGCCACCGTTTCAAAAATCAATTTACTTCCCTCCTCCTGGATAATCCGCTGTCAGCAACGGACTGATCTCTCCGCTGTAAAACAGGTTAAGTCGGTGCAGAGCTCTGGTACAGGCAATATATAAAAGATTTTTGTCATCCTCACTGTGGAAATGCTCTCGATCGACGTCGCAGATCAGCACCGCATCAAACTCTAAACCTTTGGCCATGTAGACGGGGATGATGAATACTCCCTTCAAGTCAATTTCAGTGTTACTGTTGATCAGCTGAACCTGTTGCTCAACCTGATCCTTTAGACGGTCATATAAGGCAACGGCATCTTGTTCTGTTTTACAGATCAAGCCAATGGACTGATAATTCCTGGTTCGGCAGGTTTTCACCTCTTCAACGATCAAGCCATCGACGGCGGATGAACTTGAGGCTGTAAAAACCGCCGGAGCTTCTCCTTCTCTGCTGAAACTCCGGAGTTCAAAGCCTGAATCAAGAAACTGAGCGCTGTACCTCAGGATTTCTTGGGTGCAGCGGAAACTCTTTTCCAACGTGACCAGAGTGGATTTTTTTCTGTTTAGAATCCGGCTGACCTGGTCATAAAGCGAGAGATCTTCCTGTTTGCCGATGGTTTGATTGATATCGCCTAAAATCGTATAGCGGGCTTTGGGGAACAGGACGTTGATTATTTCGAAATGGATGGGGTAGTAGTCTTGGGCTTCATCGATGACAACCTGCTTAATATCTTTAGAGTCTCTGTAGCCTTGGGTTTTTAAGTGAAGGAACGCAATCGCCAGAGCGTCGTCGAAAGGCAAATCACCATCATTCTTTTGAAGATTTTCACGAGTGAAGTCGATGATCGCTTCGATACAATCCGGTAATTCAAGACCTTTAGCCAGGCTGTAGAAATAGCTTTTATCGTTGAACAGCCTGCGGTAGAGTTCAAAACAATCCAGCTCAGTAAATTTCCGGATTTTCTTGATTAGGGCTGTGCTTTCATGAATGGATAACATCCGGGCTACCTCTTCTACTTCGAAGGTATGCTCGGGCCGCTTGGCAACCTGTTTCCTTAATTTCTCCAAACGGTCCTCCCGCTGTTTATGAACGGTTTTCAAAATGGATTTTTCCAACTGCTTTAAGCGGAAGCTCAGGAGAAATTCCTTATCCCGTTTTAAAAGTTCAGCTTTCAAGGACTGCCGGTCAGCAAGATACTTCCCATCATAATAGAGATCGCTGAACTCCAGCCAACGCTTGGGCAAGTCGGCAATGAAACGTTTTAGCAACTCCACAAATTGTCTGGAGCCCTTAAATTCCATGCTCTTTTTAACGATCGTCCGGTCTGCCCGGCTGCTGGAAGAGAGTACATATTCCAGATATTGATTCCGGGTTTGGATCTGCTGTCTCTGTAAAACACTGTGGAGTATTTCTTCGAATAACAGGGAGTTGATATTATTCTCTCCCAGCTCCGGCAGGACATTGGCAATATAGCGTTCAAAAAGGGGATTTGGAGAAATAATGACGATATTGTTATAGCTTAACTTATCCGCCAGCCCCTGATACATCAGATAGGCTGCCCGGTGCAGGGCTACCGAGGTTTTGCCGCTCCCGGCAGCACCCTGGACCATCATCAGATCCATTTCCAGGTCACGGATAATCAGATCCTGCTCTTTTTGGATGGTTTCAACGATGGTTTTCATTTTCGAGGAGGCATTCTGGGAAAGCAGCTTGCGCAGAAATTCATCCATGATCTGCACATCGGCATCAAAAAAGAAGTCCAGTTTGCCCTGGTGGATTTCATACTGACGTTTTAAAGCCACTTCCCCACTCATTTGGCCGCCGGGAGAATCATAAAAGGCCTGCCCGATGCCAAAACGGTAAAAAATGCTTGCTACAGGCGAACGCCAGTCATAAACAAACATTTCATAGGTCTCTTCATCCCTCAGAGAGGACAATCCAATATAGATTTTTTCAAATTCTGCCTCGCCCTCAAACTTAAAATCGATGCGCGCGAAATAAGGTGAATCAAGCAATTTCTCTAAGGCCAGGATCTTCCGGGCTTCCATTTCATATTCGGAGACTTTGCCCAAGACAGGATTAGCGAATTGGCTTAAATGAACGAGCTCATAGAAATTTTCCAGGGACCAAAGGTTGGAGATAAAATGAGGCGTATCTTCGATCATTTCTTTTTTGGCAGCGACAATGGCAGCTTTGTTTTCCTCGTTTTTCTGCCTGGCCGATGTCAATTGCTCCTCGGCCAGGGCGATGGTTTGCTCCAGACGCTTCAGTTCAAAATCCTGTGACCGCTGACTTTGCTCCAAGGTCCAACCCCCCTCTGTCTTTCCCGGTTTTCGCCGGTAAATGATATGATACACACTAACTGAGGGAAATATAAGGCTCAATAATAATATTTTTTTGTGGTATAATATAAGTAGGGAAGAAAGAATTTTGCTTTTTTATTTCTTTTATTCCAGAGGAATCGAGTAGGAAGGGGCGATTAACCCCTGTCCTCTCACACCACCTAGCATGCGGGTCCGCACTAGGCGGTTCCTAAGGGTTGACAAAATTCCAAATAGCGATGAAGTAAACTCTTAAGCCCTTGACGTTCCCAATAGGAATTGTTGAGGGCATTATTTGTGTTTCGAGACATTTCCCATGCCCCTCTCCGAGAATTTGCCATCATGAACGCAATCCAATCCGGCTGTCCTAAGGCCCGCAATTCGCGAATCCTTGTCCGCACTCTTTTCCACTGTTTCCAGAGACACATACGCAGTCTCCTGCGTATCCATGCATCCAACTGGGTGCAGTGCGTTTTAGCAGACGCCAACCGGTAGTATCCTACCCAGCCCATCAGATATTGGTTCAATTTCTCTATCCGTTCGGACATGGCCATGGACCTTGTCCGGCTTGTTATCTCCCGGATTTTATCCTTGAACCGTTCTATGGTTTTGGGGGCAAGTCGGATTGTGGCCTGTCGATTAGACAGGAAGCTAAATCCAAGAAACTTTCGTTTCCAGGGTCTATCCACAGCGCTTTTCTCTCGGTTTACTTTGAGTTTTAACTTCCCTTCTACAAAGTGAGTCATCGACTCCATGACCCGTTCTCCAGCCCGTTTGCTTTTGACGAAGAGGTTACAGTCGTCGGCGTAGCGCACAAATCGGTGTCCTCTTTGGGTCAGTTCTTGGTCTAGGTCATCCAGTAGGATATTGGCCAAGAGTGGACTTAAAGGTCCGCCTTGCGGCGTTCCTTCGGTTGTCTCTTGGGTTATTCCGTTTTCCATAACTCCAGCATTGAGATAGGCCCGGATGAGTTTCAGGATTCGTTTATCCTTCACTTTTCGGGCTACTCTTGCCATGAGTATGTCGTGGTTGACCCGATCAAAGAATTCCTCTAAGTCCATATCCACCACAAAGCGGTATCCTTCCTGGATGTAGGCTTGCGCTTGCTTGACTGCGTCATGGGCACGCTTGCCTGGGCGAAAACCAAAGCTGTTCGGCGAGAAGTGTGGGTCAAATATTGGGGTCATCACTTGCAGTAAGGCTTGCTGGATGAGCCGGTCCATCACGGTTGGGATTCCCAGCAGTCGAATGCCGCCTCCAGGTTTGGGAATTTCCACCCTTCTCACAGGCATTGGCTTGTAGGTTCCCGATTGGAGTGACCTTTTCACGGTCTCCCAGTGTTCCCCAAGGTGCGCTTGTAGATGCTCTACTGTCACTCCGTCTACACCGGGTGCTCCGCCGTTCTGTTTGACTCGCTTGTAGGCATGCCGAAGGTTATTCCTTTCAAGCATCCTCTCCAGCAATTCGTTTGGGTCTTCGCGGAATGAATTCTCTACTTGTGCCGACGATGAACTCGGCGCTCCGGCGTACCCTTGCGGCTTCACCGCTTCTCTCTGCCGTGAGCCTTCATTTGAAGTTGGCTGCTTTCTTAGTTCATCATGCGAACGCATAGGTTCATTTCTCCTTTAGGTTCGGTCCTTCCGGTTTCTGCCGTCGCTTACTTCCGTACTATGACCTCTGCTGACTTCTGCAGGTTCAGCGCAATCTTGCGATTGCGGTTACGAAGTGACTTCGCATACCCTGCAGACCTCCCCAGATAAGAACGTTATCTTTCTGCCCGCGCTTGCCCAAGTTTACTGCCATAGTTCTTGGCGGCTCTGGATTTCATCTTGTCATGGAGATTCATCCAACTATGACAGCCTCAAATTGGGTTCGTGTACCTCAAGCCGTGCATTTGCCTCCGATTTCCTTCGGATTCAGCCTCGCGGCTGACACCCTTACCATTGGCTACAGTAGGCGCTCGCCAGCCCCTGTTCCGGACTTTCACCGGGTAGATAACGCCCATGCTGGGCGTACATTAACAAAATCCCAGGCCATCAAAGTCTGGGATTTTTTATTTTGAGTTTTTGCCTTCTACTCTGCATTTTGGAACATAGCTACACGATTTTTCCCTCGGGTCTTTGCCATATAGAGAGCATCATCGCTTAAGCGGTAGAGCTTATCGACGGTTGTTTCGCTATTTGCACCCACGCTGACTGCACCTATACTTATGGTATATTTTATTTCAGTGTCTCCGTGAACTGAGGAACTCTCTACTGCTTTGCGCAGCCGCTCTGCTACTTCCGCAGCAATTTTTTCATCTGCACCGGGAAGCAATACAGCAAACTCTTCGCCGCCATATCTGCCAAACAAATCATAATCCCGCAGCTGTGCTTTGATCGTTGTGGCAAAATCTTTTAATACCATGTCACCGATGTAATGTCCGTATATATCATTGACTTTTTTAAAATCATCAATATCCATCAGCAAATAGGAAATTGCTTCTTCTTTTCGTGCATATAGAGATATAAGCTCCTTTGCCTGCAATATGAATGTTCTGCGATTAAATATATCCGTTAATTCATCAAAGGTTGCGGCTTTAACGATTTCTGAATCCTGTTTCTCTTTTGCCAGAAGAATAAACCCCGTACTTCCTACCAGCATGACAAGATACAGCAGGAGAAACAGCCACGTGTTTGAGATGTTTGTTGACCATAGGGTCATGGCCTGTACATATGTATAGGCAAAGTATGCCCCAGCACAAGAACGATCAAAAGAGTTTGCATATCGATATTGAATAAATCCATTCTAAATCCCTCTGTAGGTAATTATTTTTATATAACAGAACACTCTTGTATCTTATAACAATTAGCTTATTAAGACAATAAATAAGATGAAAGACAGGAAAAATTCCCCGAAAATGGTCGTGCGTGTCACAAACCGTTGATACACAACCGTTTTGTGACACGCACATTTTGAACCTAGGCTTCCTCATTTCGGATTTCTTCAAACCACTCGTCAAGATCCTCTTCATCTTTATCTTGAGCAACCCTATCTCCATACCCGGCTCTTGATGATTGTTTCTTTGACACAGTCGAAGGCCTCCTGTGAATCAGCCAACCCATGGCAAAAACGAGAACAGCAAAGACAAGATATTGAGCACAGCTCGACATGTAGAAATTCATAATATCATATTCGTTACCTTTTGTTGCAAGCTGACCTGCAGCTATGGCATCCGCTATATATTGGTAGCAGTTGACAAAAGCCCATATCGTATATGCGAAAAGCATACCCGCCAGTGCGAATAGCATAAGGCTTATAACTTTATCCTTTTTTTTGCATTTAGCTTCCCTCCATTATCGCTAGTTTCACATATCCCCAGGGCGAAGGCGCCTGGGGATATGCCTAGCGCCGGCTTTAATGCTTTTGATGTTTGACCACCGATATTTTCCCTTCACTAATTCCGAGAATAACGTCGGCAATATCTGAAACCCGTCTGGAATGGGTGACGATAATAACGCATTTCCCATCATCATGTGCGAGAGATGTGAATATCTTCAGGACTTCCGCTTCCGTGTCCTTATCCAGGTTGCCGGTGGGCTCGTCAGCAATGATAATGTCGGGGTTATGGGAAAGGGCCCGGGCGATGCCAACCCGCTGCTGTTCGCCGCCTGAGAGTTTTAGTACCGTTCGGTCGGCGGTCTCACGGTCAATCCCGACCCGCTCAAGCAAGCTATAAGCAAAGGCCTTTTTGTTTTTCTCCTTGCTGGCACTGATATTCATGGAGAGCACAATATTCTGTACAGCGGTTGCGTTGGTGATCAGGTTATACGCCTGAAAAATAACGCCGATGCCTTTAGCACGATATTCATCGCGGTCAATGTTGCGCAGATTTTTGCTGTTGTAGAGGATTTCTCCATCCTTGCAAATGTCCAGCCCTGCAATCAGGGAGAGCATCGTGGATTTACCTGAGCCCGACTTGCCGACAATGGTATAAACTTTCCCCGCCTCAAATTCCGCAGTTACGCCTTTAAGAACACTCTTTTTCGTGCCTTCATATTTATAGGACACATTCTGCAAGGCTAATATACTCATGTTATTCACCTAATTCCTTTCCATTAAGATTTTGATAGGCTCATATTTCGTAATGCGACTGATGGATATGAGTGCCGCTAGGGTGGCCAGACTCAGGGCAATTCCTGTAATTTCAAGGGTGGTATTCAGATCAAGGGATACATCCAACTCACTGAGCGGTTCCGCATTGGTATTTGCAGTTCCGCTGAGCATCCCTCCTCCGGAACCCATCATCATTCCACCCATCCCGCCATATGGCGATTGTGACTGGACTTGTGCCTGCTCTGCAGCCTGGATCTGCCCTTCAAGCAAGGTGTTCGTGACCGGCTGAGCCGCCGCACTTCCAATCCCCAGCCCGATAACGAGGCAGGCACAGGTGACAATAATCATCTCCGTCCAAAGCCCCAGCGCAACTTTAAGTTTCTTCATTCCCATAGCCCGAAGCACACCAATTTCATATTTGCGTTCACGGATGGCGATGGAGGACAGCAAGGCAATAATGATACCACCAAACACAAGCACGACAATCATGAACGTAACGGAAATGCCTTTCAGTCCTTCCACGGGACCGACGATTTTCTCATAAGTGGCCGTGTCCGTTGTGGCGTCGAAAACCTCCGCCAGCCCTTTATTCCGAAGTTCGCTGGTAAAGGCATCAAGCATCCCCGGTTCTTTGAGATAAAAAGCCCCCTCGATACGTATGCCGTTCATACCGGCAACAAACTCCTGGGCCACGGTATCGTAAGTGGTCAGGATTTCATTGCGGCGGTTGGTATAAGCATTTTGCTGCGCCGCAGTTCCATATTCTTCGGTCAGGTCGTAATACGTCCCCACCACCGTCAGGGTATAAGACGTGGGCTGTACTATCCCCTCTTTAAGGTTGCTGACTTCCCCTGAGAAAGTAAAGGTGTCGCCGATCTTGATATTATTCAGCTCCGCCAATTCAGAGCTGACAAGACACTCATCAATGGCATCAGGCATTTCCCCGCTGGACAGCGCACGTGTCCCATCCTCAAATTCCGAGAACTTATTGCCCTGCAAACTCATCATGAATTCCTTGGGCTGAACACCATTCTCTTCACCGGGCATGCCGCCCATACGCGTGATCATCACTCCGTTGCCGCCGCCCAGCTCCCCATCAATCGATGTCAGATTGTCAGAGACAACTCCGGCACTTGCTGTGTAGAGGCTGCCCGCCAGATATTCTGATTCACCGTAAGCGATATACTCCTCGGCGGACAGGGTTGGCATCGTCATCCGGACCATGCCGTTGGTGCTGTTTTTCATCGCCTCGTCCCGCACTTTCTGCATGTTGGGCTTGATCTGAACTTCCGAACTGAATCTGCCCTTATAGTCGTCAATAATGCCGCTTGCCGTGGTGCTGATCATCAGGGCAATGACAGTAGTAACAATGACGGCCAAAATAATTGCACCCACAAGGGTGTTCCTGCCTTTATTCCGCAAAACATTGCGAAAAGCATTTTCAAAAATGTACATTGGTTTCCTGCTCCTTTGCTTTATTCTAAGGAAATCATAACAGCCCAATCTAACTTGTATCTAAGCAGCGCGCTACTCCTTACATTCCAGAACCATCGTCAAAAACACACCCTCATGCTCGCTTACCTGTCAGATTCATAACTACTGTTAATACCTTCGGTACAACAAAAAAATCGCCCCCTTGAACTGTTTGACTACAGTCTAAGGAGGCAATCTAATTTATATCTAACTTTATATTAGCAATAGTGAATGCAGCCTTCAGATAAAAATCATGGCTGTTCAATTACTCCACGCGCTTAAGCTCCATCTTAAACAACACACCATTTTCAACATTCTCAAGAGCAAACGGTATTTCCATCAGGTCAAGGATTTTCTTTACAATAGTCAGACCCAGGCCATTTCTACCCTGCTCATGTTCACGACTTCTTGCTTCGTCTTCAAGGAAAAACGGTTCGAAAAGTTTGGGAAGCTTTTCTTGGGGAATTTGAATTCCTTCATTAAAAACGCAAAGGGTCAGGGATTCAGCGGAAGGAATGGAGTAGATTTTTATTTTACTATGGGCAGGTGAGTTCTGCCCGGCATTTTGCAAAATGTTTGTGAATGCCCTGCTAAACAGCCGGGCATCAAGTTGGCACGGAATCCCGCTGTCCACGTCCACCTCCAGCCGTTGACCTTTTGCCTCAAAAAGCGGCAGAAACGGTTCAAGCGTACTGCCAACAAATTCATGCACATCGACAGAGTCCATGACCGGCTTGGTCATCCTGTCATTCATCTTTACAATATCAAGGATTTCCGTCACCAGCTTGTTCTGCTCATTCATAAGCCTCAGGCATTCGCGCAGGTATTTCTGATGCTCCTCCGGTTCGATAACATTTGACCACATTCCCTCAAGAATAGCACTGACAGCTGCTATCGGAG
>Ga0366775_1101_pt1 | contig 12893 bp, 11 predicted proteins | sample BONcelN113001D10_FD_207075 | JGI IMG/M metagenome (GOLD analysis project Ga0366775, IMG submission 207075) | Enriched cells from coal bed in the Powder River Basin, Montana, United States - BONCAT cells N11 rep2 HSBNCT.N11.300.1.D10 ...
AATAGGGCTATACATCGAAAAAGCGGAGGCGGCATGAAAAAGTCTATCGCAATGGATCTAAAAAGGCTGCTCATAAACAAAACGGGCATGGCTGTTCTTATTTTCGCCCCCGTCGTCATTTTGCTCTGTTTCGGTTCTGTCATCGCGCCGGTGTTTTTTAATGCGGAGGGCGGATTTAGTATCGCGCTCCTGGTTGAGGATACCGATCCTTTCACAGCTTCAGTCGTGGAAAGCCTGGTCAAAACGGAACAGAACCGCTCGGTCCTTACGATTAAAAATGTATACAGCCTGGAGGAGGGCAAAGCGCTGCTGAACCAAAACGAAGCGGTATGCCTCATACAGATACCGCAGGGCTTCCAGCGCAGTCTTCTCTCCGGCGGTAAAAGCGCCGTCACATTTTACGAAAACGCCGCTAAACCGCTGGAATGCGCCATTATAAAGAAAGTGCTGTCTTCCGGCATAACGCTTGTAAACGAGGCGCAAAAAAGCGTCAACGCGCTCTATGCTTCCCTATATGGCCATATTCCCGTGGAAGAGGCGAAAAAGGCCTATTCCGACGCCGCCAAAGTCTTTTTGCTGACTGCGCTTAACAAATCCGCGGTATTTAAAAGCGAAACCGTATCTCCCCTTGGCGCGCTCCAGCCTTTGGAATACTACGCCGCGTCGCTTCTCGTCATTTTCCTTTCGCTAAATTCCCTCGGCCTTTCCGCGATGACTTCCTCGGACAATGCAAACGGCGTAACGCTTCGCCATCTTCTGTCGGGGCGCAGGCCGGTCGGCGTCGCCCTGTCGCGCACATTCTCTGGCGCATTGTTCGTACTCACCCAAGGGCTGCCGCTTCTCATACTGTATATGCCCATATGCATCAAATCCTTTGCCTATGGCGGGAACCTTTACCTTATGCCCCTTTCCCTTGCCGCGCTTTCCCTGCTGGTGTCCTCTTTTGCATACTGCATGGGCAACCTGTTTAAAGGCGGAAGTGTAAAAGTCTTTGCCGTCATCACCGCGCTGCTCTTCGCAGGCGGCGCGGTCATTCCCCTGTCCGGCTACGGCATATTTTCGGGCATCGCCGCCTATACCCCGTTTTCCGCAGCTTTAAAGACAGTATTCAATGCTTTTTTCTTCTTTGAAAAAGGTGAATTTACTTTCCCGTTTGCTCTTTGCCTCGTTTATGCGCTGCTTTTCTTTGCCGGCGGGTACATCCTCCAGAAGAGGAGGGTATAAAATGCGCCCGGCCTGTAAGACAATCGTTCTGTTCACAAGGTCGCTTTTCCTTCAGCTTGCCGTTCTTTTTATAGCCGCGCTTGCCCTGTCGTCCCTGCCCCTATTCCTTCACGGCGGCGGGATGCGCATAGCTGTGGGTTTGGTGGACGAAGACCGGACGGAGGCCTCCGCCGCTCTTACAGGCAACGCGAAAAAAGATGCGCTTATTTCCATAACCGAATTTAAAAAAACCTCCGACGCTTTGGATCTGGTAAAGTCCGGCTCTCTCGAGGCGCTGTTCGTGATCAGGCGTGATTACGCAAAGAATATTGCCGAAGGCAGCTACAAGGGCGTAATAGAAGCAGTATATTCCCCTTATTCCTCCTCCGTCAAAACGCTCTCGGACGCTTTCGGCGTGCTCGTGCTCCGCGAGCTGATGCGGCAGGAAGCATATGCGCGCGTAAAGGAAAAAACACCGCAGTTTACGGCAGAGGAGTTCGCACGGGTATTCGACACCTCCGGAGGCGCGGATATACTTTCACTGGAGGTTATAGCCGGCGGGCAGGCGGCACCGGTTGAGCAGCCTGATACGCTGCCGCTCCCTCTTTATCTTCTGAGCCTCGCCGCACTGTTCTACATGCTCTGCGCCGTAAGGCTGCCGCAAAACATGACGGCCCTTGCGGAGCGCATAAAAAACCCGGGAGGATTCCTATTCGCATATTTTGGCGTCCATGGGCTGCCCTTTCTGGCTGCTGCGCTGGCCCTATGCATAACCTTTGCCTTTATTGTTTCGCTCGCTGCGGCGCTTATGGCCTTTTTGGCTTTTGTTCTGTATCTCGTGTGCATCATAGGGCTTCTTTCCGCTTCATCCAAAATTCCCCTGTCGGATTCTACGCGCATCTGCCTGATGGCGGCATTCTGCCTGCTAAATGCGGTATTCGCATATCCGGCCGGATTTGCCTCTTTCTCGGTCCTGCGTTTTCTCTTCCCCGCCGCGCTTCTGCAGGGAGCCGTTACGGGAAGATTCGAATATTTGATCGTATCTGCAGCCTACGCGGGGATTTTCCTGGCACTTGGAGCGGGATTCAAAACGAAAGCAAAGCAATGAGCTTACAGGCTGGCATGATCTTAAGGAAAAACTGAAAAACTCTCTTTTCGTCATTCTCCAGCGAAGCGAAGAATCTTAAAAAATGGCCTTATTACGAGGCTGCTGAAAAACACATATTTTGTCATTCTGAGCGCAGCGAAGAATCTTAAAAAGTGCTGTAATTACAGAGATTCTTCAGTCGCTTTGCTCCCTTAAGAATGACAGGTAGATACTTTTTCAGTGTCCTTATTACAAAGATTCTTCAGTCGCTGCGCTCCCTTAAGAATGACATGATGGCGTATTAATCAGTGTTTCCTTAAGATCATAACGGCCGGTAGAAATATAATGCAGCAGGCAAAAGGAGATATTTCATGCGCCAGGGCAGTATCTATTCCAAGCCTTGCTTTATATTTGTTTATTTTTTCTGTCATATCTAGTATCCTATTGATAAAACTACAACAAGGAGGGCTCTTATGTCCAATGTACTGGTCAAAATGATGGAATACTTCGGCAAGGATGTCGCGCGCATCAACCACGCTTTAAAGGTCGACGGGTATGCACGCGCCATAGCAGAGTCTGAGGGTTTAAACGGGGATAGCCTTTATATACTGCACCTGGCTTGTGCCCTGCACGATATCGGGATACCGGAAGCTTTAAAAAAACATGGCTCAATCGCGGGGAAATACCAGGAGGCCGAAGGACCGGTAGTGGCCCGCCCCATTCTGGAATCCCTGAACGCCGATCCCGCTGCAATCGACAGGGTATGCTATCTCATCGGCCATCACCATAGCTATGACTGTATAGACGGCCTGGATTTCCAGATACTCGTAGAAGCCGATTTTTTTGTCAATATCGATGAGGGAAATATGGAGTACGAAGCGGTCAAAAGCGTACATGACAAAATATTCAAAACAAAGACCGGTTTAAGGCTTTTAGAAACGCTTTACATATAAATATCCCGTAAAAAACGCGCTCCGATCAGTTTCATAATTAAAACGGGGCAGACTGTACGAATATTTTCCAAATACCCGATCCGCTTTGTTGCATATTTTGGAAAACACGTTATACTGATTGATATAGCGCATTTTTTATTTCAGGCATTTCACATTAAACAATTTAGGGGGATTTTCCAATGGAAAAGACAAGTTCCGCCCCGTACCGGACTTTTAGCTATCGCTGGATTGTGCTTATAGCCCTTGTGCCGATTATCGTATCGAGCGAGATTTTTTGGCTGACATTCGCTCCCGTCGCAAGCTATGCAAAGGAATTTTACAATACATCCAGCTTGAATATCGACCTGTTCTCCATGAGCTATATGCTCATGTACATCCTCTTTACGATGCCGGCTTCTCTCGTGATCGAAAAATACGGATTTAAGGCTTCCGTCATAATCGGTTCGGCGCTGACCGTCGTTTTCGGAGCCACGCGGTTTTTATTTGCCTCCAATTTCACCATTGTGCTCGTCTCCCAATTTCTTCTGGCGGCCGGACAGCCTTTCCTCGTCAATATCTCCACCAAGGTACCGGCCAACTGGTTCCCCGTAGGCGAACGCGCGACGGCCTCGGGAATACTTTTAATGGCGCAGTATATTGGCTTTATACTTCCAATGATACTGTCCCCCATATTTGCGGAGAGCCTGGGTATCCCGGCAATGCTCGGAGTCTACGCCGCATTCGCTCTTCTTTCGGCCGTTGCCGCCATAATCTTCGCAAAGGAGAAACCGGCCGTTTTACCGGGGCCCGAAGCGCCCAAGGAGTCCATGAGCCTGAAAAACATGGGCAGGCTGCTCATTAAAAAGAACTTCATCCCCGTACTGATACTTAGCTTTATCACCATGGGGCTTTTCAACACGCTTATGACCATGATCGAACAGATATTCAAACCAAGAGGCATAACTTCGGTAGACGCAGGTATTATAGGCGCGGTGTTCATTGTCAGCGGCATCATCGGAGCCGTCGTACTTCCGCTTATATCCGACAAAATGGGCAGGCGCATCCCGTTCTTAAGAACCGGGATCTCCCTATTGGGGCTTTTGACCGCGGCGCTTGCATTCTTCGGCCTCTATTGGCTATTGCTCCTCTCCGGCGCGCTCCTTGGATTCATCATCATGGGGCTCGCCCCTATACTCTTCCAGCACGGCGCGGAAGTGGCTTATCCCGTTCAGGAGGGCGCTTCTTTCGGGACGATTATGCTGATGGGGCAAGTCTCGGGGATATTATTCGTATTCCTTTTCGACCTCCTTATGAACGGCACAGGCACCATTATTTGGCCCATGCTGTTTTTAGTGGTTCTTGCGGTCGCGCAAATACCCGTCTCCGCAGGAATGAAGGAATCCCGCATATTGCTTGAGAATCGCGGCAAGCTGGAATTATAGTTTTTTTCAGTCGTCTATCCGGTAGAATCCTTAAAAGATTCGGGTATATGCTGTAAAAAGCCCTCGTCATGAGGGCTTTTGTTATTTTAAGTTTTTGACACCCATGTTCCTTTATGCAAATAAAATATAGAGGCAGTAATTTAAAAAGGAGCAATAGATATGTTACCTTCCAAGGAAATACAGGAATTGGCAAGGGCGCTTTCGCAGACGTCGGAATTCGAGGAAATGCTAAAACATAGGCGGGTTCTATATGGAAATATGAATCTTTCAAGACAGATGCAGATGTTTGAGAAAGAACAGGAGCGTATTGCCAGCAGCAACGCCTCCCACGAGGAGGTTTCCGCGCGCATCAAGCGCCTGCTGGAAAGCAACAAAGAGTTGCTGGAAAAAGCGGAAGTAAAGAACTATGTCTCCATAACCCGCCAATACCAGAAAATGATGAGCGAATGCTTTGCGGCGCTTTATAAGGCCATGGACAGCTATATCTTCCGGAGATAGCCAAAATTACACAGTATATGACGATCAAAACGAGGACATTTATAGCTTCGTTTCATTAAGCGCGCCGGTTTTCATTCATTTTAGGACCGGCGATGATTTAATGTTATCTCGCAATAACCCCATTTTTTAAAAACGTTATGATTCATATAATATCCCTTTTTGGAACATATCTGCCGCGGCGTATATGCTTTGGACGGCAGCTATCTTGGCCGGCGGGCCAGCGTACGAGATATCACAACGGAATTGAGGCGCAAAAACTCAGCCACACAAATTTCATCAATTTTTCATAAATACAACATCGGTTTTTCATATTGTGCGGCTACAATATATACATCGTTTTATTATTAACAATATGCCCTTATATATCATATACAGCCAAATCTAAAAGGGGCCCCATTTTATGATGGGGTTCTTTTTCTTACGCGGTATTTTGATTTTTACCCCCATATTTTTTAACGATATATTTAAAAAATCTCTCCACTGCTATTGACATATATAGATGACCGATATATTTTATATATAGATCATCTATATCTTCGAGGTTGCGATATGGCCATAGATAAAGGACTATTGACGGGTAATACAACCATGCTGATACTGAAGCTGCTTGCGGATAAGGATATGTACGGGTATCAGATGATCGAGGAGCTTTCCAAAAAATCCGACAACGCTTTTAATTTAAAAGCCGGAACGCTGTACCCCATTTTACACGGCCTTGAAAAAGCGGGTATGTTAAGCGCTTATGACGACAATGCCGACAGTGCAAGGATCAGGAAGTATTACCATCTGAATAGCAAAGGGAAAGAACTGCTTATTGATAAACAGGCCGAATGGACTGCATATACAAAGGCGGTTAATAAAGTGCTGCGCGGAGGTGCAAGCTATGCAAACATTTGAAAAAATCCAGGAATACGCAACGGCCGTGTGCGATCAGATAAAATGGAAAAAAGCGCACGCCGTTATTTCGGAAGAAATCGAAAACCACCTCATTGACCAAAGGGATGCTTATATGGCCGGTGGCGCAGGTGAGACAGCAGCTACAAACAAAGCCATCGTTCAGATGGGCGACCCGATTGCGATCGGAACGCAGCTTGACCGCACGCACAGGCCAAAACCGCAATGGAGCATGATGCTTTTAACCGCAGCCCTTTTGTTCACCGGGTTCCTTATAAGAATATTGATTGTGAATAACGGCAGCAGTCCGTGGCCGATGCCCATGCAGCTCATCTCTGCGGTTATAGGGCTTGGATTGATGGCAGCCGCCTATTTTACGGACTTCACCTTGATTGGAAAGTATCCCAAAGCAATTTATTTTTCCATACTGGCTTTATCTGTTGCTGCCCTCATTATTCTCCGGTCAGGCGATACCCCGGATTTCCGAGCCGGGCTGATGGCGCTGCTCTTTCCATTGGGTTTTGCGGCGATCGTATATGCCGTAAGAAACAAAGGTTACTCTGGCATTATTCTATGCGGGATGTCCTTTTTGTTGCCGGCTTGTATCGCACTGCTCGTACCCACGGTATCCGGCTTTTTGCTTTTCGCCGTATCCGGGCTCGTAATTTTAAGTATCGCCATCTCAAAAAGATGGTTCAAGGTAAAAATACTGTATGGCTATTTGCTCGTGTTTATGCCGGTTGCCGTAGTATTTTTGCTGGGGGCATTGAATATGTCCCATGACAGTTACAGATGGGAGAGACTGCAGGTTGCAATCGATCCTTCCATTGACCCGAACGGTGCGGGGTATATGGGTATGCTGATAAGAACGCTTCTTAAAGGATCAAAGCTGGTTGGCCATGGCGTGATGCCTGCCGCAGCGACGGTTGTACCCTGGTCGGGCAATGATACCGATTATCTGCTGACTTCTTTGATTTTTAATATCGGTTGGATCGCCTTTATAATCGTTATGGGCGCGCTGCTGTTCTTTATCGTGAAAGGCTTCCTGCTTTGCTTCAGGCAAAGAAGCGGTTTGGCACTGTTTGTATCGGCATCTGTCATGCTGACATTTACAATACAGGTAATCGGGTATGTTGCCGCCAATTTGGGTTTTCAGCTCACTGCCCCTATCTCTTTGCCGCTCCTGTCGCACGGCAATATTGCAACCATTATCAATTTACGTTAATAGGCGTTATGCTGTCGGTATTTAGAACAGGGGATATTGTAAAAGACAAAAACGCCAATACGCTTCGCAATGAGGGTTTTATTACATGGAACGACGGAAAGATAATCATCTCTTTCCAGCAAAAGTGATTCGGTTTAACCTGAAGCAAAATTTTAGAATGCTTATATCTGCTTACCGCCCGGTGATTTAGCTTTTTTAGCAAAAATACCCGTTTTTGGTTAATCGCTGCATGAACGGGTATATGCTCAATTTAAATCACTGATAGAATATCAATACATATGCCAATAAAAAGAAACCAAGGTATTTGTCTTTAAAGTACAATGCCTTGGTTTTTATACCGTATCCCGTTTGCTGGCTAAATAGAATTCAAACGTGCATCATGCGAGGCCAAGCTCCGCAGGCGTCACGGTGCCTTTTTCAAGCGCGTTTTGCTTGAGCTCCAGATACAGGCCGGCAAAGCTCGTGTTCATATACGGCCCTACGAAGAAGATATACAGTATGTTGGCAGTAAGCACATTCAAGAGCATCCATCCGATATAACTCAGGGCCATCACGAATATCTCCCCTTTATAGCCCTGCGTCATGCGCATGGAGAGCTTCAGGGCTTCGGTCGGCCGAACGTTCGGGCAGTCCGCCAATAAATACGGCGTCATAAAATACGCGATCGCCTTAATGATGCCGGGTATCAGGAAGAGAAGCGACCATAAGAATATGAACAGCTCCATCCATAAAACGCCGCCCAGGCTGCGGCCGTAATCGTTAAACCCTTTGCTGAACATTTCCCCGATATCTCCGGTTTCTCCCCTGTAGACCTTTATGCAGAAAAAGCTGTAGCCCACAACTAAAGGCGGCATCAGCAAAAACGCCCCGATTCCGCACGAAAGGCCGGATGCGGCGGCCGTGATAAGAAAATACAGCACCAATGCGCCGAGCGAAACGCCATACTGCTTGGAAAAATTCACTTTGGCTTGCGATTTTATTTCCGCTCTCAATTTCATAAATGTGTCCCCCAATTCTTAAATATTAAAACAGAAAGTATAACTGCTATATGAATTATATGGTATTTTCCGCTGTATTACAACACGCTTTTATAAAAATATACGGGGAAACACGTACGTTTAATACCTGTTTGGCACAGCTTCGTACTCGGCGTATAAAGCCATCAGCGCGCCGATCTTTTCCGCGGGCAGCGCAATGAGCATGGGTGCTTTTTCTCCGCCGCCATAGCTGTTATTGTCGTTTATTTTAATCTTGGCAAAGGGCTTGGATACATCCGGCTGCTCCGTGCCGCAGGACCGCAGCAATTTAAACAGCTTCTTATCGAACTCCATACCTATTTGTATATTTTCGTAGTCGAAGAGTTCGCCGCCATCCAATTCTTCCGGATAAAGCGGTATTTGGCCCCTAAATTCGTAGTTCTGTTTCTGCGCGCTCCCCTTGACCTGTATGTTGTATAACGTTACAGAATAAACGTAATTTGCTTCAGGGGTGGCATTTAATACAGACTCGGTTTTCTTGGTATAGCTTTGAATGGACAGGCTGCGCACAGCGTCTGTCAAGAGCTGTGCAGTCCTGGGTGTAAGTACCGTTACCGCATAGTCCGCATAAAAGCTTCCGGCGCCCATCGTACCGCGGATATCGATATTTCCTATGTTGGCGTCTGAACCGTAGCCTTTGCTGTAACTGGTGAACGATAATATATCCACCTCCGGAACACTTTCATCACCGTACATGGACAGGGGAAAGTCGTTCGTCACCCGTGCAAGCTGCGCCCAGTTCAATCCCTTTGCCTCTTCTTTGAACGTCTCCCATATCTTTTTTTCGGTTTCTTCCGGCAGATCGATCCCGTCGATATCCATGCCGTATATCTGCGCGTCGGACGGAAAACGCAGCAGCGCTTCACGGTGGCTTTCCCTGAAGCCCGGCAGCATTACCAGGTCGTTCATGTTCATGGCGGCCTGCTGCAGCTTGCGGTAGAGCGTCCTGCCATCCTTCAGCCCGATGACAAAATCCGTTTCCAGGTTTGATTGAAAAATATATATACCGGTCCGGTAGTACGGCAGCGTGTCCTTCAGACCTTCTAATACTTTCCGGATCATTTCCGGATCGGTGAACTTTTGCCGCCCGACTGTATCGATTGTATAGGCCTTTTCACCGGCATAGCTCGGATCGGCCGAAGGGGTCATGCGTACATATGCGACATCCTCCGGTTTTGGTTCGGTCTCCCTTGCGGCGCCGCTTATGAGCAGCGACGAAAATGCCAGCGCTGCAGCGATTGCGGCGGTAATGAGAAAAGCGGGGATCGCCTGCACGAGCTTCTTTCCCTCCCGCATGGCGATGAGTTCAAACCCGAAGTAGAAAATTGCGGCTGCTGTTGCCAATATGCCCATAATCGCAGGCATGCCGCTATATCGATACGGTTCATTCAGGTTGCAGACCATGAAGATAAAAGCGCCGAACAGGAAGGGCAGCGCCAGCGCGCAGCGCAGAATATGCTGTGACGCCTTGCCCGAGGCCGCCCGGTCGGCCGTCTCCGACTTCCGCCTTACAAAAAGCAGCCATCCGGCGCACAGGTACAGCGCCCCCTCCGCCGCCGTGCAAAGTATGGCCTCCGGGTACAGGAAAATCCCGCTTACCCTTGAGAGAAAGTATCCGCCGGACATACCGAAGGCATTGTAGATAACGCCTGCCGGGATATTTAACGCCGGGTCGAATATAAACCCAAGCTCCTTCGGGCTTGCTACCGGTGAATTTACCGACACTGCATGCCCAATGAGCCAAAGGATACAGAAGGGCAGGAACAGCGCGAGGCCGTTCGCGATCAGTCCTGCCACCCGCGTGCCTGTGGCCGATACTGCGATCAGCGCCGCTGAAACGGTAAACAGGGACGCTGCAAGCGTTGACGCAAGAAGGCAGGGAATAAGCAGCGGGTTTAGAACCCACCCGTACGATGCGGATATGATCCATACGCAGGACAGGGATATAAAGGCTATGCCAAATACCCATGTCAGAACGCCTGCCGAAAGGCTTGCGCAGATGCAGGTCCTGCTCATGGGCAGGCTGTGGTAGAAATCGCTGGCGTTCCGGTGGTTCAGAAAGGAAAAAGCGCGGTGTACGAGCGCGGTGCTTACGATAAATACCAGGGCGAACAGCGAAGGTGCAACGTACGTAAAAAATCCGTAGTCCACAGACGAAAGGAATGTTTCATCCGTAAACCCCAGGCGCGACGCGTATAAAAGCACGGGCACTGCGCAGCTTATAAGTATGAGTATCCCGGCCGTAATCCCGAGCGGCCTTAATTGTTTCAGGCCTTCCAGATATAGTCTTGAATCGATGAAAGAACGTTTCATACCGCACCTCGTTTCTAAATCAGGGATTCTTCATGCGAATAGCCGAGAGAGGCCATTTCCACCATGAATATCTCTTCCAGCGTCAGGGGGATCATTTCAAAAAGAACGGGGGATTTCGCCCGTATGATTTTTTCTGCTTCTTCCCTACCCCCGCTGAGTATAAAATTCGAAACGCTGCCTGTTTTTTTAAACTGCCTGAACCCAATATTCTCAAAAAGACGCTCGTCGTAGTCAAAGTCAAATGCAGCCTGCACCTTGAAATAAGAAGACTTTAAATCCTCCACGCTCTGGTCCAATACGATGTTACCCTGGTGCAGCAGCGCAAGCGTGTCGCATGTATCCTCCAGTTCCCGCAGCGAATGGCTGGTAATGACCGCTCTCAAGCCCCGTTCGCATACGTCCGCGTAGATGATCTTGCGCGCGAGGTTGCGCATGACCGGGTCAAGCCCGTCGAAGGTCTCGTCAAAAAACGCGTATTCCGTGCGGCAGGATAATGCGAGCGCCATCGCCGCCTGGCGTTTCAGGCCTTTGGAAAACGTATGGATGCGCTTTTTCGCATCCAGGCCGAAGATCCGGCAAAGCTCGTCAAACCGCGCCCTGTCGAAGCCCTTATAGCACGCTCCGTAAAGGGCCGCCATGCGCCGTAAGCTGGCCTGCGGCAAGAAGAAAAGCTCGTCGGGCACGAAAACGAGGCGTTTTTTTGCGGCAGGGTTATCGTAAACCGGCGCTCCGTCCAGCGTTACGCTCCCGGCATCGCCTTTATACACGCCGGACAGCAGGCGCAGCAGGGTGGATTTACCGGCCCCGTTGGAGCCCACCAGCCCGTAGACGCCGCCGCCCTTTGCGTTTAAGCGCACGCCGTTTAAAACCGTTTTCCCGTCAAACTTCTTCACTAAATTCTCCGCTTTCAACATGGTCATTCTCCTTTAGCGGTTTTAATCTTCGAATGCGTTTTTAACGCATTTGATAATTTCTTCATAACCCACTCCGGCGTCTTTCAGTTCCCGCACAAGCTGTGTGAGTTCTTCAAGCCGCCCTTTTTTGCTTTCTACAAGTATCCGCCTCGCGTCTTTTGCGATAAACCTCCCGCTTCCCGGGGCGCTTATACATAGCCCCTTGCGCTCCAGCTCGGCATACGCCTTTTGCAGCGTATTCGGATTCACATTGAGCTCCTGGGAGAGACTGCGGACGGAGGGAAGGAGATCTCCGGGAGAAAACAGACCCCTTGCGATCATCTCTTCTATCTGGGATATTACCTGTTCGTATATGGGCGTCCGCGAATATCTGTCAATCTGGAGCAAACGGCAACACCTCCGCTTAACTGTACTATGTGTATTAGTACAGTTGTATTATATTTCCTTCACGGTTTTTTGTCAATACCAAATCCCATGGTTTTTACTATGACGGAACTTTGCCGCCGAAAGAGCCGTCTTACTATAAAACAAAAAGGGTGATGCGGTTTGAAAAAAATACTGTGCCTTCTCCTGCTTGCGCTGTTGACGCTCGTTTCCTGTGCGCCTGTTCAGGAGGCGGAGCCGTCCCCTGCCCTGCACGAGCAGCCCGTCAGCGGGCTTCTGGAAATTATAGACCCTCCGCCGGATGTTGCCCCGGCGCCATCGGGAACGCCCGCGCCCGTCTTAACAGCGCAAGTGGACATACCCGGATACAAGGCCTATATGAGCGGCGGAAAAGGAGAAAAGATATCCGGGCCGCTTACAACGGGCGATCTGGAGCTGTTTTTTTCTTTGAACTGTGAAAAGCTGCTCTATACGCTGGGAGGAGAATATACGGACCTGGGCGTAGATATAGATACAGGCCTCCACGGATACGAATATCCGCTGTTCGCCATGCGCCTTTGGTTCGAAGCGGATAATAAGGAAGACGATAGAACTGCAACCCTTAAAAGCATACAAATAAATGAGTTCTCCTTTCGCGGCATTACCGAAAAAGACGATTTCAATACTATTATGAAAAAACTCGGAAAGACACGCATTTTAAAAATACCCGCTGAAGATTCTTTCTCGTATGCGCTGCAATACCGCTTCGACAGACTGTTGTTTGAATTCTATGCAGGCGATGAAGAGGCCAATGACGGCGCAGGGCTCATGGTCTACCCCGTCAAGGAATATAAGAAGTACTATCCGGTAGATGTAAAAGAGATAGACGGATGGTTTGGCATGCCCAAACAAAAACTGATCTTCGAAATGGGAAAAGATTATACGGCAGACGAAGAAGAATCCGGAATAACCGGCGTGTATAACG
>Ga0366775_1106_pt1 | contig 12848 bp, 16 predicted proteins | sample BONcelN113001D10_FD_207075 | JGI IMG/M metagenome (GOLD analysis project Ga0366775, IMG submission 207075) | Enriched cells from coal bed in the Powder River Basin, Montana, United States - BONCAT cells N11 rep2 HSBNCT.N11.300.1.D10 ...
CGGTGCAAAAGCAACCGGCGACAATTGCCGGCTGACGCGGTTTTGAAGCACAGGCTCCGTAACCGGCCGGATGACTTCCGTGAAGGCCTTCACCTGCTTGGCAAGGAGCTGCACCATTTCCTGGTCGCTCTTCTGTTTGCTGCTGATCTGCTTTGTTTCGCAACAGGGCTTGGAGCCCATTTTGTGCTTGGTACCGCAATCTTTTTCAGTGGCAGGAACCCAGTCAACGCTTTTCAATTTGCCGCAGCAATAATGCAGGTTGATGGTCATTCCCGTAGAGGAGAAACCATACACCAGCAAAAGCATTATGATGAAAAGCTTTTTCATTCAGCGGAACAAAGGTAAGTTCTGATCGGGTTCGGCCACCTGATTGTGCTCACCAAGGCGGTTGTCTTCACAATTTGTTTTCATTTTGCAAACAATAGCGCAGCGGCTCTCCCGGCTGCTGTTCTTTACAAACGATGGCCTCCTGCTGCATCCGGTGGAGCGCATTTTCCACCTGCACGGTCAGGTCGGCCACGCCTTCTTCACTGGCGATGCCTTTCAGTTCAATCAATTCCATCACGATTTCTTCGGGTGTGCCTTTCTTGATCAGCGAAAGCACATAAGCCACCTGCTTTACCAAAACATCATCGGCACCGATGCGCACAAGTTTCGCACCGGTTTCAGCTTGTCGGCCGACCGGTACAACGAGCAGTACAAGGCACAGCCATTCCGGCGCAAAGAGGTGGTGCCCGGCGGCTTTTTTGAGTACACCTTTGCACCCGGTGAAAAGTTTAGCGCCGTAGCCGGTTTGCGTGCCGATTACAACAACCTGTTTGGTTTGTTTGCCACGCCGCGTTTGAACCTGCGCTACGAGCCGGTGAGCGGAACCGTTGTACGGGTCAATGCCGGCCGCGGCCAGCGAACGGCCAACATTTTTGCCGAAAATATCGGTGCACTGGTTAGTTCAAGAACCGTGAATATCCTGGGCGCCACTGCCGGAAAAGCATATGGCCTTGATCCGGAAGTGGCCTGGAACAAAGGCGTAAGTGTGGACCAGAAATTAAAACTTTTTGGCCGCGAAGCAACTGCCAGTGTTGACTTCTTCCGCACTGATTTTACAAACCAGGTGGTGGTTGATTACGAAGATCCGCGGCAGGTGCAGTTTTACAACCTGAATGGAAAATCCTATTCCAACAGCCTGCAGGCCGAGTTGGATGTGACACCTGTCAAAAGCTTTGATGTGCGGCTGGCCTATCGCTGGTTTGATGTAAAAACAACGTACGGTAATGATCTGCTGCAAAAACCGTTGACGGCGAAGAACAGGGCCTTTGCCAACCTGGCGTACGAATTGAAAGACTGGAAGTTTGACTACACCGTGAACCTTGTTGGACAAAAACGCATTCCATCCACCGAAGGCAATCCGAAAGATTTTCAACTGGCGGCGTATTCGCCCAACTACGTCACCATGAATGCACAAGTGAGCAAATCGTTTGGCAAAAGTAAAACCTTTGAATGGTACCTGGGTGGCGAGAACCTGACCAACTATTTTCAGCAAAATGTAATTCTTTCAGCGGGTCAGCCTTTTAGTCCTTATTTTGACGCTTCTTTAATTTGGGGGCAGGTTACAGGGCGGCAGCTTTACACCGGTTTCCGGTATAAACTAAAATAGGTTACTTATCTCAAAAGCGCCAATGACTCACTGGCGCTTTTGCTTCACTCTAACTTTTGCATGGTTTGATAATTGCAGCCATTGCTCCTGCCTGAACGATTCATTTAACTCCAAACCATTTTTATGACAGGATATCACACGTACAAACAATGCATCGATGCTTGCCTTCGCTGCGCTGCCATCTGCAACCATTGCGCATCCTCCTGTACACAGGAAGAAGATGTGAAGATGATGGCCCGTTGCATTCAACTCGATATGGAATGTGCAGCCATCTGTTATGCCGCGGCGCAACTTATGAGTTTGGGAAGCGAAAAGGCTATGGACATTTGTCGCCTTTGTGCCGATATCTGCGAAGCTTGCGGCAAGGAGTGCGGCCAACACAAAACCGAACATTGCCAGGAATGCGCAGAAGCCTGTCGCCGTTGTGCCGAAGAATGCCGGCGCATGGCCGGTGCAGCAGCGTAAGCAATAAAGAGCGGCGGAAATACTTTTTGTAGCCTTGAGCTTCGAAAACAAACTTCACGAGCAGAACAATGGCGTTGTTGGATATCGCTTTCGGTTCAACTTGAATGTGTTCAATGCCGTCGGTGTTTCCTGGTTCCGTTGCGGGACTCACCAAGCCCGTTTCTTTTTTGACAGGAGCTTGCCGGCGGAGCAATGGAGTTCAGTCCTGGTGCTGTTTAAAAGCCGTTCTTCCGAAAAATCTTTTCCAGATTTTTTTTGTTTCGTGCCCATACCGAAAGGAGATTTCCGGTTTTGTTTACCTGCTTCCGTTTGGGAATAAGTGAGCACCCGCAGCAATGCGGTTCTCGCTTTTTGAAAGGATCGCTATCCTTTCTTTTTCGCCGGCGGCAACCCGGTTGCTTTCATCACCAGGCCACTTCCAAACTTGTCCTTGATGCTGTCGACTGCTTTAAACAACTGCAGCTTTTCCACCGATTTGTCAAACAAGTTCATTTGAAACGACAGCGGAACAAGGTGGCTGAACTTAACGCCCAGCAGCCGCACTTTCTGTCCTTTTTTGTACAATTTGCCAAACAGGTCCTTCACTTTTGCGATCAATACATTGTCGAGTGCCGTGTAGTCGATGACTTCCTGTTTCGAAACCGTGGTAAAATCTTCGTAGCGGATTTTAACCGTAATGCAGCCGGTGAGCCGTTCTTCTTTGCGCAGGTCGTAACCGTTTTTCTCGGTAAGACGAACCAGTTCGCGGTGCAGGAAACTCACATCGTTGCTGTCGTCACCAAACGTGTTTTCGTGCGACAAGGATTTTTGCTCGCTGTACGGCTCAACGGGGGAGTGGTAGATGCCGTTTGCTTTTTCCCACAACTTCTTTCCCCATTTCCCGAAAACAAATTCCAGTTGCTGTACCGGCGTCGTGGCCAGTTGTTCAATGCGGTGAATGCCAATGGCGTAGAGTTGCTCTTGCGTATGCTTTCCCACCATCGGGATTTTGTCGACGCCCAGCGGCCACAAAAAATCTCTTTCTTTTCCGTGCGGCACTTCCAAAAAGCCATTGGGCTTGGCTTCGTTGGTGGCCATTTTGCTCACCAGTTTGTTGGCCGACAAACCATAGGAGATCGGCAGCCCCGTTTCGCGGATGATCTTCTGCCGCAGTTCTTTTGTGTACTGGCTTACGCCAAAAAATTTATCCATGCCGGTGAGGTCAATGTAAAATTCATCGATGGATGCTTTTTCGTACAGCGGCACCGCATCGGCAATGAGTTGTGTCACCACGCGGGAGTACCGGCTGTATTCGTGGTGGCTACCCCGCACAAAAATGGCGTCGGGGCAAAGGCGTTTTGCTGTTATCGACGGCATGGCGCTTTGAATGCCGAACTTCCGGGCCTCGTAGCTGCAGGCAGCCACTATGCCCCGCTGCCCGTCGCCGCCAACAACAATTGGCTTGCCTTTCAGGGCCGGGTTCTTCAGCACTTCCACCGATACAAAAAACGCATCGAGGTCGAAATGGGCAATATAACGGAGCGGCTGGTCCACCGTATAAAAGTAAGTGTTCGGTCGGTTATGAAAGACCAGTTCACGGGTTCAAAAACAAGCTGGATAGCGCAAAGCAGTTTTGTTGGCGTACGCCAAATCGTTCACCTGCGAACCCATAAACGTGTGAACTTCTGCAGCGGCATGATTTTTCCACGCAACAATTTCTTAACATTGAACCCGGCCAGGTTTGGAACTGGCGACGGTTTAACGCAGGAAACTATTTTTGTACCGGCATGAGACGATTATTCATTACCACATTTGCCCTTGCTCTTACCTTCGGTTGCCTGGCGCAGCAACCCGATACGTTGATCAAAAAACTGGACAGCCTTAGCGAGCGAACCGACAGCCTTGGCGGCCAGATCAACAACACCCACCCGGAGGCATATAATGAAAATACCCGTATCACCTTCCCGGCGTTTTTTATTTTGGAAGGCAGTAACCTGAAACAGGCATTTACAAAGCCGTTTCATATGACGGGAAAAAACTGGGCAACGGCCGGAAAATTTGCCGTGGTGGTTGGCGGGCTGGCCTTTTTTGACCGCCCCATTCAGCGATGGGCGCTGAACCTACGCAACAAAAACAACGGGCTAAGCACCGTAAGCCGGTATGTCACCAATTTTGGCGGGCCTTACGAAGGTTATGTTTTGGGGAGTTTGGGGGCGTATGGCTTCCTGTTTCATAACGTGAAGATGCAAACCACCACGCTGCTGGCCCTGCAATCGTACATTACAGGTGCGGCGGTGCAGTCGGTGGTAAAATTTATAACGGGCCGACAGCGTCCGCTTGCGGTTAGCCGCAACATGGGGGTGGGCAGTCCCACTTTTAAAGGGCCGTTCAGCACCCTGCGTGATGCCGAAGGCAATAAGCTGAATGGTTCGTTTCCCTCGGGGCACACCACCGTTGCCTTTGCCGCGGCCACCGTGTATGCGCTTGAATATGCCAACATCAAGTGGGTGCCTTATTTCGCTTACACCGCTGCTTCCCTCATTGGGTTTAGCCGGCTGACTGAAAACAAGCACTGGGCCACCGATGTACTGGCGGGTGCCGCACTGGGCTATCTCACCGGGCGGCAGGTGGTGAACAACTACCACCGGTACGCCAAACTGCGGGCACCAAAGCAGCGCACTTCGGTTAGTTTTTCCCTTGGTTATGGTAACGGGCAGCTGTTGCCTGCCATGGTCATGCGGTTTTAAAGGCGTCAATCATCTGTTGTTGATCCTTCAACAGTCAACGGCAACTTTTCATTTGCGAACTTAAGGTTGCGGTGTAAAGAAGCCGTCAGCAAAGAATGCCGGTTGACGTTAACGCAAAAAAAAGTCCCGCATGGCTGCAGGACATTTTTTCTTTCAAAGCGATAAGATTAATATCTTTTTTTGTAACCGCCGCCGCCGCTGAAGCCGCCGCCGTTACCACCACGGAAACCACCGCCGCCGCCACCCTGGCGCGAAGGTTTGTCTTCCTTGGGTTTAGCTTCCATCACACGGATGGTACGGTTGTCAACAGACGCCTGGTCCAGTTCAGCAATTGCTTTTTTTGCTGCTTCGTCATCACTCATTTCAACAAAGCCAAAGCCGCGGCTTTTGCCAGTGAATTTGTCGGTGATTACTTTAGCAGACGTAACATCACCATACTCGGCGAAGAATTCTCTTAAGTCTTCATCCTGAATGTTGAAGCTTAAGTTAGAAACGTAAATGTTCATACTTTCTTTTAGATAAAAATTAAAAATCTGAGTCGAGGCAAGAAAGCAAGGGTGAAACTAACAGCAGGGAAAACGTAGCAGATGATTTCAACACTTAACCTAATGCGATGCTCATTAACAGGGCAAATGTAGGAGAATATGGGGAGCAGGCGAAATTTATCTTGTTAATGAAAGGTTACCGATGGTTTCGCCCCTTCTTAACAAGATCAATGGGTTCAAGGCCGTATTTTTGCGCCGTCAAATTCTTCAGTCTTTCCTCGTCCGTGGCAAAAGATTTGTAGATGAATGTTCATTCAAAATTTAATTTATTTCAGTCGTGATCTTTGTTATTCTCTTTTTTGTACTGCACTGGTACCTGTCCTTATTTTCCCAAACCTTTTTCCAGCACCGCTATGCCGCCCACAAGGCATTTGACATGAGCAAAGGCTGGGAGCGGTTCTTCTTTTTCTTTGCCTGGCTCACACAGGGTTCTTCTTACCTCAGCCCGCGGGCCTACGGCATTATGCACCGCATTCACCACGCTTATACCGATACCGAACTGGACCCGCATTCACCCGCCTACGATAAAAACCTGTTTGCCATGATGTGGCGAACCAAGAACATTTATTCGGATATTTTATACGAAAGAACCCCGGTGGAACCGCGGTTCACCAAAAACGTTCCGGCCTGGAAGCGCTTCGATCTGTTTGCCAGCAGCTGGGGCTCGCGGGTTTTCTGGATCGGCGTTTACGTGGCCTTGTACCTGGCCTTTGCGCCATCGGCCTGGTTCCTTCTTTTGGTTCCCGTTCATGCGGTGATGGGTCCGTTGCACGGTGTGATCATCAACTGGTATGCACACAAGTACGGCGATGTGAATTTTGAAACCGACAACACGTCGAAAAACCTCTTTAAAGTGGATTGGCTGATGTTTGGCGAGGGTTACCACAACAACCACCACGTTCATCCCAGCCGCAGCAACTTCGCTGCAAAAAGAGGAGAGTTTGATCCTTGTTACCCGTTGATCATTTTGCTGAATAAAGTGGGCATCATCAAAATTAACCACAGTTTACAGGTGGCCTGATAACATAGAAAATTTTACAAAAGCCTTCGTTGGAAAACGAAGGCTTTTGTATGTAACCAGCAACAGGAGCTCTTTTCACCGCCGGTTGCGTCGCACACTTGTGCGGCTGGAACTGTATGGAGCGATGAGCAGTTAGCTGTCAGCTTTTTTTAGTTTGCTTCTCTCTTGTTGGGTCAATCACCGTAGAGATGGAATCAATTCGCTCAAGCGGCATCTGGCGATTGTTATGAACTAGTTGTCGATTATGATGGAAAGAAGAACTGACTCTCGTTGTCTGCACAAGTGAGGCGAATGCATTGCCGCCTTTGAAGAAGCGTTGTTGAAACTTGCCTTTGCCTAACTTTACCTTGTTTACAATTTACACAATCAAACAAGCTATATGCAAACAGCGTGGAAAGATTACCAGAAAAAAAATGAACAACGCTTTTTAGATGAAATGCTGGAGCTCTTGCGCATTCCCTCCATCAGCGCCAAGAGTGAGCACAAAGACGATATGCGTCAATGTGCCGAAATGGTGCGGCAGCGCTTCCTCGATTCGGGCTGCGACAAAGCCGAAGTAATGGAAACGGCAGGTCACCCGGTGGTGTACGGCGAGAAAACAGTGGACCCATCGAAGCCAACGGTGCTGGTTTATGGCCACTACGATGTGCAGCCGGCCGATCCCCTGGAGTTGTGGCACAGCGGTCCCTTTGAACCGGTAATCAAAGATGGAAAAGTGTTTGCCCGTGGCAGCGCCGACGACAAAGGGCAGTTTTACATGCACGTAAAAGCGCTGGAAACAATGGTGAAAACCGACAGCCTGGAAACAAACATTAAATTTTTAATAGAAGGTGAGGAGGAAGTAGGTTCTCCCAACCTGGCTGATTTTGTCCGTGAATACAAAGACCTGTTGAAAGCTGATGTGATCCTCATCAGCGACAGCTCCATGATCAGCATAGAAAACCCTTCGCTCGACATTGGTGTTCGTGGTCTTTCGTATATCCAGGTGGAGGTAACCGGCGCCAACCGCGACCTGCATAGCGGCACCTACGGTGGTGCGGTGGCCAATCCCATTACCATTCTTTGCCAGATGATTGCCGGCATTCACGACGAAAACAACCACGTAACCATACCCGGTTTTTACGACGATGTAGTGGTGGCCACAGAAGAAGAAAGAGAACTGATGGCCAAAGCGCCGTTTAACGAGCAGGAGTACAAAGACGAGTTAGGCGTAAAAGAATTATGGGGCGAAAAAGGCTACAGCACCAATGAGCGCACCGGTATCAGGCCAACGGTGGAAGTCAACGGTATCTGGGGTGGTTATACAGGCGAAGGTGCTAAAACCGTGCTGCCGTCAAAGGCCTATGCAAAAGTGTCTGCCCGGTTGGTACCCAACCAAACCTCCGATAAAATCACGCAGTTGCTGATCGACTATTTTCACAACAATGCACCGGAATCAGTAACAGTAAAAGCCGAACTACACCATGGCGGTGAGCCGTACATGACGCCGATCGACAGCAAGGGCTACCAGGCAGCAGCAAAGGCCATTCAAACCACATTTGGCAAAGAGCCGGTGCCGGTTCGGGGTGGGGGTTCTATTCCCATCTGTTCCATCCTTGAAAAAGAACTCGGCATTAAAATCGTGTTCATGGGCTTTGGCCTCGACAACGATAACCTGCATTCGCCCAACGAAAAATACAACCTGGAGAATTACTACAAGGGAATCGAAACCATTCCCTATTTCCACAAGTTTTTTGCACAGGATTAAGCAACGCTGTAAAAAGGAAAGGGAGCCGTGCGGCTCCCTTTTTTCTTTCTCTGTTCTTATTTTGTTGGCGGTGTTAGCAGAAGCGGTCGTGAGGGCCGAACCTGCAACAGCGGCCGCACCGGGTTAGGCATCGGCTGTGTTCTGCTGCGGAACGGCACCTGCGTTTTGCCTTTCCATAGGTTGGTGATGGCCACCGACTCTTCGGGGTTGGGAACAATGCAGGGCATGTTGTCCAGCGGCAGGCGGTGCAGCCCGGGGGTTGGATTTTTCAACGCCAGTTCTGAATTAAGGAACTCCTTTGTTGTATCCAACGGCAGCTTGCGCCAGGCATTGTGATTTACAGCGGGATGGTTTGCCTCCGGTTCGCGAAAACGTTGCAGGAGATTTTGTTGATCCTGTGCGTAACCGGTGGTGAAGGAAAGGCCGGCAATCAGCAGTGGTAGCAGCCATTTCATAAGCCGTTCTTTCTCCGAATGTAGGAAAAACTGCCTGTATTTGGCCGCACCTTGCATTTGCAATCTTAACTTTCTGCAGCCAGGCAGATGTGCTATTTTTATGGTTTTCAAAACCTGCCATTCAGTGCCAAAAGAAACAAAAGAAAAACTACGGTTGGATAAATATCTCTGGTCGATCCGGCTTTTTAAAACCCGAACACTGGCCGCTGCTGCCTGCGATACCGGCAAAGTGAAACAAGCCGGCACGGCCGTAAAAGCGGCAAAGAACGTGAGCATTGGCGACGAGTTCGAAGTAAAGACCGAAGCCAAAAAATGGATCATCAAAGTCACGGGCCTGCTCTACAACCGTGTGGCCTATTCCGAAGCCATTCAATACTACATTGACCTGACACCGGCCGAAGAGATCGACCACAACCAGTTTCAGGCTGCTTCTTTTTACACCGGCAAGCGACCCAGCAAAGTGGGCCGACCCACCAAAAAGCTGCGGCGTGAGTTGGACGAATTTCTGGGCGATGAGGAAGAATAAGGTGGCCGTTTCCTGAACAGAAAACTGTTAATTCTAGCCGGTTGTACCGGTCACAACGGGAATAGATTGCTGCCGTCTGCGGTAATAAACTTACCTTCGCCTGAAGTATTGAGCAAAGCACCAGTATCGAAGCCACACATTTCTCTTTTCCTACTTCTGTTTGTTTACTCAACTGACTCACCATCAAAAGATGATCTATGAATATTTATGTTGCCAATTTTAGTACGCAGTTACAGGATGAAGACCTGAGAAAAATTTTTGCACCTCATGGTGAAGTAACGTCGGCCGAAGTTGCCATTGACGGATTTACGGAAAAGTCACGCGGCTTTGGTTATGTTGAAATGCCGGATGAGCAGGAAGCCCGTGCGGCCATTGCAGCCCTCAATCAAAAAGAAGTCGACGGTTCAGTGCTCCAGGTAAAAGAAGCCGAGCCAAAAGATATCCGGAAAGGTTCTTACAAAGTAGGAAATGGCGGTATCAATCCTTACCGGTTCAGAAAAAGCTAAGCGAAAGCAAACGATGGATTGGTTGTAGAACTGACCAGGCAAAATGCCCAGCCAGGATCATCGGTTCAGAACAAAAGACGTTTGTTCCTCAACTGCCAGGTTCCGCTTTAAAGCGGCAACCACTACAAAAGGCAGCGACCGGGCAAACAAGCCCGCCTTCAGCGCCACGTTCACCTCGTCTCTTCGTTTGCCGTTTACCAATTATCCAACGCCCTTTTAACCCGGATCTTTTGAAGCAAACTTACTTCACGTAAATAACTGAATTATGTATACATCTCTTTGGTTAAAATACCTGCCGGTAATGCGCATTTTGCTCAAAAAATCAATGAAGGAAGACCAGGTGTTTTTGATGAACATCCCGGATTTTGAACGGGCTGGCCTTAAGCGTAAAACGGGTCTCAAATTTTTATTAAAAATGCAGAACGGCAAACCGGAGAATGCGGTGGTTGATGTTCCGCTGGCGGCCAGTTTAGCCACTGTTTTGCAGCAGGACGATGCCATTGCTGAACTGCTGATGGCCAATGTTTTTCAGTTTGGACTGAACACGAAATACGAATTGGCCATTTCCCACGTTTCTGGTTCGGAACCGGTTTCCGAAGCATCAACTGCATTAACGGAAAGCAACTCCTAAGGCCGGCGCCGTTCGCCGAGCCCGGATGCTTTGCTAATTATAAAATCAACAATGGAACAATTTAAAAAAACAATTGAAGGAATTGATTTTTCTTTCCAGGGTATACTGGAAGGAGAAGATGAAGTGTGCTGGGTAAGTGTAGACAACCACCGTTTTCGCATGACCATCGCCGATGATGATGAAAGCTGGGAAATTCTGCAGCAGGTACCGGAATGGATCAAAAAGCTGGAAGCCAAATTAGGCGCAGCCATTGATGAAGGCTACTGCTGATCCTGAACCAGCGGGAACGAAGAATTTTCAATCCCGACGTTCATCCTTTCTTTTACGCAAACAAGGTTGATTTCACCAGGCCTGCGAGGTTTCAACTGGTATTATCGGTCTTTGTAAAACAAGTAGCTGCCGCAGCCTGATTGATTCAATCGCCGTTAAAAAAAGCGAAGCCGCTTCTTTTTAACGGCTTCGCTTTTTCGCATCGGGGCTGAATTATTTCTTTAGCTTGGCGCCGTACCTTTTCAGGAACTCTTTTCTCGAGTCGTGGTAAGATGACACCGCTCCCAGTTTGTACAAGCTGAAAATATAAATCCACGGCAGGTCCAGTTGATGCGGCAAAAAGCCGGCACGGGCCGAAGCCGGGTAAAGGTGATGATTGTTGTGCCATTCGCCGGCAAACAGACCCGGTCGCATTTGGTTAATCGACAGGTTTCTCCGGTCGAAATCCACACCATCCACGTGCTTTTCTTCTCCTTTGCCGTGACCGGTATAATTAAATGCACGAACGCCAATAAACCAGATCAGCGCAGCACTGAACAGCGTGCAAGCCAGGGCATGCCCACCTATCAGGTAAAAAGTTGTGTACCAGAAAGCCCAGTTCAACAGTAAAACGCCAATGGCATAATAGGGACTGGTTAACGAACCCCATTTCTGGTATTGTGCATAGGTGTTCACGCCAACACCGGTGTGTCGAAACAAGTCGGCTGCTTTCTTGTATTCCGCTTCCGTTAAATCGGTGCTAATGCGCTGGTGGTTGATTTCCGACAGCATGCAGTAAAGGAAACCTCCCCTGGCATTGTATGGGTCGCCGGGTTCATCGCTTTTGGCATGGTGCACATGGTGCGAGATGGCATAAATTTCTTCGGGGATGGTTTTGATCACCAGGTTTTGCGTAACAATGCGCCAGAAAGGACTGCTGAACTGATACGATTTGTGCGTGCAATACCGGTGAAACCAGATGGTGCCGTGCGTACCCATGATGATCATGGCATAAGCCAGGTAAGCCAGCAGCAGCGGAATGGAAAAAAAGTGAAACAGGAAAAAATAAAGACAGGGAAGCAGGCAAACAATCAGGCACAAGCTGGCAAAAGAAATCCAGTTTTGTTTGCTTTTAAAAATATTAATACGCTTGAATGTTTCGTTCCAGAGTTGCTTGGAAGTAGGAACCACCAGTTCCCCTTTCTCGTTTTTCCAGCCATAAGAAGGCTGCTGCAGAATAATGTCGATGAATGCCATAAATGATGAATGGAAGCAGAACAAGGGTACCTTAACGGCAGGGCCACTGCTTGTGTATAGACTTTCTTTTTTGAAAAAATTGTGCCGAAGGTCCGGCGGTGTATGCTTTAATCGAAGCTTTCTTTATACGTGGTGAGCTTTGTAAATTCGGCGCCGTTGAAAATGCGGGCCAGGTTGCCGTCTTTCGAATTTCTGTACGCATCCAACTTGCTTTGCGGCACAATGCGCCAGAAATTTTTTGCTCTCAGGTAAGCATAATCGGTATCCCGCACAAACAAACCAAAAATGGTTTCGCGTTGTTTAAACCGGATCTGTACACATTCGTTTTCAACCGGAAGATTTTTATCCAGGAACTTTTGAATGTCTTCGCTGTTCATAGTTGTTGATTTAACAAGTTTTTGCGTCGTGAATCGTTGGCAGCAAGGCAGAAGACATCAAAAGGTGGTAAGATGAAGACTGAATGCTAAAAGCGGTTGTTGCTCAAATATACGCCATCCGGCCGGCATGTACCGAAAGGATGAGCTATTTGTGATAGTTTTGACACCGTTTCCAAAAAGAAAGCCTACCTTCAGCCTGTTAATTTGAGCCTCGCATTCGTAATCGTTCATCAGTTCTGCTATGCATTATTCGTTAAACCTTACCATGCCTTTCTCAAGTATTTATTTACGTTAATTTCAGACAACATGAACATTTATGTTTCAAACTTGAGTTTTGATGTACAAGATCAGGACTTAAAAGAATTTTTTACACCGTACGGTGAAGTGACCTCTGCTAAAATCATTACCGACAGGGAAACCGGTCGTAGCCGTGGATTTGGATTTGTTGAGATGAGCGATGATGAAGCTTCCCGCAAAGCCATTGCCGAACTGAACGACTCTTCTGTTGACGGCCGCAACATCAAAGTGATGGAAGCCCGTCCGAAAGAAGACCGTCCGGCCAGAAGCAACAACGGCGGCGGCGGCGGTGGATATCGCGGCAGCAACCCCTTCAAGAATAAGTGGTAAGAAATTCGCTATATTTAAAGGAAGTCTTTGTACAGCCAAAGGCTTCCTTTTTTATTCTAAGC
>Ga0366775_1107_pt1 | contig 12826 bp, 9 predicted proteins | sample BONcelN113001D10_FD_207075 | JGI IMG/M metagenome (GOLD analysis project Ga0366775, IMG submission 207075) | Enriched cells from coal bed in the Powder River Basin, Montana, United States - BONCAT cells N11 rep2 HSBNCT.N11.300.1.D10 ...
GCCATCTTATGCCATTTGCATCTTTCATGATGACTCCTTTTGTAACATCGGTTACTTCTATGTCGCCTGCTGTTGTCAGATTCTTTAGTTTTAAATCTGCAAACGTGCCTAGTGTTCCGTTATTAACTTCGGCAACACCCGCTGCATTTCTTCCGAACCCGACTTGTATTGCTGATGCATATGCATTGCTTCCCCACCCAATTACAGACGTAGAATCAAAACTTATTGATTTATTAGAACCGCGGTAAAGAAACACTGCCCTGTCATTGGTATTGTTATAAATGCCGAAGTTTCCTGCACCATCAAAGTTTCCACTGCCAGAAGTGTATATGTCAAATGATTTACCGCCTGTTGTTGTATTTGAAAACCGTAGGTAAGTTGCAGTTGTATCTGCATTTGCTACAACCATTGAACTCATAGTTCCGACTCCACCGATATAGACATTTCCGTTTACTTGTAATTTGCTTCCATTATCTGTTGTCGTTCCAATTAACACATTACCTGTATTGCTGTTGTAAATGTTCGTTCCAGAAACTGTCCAATTAGAAATGACTGTTGATGAAATCACCCCATTTGTTATACTAATTCCAGTTCCAGCTGTATAGGTAACTCCACCAGTACCACCTGAAGCAGCCGCCCAAGTAGGAACTCCACCGACCAAGGTTAAAACGGTTCCGTCCGTTGAGTTGGTGATTGAAGCCAATTGCCCATTAGTGTTAGCTATAATCAGACGTGAACCTGAACCAGTTAATGCACTTGAAATGATGTTTAACGCTGTAAAGTCACCTATACTGCTGAGTTTTGCAATAGGAATAGTATCACTGCTTTTTGTGTACCATCTTTGCAAATCTTGTGTTTGCCCTGCACTCCTCCCCTCTATGGTTAAACCAATTTTATCAGCTACGTTGATAATACGGGTATTGATTGTCCCATTCGCAGTAACAAATGCAGGTGCGCTTCCGCTGTTTTGTGTTGAGCCATTAATTACGATTTCGTTATACGACGCAATTTGTAAGGCACTGCCGAAGCCAACTTGCATTACATTGAAGTTGTCACCAAAAGCTAATCTTGCAGCTTGACCAGTTGTCATTGAAGGGCTAAAACCAAACGTTCTTGGTGATGCTGATGTTGAACCTGTTGGACTCAAGTATAGGTTTTGTGTTGATGTGTTTCCACTTGTCAAAACCGCATCAAGGGTTGGAGTTCCAGTGCTTCCCGTTGGAATCGCTTGTGTACTCAAAGAACCTGCTGCATCAGCTACAACCATTCTTGTTCCAGTACCAGCTAAACCGCTAATTTTTGCTGAACCTGTTACCTGCAACTTTTCGCCACTGTCCGATGTACCGCCTATCAACACATTTCCACTATTGTTGTTGTAGATTGTTGTACCTGAAACAGTCCAGTTGTTTAAAACAGTTGTTGAAATCACTCCGTTGGTGATGTTGATACCCGTTCCTGCTGTATATGTTGTACCTGAACCACCATTGCCTGAAACGGTTTCTGTGAACCAATAGATGGTTCCATTGTCATTGATGAACGAAATGAATTGTGGTTCTGATGAAACGTTTAAACTTCCTTTTACTATACCCGGAAGAGTTACAGTGTCGTTTGTATTTACCCTAACGACTTTTAAAATACCAGAATCCCCATTTGCAGTACCGTTAAGGTTAATTGTTGTCGCTCCATTTGCTATAACGGCTGCACATGGATTGAACCTGTCATACGTCCAAACCGTTGTCGCACCAAAAGTCAATGTCTGAAAAACACCACTAACTGCATCTGCTTTGTTCTGCAAGGCCGAATAAACACCATCCGAACTCACTGCATTTGTTGAACCTTGGATTGGACTTCCATCAATTATGCTCGTTACAGAAATGACACCATTGGAAATATTGATGCCTGCGCCTGCTGTGTAAGCTGCTCCGCCTCCTGAACCATAACCTTGGGCTGCCACCCATTCCTGTGTTGCTAAAGTTCCATCCGCGTCTGGAAGTTGCAAAAGTCTTGATGCTGTCAGATTCAGTGTAGAGGGAACAATTGAAGCAAAATAGTTTGTACCTCCGCTCCTTAGATTGATTTTTCCGCTCCATCCACCACCACTTGCATGTATTGTAAGTTTAATCTTTTCCTCATCAACATAATTCAACGAAAACCCACCAACGACTATTCCGCTCGTAGACAGATTGCCTGCACTCAAAACATTATCAAGTGTTGGAGTTCCAGAGGCAGATATGACAATATCACCACTTCCCAATAATGTTTGCCCATTGATGGTTTTGATGCTTGTTCCGCTTACAAGAACATCTTGTTTGCTTGCTAAAGATGTGGTTAACCCAGTGATTGCTGATTGTGGGATGTTGCTAAATGTATTGGTTGCGCCTGAAATTGTCTTATTAGTCAAGGTTGCTATAGCCGCATTTTTACTTGCATCCGACGTATTATCAACATTAATCAAACCAATTGCTGCCTTATCCAAAGTCTGCCAGGTCTTGTCACCCCTCCAATATTGCGAGGCACCGCCTGCTGTAATCAAGCCTTCTTTACTATTCAATGCTGATTGCAAACCGGTCACATCTGAAATAATATGGGTGTGGTTAAGCTGTGAAAAGTTTGATAGAGTCCAATTTTGTACATCCTGAACGTCTGAAGGGATTGGTGGTGCAACAAAAGCAGATAAGTCCATATCCACTAACGGATATATTACGTAACCTTGCCCTTCTACAAAACCATTAAATGAGTTAAATGCTCTTGAAGGCATCCAAGAAGCAGGTACAGAACTAATCCTGTGAATAATTAAGATGTTTTCGCCACTTAATCCAATAGATGTAAAAGGGATGGTTTGAAGTGCTGTTACGGCTATAGGAGTATTAGCATGTATATTAATTGACATTCATAATTGGGTAAATTGATAGAAATTTTAATCACCTAGATACCAACCGATGGAAGGTGATGTGATGTCTTTATCTGTTCCTCTAATTGAAAGGTTTCTGTCTTTCAGATACTGAATCAGATTGTTTTTGTATGTAGATAAATAATTGTCGTAGTAGTTCTTTACGTATTCTAGTTCCTGTGCAGTTGCAGTAGTTGCACCATTGTCGTTCAACTTCATCAACCCTTTATTGGATAATTTGTAATTGTTGATAACGATGAAATCCGCCAATGCTGCAAACACCAAGAAGGGAACTATATAATCATCTAGCATTTCTTTTACAGTGTCAGCAATGGGTATAGAATCGTTTTGGCTTGTATTGACTGCATCAATTACATCCTGATACAACTCTTTACCAAGGATTGCTTTAAGTTGAGTTTCCTGAACATTGATAAGGACAGGTTTCAAAACCTTCCCATCGACATTGTGCTCAATGATTGAATAATTTTTGATATGCTTTTCACTAACTAATAGTGTATTTGTCATTCACCGCTTTTCATTTAAATAATTCACTTAATAAAAAAGTCAGAAGCGTTTCCACTCCTGACTTCATTCTATTAATTTCTACAAATCCTAAACTACCCTTCTTGCAACCGTTTTAGATACAAATTCATGACGGCAGTGTTTTGTAGCCTCACCTGAGTCTGGGCTTCTATACCATCCACCTCCGTATCTGAAAACATCATAACCGAAGATTGAAGACATTGTTTGAATTTCCTCCCTTGTGTACAATCTATTATTATCAATTAGCTTTTTGCAGAACGCTCTTGTGTTGTCAATGATTTCAGCACCGTAACCGCTTCTTACCTTGTATTGATACATCACCTCAATCTTCCGTTTAGGTGCATCTTCGGCAATAGGTGAAACGTAAACTTTGTCATCATTGATAGCAATGTTTACCACTCCTGCATCATTCAATTTCTTCAATGTGTCCTGTAAATCCCTTAATGTGATGTTGATTCCTAAATCCTTCCTTAAATCAGTTTTTAGCTCTGCAATTGTTTTTCCTTTGATTTCGTTGCTAATAAGGTAATCTGCTATTTCCTGAGTTTGCTCAAACTTTAATTCTGCTCTTGAAAAATCTTCAACTGATGTAATTGTTTCACCTTCTTCTAAAAATTCAAATTCTTCTGCTGTTATTCCTAAATGCTTTATTCTGTCAAAATCTTCTTCCTTTAAATAAGTGTAATCTGTACCAAATTTTGACTGTTGAACTGGCTGCACCTGTGGTTGTGCCTTATCACCTATCAATCTATCACCATCGGCAATTGACGGCTTACCCATGATTTCACGCCATTCATTGATAGTTAGAACCGACTTCTTAACTTCATCAGGAACCTGCTCACCAAATAATGGTCGGTCAATAAACTCCACTGCATCAGTGATGATTTCGGAGTTCATAAACAACAGCTTAAAGGCGCTTTCAAGCTCATTCCTTTTCACTCTGATGTACTTCCCTTTGAAAATTTCATATTGAGTTTCCAATTCTGTTGCCCCACCCAACTGGCCTTCCGTTTTGTCATGGAAAAGAATAGCCGGTGCACCATGACCCCTTAAGATTCTTTCCTTTGAGCTTTGTTCACCCAATTCATATGCTTTATCCCAGTCATTTGAACCAATGTTTTCAACTTCGGGTGCTTTACCGGTCATGGCATCTTGATAATTCACAATCCACTTCTTCCCTTCACTGCCTGTATAAGAATTAGATAACTGCTTATTGACTGTCTTTTTCAGCTCATCAGAAGGGTTGCTTCCCTGATACATTGTGATAATAGTGGCAGGGGAAAACTGGTTTTGAATCTGGTTTAAATGGAATGAAATAGCTTCAATTTCTGTCTGAATTGCCTTGATACATGAATGGTACTCATATTTGGGATAAACCTTGCTAATTGATGGCTTATATCCGTCAAAGTAGAAGATTTTAGATTTGGTGTCCTTTGAATAGCCATTGAACCTTTCAAACACAACTGGCTTTTTCATTGCCGACCAATCCTCACTTACCCAAAACTTAGTCTTTTCCTTGTTCGTCCTTAGCTGATGTGCTGGAACGTGGTAATATTCAAACGGCTTACCTAACAGATTATAAACTACCTCAACAGCAAAAAAGTTGAATAAGACATAATCTGCAACAAGTTTGCTTGAAAACTCTAGCAAGCTATCCTCGGGGTTCACCTTGATGTTTAGCCCCTGGCCGTTCTTGTACCTTAAACCGTCACCTAGGATAAACATCACCTTATCATCTACTATTGATTGATGAGTTGGGGAATTGTCATATAGGTGAAGTATGAAATTGGGATATAGATTATCTACACCGTACCAGACGTGTTTATCACTTGATGTTTCAGTTGATTCCCAAAGTGCAGGTAATTTGTTTATACTGAAATTGATTACTTCAATGTTGTCTTTATTTGTTCTTCTGCTTGTAGCCATTCATATCCGAAAATTTAATCGCCTTGGTACACAATGAAATCATCTTCAGTTTCATCTTCTTCCAATGAAATAATTACTTCATCTTCTGCCGTACCTATTATTTCAAGAAGACCTGTTTCAAGTATTTTCCCATCTGAAACTTGTTTGATGGTGTAGTAATACTGGCCTTCATTCATATCATTAAATATTGAAGTGTCAAGTAGAAACTCATCATATCTGTTTTGATAGGCAGATGTGTTTTCAGGTAGTGAAATTGTGTAGGTATGTAGGTCATAAGGTGAGTGCAAACTCAAGTTGTAGCCTTGGGAGCTGTCAGACACATTTTCGCTTATAGTCACAACTATTCGGCTTAGCTCTACTGTTTTATCAATTACTATCATTAATCTTTAAATATCACTGGCAACGAAAAAGGGTGAACAATGCGTCCACCCTATACTCTTTATCTTCTTTTGCATTTATGCAATTAAGCCAGCTACAATTGTGCTATCAACCAATCTTGCAGGTTCCGTATCAATACCACTGAAGGTTAATGTATAACCATTCAAATCTGATTCTTGAGTTCCGGTCCCACCTTCTGCGGCAGACAACTCTAACAAACCATTCAAACCAACCACGTAATGATTACCGCTTCTTGCTTGAAACATGATAACAATACCTTGGTTCATTACACTTTTCAAAAAGGCTCTGTTTTCAGAAGTCATACCACTTAGAACCAAAGTGAAGTCTTGTGAAAACCAGAATAATCCTTTTGTACTGTCAATTGATGCTTTTTCAGTCAAACCGGCTGTATTTTTCAACAATCCGACTTCAACGAACTTTTTTGTAGCCTTCAATGTGACTGCATTAACTACATCACCTGCAGAAGTTGTAAATCCTGCACCTGCTGATGTGTCAAGGTCATTATAGGCCAGGAAATATGCTTTTGAAAGCAAACCGCCCATTACACCTGTTGCACCACATGATTTTGCCAATGCTGTTAAACTTGGACATGACATTAAATATTCTTAGTTATTATTTTAAGGAAAATGGGCGAATCCATGTTCGCCCGAAATTATTCATCCAATTAGCTTGCGAAGTCTGCAATACCAATTTGATTTGTGTAAACTGCTGAAACACCTACTGCGAAATTGTAGTCCAAGTAGTATTGTTCAGTTTCCATTGAAAATTTCATTGTAACCTTCGACTCTTCGCCAGATAAATCAGCTGCATAATGCAAGTCACTGATTTTAGCAGCCACTACTTTTTGAGTACCGTTCAAACCTGGAGTTGGAACCAATGTTGCTCCAGTACCGTATAATTTCATATCATCAACAGGCTTGAAGATGTTTTTGTTAGCCAATGCAATCGCATAGTCATCCCACATATCCTCACCGATGAAAATTCTGAAATCTGATGCTTGTCTTACTTTGACAGGCATTGCAGTGTAAACAGATTGAAGTTTTGCAACAATGTCTGAACCTGATTCGGCAATTACCACTTTATCAGAAGATGCAGTGATTTGCTTCAAAAGACCATCAAACTTGTTCAAGTTCGCAGATGCATTTGCTGTGTCACCTTGCCAAATCAACGTTTCAAGGGCTTCACCAATCTTAGATGTTCTGTAATCAAGAATTTCGTTGATGAAAGAAAGTTCAAAACCAGCTTCTGGGTCGTCGCCTGCCATCAATCTTGAAGCGTAATAAGTATTCTGTAATACCTCTGGGCAAAGGTTCTGTGCGTCTTTGATAGACTTTACAGTGATTGTTTTGTCACTTAATGTAACTGTACCCAATGCAGTTCTACCGCAGCTTGAACCGTCTTGAAAGTTCACATCTACGTCCATTTTCAGAATAGCGTGTGAACCTTTTACGTTGTTCTGGAATGCTTTGTTTTCAATTAACAACTTAGCTGTCTTAGGTGCAGATACTGCCTTTTTGTGTAACTCTGGACTTTTGTTTTCTACATAAGCCGATGCTTGTGATTTATCGAATGCCATTCATAAAATCTGATTTTAATTGTTTGTCTTTTTAAATATTATCCTAATCCAAAAAATGACTTGAATGATTCTGTTTTTAGATTATTGCTGTCTTTTACAATGTTTGATGTTGATGTTCTTGAAAACTCAGCAGGCATTGTCGATAAGACTTTGATGCTTTCATTCAATTCATTCAACTGATTTGAAAACTGCTCTGACATAGCTTGTTCTTGTGCAGACTTCGCCCCTATTGAAGCCTTTAGTTCTTCAATCATCTGTTTCAATGCTTCAGTTTCAGCTTTCAAAGCCACTACCTCTGCTTTCCAATCTTCTTGTTTGGGTTCATCAACAGGTGTATCTTCTGTTGACATTTCTTCCTGTGGTTGTGCAGGTGCTTCTGTTTCATCATTCCATTTGACAATGAAACCATCTTTTACATCGAACTTATCACCACTTTCTAGCTCATATTCACCATCTGGGATGGCTGCGAGTGAACCATCTTCTTGAATCAGTTCAACCTTACCACCAACTTGCTTTTCTGAAATGTTTAATTCAGAGTCTTGGTAGACCTTTTTAACAGGTGCTTCTTGTTGAACTTCCTCTTGTTTATCAAAGCCATATAGAATTGACTTTAATTCTTCTTTTATCTTCTTGAAATCCATTCATGCCTTTACTTTTAAATATTGCCTTCCATCTTTCTTTTAACCTGTTGCAGCAAGTCATATATTTCCTCCAAATCAGATTGGTGATTGATTGTAAACTCTTGCTTGAATAATTCAAATACGCCCTCTACACTGAAGCCTTTCCTTTTACCTGATTTGATGTCTGACCATATCGAACTATCCTCTACCTTGACACCAATAACCCATGTACCGTCTGGAAGATTCAACCCTTTCGGTGAACTGATTCCCTTTTCTGTATCAACGATATAAGATTGAAAGATGTAAGAGTTTGCTGTGGTTGATGAATGGTCTAGGTTTAAATTGGCCTGAAAGCCCTTTTTAAAATATACCTGTGCTATCTGTCTGATGGTTTCCTTTGAAAAGACTACTTCATAATCACCCTTGGATGCATCATTGCGATAAATCTTCATGTTAGGAATCATGGCAGCTCCTAAAAGCTCCATCTTTTCGTCACTAAATGAAAATTGTTCAAGGGGCTTATCTTCCGAAAAGGCAATGAAGTTTGATTCAATGGCTGGATTTTCCACAAGAGCAATTGCTTCAACAAATGCTTCTTTCTGTTCATCAATCCTTAATTCATATACTGGTAAATTCATTCATACTATTTCTATTTATTTATTGCAGTAAGTACAATAGAAGAAAATGTGCAACAGGTTATCATAATTACTTAAGGAAAGAATGTTATTACAACTACTTGCACATTTTGATTAAATCAGTTGGTTGTATAGATGTGTATATTCCAGTGTATAAAGACAAAAGAAGGAAATGTTATATACTGGACTATACACCTATACATACTTACAAATCCCTATTATAACGTTGACATTTTATCCATGAACTTCTGCTTATCATCTGCTTCTTGCAAATCCCTGGGAGCGACATACGCTTTGACAGCTATGCTTTGTGGGTTTGTCAATCTTACATCCTGTACCTGATTTTGATTTGCAAAGACTGTTGAGTTGATAGATGGAGCTGTTGATGGAGGGACAGGAGCCGACGTTGAGGCTCCCCCGTTGCCTCCTTTTACAGTTGATAAGATATTTTTGGCCTTTGATGCTGCACCCAATACTGCCGCAAGCTGTGTCGCATAAAACACCGGGAAAGCGAATGCAGCCGCAGGACCTGTCGCCTTAGCTGACTTTTGGGCAATATCTAAGGCATTGATGAACCCCGTACCTGTTCCAATGGCTATTTCGGCCAGTGCAGCCGCCTTTGATGCAACTGTTCCTTTTTCAAATAGGTTGCCCAAACTGCCTATTGCATTTCCAATTGTATTGAGTGAATCCAGTTTGAAGTGTAAAGTTGCCTCATCAATAGCCTGCCTATCCTGTTGCAACTGGTACTCCATGTCCTTCAACTTGGCATTGTGTTCGGCTGTCGCCTTTTCAATTTCATCCTGATTACCTTTCAATGAAATAAGCTTTGCCTGATATTGGGCGTTTTCTACGTCAATTTCAGCCTGATTGATTGCCTGCAACTTGGCCTTCCTTGTTTCAGGACTATCGGTATCAAGGATGCGGTTGTCTACCTGCGTATTGATTAACGTAGTTTCAGCTTTGATTGCGACACTATTTGCACCCTTTTGGGCATCTTCCTGTGCCTTTTTATCATCTAGCTCCTTCAACTTAGTGTCCCTTAAGGCAATCAACTGGTCTGCAAACTGTGTAGCATTCCTAATCTGTTCTTCATATTTTTTGTTGATTTCAGCCTTTTGGATTTCATATTCAGTGCCGGACTGTTCCAAGATGAATTGGACAGCCTCATCAGAATACTTCTTTTCAATAGCCGCTTTTGCAAGATTGTACTCCTTTGTTATAATGGAAACATCCTGCCCATACTTCTGAAATTTCTTCTTCTTTTCATCAAAACCGTATTGAAGTTCAACCAACTCTTTACCCAAATCAGATAAACCAGATTCGTTTATCTTCTTTTGCGCCTCTGCATTGAGTTTAGCTATTTCCTCAAGTGCTTGCTTTCGCTCTGCAATGGCCTTATCAAATGCGGCTTTACGTTCAGCAGTACGCTTCTTTGCTTCTGCGTCTGCCTTATCATTCGCCTCTTTTTCCTTCTTACGCAGTTCATCAGCACGCCTTACCCTTTCATCACCATCAGCTAAATCTATTTCCCTTGCCTTCTTTTTGGTTGCTTCCTGGGCTTTGTTGTATTCCTCTGTGATAGTTTTAAGTGCTTCAGCGTTGGTGTTTTCATCCTTGATAGCTTGGTTATATAACTGGCGCTTCTGTTCTTCATTTTTGACAAGGAAGTTGTATTCTTCAAGCTTTGCCTTCCTCGTTATTCCAAATTGTTCTTCAACGGACGCTCCACGCAACTTTGCATCCTGTAACTGCTTTTTACCATAGTATTCAATTGCAGCTAATTGACCTTCTAGTTCATTGTTCAAAGACTTGACAACTTCTTCTAACCTTCTTTGTGCCGCCTCTGCTTCATCTGTATTTGAAATCCAATTTGAAATGATTGGGATAAGTTCAGTTACGGCAGCAATGATTAACCCAATGCCTAATGAAGCAAGGACACCTTTTAACACCCTAAAAGATGTAGATGTAACATCAGCCGATATGCCAAATAGCTTCATAGCTCCTGCCGCTAATGAAGTAGCTGCCGCATTCCCTTTTTGAAAGATGGTAGCACTTTGAATAACGCTTCCAAAGTTTTTGAAGGCATTCTTAATATCATCTACAGAATTCAATGCATCAGAAAACGCCATCAAACCTTGCAACTTTGCCATTGTTTCAGTTGCAGTTGAAGATTCAACGCCTAGAAAGGCCATTGCACCCGATACACCCTGAATCGCACCAATTGCACCCTTAGATACACTAACAAGTGCTTGCAACTTATTATCTGGGTTGAAGGCTTCTACTCTTGCATTTACCTCTGAAAACTCATCTTTCAGTTCTGCAACTTTTAGTGCAGCCGCAGATGCTTCTTTCGATGCAGCTCCAAATTCCGCAGTCACCTTTTCAAGTTCAATCTTGGCTTCTTTGATTTGAGCCTTTAATGTCTTGAAAGGTTTATCAATGGGTTGGTTGTTCACCTCACCTAATTGCTTCTTAACGTCATCTATGCCTTGGTCAGCAGCACTTGTATCTGTGCTTACACTGATTATTATATTCTTTTCTAAATCTGCCATTCATAGTTTAAATATTGAATTGATGTTACCTATCAGTGTGAAGGATTATTTGTTGAAGAACAACCCTAGATGTATGGTTCTTGCTTATATAGTCAACAGACAAAACTTTGAAATACCCATGCCCATTTTCACCCATATCAACAAAGACCGGAGTTTTTAGGTCAAGGTTATTTATATCAAACTCATTTAGTACGCAGTCGCATTCTATAACCTTGATGTTTGGATTGGTTAACTCTGTAACCTGATTAGAGTAATATCTTGTGTAGGCAGTTTCGGCGTTTGAATGTGCAACAGTTGCAGGAAAATAAACTTCATTGGGCCTACCAAAGTGCAGGTCATGTACAGGCAGGTCATTCACATAATAATAATTCGTAGCCATTGGATAACTCGTCAGTGTAGTAACGTCCGTTGTTTGCCACCCACTAATGAAGGAATCTTTTGCAATAGTGTATTCATTGCAAGGGGTTAGACCATTGTTGAAAAGCAATCGAATATTCGACTTTTGCAGCTTCTTGTTCCCACTGTCTACAGTGTAAGTTGAAAGGAAAAATTTAGTGCTTCCCACGTCTTGAATAATAGGCGATGGTGAAAAGACCAATTCAACCTTCTTTTCCTCTGTTATGCCATAGGTATCGGCAAACTTAAAGGTGCCATACACCTCACCATACTTCTTCTTGTAATCCGAGTTGATATAGTCGTTGTCTTCCTTGAAGGTGAACAAATAAGATTTTGGAAGTGCTAGGTATGGTTTTATGCTGTACGAAGATGATAAATCTACCTTCTTCGTCCAATCCAATGCGACTGATTTGATAAGTTCAGGTGTAGTGAAAGCATAGTAATCATCATACTTTTCAAAAATGACATGCTTGGGATTGAGTTGTTCAGTATAGACATACATATTGAACAGGTTCAGAATACCTTTCAAGAAATCTATTTGTTTGATGTTTTCAGGTGCTTTTGGAGTGATATAATCCCCTTCATCAAATTTCAAATCAGCCTTTATCTGGGTTGAAGCATTTTTGGGCAATGAAAACTCTGCCGATGTTACGTTGTAAGTGACATATGAGTGTCCATTACCTTGCCTCCTTGTTAATAGCCTTATACCATATTGTTTTCGTTCACTCCACGTTCTTTCCCCAATTTCCATTGTGGCAGTCTTATTTGTCATAACCTGACCTGGAGTAAAATCCCAATGTATCTGACTAATTACGTTCCAGTTTGTCCAAGGGCTATCATTTGAAAAATCTTCCTCCCTTTCAACAAGCTCAATCCAAAACTCATTGTTTCGCTGAGTATCATTGTTCGTTAGGTTGCTAAATGTTATCGTTAAAAGGGCATCAATCGTCACCGTGCGCTTCAAAATAAACAAGTCAGTGTATGTACCGGAATAGGTGATATAAGGCTCAATGACAGTTGAAGGTGGTGATGTAAATACACTCAGCGGCATTAGCTTACCTCTAAAAGCACCTAATTCGATATAACCTGTGTCATTGATGGTTGTAAATGGACTTTTAGCAAACTTGGTGTTATACCCGTTCAATAAATTGCTTTCTGATTTAGACTTTTCTGATTTGAAGCATGTCTATGGCCTTAGCGCAGTCCAAAATTCATGGACAGCTCAAAAAGGCATCGGCTACCATTATCCGCATGTAGATTATGGGCATACATTCATTAATTCAGCT
>Ga0366775_1114_pt1 | contig 12185 bp, 12 predicted proteins | sample BONcelN113001D10_FD_207075 | JGI IMG/M metagenome (GOLD analysis project Ga0366775, IMG submission 207075) | Enriched cells from coal bed in the Powder River Basin, Montana, United States - BONCAT cells N11 rep2 HSBNCT.N11.300.1.D10 ...
GAAAGGGCATAGTTTTAGGGGTACGCAGGTATTCATTCAACTAAAAACATTTAACATGGCAAACCATAAAGGAAACGAATTGAACAACGTGCGGGAAACCTGGAACCGCAACGAAGAACAACGGGCCCGGGAAAATGCCCCTGCCTCCACACCGGTACCGGGACGTGCAGAAACCGTTAGCGACGACCTGCAGCAAACCATCAGCGAAGAAGCGGCCGAATACGACCGGGCCAACAAAGAAGACCGTGTTCTTGGTGGCGACAGAGCCACCGTTAATGACGAAGACGAGAATGCCGGATGAGCCTGCCGTTTGGGGTTGCTGTTTTGTTAAGCCGCCCCGGCAAAGTGGGCAGTAACGCCTGAAAAGAGTACCTTTGTGTCCGAATCAACATGCCTGCACTGAAAATGCAGGCATATTTATTGACCAATTAAGATTGGATATCCAGTTTCCCTAACCAATGATCAACAGGTTTTAGCAATGACGCACTTTACACCACAGGACAACGAACTCGAAAAGAACAAAGAAGTAATCTCCGGCATGGAGCAAACGGCAAATGAAGCCATTGACAAGTATTTGGTTGACGCAGAAACCGCTTGGCAACCGAGTGATTTTTTGCCCGATATGAGCGAACAAGGGGCGCTGCAACAGATTAAAGAACTGCAGCAGCGTGCCGCCGGTTTACCCGATGGCGTGATTACCTCGCTTGTCGGCAACATGATTACCGAAGAAGCCCTGCCAACCTACACCACCTACTTTAACCTGATTGAAGGCGTAAACGAAGAACGCAGCATGACCTCACAGCAAGGCTGGGTTCGTTGGTCGCGCAAGTGGACGGCCGAAGAAAACCGCCACGGCGACCTGCTGAACAAATACCTGTTTCTTTCGGGCCGCGCCGACATGCGGCAGGTGGAGATCACCATCCACAACCTCTTGTCCAACGGTTTTGACCCGCAAACAGAAGGCGATCCTTACCAGGCCTTTATTTATACCTCTTTCCAGGAAAGAGCCACCCGGATTTCACACGTCAACACTGGTAAGCTGGCCGATAAAAACGGTGATGCCGTACTGGCAAAGATTTGCAAAACCATCGCCGGCGATGAAGCCCGGCACGAGAAGGCCTACAAAACCTTCATGTCGAAAATCTTTGAGATCGATCCGAATGGTGCATTGCTTGCTTTTGAAAAAATGATGAAAAAGCAGATTGCAATGCCGGCCATCATGATGGACAACTCGCCGGTGGACAACCTCTTTACACGGTTTTCAGCCATCACTCAAAAGCTGGGCATCTACACCACCTTCGATTACGCCTCCATCATCAAGCACTTGACAGAACTCTGGAAAATTGAAACCTTAACCGGTTTGAATTCTTACGCGGCCAAGGCGCAGGATTACCTGAGCACACTGGCCGACCGGTACAACCGCATTGCAGAACGCATGAAAGAGCCGGAAGTAGTCAAACTGGCCTGGCTCGTTCAGTAAAAGCAACTGCAAAGGGCAGCTAACAAGGAGCAAACTAGTGGTGGACACTAGTTTGCTCCTTGTTGTTTTAACCACAGGTTCCTGCACCTGCTTGTTAAAGCAGGTGCAGCGCCTACCCTTCTCCGGCAGGGCGTTGAGACAACCGGAAGATAGGAAAACCGCATGCAGCGCGGCGTTGCATAACTCTTTCAGAACTTACTCCAACAGGCTGTTGATTGGGATAGCATCCAGGTAAGGATGCAGCAGCGTTGTGTCGGCAAAGGCACGAAACTCCTTTACCGCCTTGCTTTGCCAGTTGCAGACCATCTCCACGTAATAGTTGTCCAGTTGAAACAGGAAAATTTTCAACTCTTCGTTGTCGCGTTTTGCAACAAGAACAGCGTCGTGCAGGATGGTGCCTTTTTTTTCTTCTTCACTTAACAGGATAAAATCGGACAGTCTCATGGCTTAACGTTTTTGCGATGACGTAAAAAACGAACCGTTCACTTTCTTTTGAACCACCCTGGGTTCAATTGCGATACCTGAAAAAGTTCCGAACGCCGAAGGCAGCGTTCTCCGTAAAATCGATGAAATAAAAGCGAGGCAAAATAGGCATGTGCGGTTGCACAGAAGCGATGCAGCGATAAAGGTAAACCATCCGCTGCAAAATTGCCAGTCGAAAACAAAAAAGTTCTGTTTTGATAGGTGACCCCTGCCCGTTACCAAGTATACAGAGGCGGTAGAAGAAAACATCATCCATATCGCCGGCAAAATTTATAAGCTGCCTTTCCATCAAAAAAACTAAACAAAAATTTGCGTAGTTAAATAACTACATTTATTTTCGTAGCCAAATAGCTACGCAATGAATTTACGACGGGATGTTTTCCAGGCCATTGCCGACCCCACGCGAAGAGCGATTCTTTTGCTGGTGGCATCGCAGGCCATGACAGCAGGTGCCATTGCCGCCAACTTCGACACGGCGCGGCCCACCGTATCCAAACACTTGCAAATTTTAACCGAATGCGAGTTGCTGCAACAGGAACAAAACGGGAGAGAAATTTACTACCATATCAACGCCAAAAACCTGCGGGAGGTGGCCAATTTTCTGGAGCCGTTCCGCAACCTGTGGGATGCCCGGTTTAACAAATTGGAGGCCGTGATGAAAAAATACAAACCAAAAAAATAACCAACCGTGGAGCCAAAAACAAAAGTTATTGCCGAAGACGGCAAACAGGAGCTTGTTATTACAAGGGAATTTGACCTGCCGCTGGATGTACTCTTTACAGCCTACATCGAACCCGAAATTGTTGAGCAATGGATGGGAACAAAAGTGCTGAAGTTGGAGAACCGCCAACACGGCAGCTACCGCTTTGAAACAACCGATCCGCAGGGCAACAAACACGGATTCAACGGCACCATCCACGAGTTTGTCCCGAACCAGAAAATCACCCGGACCTTTGAGATGGAAAACACGCTGTACCCGGTGCAGCTGGAGTTTTTGTGTTTTGACCCGCTGGCTTCAGAAAAGAGCAAACTCACCATGCAGATCGTGTTTAAATCTGTAACCGACCGCGACAACCTGCTGAAGCTGCCCTTTGCCATGGGTATCAACCGGGCCCACAACCGCATTGAAGAATTCTTTGCCAAGCAAAACAACCGGCCATGAAATTGAGCAACCGGATCATCGAATGGGTTGCGACGGTTATCGTGCAACTGATCGTTGGCGTAGGAAAGCCGCCCGGTAATGTGGCCGTGCCAATTCCAAAGATGCCTTTGCTGAAAGAGTGGACACACAACCATCTTTTCTTTCACCTGTGGGGAGTCGTGCTTTTGTATGTTACCGCCGGCGATGGTACCGCTGCCAGTTTTGGCCCGTGCTAGTGCACCGACTAATCATGCTGTCTTGACACCTGCGGACTATGAACTGGAAACTGCGTTTCATTCACCAATAACAATTAATATGAATCCAAACGTTGACTGGTTTTTTCACAAAGAATCAAACTGGCAAAAAGAATACGCCGCATTGCGCAACCTGGTGATTGGTTGTGGGTTAACCGAAGAATTGAAGTGGGGTGTTCCTTGTTACACTTTCCAAAAGCGCAACGTGGTGCTCATTCACGGCTTTAAGGAGTATTGTGCACTCCTGTTTCACAAAGGCGCCTTGCTGAAGGATGATGATCATCTCCTGATTCAGCAAACGGCAAATGTTCAGGCGGCAAGGCAGATCCGGTTTAAGAGCCTGAGAGAAATTGCGGAAAAAGAAGCAGTCCTGAGAGCCTACATTCACGAAGCCGTTGAAGTAGAAAGAGCCGGGCTGAAAGTTGAAATGAAAAAAACAACCGAGTACGCCATACCCGAAGAATTCCAGGTGGCGCTGAACAAAAACGAAAATGTCAAAACCGCGTTTGAAGGACTAACGCCGGGGCGGCAACGTGCCTACCTCCTGTATTTTTCTCAACCGAAGCAAGCCAAAACCCGCGTAGCAAGGGTAGAAAACAGTTTGGAAAAAATCCTGAATGGAAAGGGTTTGGACGATTAGCGAAATCGCACACAAAGGCCAGTACAACCAATCCAATCTTCATCCCAATTTACGCTTTACCGGATTGGCGGTGCTGCGTCAAGCCGAACGATTTGGTTGCCGGCTTTGCTTTTTTTCAGGGTGTAAAAACCGCCGTAGTAGTCGCAAATTTTGACAAAATATTCCTGCTGACCAGCGGGCACGTTGAAGAACGTGTAAGTGCCGTTAAGGTAGCGGGCAACCTGCTTTCCCTTGGCAGCATCCAGGTTCATTTCATTGCAGTAAATCTCGTAGCGTTTTGCCTGCCGAATGATGGCTTTGTTCTCCGGCGTCATGGGTATAAGGTAGATCCGGAGGTTGGCGGCCACTTTTGCCGGGTTGTTTTTTGGCAGGCTGTAACGCAGGTCCAGCTTCAGGCTGTTGGTGTCGGCCGCATCGGAATAAATTGGTTCGGCTTCGGGAGGATAAGCAAACGGATGCGTTCTGCGGTAATCCTCGTATTCGGCCCTTATTTTTCCGTAGTTCTCTTTGTAAAAAGAAAACTGCACACTGTCGGTGATCCGCTGCTGCTGCGCCTGTCGCAGTTGCCGGATAACAGCACGATTGAGAGAGTCGGCGCTCTTTTGGCGCTTCTCCATCTCCGTTAGTTTTGAAAGTTGCGAGCCGGCTTTTGCTTCCAGGTCTGCCCTTTGCCGTTGAAGTTCCTGCCTTTCCTGTACCAGCGATGCATAGCGGGCACTGTCGGCCGAACGGATGCTATCCGTTTGCGTCTCCAAGAGTGAGTCAATGGCTTGAACGGGACCACCGCTAAGCTTTTTTTTATTGGCGGCAGACAAGCTTCGGTTTATCTCGTCTAATTTCTTTGATGAGTCGGATAACTTGACAGCCAAATCTTCCAGTGATTTCTCCTGCTTAACAATTTCATCTTTTAATTCATTCCGCTTCTTAAAGGTCTTATAAACTACAAGTACGCAAAACACCAGCAGTGCACCCAAAGCAATGGAAACAATGCGGATCATCCGGCGTTTGGCTTTGTGTTTAGCAAGGGCCAGTGCCGCTGCGTTGCGCCGCACTTCCCGGTCTTTTTTAATCAGTGGCGTCAGCACATCGTGCGTTAGTTCAATGGACCGGCCTTCGCCACGAACAAAATACTTGCCCTTCAAAACAGCAATGCCCAGGATAAATTGTTCATCGTGTTCACTCAGCACGTACCGGGTGCGGTATCCTTCATCGGTGATCAGGTTTTCTTCTACAAAAACATTCACTGGCTTTGTTACCGGCAGGCCAATGGCCGTACCACCAACGGCGGCGTTGCTTTCGGCCAAAACTTCGTCGTAAATCGATCGAAGGATGAATTCTTTTGAATAGCGGTTCAGGAACTCCGGCGAAATCTTAGTGCCGCCTTCTTTCAGCCGTTCCCGGTCAATCAGTGCACACACCTGGCTAAGCAGGGAGGGTTCAATGGTCATGATCTCGTAGGCCTGGCGCTGGTCGTCGTTGCTGGCAAAAAATTCAACAACCTTGTGCGCCTGTGCCGCGCTGATGTTGTTCTTCCAGGTTTTGGTGACCACTTCGTAGGCCTGGTTGCCGTTCATGGGCAAAAGCCTGAAACGCGAATACTTCAGCGACGGAATTTTGGCGGCAATGCTTTCAAACTCGGGCAAAAACTCTTCGCGAAAGGCAAACAGCACTTTTGCCCTTGGTGCTTTGTAGTTAAAGCCGATGCTGTCCTTCTCGTTCAGCAAGGTTTCGCGTAAGCTTTCCGGGATGGAGTTCTCGATCAGGTCGGCCAGCTCCTGCCAAAACACCTCCAGTTCGTCTGTACCAAAACGAGTGCTTTTTCTTGCCAGCGTAAAAATTTCTTCAAACTGGTCGAAGATCAGGATCGGTGTCACGCTGCGCCACAAAGGTTCACGGTGAAAATACTCCCACAAAGTTTCCTCTTTGGGATAAGCATCAACGGAGAAGCCGTACTTGTCAATCTCGGTTTTTAAAACCCGTTTGATCTGCGCCACCAGGGAAGGGCTTTCCTCGTCAAACTCCAGCCGGATGCGAAACGGCAGGCAGTAATCTTTGCGAAGACGGGGAAACACACCGGCATTGAGCAGGGAGGTTTTACCGGTTCCCGACCGCCCAAACACGATCGTCAGCGTGTTGGCTTTAATCAGGTTGGTGAGGCGCTCAATTTCATCGTCGCGGCCGAAAAAAATATTCGCCTGCTCTTCGGTGTACGACTGCAGCCCGATAAACAAAGGAGTGGCCGTTTTTGGTTGCGGCGTTTCAATAAGTGTTGGCATACTGATGCAGTTAAACGAGTTGTAAGGTTTCTCTCACCTGGTTGATAAATTCCTGGCCAGGATTTCCGTCGGGCACTTTTCCGATACTGAGTTCGGAAAGAAAACGCGGAACATTTGCATCATATGGGTTGGTATCGTCAATCACAATCGGCATCAGGTACTTGGCTTTGATGCCATCAATTTTGCGGAACGTATTGACATTGTCGGCGGTTCGCCATTCTTCCTGCACGTAACCATCTTTGTGCTGCAGGCTGTTGGCAGAAATGAGCGGAATACAGAGGTCGGCCGACTTTAGGTTCTTCGCAATTTCCGTTCGCCAGTCATCGCCGGGAGCAATGTCCCTTTTGTCGTACCAGCAACTGATGTTGGGAATATCTTCCAACGCCTGTTTCAGTTTCTCTACGGCCTCGCGGTCGCTGATGGTATAGCTCAGGAAAATTCGTCGCGTTTTTAAAGCCGCCGGGTTTTTCTGTTTCCAGCGGGTTGAAAACTCCTGCAAAAAATCAGCGGTGTTGCCTTCGTAAGTGGTCACGTCAAATTTCTGCAGGTAGTCAAATTGCACCTTCCGTTCGTCGGAGCTGTCGTTCACCACCATAATCGACCGGCGGCTGCCCCATTCGTGCAGGGGTTCGTTGGAAAGAAGCCGCAACACAAAACGCACCATCCAATCGGGGAAGGCGCAGCCAATAAACAACAGGTTGTGGTTGCGCAGGGCATTGGCAATGTTGGCAACACCGTTCATTTTTTCTTTGAAGTACCCGGTGTATTCCAGCATGTCTTCTTCGCTCAGGGCAGCATCCACGGTGTGCAGCAGCGATCCGAAAACATTAAAAACAAGTGGTCGTGTGAGTTTCTCCACGTCTTCGCTATCGGAGAAAGGTTCGTTGATGGAGAAGTTGATGGAAACAGCCTCCTGCCCTCTTATTTCTTTTAGTTTTTGTTCCAGCACATTGTCGTAAACCGACGTGTTGATGAAATAATTCAGATCGGTTATTTCCAGCAGTTTGGTCAGCAGCGGAAAGTCGAACCCGATTTCCTTGACCATGGTTTTAAGCTTCCGGGTGACCTCCATGGCTCTTAACCGCCGTTCATTCACCAGGTAACTAACGGCATTGGTTAGTGGCATCGGTGGCAGGTCGGTTACCCCGTTGACCTTTAAAATTTGTTTGGAAAGGTACTCGTCAAATGGGGTAAGGTCATCGGCTTCGGTGAACTTGTACACCTCTCTGCCAATCACCGGTGTAAGCTGCTTTTCCGCAATAAACTCCAGCAGCTCATCCCAATCGCTTTGCTCAGAAAAAATCTTGTTCATAAGCTGTTGTATGATTTTTTCGATACGGAGCAAAAGGCTTGCAAAGGGTACTATGAAGATAGCAGGAAAGTTTAAGATTCAAAACATTATCACAGGGCTACCAGCTTTTGCCATTGGTTGCCGGGTACCCGAACGAAGCAGTTTTGCCATCCTGAAAGATTTGATGCAGGTTGCAAAGACGGCACGCAGCACACCAATAAAAAGGGCCTGTACACGAAGTACAAGCCCTATCAACTTACTGACTGGTGTTCGAAACTAACGGTCATGCCGCTTTGCATTTCACTAAACCGTTCGAAGTGCAGTGGTGCAAACATGAAGCGTTGAAAGCCGCAAACGATTTGCAAAAGAAAAAACCACCATGTATTGAAAGCGATAAACGGCGGTAAAAAATGAAATCGTTGCTGCCATTTTAAAACGAACACAACCGACCTACTGTTTGCCCGCACTAGAAAATAGCGCTGAACAATTTGTAAAGTCCCCAGATAATGCCGGCTATCACCAGTCCCAAAAGAATCAGCACCGGTATGATGAGTTTCCAGGCACTGCCACGGTAGCGGCCCTGCTCATAATATTTTTGCATCAGCTTTACGTTGGCAACATTGGCCTTGAAAGCAAAGTCAAATAGGTCGCCTACAAAAGGAATGGCGCCAATGGCGGCATCCAGCACAATGTTGAAGATCATGCGGGCCAGCACGTAACCACTGGCGCCGTTTCGGGCCATCAGCAACACAAGATAGCCTGAGACAACAAAAGTGGAGAAGTCGCCCACACCCGGAATAAGGCCAATCAACCCATCCAGCCCAAAGCGGATGTCGGTACCGGGAATGCGAAACCGGTTGTCCATCCAGCGGGCAATGAGGTTGACGTGTTCCAGTTCTTTCGGAAGTAGCCTCGGCTCTTTTCTGATCATATTCTACAGCGCTTTTGTTTTGATGACGTGCGGTGAAAGCACATCAATGTCTTTCGTTATACAGATCAAAAATTGCTCCCGGTTGCCGTCGACCGTTACCGATCAGCCATCACTTGGAAGGCAGAACGTTAAAATACCGGGCAGAAAAAAGCCTCCTTGCGGAGGCTTGCAACATGGTGCTGTTACGTTTATTTGATACTGACCGGCACTTCCAGGTTTTCCCACCGCAACACAAAGCCGTTGCCGTTGACATCGTACACCAGCCGTTCGCTCATGGCCGATGCAGCTTTGGGTTTTACCGATACGGTCAGCGCATTGTTGGCCGGATCGAAGTTGGCTTCCCCTGTACGCTTGATGCCCCACTGGCCCGTTTGTTTGTTGAAGATGAACTGCCACTCGTTTTCACCTGGTACAGCAAACAAACTGTACTTCCCGGCCGGCAGGGTTTTCCCTTCCACTGTGATGTCTTTGGTGGTTTCAAAAACGGTGGCTTCGTTGGCACCGGCCCGCCAGGCAGCATTGTACGGCACCAATCCGCCCCAAACCTTACGGCCTTTTACGGCAGGACTGCTGTAGTTGATGGTGATGGTGGCATCACCAACGGTTCCGGTAGCGGTGGCTGCCGGGCTGGGACGCTGGCTTTTATCGCCCTGTGCACAGGCAGAGGAAACGACAACAAAAAAGGCCAGCAAAAAAGAGAGTGTGAGGAATTTGTTGTTCATACTGGTTTTATTTAGGTGTGTTTAAAGATATCCTTAATCTTCCGGAAATGGATGTGCAATGGTTGAACGGCGAATACTTCTGACTACCGCTTACCTTTCAAGCCCTATTTTTCCGCCGGGCAGAGAATGGTATCATTTTACCGGTGTAAACCAAACCGGCTTTGGCAAAACGCCGCAAACATCAAATCAACAGCATGGAACTAACCAAAAAGCAACGTTTTTACCGCATCTTACTTCTCGGACTTCTTTCTGCCATCGGACCCTTTTCCATCGACATGTACCTGCCGGGCTTCCCGGCCATCGCTGCCGACCTGCATGCGTCGGTCGACCAGGTTTCGTATTCGTTGTCGAGTTTTTTTGTGGGCATCTGTGCCGGGCAAATGCTCTGCGGTCCGCTGCTCGACCGCTTTGGGCGCAAACGGCCGCTGTATGTTGGACTGGCCCTATACGTGGTGGCTTCGCTTGGCTGTGCCGTGGCCGGCAGTATTGAAGCCCTGATTGGTTTCCGGTTTTTACAGGCATTGGGTGGTTGCGTGGGCATGGTGGCGCCAAGAGCGATTGTGCGGGACACATTCCCGGTGAGCGAAAACGCCAAAGTGTTTTCGATGCTGATCCTGGTGATTGGTGTTTCACCCATCATTGCGCCGTCAGCAGGCAGCTTTGTGGTAACAGCGTTTGGCTGGCACGCCGTGTTTTTAGTACTGGCGCTGGTAACGGCATTATTGCTGGTTGCCGTGTTTTTCTTTTTGCCCGAAAGCAAGCCGCTCGACCCTTCTTTTTCGTTAAAGCCAAAGCCGATTCTCAGCAATTTTATGTTGGTGTTGAAAGAGCCGCAGTTTTATACTTATGCTTTTACCGGTGCCATTGCATCGGCCGGGTTGTATGCCTACCTCTCGGGTTCACCGTTTGTTTTTATGGAGCTTTTTAAGGTAAGCGAGCAGCACTACAGCCTGGTGTTTGCCATCATTGCCATTGGGCTGATCACCAGCAGCCAGTTGAACAACCTCCTGCTGAAAAATTACACCAGCGAGCAAATCATTCGCTGGGCATTGCGCACCCAGGCGGTGGTTGGCCTGCTGCTGGCCATTGGCACGGTGACGCACCTGCTGGAGCTGTACAGCACCATCTTCCTGCTGTTTCTTTTTCTCAGCTGCCAGGGTTTTAGCTTTCCCAATGCCTCGGCGCTTTCCATGGCGCCGTTCAGCAAAGAAGCCGGCAGCGCATCGGCCCTGATGGGCGCCATTCAAATGGGTTTGGGCGCCATAGCGTCGGCAGCTGTTGGCTGGTTCTTCAACGGAACAGCCTTACCCATGACCGCTGTGATGGCCGGGTGTGCACTCACCAGCCTGGTGGTGCTGGGTTTTGGCCGTAAACAGATTGCCTACAAAACAGCATGGGCCGACGTGGAAGAACAGGCGTTTGATTTAATTGAACGGTATTAAACGAACCTTGTTTTTTGTTGACCAACAAACAGGCATTAACAATTTTTTACATAGGTATTAGAACCCCATTAGAATAAAGCCCCGTAACCCTTTGCTGCGGCCCGAATGGCTACCTTTGCGAACCGCAACCAGTGCACAAACTGCAATTCTTGAAGGTTAAACAGGCATTGCATGAAACACCGTTATTTGATCTCTCTTTTTACTGTTTTTTTGAATTTCGCCGCATCTGCGCAGGTGGAGCGGGAAGAGCCGCAAGCCCCTTCCAACCCACAGATACAACTGACACCACACCGCATTCTGGGTAAGGTGATCGACGATAAAACAAACCGTGGATTGCCGGCAGCCAGTGTGCAGTTATACAGGTACGCCAGCAGCGGAAGCGATAGCCTGATCCGGGGTACTTTTTCCAAAAACAACGGTGAATTTGTGTTCGACAACCTGCCGGTTGCCGATAGCTTCCGGGTGGAAATTTCAGGCATCGGGTACCAAAACTGGAGCCGGGTGATCCGGTTGTCACGCAGCAACGCATCCAACATTGTTGACCTGGGCAACGTGGTGTTGGCCGCGCAAAGCCAGGTGCTGGGCAACGTAGTGATTACGGCACAACAACAACCGGCGCTTCGCATGGGCATCGACCGCAAGATTTTTTCCGTGGAGCAAAACCTGACGGCCTCCGGCGGAACGGCGCTGGATGTGATGCGCAACATTCCGTCGGTATCGGTAGATGCCGAAGGCTCGGTGCAGCTGCGCAATGCAGCGCCACAGATTTTTGTTGATGGCCGGCCAACCATCCTTACTCCCGACCAGATCCCGGCCGACCAGGTTGAACGCATTGAACTCATCACCAATCCATCGGCTAAGTTCGACGCTTCCAGTTCGGGCGGCATCATCAACATTGTGATGAAACGCAACCGCCGCATGGGGTTGAACGGTGTTGCCACCATCGGCGCCGGTATGCCTTCGCTGCTTAACGGCAATCTTTCGCTGAATGCACGTCAGGGCCGGTTCAACTTCTTTGTAACGGGCGGCTATTTTGAGGCAGGCGGTGTAGCAAAAGGCCGCACCCTGCGGCAAAACAAAACCGCTGGCGTCGTGCAAAATTATTTCAACCAATATTCGTCTACCGACCGGTTCCGCCGCTTTCAGTCGCTGCGGGCAGGGATGGACTTTTTTGCTTCCATTCGCAACACCCTGTCGCTGACGCAAAGCCTGGTGAACGGACGCTTTACCAACAACGAAACGCAGGACCAGGTTTACCTGAACCAGAATGAAAACATGGAGCGCTACGGCAAGCGACTTTCCGAACCGGAAAACAGCTTCAATCGCTACAACACCCAACTGACGTTTACGCACCGCTTTCCACAACAGGGCAAACAGCTCAATGCCAATTTGAATTACAGTACTGGCAACGGCAGCGAAGCCAGCACCATTGTCAATTCGTTCTTTTACCCGGATGGAACCATCTATGCCGAGCCGGCACGGGTGCGCAACGCCGGCAGCAACAACAGTGATCAGTATACGTTTG
>Ga0366775_1098_pt2 | contig 11918 bp, 9 predicted proteins | sample BONcelN113001D10_FD_207075 | JGI IMG/M metagenome (GOLD analysis project Ga0366775, IMG submission 207075) | Enriched cells from coal bed in the Powder River Basin, Montana, United States - BONCAT cells N11 rep2 HSBNCT.N11.300.1.D10 ...
TTTGGTTGGTCATCAAGCCAAGGTTTCTGCTTGTTTCTTTGCTGCCAATGCTGGTTGGGTACAAAAGCATTGCGGTCTTTTTTGGTTTTCACCTGGCGGAGAAATTCAATTACCAGAAACCGGCAAACGTGCTGCGGGTGGCGCATTGGAATGTGGCCCGCTTTACCGAATGGAAGCGCAACAACAACAGGGGCAGCCAGGTGCGGCTGAAGATGATGGACCAGATTAAAGAGCAAAACGCCGATGTGTTGTGCATGCAGGAATTTTTCACCTCCACCGATACAACCTATTACGACAATCTCTCGCACCTGATGAAGGAGATTGGCTATCCCTACTACTATTTTGCCTGGCGGGACGATGGCGATCGGCAGTGGTTCGGCAACGCCATTTTTTCTAAACTGCCCATTCTCGACAGCGGTAAAATCAATTTTCCCAAAGACCGGTATCCTGAAAGTTTGCTGCACGTTGACCTGTTGTTCAACCACGACACCATCCGTGTGTACACCACGCACCTGGCATCGCTGCGCTTTCAAAAACAGGATTACGAAACCATCGAGGAAATCAAAGAAAAGCAAAAGGTGGCCTTAGAGAGCTCAAAAGGGGTCTTCAGCAAAATACGCGGCGCCATGATGAAGCGGAAAGAACAGGCCGAACTGGTACGGGAAGTTGTTTCCAATGATCCGTATCCCATCATTCTTACCGGCGATTTCAACGACGTTCCCAATTCCTACGCCTATGCCACCATCAAAGACAACCAGTTTCGGGATGTTTTTCTGGAGCAGGGTTTTGGCATTGGCCGCACCTTCAATGCCATTTCGCCAACGTTGCGGATTGATTACATTTTTGTAACCAAAGAATTCCAGATCAAGCAATTTAACCGCATTGTAAAAAGCCTATCCGACCACTACATGCTGGTGACCGATGTAACGCTGAAGAAGTGAGTGGTGAGTGGAAGAAATTTACAAGTTGACAGGTTAACAAGGTAGAGCCCTTGTCGTTGGCAAGAGGATCAAGCTTTCACTTCGTTGGCAAACTTGTCAACCGATTAACAACTCACCCTTCACTACTCACCACACACCTTCATTATCTTCGCCGCATGAGCCAATTGAAAGTTTACAATTCCCTCACAAGGGAGAAAGAGGTGTTTGAACCGCTGGTACCCGGACATGTCGGCATGTACGTGTGCGGTCCAACGGTAAGCGGTGAAAGTCACCTTGGTCATGCTCGTCCGTACATTACGTTTGATGTGGTGTATCGTTACCTGATGCAGTTGGGCTATAAAGTTCGTTATGTGCGAAACATTACCGATGCCGGCCATTTTGAAGAAGAAGGCCGTGAAGCCGAAGATAAAATTGCTAAAAAAGCACAAATAGAAAAGCTGGAGCCGATGGAGCTGGTGCAGAAGTACACCAATCTTTTTCACTGGGCCATGAACCAGTTCAACTGCCTTCCGCCAAGTATAGAGCCAACAGCAACCGGTCACATTGTAGAGCAGATCGGGATGATTGAAAAACTCATCGAAGCCGGTTATGCGTACGTAAACAATGGCAGCGTGTACTTTGATGTAAAGAAATACGCCGAAAGCCACGACTACGGAAAATTAAGCGGCCGTATTCTGGACGACCTGCTGGAAACCACACGGGTGCTGGAAGGACAGGACGAAAAACGCGACAAGGCCGATTTTGCTTTGTGGAAGGAAGCGCCGCCGGAGCACATCATGCGCTGGAAAAGTCCCTGGGGTGAGGGCTTCCCGGGCTGGCACATCGAGTGCTCGGCCATGGCCACAAAATACCTGGGGGCACAGTTCGACATTCATGGTGGTGGCATGGACCTCCTGTTTCCGCATCATGAAAGCGAGATAGCGCAAAGCACCATCTGCAACCACACGCCGCCGGTTCGCTACTGGATGCACAACAACATGATCACCATCAACGGCCGGAAAATGGGCAAGAGCTACAACAACGTGATCAAACTAACGGAGTTGTTCAGTGGCGATAACCCGCAGCTGGAGAAAGCCTATTCTCCCATGACGGTGCGCTTCTTTGTGCTGCAAACGCACTACCGCAGTACCCTTGACTTCAGCAACGAAGCCCTGCAGGCTGCGGAAAAAGGATTGAAGCGGTTGATGGAAGCCTACGAATGGTTGAAGCAGTACAAAGATGAAAGAGGGGAGATGACAGATGACAGCAGTGATAAAGCACCGTCATCCAATGCTGAACTGGAGGAGAAAGTGGTGCGGTTGGTGAGCGAATTTGACGATTTTATCAACGATGATTTCAATACGGCCAAGGTGCTGGCAAACATGTTTGAGTTGGTGCCGGTGATCAATTCCATCAAGGACAAACAAATCAAAGCCGATGCACTCTCTGGCGAAACACTGCTGCTCCTGCAAACCAAAATGAAAACGTATGTGGAGGATATTTTGGGACTGCAGGCAGAAACGGCTGCTGAAGAAGACAAGCTGAAAGGCGTGATGCAGGTGTTGATAGAACTGCGCAAAGAAGCCCGGGCCAAACGGGATTGGGCCACCTCTGATAAAATCCGGAACCAATTGGCGGACGTAGGCATTCAGCTGAAGGATGAAAAGGATGGAAACATCAGTTGGAGTTTTGCATGATTTCGGTTGAAAGCCGTTGCCGCTGGCAACCAAAACAAGAACGGACGATGCGGTTGAAAACATTTTTTCTGTTTTCCTTTTGGTGCTGCATTACGCCGGTGTTGTCTGCACAAGGCACGGCGAAAGATTACCTGCCCTGGAGCAATGTGCGAAAGCTGACCGTCGATGATTTTGTAATTAAAACCAAAAGCCTGGAATCAACTTCATCGTTTGCACAGTTCACCATCACGTTTGAATCTATTGGCTTTGGCTTTTTTACAAAAAACTTTAATAAAAAAGTTCACAACTATTTTCTGCCTGGTGCTTCGTGGATAGACACAACCACCGATGTTGCACAGTCGCTCCGTTACCAGCAAACGCTTTTTGACCTGGCTGAAATTTATACCAGGCAAATGCGAAAAGCTTTGCGGGAGAACCGCAGCCAATTCCTGAAAAATGGAAACCTTGTTACAGACTTGAACAATCAATTCATGGCGGCGTTTGCAAACCGAAGAGTCGCTTACGACAGCGAAACCAGGTTTGGGACAAACGCAGTCATGCAAGAAGCATGGGAAACACAAATTCAAAAAGAGCTAGCAGCGCTTGCGGATTTTTCTTACGACAGGTAAATTCATTTCTTTGTTTGCTGAGCGTTCCCGATTGTCTGCATGACGCTATGCACGTCATTTTTTCGCCTGTACTAGACCTCCATTAGTACGATTTTTTATTCTACAACGAAGCTGCATTAACTTTTGTCGCAGAGATGCTACAGGAGTTCACAACAAGCGAAGTGGTTTCCTTGTTCCGCTTCTCCCGTTTGCCGTTTCGCCTGCTTATCTTCGTAGGCATGTCTTACATCGATCACCTTTCCAAAGACAGCCGCCTGCGCAAGGTGCTGGCCGAGCAGGATGCCCTCACTCTTTCCTCACACAAAAACATTCCGCTCCGGCTCTGTGCGTCCATCATGAGCCAGCAGCTTTCCACCAAAGTGGCCAAGGTGATCTTTCACCGCTTTTTGGCTTTGTATGGCGGCGTAGAGCCAACCCCCGAACAGATTGTGAAAACGCCCCTTGAAACACTCCGCGGCATTGGCCTGAGCAATGCCAAAGCACAATACGTGTTAAACGTGGCGCAGTTCTGCATTGATCACCAACTGACCGATAAAAAACTTAAGAAGATGAGCAACGAAGAAATTATCAACCTGCTCACCCAAATTAAAGGAGTAGGCCAGTGGACGGTAGAAATGCTCCTGATGTTTACGCTTGGCCGCGAAGATGTTTTTGCCGTGGATGATTACGGCATCCAGGTGGCCATGAAAGGCATTTACAAACTGGACGACAGCAACAAAAAAGAATTCAAGCAGGCCATGCAAAAAATTGCTGCGAAATGGTCGCCCTACCGCACCTATGCCTGCCTGCACCTTTGGCGGTGGAAAGACAGTTAAGGTTTGTAGTTTGTGGTTGATGGTTTGTGGTTGGCGTGCTACTGTTTGATTTTTTTCGATAGCATTCAGTACACGTAAAACACATCCTTCCTAAAACATGTGTGCCACTGCAAAGAATGGTAAACTGAAAGAACCACAAACCCTAAACGATAAACTATTTCACTCCTCTTGCCCACGCATCCATCTTTTGCTCCAATACACTCAGCGGCATCACGCCATCTTTTAGCAGTTCGTCGTGAAAAGCGGCCAGTTTGAATTTCGAGCCGAGTTGTTTTTCGTACTTGTTCCGCAGCTCACGAATCTTCATCGCTCCCACTTTATACGAAAGTGCCTGTCCCGGAATGGCCATGTAGCGCTCAATTTCGGCGGTGGCACCTTCGGTGCTGATGGCTTCATTATCGGTCATGTACGTGATGGCCTGTTCGCGGGTCATGCCTTTGGTGTGAAGGCCCACATCCACCACCAAGCGGATGGCGCGGTGAATTTCATCACCCAGTGCACCCATGTACTGGTAAGGATCGGTGTAAAGACCCAACTCTTTTCCCAGCGATTCGCAATAAAGTGCCCAGCCTTCGCCCATGGCGCCATACCAGGCAAAGCGGCGGAACTTCGGCAGGTTTTCCGCCTCCTGCTGCAGCGAAATCTGGTAGTGGTGTCCCGGTATCGCTTCGTGCAGAAACAGGCTTTCCATACCGGAAGTTGTGTTGAACGTGGCAGCATTTAAAATAGGCACGTAAAAAATACCCGGTCGATCGCCAGTGGGTGTGCCCGGCTGGTATTCGGCGCTGGCCGAGGCGGCCCGGAATGCTTCCGTCTGCCGGATCTGGAACGGTGTTTTGGGCGTGCGGCCAAACATTTTTTGCAGGTTTGGCTCCATGCGCCGGTGGATGGAATCAAAGGCGTTCAGCACATCCTTTGGTTTTTTATACGGCATGAACTTCCGGGAGGTCTTCATGTACTGAAAAAATGCCGGCAGGTCGCCCTTGAACTTTACACTGTCTTTAATGCGTTCCATTTCCGACCGGATACGGGCCACTTCTGCCACCCCGGTGTTGTAAATTTCCTCCGGTGTTTTGTTGGTGGTGGTCCAGGAGCGTACATAAAAGCGGTACAGGCTGTCGCCGTTGGGCACCGCATTGATGCCGGAAGTGGTTCGTGCTTTGGGCAGGTATTCGGCGTGCAGAAAATTTGCCAGCCGCTGGTAAGCCGGAAAAACAGCGGTTTGCAGCAATGTTGTAAGACCTATTTTTAAGCTGTCGGCTTCAGCGGAAGCCATCCCAGTGGGCATTGTTTTCAGCGGACCGTAAAACACGTTGCTGGTATCGGCTTTGCCAAGTGCCTGCAGCTGCGGAACCATTTTTACCACCAGGGCTTTGGGCAAAACAAAACCAGTTGCCATGCCCTTGCGGAAGTACAAAATGGCACTGTCGGCCCAGGCCGGAAAGCGGCCGGCCCGGCTGATCCAGGCCCGGTAATCAGCCGCTGTTTTAAAAGGCTGGTTACCGGCACCGGAACCCAGTTGACCAAGGTCCAGCGGCAATCCCCAAAACTGGTTGAAGGGAATGTCGTTGTCGTGAAATTTCAGCGCCTCCAGCTGCATTTCCATTTCGCGTTTGAAAATATCGTAGCTAATGCGGTCGTCGTCGCTCAACTCGCTGCGGTTGAATTTCTGAATGCCAATCAGGTAATCGGTATAAAAGTTTTTGAGCGTGTCGCGAAAGGAATCGGTAAACGCAATGTTCAGCCGGTCGTTGTAAGCACTGTCGCCGGTGGCGGTTGCCTCCAACGGATACAGCGGCATCCGTTCGCTCCAGTACTTGTTAAAGAAGTTGGCTAAGTCCGTATTGCTGTCGGCAGGTAAGCTATCCTGTAGGCGGGATTCGGTTTTTACGTCCGGATTATTGCTGCAGGCAAAAAAGAAAACCGTGAGCAGAAATAAGGAGGCATATTTCATGTGCGGGCATTTAAAAGGCGCAAAAATAGCCAAAGCCGCGGAGGCCGATTGTGAAGAAGGGGCAAATTTTTGCGGAAACGTTTGCGGCATTGCCTGCGTTGCCTACATTTGCTTTGATGGAATACAATACAACAAGAAATTACCTGACCATGCGTGAGTATGGCCGTCATATACAAAAAATGGTGGAGCACCTGATGACCATCGAGGACAGGGACCGCCGCCAGGCCAACGCTTATGCGGTGATTGAGCTGATGGGCTTTTTAAATCCACACCTGAAAAACGTTGAAGACTTTCGCCATAAATTATGGGATCACCTCTTTTATATTTCCGATTTTAAACTGGATGTTGATTCGCCATATCCCATTCCCCAAAAAGAAACCTACAAAGCCAAGCCCGACCCGCTGCCTTACCCGAAGCGGTACCCCAAGTTTTCGCACCTGGGTAAAAACCTGGAGTTGGTGATCAACAAGGCACTGGGCGAAGAAAGCCCCGAAAAGCGCCAGGGATTTGCCAATGCCATTGCGTATTACATGAAACTGGCGTACAACAACTGGCACAAGGATACGGTGCACGATGATGCCATCCAGAGCGAGCTGAACTCCATCACCAAAGGCCAGTTGGAATTTACCAACACACCGTATGTAAAAGCCTACCGCCCACAGCAGGAAGGCTGGGGCGAACGCGGCGGCTATGGCCGGCAGCAACAGCGCGGCAAATTTCAGCAACGTGGTGGTGGCAACAGTGGCAACGGCGGCGGTGGCCAGCGCAGCAACGACCGTAACCGTCATAATGGAAAGAAGCGGTTTAAATAACTACACCTCTTTCAGGAATACCGAACAGATGAACAGGGAACAAACATTAAAGAAATGGATCTCCTCTGTTCATCTGTTCTCATTTTAGCAGCTTGTGTTTGCACCGGGAGAAAACCCAAACCTTTCCTTCGGTGTTCTTTCTTCCTTGTTCCCCTGTTCTGCGGTTCTCGTTCTTTAACAATCCCATTTGATTTTTAGCCCTAATTTGCCCTTCTGAACTGCTGTTGCCCTTTCGTTTTTACCGTAAGAACAGATAGAAAATATAAACATGCAACGATATTTATCCGGCTTTCTAGCTTTCTCTTTTGTGCTGCTTGGCTTTGTTTCTACTGCGCAGGATACATCAAACGTCACTTCTGTTGATCCTGACCTGCTGAACATCAATTCGGCAAAAATTCCCAAAGAGTACACCATCCATTCCATTACGGTTACGGGCATCAATACACTCGACACAGGCATTGTGCAATCCATTTCGGGTTTGCAGGTAGGCGATAAAGTGATGCTGCCTGGCGGTGAAGCGTTTTCAAAAGCGATTTCGAATTTGTGGAAGCAACGGCTGTTTGCCAACGTGCAGGTTTTTTTAACCCGCGTGGAAGGCAACAGTATTGATGTGGAGATCAACGTGCAGGAACGTCCCCGCCTGGCCAACTTTAAATTTGTTGGCGCTACCAAAGGACAAGCCGAAGAACTGCAGGGCAAGATAGGACTGGCCAAAGCCACCATCATCACCGAGAACATGAAGCGCAACGCGGTGGAGGTGATCAAGAAGTTTTTTGCGGAAAAGGGTTTCCTAAACACGCAGGTGCGCATTGAAGAGCAGGCCGACCGCACATTGGCCAATTCCCGTTCGCTGACATTTTTTATTGACAAAGGCGACAAGGTGAAAATCAGCGACGTGGTGTTTTACGGCAACCAGGATGTGTCTTCTGCAGCGCTGAAAAAGAAGTTGTCCAACACCAAAGAAAAAAGCCGCTTTGATTTTTCGCCGGACTCCATTCCGCATCCCTATGGTGCCGTGATTCGGCCAACGGTGCACGACTATCTTTCCAACTACGGTTTTCTTTATCCGTCCAAAACAAAAGAGTTTTTGGATCCATACGTAAAACTGCGGCCATTCAGCGGTGCCAAGTTTAACCAGAGCAAGTACGAGGAAGACAAAGAAAAAGTGGTGGCGTACTACAACTCGCTTGGCTTCAGGGATGCACAAATCCTGCAAGACACCCTCACCTTCAATGCAGAGAAAAACCGCATGCAGGTGCACATTAAAGTAAAAGAAGGCGACAAATATTATTTCGGCAACATTGCCTGGAAAGGCAACACCAAATACCCCGATTCGGTTTTGGCTGCCATCCTGAACATCAAGAAAGGCGATACCTACAACATTGACCTGCTGAACAAGCGCCTGGGAAAACAACTCAGCCCCGAAGGCGGCGACATCAGTGGCCTGTACATGGATGAGGGCTATCTTTTCTTCCGTGTAGAACCGGTGGAAACGGCCGTGTACAACGATACCATCGATTATGAAATCCGCGTAACTGAAGGTCCGCAGGCCCGCATCCGCAATGTGAACATCACCGGCAACGACAAAACAAAAGACTATGTTATCCGTCGCGAACTGCGTACGGTACCAGGTAACCTGTTCAGCCGTTCGGACCTCATTCGTTCGCAACGCGAACTGGCGGCGCTGAATTATTTCAACCAGGAAAAAATCAACCCCAACGTGGTGCCCAACCAGGACGATGGAACGGTGGACATTACCTGGGACCTGGAAGAAAAATCATCCGACCAGCTGGAACTCTCCGCCGGCTTTGGTGGCGGTATTGGCTTTACCGGTACGCTGGGTGTAACGTTCAACAACTTCTCCATTAAGAATATTTTCAGGAAAGAAGCCTGGGATCCATTGCCGATGGGCGATGGCCAGAAGCTGAGCATCCGTTACCAGTCGAACGGTAGTTATTATCACTCGTACAACTTCTCGTTTACCGAGCCCTGGCTCGGTGGCAAGAAGCGAAACTCCCTGACCCTGGGTGCCAACAGCAGCAAGTTTTCCAACGGAGGCTACAATCCTTATACGGGTAGAATTGACAAAGCGGCTGCCGACACCAGTTACCTGAAGGCCACCACCGTTTTCGTGTCGCTGGGTAAACAGTTGAAATGGCCCGACGACTATTTCAGCCTGGTGTACTCCCTGAACTATACGCGTTACGACCTGTGGAACTACAACATCTTCGCTGGCCTGGATTCCAGGAACCGGGTAGCGTCCAACAACGTAAGCTTACGTTTGGGCCTGCAACGTTCCTCTGTGTTCGACCCGACGTTCCCGCGTAGCGGCTCTAACTTTTCGGCCACCGTGCAAATGACGCCGCCGTATTCGCTGTTCAACAAAAGCCTCGAAAAATCAGCCAACCCGTACAAAACGCCGGAGTACCACAAATGGCGGTTTAACTCCGAGTGGTTTGTGCCCATCGGTAAACCAATGGGTGCCGAAAAAAGCCGGCAGTTTGTGCTGAAGCTGGCCGCAAAGTATGGTTTCATTGGCCGTTACAACAAGAAGTTGGAGATCTCTCCGTTTGAACGCTTCCAGTTGGGTGGCGATGGCATGACCAATTACAGCGGCGTGCTGGGTTACGATATCGTTGCCTTGCGTGGTTACCCGGTGTTTGATGTTTCTGACCCCACGGTGAACAATGCCGATCAAACCAGCACCAGCCAGTTCTTTACCATCTTCAACAAATACTCAATGGAGTTGCGCTACCCGATTGTAACGCAGCCAGCGAGCACCATCTATGCCCTTACCTTCTTTGATGCCGCCAACGGATGGTACAGCTTCAAAGATTACAACCCCTTCCGCTTGCGCCGGAGCGTGGGTGTGGGCATGCGTTTCTTCCTGCCGATGTTTGGCTTGTTGGGTTTCGATTATGGTGTGGGCCTGGATCGCATACAGGCTGGTGCCGGGTTGAAAAATGCCTCCCGCTTTACGTTTATGCTGGGAGTAGAACCGGAATAAAGAAAAATGCGTAATGAGTCGGGACATTGCCATGGCGTGTCTCATAAAATAAAAAGTCAATTAACACCTATATGAAAAAGTTCTTCCTGTTTGCCGCATGTAGCCTGCTGCTTGCCGCTTCTTTACAGGCGCAGAAGTACGCCGTTATTGATACCAAGTACATTCTCGACCGGATGCCTGAATACAAAACCGCGCAAAAGCAACTGGACGATATTGCCTCGGTTTGGCAAAAAGAAATCGACCGCTTGCAGATGGACCTCGACAAAATGTACAAGGACTTTGAGGCCGAACAGGTGATGCTGAGCGACGACCTGAAAAAGAAACGCGAAGACCAGTTATACATTAAAGAAAAAACTTTGCGTGATCTACAGAAGAGCCGCTTTGGTTTTGAAGGCGAGTTGTTCAAGAAGCGGCAGGAACTGATCAAGCCAGTGCAGGACAAGGTTTATAATGCTGTGCAAAAATTGGCCGTGCAACGCGGTTATGATTTCATCCTGGATAAAAGTGAAGGGATAACGGTTATCTTTGCCGACCCGAAACTGGAAAAAAGTGAAGACGTTTTGCGTGAGCTCGGTGTGAAATAAAAATTTGCCAAAAGAAACATTCAACGCAACGCCACAGATAAAATAGTAATCTTAAAACAACAACACCACAAAAAAATCTCAATGAACAAGATCAAGTTATTTTTCCTTGCTGCCCTGTTTGTAGCAGGTGTCAGCAATGTTCACGCTCAGAAGTCGGGCTACATCAGCGTGGAGCAGATGATTTCCATTATGCCGGAAGTGGGCAAGATCGATACCGCCCTGCAAAAATTCCAAACAGACTCGTTGAATGCCGAATTTGCTTCGCTTGTACAGGAGTACCAATATAAAGACAGCATTCTGAACAAAACAGACACTACCAAAATTCCGGTGGCTGTTAAGCGTCAGCACCGCCAGGACTTGGAGCAGATTGCCTACCAGGTACAGAACTGGCAGCAAATCTCGCAAAACGTAATGCAGAACAAACAGCAGGAAATGCTGGCTCCTGTTTACCAAAAAGTAATGAAAGCCATCAATGATGTGGCTAAAGAAAACGGCTACAGCTTTGTGTACAACCAGGAAGTGCTGTTGGTAGCTCCACCGAGCGACAACCTGTTGCCGCTGGTAGCAAAAAAGCTGAACGTAAAGCTGCCAACCAATCCAAATGCGCAAGGTGCCGGCGCTGGTATTTCACCAACGGGTGCAGCCAGCCGTCCCACACCGGGCAAGCGTCAATAACGTTTTTAAAAGTGAATAAATATCATCCCGCTCTTTCCAGGGCGGGATTTCTTTTTGATGCTTACCTGTTTAATTGTTCACTGTTTCACCTGTTGGTTGAACAAAAACTTGTGAACCTGTGAACGTGTGAACTCGTAAACTTTTCTTCTACCTTCGCCCTCACATGACCATCAACAAGCAACAGAAGATCATTATCATCACCGCGCCGTCCGGTGCCGGTAAAACCAGCATCACCCGTTATTTGCTGAACCGGTATGCAGACAAGCTGGCCTTCTCCATTTCTGCGGCTACCCGGCAGCCCCGGGGAATGGAAAAGAACGGTGTAGATTATTATTTCATGAGCGAAGAAGAGTTCACCAACAAAATTCAGCACGAGGAGTTTGTGGAGTGGGAGATGGTGTATAAAGGAAAGTATTACGGAACGCTCAAGTCGGAGCTGCAGCGGATCTGGAGCGAGGGCAAAGCGCCGGTGCTGGACATTGACGTGAAGGGAGCCATCCACGTGCAGCAACAGTACCCCGATACAACGCTATCCCTGTTTATTGAGCCGCCCAGTGTGGACGAACTCAAACGCCGCCTCCAGAGCCGCGGTACCGAAACAGAAGAGTCGCTGAACACCCGTGTCAACAAAGCAGCCTACGAAATATCCTTCAAAAATTCCTTCGATAAAGTCATTGTCAACGGTAACCTGGAGGCAGCATGCAAAGAAGCCGAAGACGTCATCCTGGCGTTTTTGCAATAGGAGGAAATAGGAATTGGAAGTGAAAAGCATCTGCTGTTGCCCGGTGCTGTTTTTGCCTGTTGACATTTTCATTTTGTCTTAAGTATCTTTAATCCAATGATAGC
>Ga0366775_1120_pt1 | contig 11692 bp, 14 predicted proteins | sample BONcelN113001D10_FD_207075 | JGI IMG/M metagenome (GOLD analysis project Ga0366775, IMG submission 207075) | Enriched cells from coal bed in the Powder River Basin, Montana, United States - BONCAT cells N11 rep2 HSBNCT.N11.300.1.D10 ...
TACGATATCGCCATTGTTAGCCAAACGCTGAACGCGAACAATAATAAAATCGCCATCAAAAATTCCGGCATTAATCATACTATCGCCTTGAACAGTGAGCATAAACGTTTCTTCTTCGCCAACTAACTCGGTTGGAAGGGGATAGGTTTCTTCGATATTTTCGATAGCTAAAATAGGCAGACCGGCAGTTACTTTACCTAATAACGGGATAGGCGTTAGCCTTTTCTGTCTCCATGGAGCTTCATCAAGTACGTCAATTGCTCTGGGTTTGGTTGGATCGCGCTTAATAAAGCCCATTTCTTCTAATTTCGCGAGATGTCCATGGACAGTTGAACTAGAGCTTAGACCAACAGCTTCGCCAATTTCCCTGACCGAAGGTGGATAACCTTTAGAACGAAGGGTATCCTTAATATGTTTTAAAATTTGTTTTTGACGATTATTTATCAGGCATTCTTTATTCACAGGAATCCACTCCTAAACAACAGATAATTATATTCTATATTATACCAATTTATGCATAAAAACGCAAACACTCGTTCGAAAAATAGTAAAAACCCTATTGACCAGAACATATGTGCTATGATATTATAAATTCAAGCGAACAAACGTTCAGAGGTGTTGAATATGAATAAACTTTCTTTTGTATTATTCCTTATGCTACTATTGACTTCGATAGGTAATATTTTTGTAGATAACAATGAAATAACTTCACATCACTATCAAACCGTAGTCGTTGAGACAGGGGATACCGTTTGGAATATTGCTGCTAAACATTCTACCAGTCAAGAAGATATTCGTAATCTAATTGTTGCTATAAAGCAAGTCAATCATTTGGATCATTCCGTTCAAATATATCCCGGGCAGACATTACATATCCCGGTTAAAGACAATTATTCCGGATGGGCTAGCCTACAGCAAATAAAATAACATAGAGAAGAAAGCGTTACGTCCGATAATAAATATTATGTAAATAAACAAAACTAAGAACTAACAAAACCTGCCGGACTAGACTTCCGGCAGGTTTTGTATTAAAACATTTTATTGAGAGCATTATTCTTAAACAGATTACCTTGTTCAATATATCTACGAACCATTTTTTCTGATTTATGACGAGTTTGCTGCATAATAGTACGTTCATCTACATCATGTTGAGCTGCACTGGTCGCAAACCCCCGCCTTAAGCTATGCCCGGCGAAGTCATCAGCATTACGGCCGACAAGAGCAGCATATTTTTTTACGATTATTGCTACAGATTTATCAGTCAGCCGCCTGGGACGAACCTGTTTGTATTTATTTAAAGGGCGGAAGAGGGCCCCTGATGTAAGTTGAGCTATATTAATCCAATCTTTCAAAGCAATGACTGCACACACGTCGGGATCCGAATTATAGGGTATGGCTACATATTCACCTTGACCTTCTTGGTCACCTTTCGATTGGTTAACTAAAATAATTACCCCTTCACGAGCAAACGTCAAATCTTCAATATCAATTCTGACTAATTCAGAACGGCGGAAGGCTCCCATAAAACCAGTCAGCAAAAGAGCCTTATCACGAATTCCGGCGATATCGGCAATATCAAAACAACAAGCTATATCTTGTAAATCTTCAATTAGAAGAGGGGACTTACCGCGTTGTATTGTGCCTTTTTCACGCTTTATTGCATCTAAAGCATTACGCACAAGTCCACCACGACAGGGATTAGTATCTTCGCAGCCAGCCGCCTTGTGATTCTCAGAAATAGCACTAAGTCGCCTTGATACAGTATTTGCCTTAGCATCATCAGCTAAATCATTAATATAGTTGACAATTGTTTCTGGCTCGGCAGGCAACGGCATCAGCTTATGATGCAGGCACCAATCGTAGAAATCCAGCCAGTCAGCCTCATAAGCACGCAAGGTATTATCAGCCTTCGATTTTTGCATGCGTTGTTTGCTTTTTTCTGATAGTTTCTCATTATTTTGAATAAATTTATTTTCTCGCAAAAAAAACTCTTTATTTTTCATATCCAATACAAACACCTCACAATATATAAGTAATCATAAATCATTTGAAAAACATTGTCAACTTCCGATAACTATAAATTATCGGAAGTAATAAAAAATTAGTTTTGAGGTTGTAAGATATTTGTTATTTAAACAATTATTGGACATTTATAATTCAGATTATTTAAACAAAAGAAAACCAGGATCAGATTCTCCTGGTTTTCTTTTGTTTAAATAACAATATTCAAAGCATCAAGTACATTATCGATTCTGTTAAGCATTGTCACTTTATCTGAGCCGGCAAATAATAACCCAATGGCATAATTATCTTCTGTCAGAATCAAAGATCCGCTATCACCTGGTATACTCATTGCCCCTGCTAGTATTTGATCCGTAAAAATGCCATATTCCCGATTTCCTACATCAACCCGCACAGTTACATCGGTAGCTAAGATAAAACTCGAAGTAATTCCGCTGCTTCGGCCACTTTTTTTTATTTCTAAGCCAACACGTGGCTCTTTAACTCCAGCCACTGTTCCCAGTCCTAGAACATCTTGCGATACAGCAGACTGACTAACCGGCCTGGCAACCGCGCAGTCTACTACATTGACAGCTTCATTTTGACGCAATACACGAACCTGGTAATTAGGGCGAAAAACTGCAATACATTTGTTTAATGTCGTTTCAAATAATTTTGCTATGGGGCACTTAGAAGATGCTACCTGTCTATTCAAAGGTATGAATCGATGTAGGTGACCGATAATCGCCTCCGATTGATCATTATTTCCATCAATTAAACCAGGCTGTAAAATTTTATCCCCAATTGCCGCTCTGTCATCGGTACCATCAGAGCTGTTGGCAAGAACGTGATTATTGGATAAAATTAATGCTTCCCCGGTATTACGATCCTTAACTATTGCACCTAAAGTCCCTGCTGAAACCTTATAGTGACCGATGCTAACGCCAGGGCGAGCAGGGCGCATTATTTCAGTACGGTCATTCAATAAACGAATGTCGCCTACTTCAATTACATCAGTTAGCTTATTATCAATTTTTCGTGGGATAAGTGCACTGCGCAGTAAATTATCTTTAGTAAGTTTTTTTCGCACCAATACGATAGTCGCTTGTTGTCCGGAATTCTCCCCCCGTATCCATTTATGACCCTGGCCAATGCCAACAATGTTATCATCGTTTGCGAGTTCCTGGAATAAGGGTGGTACTCCTCGCTTATACACAGGCATCCCCTCCTGCTCCCGGTTTAATTTGTAGCAACATGTGCAGCATTACGGAAGCAATTTTCTGATTTCATTTAGCTTTTCTCTTGCAGCTATTTCACCACGGTCGATTGCCTGTATCATATAATTAGCGTCTTTCATATTTAAGTCATATACTCCCGGCCGAATGACAACATCTGCATATTGATTTCCTTTTAAAATAGTAACTTCACGCCCCATTATTTCAATACATTGCATGAGTATTTCCCCTACTGTTTTAATTTCGTTATTAGGCTGGCCGTCATAACCTAAATCTACGGCAATTACCACATCTGCTCCCATGTGACGTAAGATATCAGTAGGCAAATTATTCTTTACGGCCCCATCTACCAGTGTCATACCTCGATATTTCTTCGGGAAGAAAACACCGGGTATAGAAATACTGGCCCGTACTGCTTCAACGAGAGATGTATTGTGATAATACCGCGCATTTAATATGTCTCGGCTGCCAGGTATTGGAGTAGTAAAAAACACAGTATCTGCTGAATTGATATCAACCGCTGTAATAGCAACAGGAATTTTAGTATCTCGCACCGTTCTCTCTTGCCAGAAGTTATATAAATATTTTTCTATGCGATCACCTTTTATTAATCCTGTCGGCAAAACAGACCAAAAGCGGAATTTTCCACTGAATAGCCACTTTGCGCCATGCTTGACCAAGTCCCCTACAGTAACTTTTAGATCAATTAGTTCATTGGTTTTTACGGTTTGCGCGATATTTACCATTTGCTTAGGCGTGTATCCACAGGCATACATAGCGGCAATAATAGCGCCAGCACTTGTGCCGGATATCATGTCAATAGGGATGCGTTCACGCGTTAAAGCAGTTAATACTCCTATATGCGAGGCTCCTCGCAATCCGCCTCCGCTTAAGGCTAGGCCAACTTTTAACGGGCGACCCCGTTCGTGATTTGTTCCATTAACACGTACAATCATGCAATCACCTCACCAGACCTCCTATACTATCTTATGAAGATTAGTGAGAAGGGTGAAAAAAGACCATCCATGCATATGCATGGATGGTCTTTAATACGTGGATAACCACTACATCTTTTATTGTTTTTTTGCCAAAATAATCATTCTTGGGGCTTCGGCATCATAAGGACGGTAGTCAAATCCTCCATATGTAGTTACTATCGTTAAACCTGCTTGAGTTAAAATATCAGTCATTTCAGTTAGAGAGTAAGCGCGTAACACAAATTCATACTGCATTTTTTTTCCTGTAATTTGGTTGATTAATTGACGCTTCATAGTAACAATACCCTGATTAAGTTCAACTTTATAGGAAAGTACATATTCTCCACTAGGATGTCGCCAATAGCGATTGAGATTATTATGTACCATCCAGTCGCGATTTAACAAATCAATTAGAAAAACGCCATTAGGTTTAAGTGATTGGGCCACTAACTGTAAAACCCGGGAATTCTCGTCGTCAGTAAAATAGCCAAAAGCCGCAAACATATTAATAACAGCATCAAATTGATTGTTGTAGTCTAAGTCCCGCATATCTTGTTGGCGAAAAGTGACCTGAACACCTTCTTCTTGCGCCTTTTGACTGGCAATATCCAAAAAGTCTTGTGTAGCATCAACACCGGTCAGTATGAAGTTATGCTTAGCTAATGCTATTGCATGCCGGCCATAGCCACAGTATAAGTCAAGTATCAATGATTGAGACGGAAGATTTAACACATCAGCAATAAACCGAACTTCCTGTTCAGTCCCTGCTAGTGAATAAGTTTTCCAGTCACCAAATGTTTCATGCATATTAGAATAGACACCACCATTTATATGAACTGCTTTGCAGTAAGATATTTATTAGAAGAATTGCCTGAAGATAAAAAAGTGCAACTATAGAGGATTAGTGCAACGACGATATAAACAAACGCAATTTCGGGTTGAACGTTTGGCTTGATAAAGAGCTGCATCAGCATGATCAATAAGTTCGATAATCGAAGTAGCGTCAGCAGGATAGCTAGCTACACCCAAACTTATAGTAAGACATTGATTGGGCTGCTTTTCTCTATTAACAAATGGGTATTCAGCGATGGATGTTCGAATTCGTTCAGCAATGACAAGTGCTTCTTCAACTGATGTTTCTGGTAAAAGAACAGCAAATTCTTCGCCTCCATAACGCACGGCAAAGTCAACATCCCTGCAGGTGTTTTTTATCAAAGCAGCTACATTGCGCAACGTTTCATCACCTTGAAGATGGCCATTTGTATCATTATACTTTTTAAAATGATCAATATCAATCATTACGAGAGAGATTGTACGATTATAACGAGATGCTCGCTTATATTCACGTTCTAATATTGTTTGAAAGTGACGATAGTTAAATAATCCCGTCATACCGTCGGTAATAGCTTGTACCTCAACTTTACATACGTGTGTGGCATGTTCTATCGTCATAGCGATTTGACTTGCTAAAGAACGCAGCATATCCAAATCATAACCCTGCAGTATTTTTTCCTGAGATGACTCAACGTCAAGTATACCAATCACTCGGTCGTCAACAATTAATGGAACAGCAACTTCACTAACTCCGGAAGCTGCACCTGGAATATAGCGTACATCATTTGTAACATCCGGAACATATACTAATTCCCGATGAAGAGCGGCATAACCGGTAATACCTTTACCCAAAGGAATACGAATGCCTTCAGGATAACCGCGATGAGCGCGAATCGTTAATTCCTGGGTAACCTCATCAAGCAATAAAATTGCCGCATTGGTAAATCCGAGTTCACGGGTAATGCCATCCAAAATTTCCTCTAGCACTTCATGTTCATTAACTGTTTTTTGTGCAATGGCAGTAACTCGGTAAAGAGCTGCTAATTTTTTACGAGCTTGCTCCAAGTCCATTAAATGAAAATCTAGGTTGGATATGGCAATACACAATTCACGATTAACCGATTCATGCTGTTCAGTAAAGCATACAAATTCTTCATCAATTAGCACACTTTCCGTAGTACTACGAATGTATATGATAATTTTACCAATATTAGGTTGTACGGCAAAACGCCAGTCTAGATATTCGGCAAGTCCATGTACCGTGGTATGTTCAAAACGGTTAATCTCAGAAGGTATTTGGGCAGTAACACATTGCTGCCAACTTGCCATGATTTGTTTGGCTCCATCTAGGCCAAATAGTAAGCGGCTGATGCGAAAAAAATTTTGGCCAAGCAGATACTGTAGTTTATGCTGTGACTGTTTAGAAATATACGCATGCGTAATATTTCCCAACATATCAGTAGCGATAAAAGCAGATGGTAACGTATCAATAGCCATAGTCAGCATTGATGTATAAAGTGATATTTGACTCACCCGAATCGACCACCTAAAGATTCATTATCTACTATGGATTCGCTATCTGGTAAAGAAATCCTTCCATTAAGAAAAATAAGCCGCCTTATAAGAAAAGACTTGGCTTACACCAAATCATTTAGGGCACCCAAATGATAATAAAAATCCTGGCTTTTCCGCCAGGATTTTTATTATCTATTCTACTATACACTCAATACCTCGATTAAGTGCTTGTTGATTAATGGTGAGTAATTGAGGTTTTTTTGAAAACATTTTTGCAAAAGCTTTCAAAACTGAATCGCTATCTACGGCTTTAGTAGCAGCTAGCAAAGAGCCTAGTACTACCATATTGGCAACTTTGGAATTACCCAGTTCGGCAGCAATATCATTTGCGGCAACGTAGTACACTTTGATATCATTCCGCTTAGCTTTACGCTCAATGAGCGAGCTATTTATAATTAGCACTCCTCCTGGGACAAGCAAGGGTTCAAATTTCTCGAGTGAAGGCAGGTTCATGGCGATGACAGCTGTAGGTTCTGAGACGATGGGAGCTCCTATAGGCTCATCTGATACGATAATGGAACAATTGGCTGTTCCTCCTCTCATTTCCGGACCATAGGAAGGAATCCAGGACACTTGCTTATTAGCTAACATTCCGCCATAGGTCATAAGCTGGCCTATTAACATGACGCCTTGCCCTCCGAATCCTGCCATTACTACTTCGTGAATCATTTCAATACCCCCTCAGGAGTTTTAAAAGTTCCTAGCGGATAATAGGGGATCATATTTGTCTCCAGCCAGTCAGAAGAGGCAAGTGGTGTCATCCCCCAATTGGTTGGGCAAGTTGATAAAACCTCAACCATGGCAAACCCTTCACCTTTTAATTGAATTTCGAATGCTTTTTTTATAGCAAGCTTAGCTTTAGCCATATTTGCCGGATTATTAACTGCTACACGGGCGATAAACTTTGTTCCGTCTAATGTGGCCAGCATCTCTGAAACCCGAATAGGTAATCCAGCTCCATCCTCTTTCCTGCCATAGGGAGATGTATTTGTTACCTGGCCTAGCAGGCTGGTAGGTGCCATTTGACCGCCTGTCATACCATAAATGGCATTATTTACAAAGATAGTAGTTATTTTTTCTCCTCGTGCCGCTGCATGAACAATTTCTGCACAACCAATAGCTGCTAAGTCCCCGTCGCCTTGATAGGTAAAAACTAAGGCATCCGGATGAACACGCTTCACTCCTGTTGCTACTGCAGGTGCCCGTCCGTGAGCAGCTTCAAACATATCACAGTTAAAATATTCATATGCCAATACTGAGCAGCCTACCGGAGCAATGCCGATCGCTTTATCGCCAGCTCCTAATTCGTCGATAACTTCTGCCACTAGCCGATGAATAATCCCGTGATGGCAGCCTGGACAATAGTGAAAAGCCACATCCTTTAACGACTGCGGTCTTTGAAAAATTTTATCAGTCACTGCTATTTCCCTCCTTTGCCTGACATGACATTAATAATTTGCTCGTAAATCGCCTTTGGATTTGGCATCATTCCACCTGTACGACCATAAAAGTACACCGGTTTAGCGCCATTTACCGATAAGCGAACATCCTCTACCATCTGACCGGCGCTGAGTTCAACTGTAAGGAAAGCATGCGCCGAAACAGCAAGTTTAGCCAGAGGAGCGGCAGGAAAAGGCCAAAGTGAAATAGGTCTTACCATACCTACCTTTATTCCCTCAGATCGAGCCTTTTCAATGGCAGATCGGGCAATACGGGAAGTTATTCCATAGGCAACTAGAATCAATTCCGCATCATTAGTATATAGCTCTTCATAGCGAATTTCATTTTCCTGAATTTGAGCATACTTTTTTTGCAAATGTATATTGTGTTTTTCCAACTCTTCCGGCTGAAGATGTAATGAATTAATAATGTTAGGCTGCGTACGTCCTCGCATGCCGCCTGCTGCCCAAGGTTTTTCCTTAACAACAGATGAACTGGGCGTGAATTCAACAGGTTCCATCATTTGTCCTAAGGCACCATCTCCCAAAAGCATCACCGGATTGCGATACTTATCAGCCAAATCAAAAGATAAAATGGTAATATCCACTAATTCCTGTACTGAATTAGGTGCTAAGACGATATTGCGGTAATCACCATGTCCACCACCTTTGGTGGCCTGAAAATAATCACCTTGACCTGGCTGAATACCGCCGAGGCCGGGTCCACCACGCATGATGTTTACAATTACACAGGGAAGCTCGGCACCGGCAATATAAGATATCCCTTCTTGCTTTAGACTAATACCAGGACTGGATGATGATGTCATAGTTCGTGCTCCGGCTCCTGCCGCACCATATACCATATTAATAGCAGCAATTTCGCTTTCGGCTTGCACAAAAATACCATCAACTTGTGGCATACGCTTTGCCATATATTCAGTCAGTTCTGTCTGAGGTGTTATCGGATAGCCAAAGTAGTGGCGACAACCAGCGACAATCGCTGCTTCTCCAATGGCCTCATTACCTTTCATTAGTACCTTTTCAGTCATATTGATCACTCCTGTCAATTATTTATGGATTTCAATAACTATATCAGGACATGTTTTGGCACATAAGGAACAACCAATACACTTAGCCTCATCCGTACAGGATGCCGGACGATAACCTTTGCTGTTAAATCGGTTAGAAATTGCAATAATTTTTTTAGGGCAAGCCTTGGTGCATAACGCGCACCCTTTACAGCGTTCTTCATTAAATACAGGTCTAGGCATTATGACTCCTCCTTTTAAATAAATACTGATTACAGTTAAACATTATCTCTGATGACCGAGACGCTCGGAAATGATAGCTGCTTTCTGTTTTAATAGAGCAATAATAGGGTCATATCCGTTGAGAGTAACCAAAGAACTAGCGCTTGATACCGAAAGAGCAGCAACTACGTCATTGGCAGCATTGTAAATAGGCACAGCAAAACAAGTAACTCCTTCAATTGTTTCATCACAACCTATTGCATACTTGTCAAGACGAACCCTGCTTAGTTCCAGCTCTATCTCTTCTATATCAGTAATTGTATATGGCGTAAAAGGGGTTAGCGCTTTCATTAGTATCGCTTTTCGAATGTCTTCAGATGCAAAAGCCAGTAAGACTTTACCGATTGCGGTACTATGAAAAGCTAAGCTAAAATCAAATTTAGGAATAATCAGAAAAGGCCGTTCCGGTTCCATCTTATCAACAATAATTAGTTCATCCCGTGATAATACCGCCAATAAAGCAATTTTACCTGTTTCATCGGCTAACTGAGTTAGAATAGGTCTTGCAGCTGTTCTAATATCCAGACGTTGAGCAAATACCTCGCCAAGTTGCAATAGCTTCACACCAAGAGCATAGCGGCCTGTCTCAGTTTGCTGCACAAACCCCCGCGCTAATAGAGTTTGAAGCAGACTATGGACGGTGCTTTTTTGTACACCTAGTACCTTTGCAAGCTCCGTAATGCCCAATTCTCGTGTAGACTTCCCTAGTAAAATAAGAATTTCCAAGGCACGGTCTACTGCTGCAACTGTATATTGAGATTGCTTATCCAATGAACCACCACCTATCGTTTCCGCTGACCGAACGCCGTTCTCTTTATTATCAATATATTCGAAAAGCAGTTAAAAATTCCTGCTATAATTAAGCAAAATGCAAATGAATACAGAATACCCCGTGCTATGCACGGGGTATTTATCACACTATTTTTTAATTACTTCTACTATTTCTCCGGTTTTCACCATACCGGCATTACCTTCATCAGTATCAATATGCATTTCTAATTGATACGATGGGCTAACCCTGACAAGTACTTGATCAAATATAAGCCCCCGTTCACTGCCACAGCGCACCTGAACGACTTCTTTATCCTGTAATCCCATATTTGCAGCATCAGCAGGAGTCATATGAATATGCCTACAGGCAGCAATGACACCCTCATGCATTTGAACTGATCCTTTAGGCCCAACAAGTGTCACTCCAGGTGAACCTTTAAGATCACCAGAATCTCGCACCGGTGGTTTAATGCCTAATTTAACCGCATCAGTTAATGCAATTTCTACTTGACTTTGTTTGCGCACCGGACCTAGAATACGAACATTTTTGAAGGTGCCTTTTTCAGTAACTAAATCAACAGTTTCTTGGGCTGCAAATTGTCCAGGCTGAGATAGTTCTTTGACAGCGGTAAGCTGATAACCTTCTCCGTAGAGTACATCCAGATCTTCACGGGAAACATGAGCATGACGTCCGGAAACACCAATAGGAATCTTTAATTCTGACATATGAGTAGCACTCCTTTTACATATAATCTATATCATTTACTCAATGATCTCTGAAAAATAAACTACCGTAACAATATCGGAAGGTGTAATTACTTTATCATAAATGGACTGTATAAAGATCAACAAATCATCAACACTGGCAATATCGGGATTCTCACCTTGGAGGTCGTCTGTTGTAAGTTGAGCAATTGGTTTAACTAGAACACGATCTATCATGGCTGTAAAAATTCTCTTTTTTTGCGCAAAACGTTTGCCTACTGTCACCCAAACAATATCACCCTCGGTGTATTTATGTGTCTTATCACCTAAACGGATGGTACAGGTTTTTCTGCGACAAACTAATTGACTATGATAGTTTGACGAATAAAAATTTAAGGCTCGCATACTAGCTCTCTCCTCATTATAATTTGCCCAACCAAGACTGAATGCGTTGAATAGCTTCAGACAGCCTATCCTCTGGCTGTACAAGAGCAATTCGCACAAAACCTTCACCATACTGACCAAAACCACTGCCCGGAATAAGTGCCACACCTGCATATTGAAGTAAGTCAGCCACAAAATCAAATGAAGACTGCTTGGTGGGAACTGGCGCCCATACATACATGGAAGCTCGGGGACGATCTACCTGCCAACCCATTTCACACAGCCCATTAACAATAATATCTCTGCGACGCTGGTAAGTTAAGGCTGTTTCTCTAACACAATCCTGTGGACCAGTTAAAGCTGCCACAGCAGCTTGTTGAATGGGCTGAAAAATCCCGTAGTCAAAATTAGACTTTACTTTTCCTAATAACGAAATTACCTGATCTGACAGCGATTAGTGA
>Ga0366775_1123_pt1 | contig 11586 bp, 8 predicted proteins | sample BONcelN113001D10_FD_207075 | JGI IMG/M metagenome (GOLD analysis project Ga0366775, IMG submission 207075) | Enriched cells from coal bed in the Powder River Basin, Montana, United States - BONCAT cells N11 rep2 HSBNCT.N11.300.1.D10 ...
AACAGCAAGGCGAGGTCGGCATCTTCCAGCGCACTTTTAACTGCCTGCATCATTTTTTCGTGCAGCTTGTATTTGGGTTCAATGATCCCGGGTGTATCGGAAAAAATGATCTGGTAGGCTTCAGTCGTCAGGATCCCTTTGATGCGGTGACGAGTGGTTTGCACCTTTGGCGATACGATGGCGAGTTTTTCATTCATCAAGGCATTTAGCAGGGTACTTTTCCCGGCATTGGGCTTTCCGAAGATGTTGACAAATCCTGACTTCACGTGTTGTTAAAAATTTAGAAAACAAAGGTAGCCGAATAAAAAATGTTTGGTAGCAATTGTGTGCTGTTCTATATTTGCACTCCACAACGAAACAAAGTCGTTGTCCAGCTCTTCAACATCAAACTTCTTATATCGCGAAGTAGAGCAGCGGTAGCTCGTCGGGCTCATAACCCGAAGGTCGCAGGTTCGATCCCTGCCTTCGCAACTGGAAAGGTCTCGTAAGAGACCTTTTTTATTTTATACCTTTTGCGTTGCGCAACACGTTATACATCTCATGCATCACATTCATGTGCGGAACCGTTAACAACGCCAATGCCAGCAAAAAACTGGTCTGCGACAGCCGCCCGTCAAGCAACACCCAACCGCCACCGGCCAACAACAGCAATCCAACCAAGGCGATACTACTGTAAAAAATAATGTGATGTAAGATGGTCTTATACGGCTGCCTACCTTCTTTGTTTAGATAACCCACAATGTCGGATAGTGAAAGAACAGAATGCCAGATGACGAAATAAAAGGTAAAGCCGATCAGTAAAGGAAGACAATAAAGGAGAATGCAAAGTGCCGTCAGGAAAATAAGGAACTCCGCATCGGGCAGCGTGGAAGCACGGTGTTGCCGGCAATAAACAAACGTGCTGCCAAAGAAAAGCAACAGCAGCAAAAGCAGAATAATTCCACACCATTCGCCCAATTGCCTGAGAATATCCAACTGGCCTTCTGACAACCGCAAACCGGCCAGCAACGGAATAACTTCATCAATGTGCGGCAGCAGAATAATGGACAGAAGCAGCAAACCATAAACAAAAGCAAACCACTTCCCTGTCCATGAACTAGTATCGAATTGTCGGATCAATTGGTGGATGTTTTTTTTTGTGGCAGCAGGCAACCAAACAAAAAACCACTGAAGCGAGGCAGATAAGGCTTTGCTCCAGTGGTGAAGATTGAAACAGTTTTTCGAAAAGGCAGCTTACTTACTCAGCAACCCGTCCAGCGTGACAGCCACATAGTACAAACCACCAAGCGTGGGGCCACCAGCGTATTGAATGTAGCGGTGGTTGAGCAGGTTGGCACCACCTATTTTGACTGTTGATTTTAAATCCGGAATTCGAACATTTACTTGTGCATCAATGGTGCTATAGGCATCTACTCCGCCAGTGACCAGGGGACTTTCCCAAAGGAAAGCATCCTGCCAGCGCCACACCAGGTTAAAGCCAACATTCTTCACAATTTCCCGGTTACCAAACGAAAGATTGGTGGCCCATTCCGGTGTGTTGAAACCTGTTACAAACACGTCGTTGCTGCTGTTGGCTTTCATCTTGTTGAAATTCACATTTCCGGAGACTGTGTACTTTTTATAAAAGTTGTACGTAATGCCCAGTGCAGAACCGAAGTTTGTGTACTGGTTTTTTGCATTGGTGTAAACACGATAACGTTCCTGTCCTTTGCTTGCAGCCGTTGAAGACGTTGCCGTCGTTGCATCGCGGTTGCGGTCAAGCATTGCCAGCACGGCCGCGTCAGAACCCACGGTTTCGCCTTTGGGTACATACACCTGTACCTGGCCAAGGAAGCCGTCGTATTGATTGGTGTAGGCATCAATGTCAATGAGTAAATGGTTATTCAACAACACGGATTTATAACCAATTTCAAACGACCGGATGCCTTCAGGCCTTGCCTTCGGCAGATTAGCCACTACCAGAAGGTTTCGGTTGGCCAGTGCAGCATCGTCTGTATTGCCGGCAGCACTGACAGCAGCATTGAAATTAATGACCGATGCTTGGGTATAGCTGTTGTCAAGGTAGCCAAGCCCCTCGTTGATGTAAGGTAGGCTTCCCACCCGTTTTACCCGCCCGTTGTTCACGTAAGAAAGAGCTTCAAAAAGGGATGGGAAACGATAACCCTGCTGGTAGGTAAAGCGGAAGTTGTGCCGTTGGTTCACTGTATACACCGCTGCCAGGCGGGGTGTGAAAACAGGGCTGAATTCAGGGTTGTCATCAAACCGCAGGGAGCCAAACAGCTTCAGCTTCTCGCCGAAGAATGTTTTAGTGGCTTGTGCAAAGGCGCCATACTTTTTGTAATAAACGTTGCTGCCGTAGGTGCCGTCTTTTGCCGGCAGGTTGCGTTCGGCAATGGGCCGGGTGAAGTCCACAAAGTTGTTTCCATCAGGAATGATCTCGTAAATGCGGGCATCACCACCAACCAGCATGTCAAAAATTTTTAATTTTTTCGAAAGGTCCCACTGCGCTTCAGCATGGTAAAGGCGGCTCTTCTGGATAAGGGCCGCACCACCCGTAGCCGGCGCATCCGGAATGGTTCCTGACCGAATGTCCCAGTTGTTGATTTTGATAATGGTGTTTTTCAAGGCGTTAAACTCGGGGGTACCGGGTTTCACACGGCTGGCATCGGCCTGTTCTCTTGCATATTGGGTAGCGGCAGCGAGGTTGGCAGACGTAAGTGCGCCGCCGTTGGCAGCGGCATACAACTGCAAGGCATTTTTGTATTTGGTTCCCCAGCTCGTTGCTGTTTTGGTATCCGTAGCGCCGCCGCTGTACAAATCAAGGTTGTCAGCCAGTGGTTTCACGTTGTACGAATCACCCGTGTTTTCCAATGACACGTAACTGCGAATTAAGAAATTGTCGCCTTTCAATTCCAGCTTATGGTTTTGCACAATTACATTGTCCAACTGGATCTTGTTTCCCCGTTGAAATACCCCGTCCATTTTTCCAACTCGGTAAGCGTAAGAAAGTTCCGTTCTGTCGTGCAATTTGTAATGCACTGATCCATCGAATTTCAGGTTGTCTACTTTCGGGTTAATCAGGTCCTGTTCCCAATAACCAGTTCTGGCAACCCGTAACGTTTGATTCGTCTGCCCATTGATTGTCAGTCCACCGATAGAGACCACGTTGCTGCCGGCAAGGGCATCATCGCCGTACTTATTCCAACCGTCAAACGTGGCGTTGTATTGACCATTCAGCGCCGGAAAGCCCGGGTTAGCACTTTTCAGGTTGTTGGGGTTTTGATCAAGTCGGGTATTCGAAAGCCAGTCTGTCCCCTGCATGTAGCCAAGGTTTACTTTGAAGGCAAAACGGTTGCTGAGTGCCTTTGCATAACGAATGGCTGTTTCAGTGAGGATGCTCGGCGCATAATCTTTTCCATCCACGTGGTTGATGCCGGTTTTGTGGTAAACACTCAAACCTTGTGATACAAATGGATTTTTTGTCAACAGGTTAGCCATGCCGTTGATGGCATTCATACCGTACAAGGCTGAAGCAGCACCCGGTGTAATCTCAACGCTTTGGATGTCGAGTTCTGTAGGCCCGATGGCATTCCCCAGCGGCACGCCGAGTGTCGCGGCTTGCATGTCCACACCATCCACCAATTGCATAAACCGGAAGTTATTGGGGATATTGAAACCGCGGGTGTTGGGTACTTTAAATGTCAGGCTTGAGGTGGTCATCTGCACGCCCTTGACATTCTCCAACGCATCATAAAATCCAGGCGCCGGAGATTCGCGAATGGCTTTGATGTCTAGCTTTTCAATGGCTACCGGTGATCTCAGTATATTTTCCCGAACCCTTGATGCCGTTACCACCACGGCATTGCCCAAAACGGTTTGGGTAGCAAGAGCAACCTGGAGTTTCGATCCGAGGCTTCCCACTTCAATTTCCTGCGGAGTAAAACCGACGGAGGTGAACAGCAACGTGAATGGAAGCTTTTCTTTGGTGCGGAGCTTGAACGACCCGTCACTTGCCGTAACGGTTTTCGTTTCGGTGCCTTTGATACTCACCGTAACGCCGGTCAGTTGTTCTCTTGTTTCCTGTCCTGTAACAAAGCCAGAAATTTCGACGGCGTCCTGCGCTAATAAATGTGTAACAGCAAAGAGTGAAAAAACAAAAAGAAGTCCTCGTTTCAAGTGATGCATGGTTGGTTTATTTTATTTACAACAAGAGATCAAATTGGTTTCGCCTTGCTAAATGACAAAGCCCTTAGCCACCAGCCCCATTGTTTGTGTCACTGGTGTCAATGTTTAAAAATGTTAGAAGCAATCGAGCGGATAACGTTTGTACGGAAGAACTTACAGCGTACAAATAAAGGAAGGTGCACAACAACAGCAACAACAGGCAGTATCCGTTTTTAAACCATTGCTGCCTGTTTTCCAAAGGTGGTGGGAGACTGTTTTTTTCATTGTGCCTGCCTAGTAATTTTTAATTCCTATTAAATTGGTAGACAAATATAGGAACTGGAATTTATTCTCCTAAAAAATTTTGGATGAAATCATCTTTTTTCTGAAAGATGATAACAAGAAGTGCCCATAAAAACTTCCAGCAGAAACAGCGAAACGATTTTTTACCGGGCAGGAATCGTTTCCGTACGATCCATAATGTCGTGCAACGTGCGCTTCTCCAGCACCTTCAGGATCGCGTCCCTGGCTTCCTGCATCACCGGGTTAATACAGCAGGTAGCTTCGTTACAATTTTCACAGGGAGTATAAAAATTCAGGCTGACACAATTCAACAAAGCAATCGGTCCGTCAACAATGCGAAGCACCTTGGCCAGGGTTGTTTTTTTCGGAGACTCAGCCAGCCGGTAACCGCCGTAGCGGCCGCGGGTGCTGATAAGAATATCGCTGTTGCGCAATTCCACCAGTATGGCCTCCAGAAACTTCAGCGGGATTTTTTTTTCCTGCGCAATGGTGCTGATCAACACCGGCGCCTCATCCTGGTAATGAGCCGCGAGGTAAGCCAATGCCTGCAGGGCGTATTTTGCTTTTTGACTAAGCATGGTGGAGAAAAAGACTTAATTCGTCTTCTGTGCAAATATACCACCGGAACCTGCACACTATCCATGACGAAACGCAGAACGCCTGTCGTAAGAATAGATAAAAGGGCAGAAACAAATAAGAGTTCTCCGAATGAAATAAGTCCTGACCTCTTGTGGCAAAAGACGCCGGGTTCTCCGCTCTTTCTATAGGCACCAACGCGGTTGAACCTAATTGAATTGTTCCAGCAGCTTTGTTACCGCTTTCCAAAGCGTATTGCAACTGGTAAGCATCACCAGTGAGCCTACGAGAATAAACATGGTTTTAATCGGCAGCTTTCCAACCAGCCGGGCTGCGATGGGCGCCGCAACCAGTCCACCGATAATCAACCCGGCAATGTCCCAGAGGGGCAGGCTTTCGAGGAGGATAAAGAAAACGACAGAGCTCATAAATACCACGAAGAATTCAGCCAGGCAAACCGACCCAATCACATACCGGGGACTTCTCCGCTTCGACATCAGGGTACTGGTGACCAGTGTTCCCCAACCACCGCCGGCAAAAGCATCCATAAACCCTCCTACCGATGCCAACCAGCCGGCACGTTTCACTTTTGCTTCGTATGATGGTTTGCTGAAGGCTTTGCGAAGAATGTTGTAGCCCAGGTAAACCGTGTAGATGGATAATGGAATACGAACATAAGTGGAATATTTCTGTCCAAAATAAGCCATTGTGGCACCTAGCACTGCACCAATAACGCCAGGTATCACCAGCGCTTTGAACAGCTTTTTATTGATGTTGCCAAACCGATGATGGCTATACCCCGACACCCCGCTTGAAAATACCCTTGCGGCATGTACGCGGCTGCTGACAATGGCAGGATTAACACCAATCGCCAAAAGAAAAGTGGTAGAAATAGTGCCGTACCCCATGCCGAGTGAACCATCCGCCATCTGGGCCAGGAAGCCACAGAGCAGCATCATCAAAAACATCTTTGCATCAATTAAGCTCGGAATGGTTTTGATGCCACCAATCACCTTGTCAAATGGTACATACGACAGCACAGTGTGGCCAATGATCATAAACACAAAGGCAAACAAACACCAGAACACTACTTTTTGCCAACGCTTTTGTTCCGGTTTGTTTAGGTCCTCCAGGGTCATTTGCTTCGACACCAGCGTTTTGGTGAGCTCATTCAGTTGCCGCACCTTTTCTTCAAAATTTCCATTGAGGTTATTGCGAATAAGGTGCAGGTTGTTGGTGACTTCATTTAACTCTCCCGGGATGGCCTCGTTCAGCACTTCCTTCAGCCGCTTGGCCATGGTAGGCGATTTTCCATTGGTGGAAATGGCAATTTTCACGTCGCCCTTTTGCACAATGGAACCGAGGTAAAAATCACAGAGATCAGGCGTGTCGGCAACGTTCACCAGCAAGCTTTTTTCTTTTGCCATCTCCCTCACATACCGGCTGCATGCTTTGTCGTTGACGGCCACGATCACCAGGTCTTTTTCATCAAGGTCCTCCGGAGAAAACTCTTTTTGCACCAGCTGAACGAATGGAAAATCCTTGACGAACTCCTCAACCGCCGGAGAAATTTCCCTGGCAACGATCGTTACAGGTGTAGCCGGTGCATTTTGCAGCAGGGCGCCCAGTTTTTCCAGTCCCACTTTGCCGGCACCAACCAGCAAAACACGCAAAGTTTCCAGTTTTAAAAAAACCGGGAACAGGCGATTCACATCACCGGTTGCTGCACCCACCTCGTTCTTCACTTGTAACATATTCATCCTTGTTCTTTACGCGACTACCAGTCCTTTGCGAATGGTAAAGTCGCCAAACGGTTCACCCGGGTTCCGTTCTGCTTTGTACAAACCAAAAAGCTGGTCCAATTCAGCCAGGATGGTTTCTTCTTCGATATTTTCCTTGTACTTCACGTTCAGCCGCTCTCCCAGCCTGTCGCCGCCAAGATGCATGTTGTAGCGTCCGTAAGCGGTGCCGATAAATCCAATCTCCGCCAGCGGCGAACGTCCGCAACCATTAGGGCAGCCGGTCATCCGCACATGAATTTCTTCCTGCAGCAGGCCATGTTTTTCCAGCAACGGCTCAAGCTTCGAAATCAGGGTTGGCAGATAACGCTGCGCTTCGGCCAGTGCCAACGGACAGGTATTCAGTGCCACGCAAGCAACGGCATTCTTCCGGATCTCGCTTGCCTTTTCGGTGTGTTCAATCAATCCGAATTCGGTGAGAACAGCTTCGATCGCTGCTTTGTTTTCCGGCGCAATGTCGCTGATGATCAGGTTTTGGTTGGCCGTAAACCGGAAGTTTGCCTTTCCTGTTTCGGCCACTTTCAGCATAGCCGTTTTCATGGCCAACTTTTCATCGTCCAGCACACGGCCGTTCTCGACAAACAACGTGTAATGCCATTGCCCGTCTGCTCCCTGCTCCCAGCCGTAATGATCGCGCCGTTCGGTAAATTGGAAAGGCTTCGCCGGCTCCAGTTTGAAGCCGCAGCGCTTTTCCAGTTCTTCCCTAAAGCTATCAACACCCATCTTGTCCACGGTGTATTTAAGGCGGGCCAGTTTGCGGTCGCTGCGGTTGCCAAAATCGCGTTGTACGGTGATCACTTCATACGCCGCCTGCATCAACTTTTCTTCCGGCACATAACCAATCACAGTGCCGATGCGGGCATAGTTGGCCGGGTTACCGTGGGTAGAACTCAGTCCCCCACCAACAGCCAGGTTAAAGCCAACCAGCTTTTCGTTTTCAATGATCGCAATTAGCCCGAGGTCATTGGCAAAAACATCCACGTCGTTGTTTGGCGGAATGGCCACGGCAATCTTAAATTTCCGCGGTAGGTACCGGTCCTGGTACAAAGGATCTTCTTCCTGTTTTTTATCCAGCAGCACTTCTTCATCGAGCCACACCTCGTAGTAAGCCCTTGTTTTTGGCAGAAAGGCATCGCTGATTTTGGAAGCGTAGTCGTGGATGTGCTTGTGCAAGGGCGAAATGGACGGATGGCTGCTGGCGATCACGTTACGGTTGACATCACCACAAGCGGCAATGCTGTCCAGTTTTACCGTGTCAAATGCCTGGAGCGTGGGCTTGATGTTCCGCTTCAGGATACCGTGCAACTGGATCGTTTGCCGGGTGGTTATTTTGATAACGCCGGTGGTGTAATTGCCGGCCACATGATGCGCAGCAATCCATTGCTCCGGTGTAATGAATCCACCGGGAATGCGCAAGCGGATCATGAATGAATACAACTTGTCCAGCTTTTGCTGTGCTCTTTCTTCCCGCAGGTCACGGTCATCCTGTTCGTACATGCCATGGAATTTCACCAGGGCATGATCGTGCTCCCGCACCGCACCCGTGAGTTCATCCAGCAGGCTATCCTTCAGTGTACCACGCAGGGCATCACTGGCGGTTTTTATTTTTTCAATCGGCGATAAGTTCTTTTGTTCAGCCATTGTGACGTTTGTGGTTTGTCGTTTGTTGTTTTACCAGTTTACTTGTTTACCTGTTCCCTTGTTCACATGTTCTTCTGTTCTTCTGTTTAATACACGTCTTTTAGATACCGGCCTTCTTCTTTCAGGGCATTCAGGTAATCGGTGGCCGCTTCATCGGAAAAGCCTTTTTGTTCTTTCACGATTTGCAGCAGCATATTCTCGACATCTATGCTCATCGGCTCTTTGGCACCGCAGACATAGAGGTAAGCACCGTCATCGATCCACTTCGCCAGTTCTTCGCGGTGTTGCCAAAGCTTGTGTTGCACGTAAAGCTTTTCTTTCTGGTCGCGGCTAAAGGCCACGTTCATGTTGGTAAGCACACCCGTTTCCATCCAGTTCAGCCATTCGGTTTGGTAGAGGAAGTCGGTGGTAAAATGTTGGTCGCCGAAGAAAAGCCAGTTGCGGCCATCGGCGCCGGTGGCATCGCGATGTGCCACAAAAGAACGGAACGGCGCCACGCCTGTACCGGGACCAATCATGATCACATCTTTCTCCGCAGCGGGCAGTTTGAAGAGGTGGTTCTTGTGGATGTAAAATTCGATCTCCTCTCCTTCCGTCATCTGCGACAGGTAGTAAGAGCAAAGGCCATCCCGCAGCTGCTCGTTTACGCAAAAGCGGTGCATGCCCACTGTCAGGTGCACTTCACCAGTATGTGCTTCCGGAGACGAAGCAATCGAGTACAGCCGCGGCGAAATAGGATCGAGCACCTGGAGTGCCGCAAGGAACTGTTCGTTGTTGCTGACCGGGTAAATGCGCAGCAGGTCCAGAAAATCCATCCGCGTGTCGGGTATGTCCTGCTTCACGGTTTCAGCGTATTTCTTCACCACGCGTTCAGAAAGATTCACCAGGGAAACTTTGCGGTGCAACAGTTCACCCAGTGGCGTTGTCTCGCCTTTGAACGGAACCAGCGTTTCTTCCGTCAGGTTGCTCAAGGCAACAATCTTATGCACCAGTACCGGGTTGTTTTTCGGGATAATGCCAATGGCATCACCGGGTTCAAAGGCCACATCGTCGGCTGCTATCTCCAGGTGAAAAGTTTGCTTTCCGGAGCCGCGGCCATTCAGGTTCATGTTGGTTTGAACAATGCCAGAATATGTTTTCTTTCCTGTTTTTTTAGCAACAGCCACCGCTGCCGGTGCTGTCGGTGCAGCCGAAGTTGTCAGGGAATGCAGCAGGTTGGCCATCCACTCTTCGGCTTCTTCTTCGTAATCGGTATCCAGCTTTTGCAGGGGAACAATGCGTTTGCCGCCCAATTTTTGCAGCTGCTGGTCCACGTCTTCACCGGCCTTGCAAAACAATGGATATGACGTATCACCAAGGGCCAAAACGCCGTAGTTTAATTTGGATAACGTGACACTTTCCTGGTGCACAAAATCGTAAAACTTTTTAGCGGCAGCCGGCGGTTCGCCTTCGCCCTGTGTGCTGATTACGGTAAAAAACCACTCTTCTTTTGGCAGGTCCGCCAGCTTGTACTGGTCCAGGCTCACCACCTTCGATTGGATGCCTTTTTTCTTGGCTTTGGCGGCAAAGCTGGTGGCCAATTTCTTGGCGTTACCGGTTTCCGTCCCATATGCGATGGTGATCTTCTGCACAGCCGACGCAGCGGGGGCAGCCGGCTCTTTTGCTTCTGCTGTCAGCAGCTTTGTATCTACACCAGCCAGCCCCGAGAGATACCCACTCAGCCAAATAATTTCATCCTTGGTGAGCCCCGCGATCGCTTCCTGTACCTGTTTGATTTTGGATTGTGCAATCATGTTGTTCGTTTATGCAGTTAAGGCTAATTGTTCGTTTTCGTTGTTGACTGCAACCTCCGACCGGAAATATTCAACCGGCTCGGGCGACGCTTGCAGCCACTGAAATTGCGCTTGCAGCGCCACCACCCTGCCAATCACCACCAGTGTAGGCGATAAAAATTTCTGTTCGCTTAATTTGTTTTCGTAATCGTAAAGCGACGAAGTATACACCCGCTGAAAAGGGGTGGTAGCCTGCTCCACCACGGCCAGCAGTTTATCGGGAGCAATGTTGTTTTTAGTAAGCTGACCGACAACGTTGGCCAGCGTTTCGGAAGACATGTAAAACACCAGCGTATCCTCGGTTTGGGCAAGTTCTTTCCAATAATTCTCAGAAACAACGTCGGATTTATAAGCTGTGAGAAAGCGCACCGCGGTGGAATAGCCACGGGCCGTCAGCGGCATGCCGGCATATGCGGCGGCACCCAGGGCTGCCGTTACACCCGGCACGATCTCGTAAGGAATCCCGTGCTGAACAAGCGTTTCCAGTTCATCCAGAATATTGGAGAAGATGGACACGTCACCGCCTTTTAACCGCACCACCAACTTTTCGTCCTGCGCATACAGCACCATCAGTTCGTTGATGGTGGCTTGCGGCGTGGACGTGCCACGACGGCACTGCTTGCCTACGAAAATCACTTTTGCCGTTGGTGATGCAAATGAGTTGATGATCTCCGGACTCACCAGCCGGTCGGTCAGGATCACGTCGGCCTGCTGCAAAAAACGCATGCCCTTCACCGTGATCAGCTCTGGGTCGCCGCTGCCGGCGCCCACCAAAATCACTTTTCCTCCTTGTGATAAACTTTTCATAACCTTTTCTCCTGTTGACCTCCGGCGTTTGCGAAGACTTGCTTGGAAACGTTGTTCTTTTTTGTTTTACTGGAACAATCCTTCGATGGACAAGTACCGCTCACCGGTATCGTAGTTGTACGTCAGGATTTTTGAACCCTTTGGAATGTCCGCCAGTTTTTTGGCCACGGCAGCCAAAGCGGCACCGGTTGAGATTCCGGCAAAAATGCCTTCTTCTTTTGCCAACCGCTGTGCATACTGAAAGGCTTCGTCTTTTTCAACGGTGATCACACCGTCCAAAGCCTCCCGGTTTAAAATTGACGGAATGAAGTTGGCGCCAAGCCCCTGCAGGGGGTGCGGACCGGGTGCGCCACCACTCAGGATGGGTGACAACGCCGGCTCTACGGCAAACACTTTCAAACCCGGGATGGCCTGCTTCACCACTTCGGCAATGGCGGTAATGTGGCCGCCGGTACCCACACCGG